>Ga0163144_10001175_pt1 | contig 61890 bp, 37 predicted proteins | sample OliLak19BULKMAT1_FD_123175 | JGI IMG/M metagenome (GOLD analysis project Ga0163144, IMG submission 123175) | Freshwater microbial mat bacterial communities from Lake Vanda, McMurdo Dry Valleys, Antarctica - Oligotrophic Lake LV.19.BULKMAT1 | ecosystem: Environmental > Aquatic > Freshwater >...
GATTGAAGTGTTCTATAATCGAGTCCGTCGGCATTCGACTCTTGGCTATTGTTCCCCTGCTGAGTTCGAAGCGAGGGCGATGGGCTCTTAACCCGGTGTCCATGAAATCGGGGGAAGATCAATGATAGACGAGTCCACACTTGAGTGTGACGAAGAAGCTCTCCACGCAGGCATTGCCCAGCAGTTGCCGGTGCGGCTCATGCTCGCAGTGATGCCGTGCGCATTGAGCAGACGCTGGTAGCTCGGGCGGTATACTGACTGCCGCGATTCGAGTGGTGCAGGAGCCCGTCCGTGGGGGGGCCGGTGCGACAGCGCCAGGGTGAGGGCCCGCTCGGCCAGATCCACGGTCAGATGGTGCCCCATTGCCCAGCCGATCACGCGGCGCGAGTACAGATCGAGCACGACGGCGAGGTAGGTCAGACGTAGGTGAGGTCTCCTGCCCACACCCGATTTGAGACTCGATCCTGACCGGGCGATCGAGAGTGTTCTCGGCCACGAGGAACCGATGCTGGGATTGGTTGGGAGCACGCCGCATCTTCACGGTCTTAGCCCGGATGCCGTCCTGGCACATCAGCCGAGCTAGGCGATGCTCGCCAATGCGGTGTCCCTGCTTGACCAGGGCATCCCAGATGCTGAGACTGCCATAGGTCTCGCAGGACTCTCGATAGATCACCCGGATGCCTGAGCGCGCGGCACATCAGCCGGATCGGATCGCGACGACCATGCTCCTGGATCGCGCGGCACCTCATGGGGATTCTCTTGCGAAGCACGCCGCCGCATGATGTGGAAAATCTCGTTCCTTCCGGAGCGTCTCATTTCCTCGGGTGAGCCGTGTCAGCTCCTCCTATTCGGCGCACATCGCCTGGCGCGTGCGGCCCTGGGATTCGACCTGTCGCGGCTCGCTCCTCCAGCGATACAGCGCCTTGTCAGAGATTCCGAGCTCCTGGGCCACCGGCCGACCCGATTCCCGTGTGAACCTGACGGTTTCGGATCAGTAGGCCATCGGTATATTCCCGTTCCACAGTTTCTGACGATAACTCAATTCTAGAGAAGAAATAGAAGCTAACCTAGGGGTCCATCCACCTTGGGAGGCCACCCCTACATAGTCGGTATTGTTGATGTTGAGTGCTACAGATACAGTGAGCGGAATTGCTGCTGGAAGAATTCTCTGAGTGAGATTTTGGGTCGCAATCAATCGCTTGAGGTGTGGGAATTACTTCAATTGGGCCACACTCAAAGCATTGGAAGTGCTTAATTCCTAGGGCTGGCTGATATGGCCCAAACGGAATGGGAGTGGCTGATGACCGACAGTCATCATGTCGCAGCGAACAGGTAGCTAGGTGAGACCGATGGCGCATGCGTGTACGATATTCGTAGTAGGCCCAGCTAGATCGATCTGAAGTGGAAAAGGCTCACTCTGAGCATTGCGGGGATACTGGTTTGTGATGGATCGAGCTAAGGGGTTGAACAAGTATTGAGGTTTACGTGTTGGCACCGATCGGCCTTGCCGAAACTCCGATATTTCTAGGAGTTCGTTGGGCGAAGATATTACTATTAGGAAAAATCAATGGTTCGTGTGCGTACTTCATTCGTCGGAAGGTCCGGTTTTAGCAAGCTGTGGGAAAACCATGTGAGAACAGTAGAGCTTCGGTACTCCGGATATGTGGCACAGGGGGAGAACGCTCCTCCGGGATGCTCAAGATGTTGCCCAGTAATACCGAGGCGAATGAAGGGCCGAAGGAGTACTTTCCGGGGTCGCTGAGGGTTTCAACGACATTAGAACGCTAGGTGGCGAAATGAATCGAACTTGCATAAAGACATTACGGCAGGGAGTTCTAGCACTGATTATCCTTGGAAGCGTGAATGGGTTTGCCACTCCACAATTGGCGCAAGCGGACCAGAGTCGAATGGGGCAAGAGGCAGCACCCCCCCCTCAACCCGACGAGAAGACATCGTTGATTGTGACGCAGGATTATTTCCTTGGCCCCGAGGATGTTCTCGACATCACAGTGTGGAAAAACGCCGATCTTTCCAAACAAGTTACAGTCCGTCCTGACGGGAGAATTTCACTTCCCTTGATCGGAGACATCACGGCGGTGGGGAAAACCGCAGCCCAATTGTCTGGTGATATTTCGGCAAAGTTGAAAGAGTATAAGGAAAACCCTTCAGTATCGATCGTTGTAAAGGAAGTAAATAGCTACGTGATCTATGTGTTGGGAGAAGTGTCGAAGCCAGGAAAGTACCCTCTCAAGAGCAAAACGACGTTGCTCCAGGCCATTACAATTGCGAGTGGCCTTACGCCCAATGCGGCCAGGAACAAGATCGTGGTGTTCCGCTTTGCGAAGGATGGAGGAGGTAGGATTAAGATGAAGGCCAGTTACGATGACATTGTGCTGCGAGACGGCACTACTCAAGACATTGAACTCAAACCAGGGGACCAAATCGTCGTACCATCTGAAACAATGGTGTTGATGCCATGAACTTATGGACAATGTTGGGTACTAAGACAGTTCACGTGGTGTTGATCGCTGCTCTGTTGGGCAGCGTGGGTGCGTGTTCCGAGCCATCAAGAGAGATTGTTGCGGAGGCCGGCAGCGCCAAGAAAGATTTCTTGCTAGGCCCTGAGGATGTGCTCGACATTGTGGTTTGGAAAAATGAGGATCTCTCTCAGAAGGCCGTAGTGGTGAGGCCCGATGGCATGATTTCAATGCCATTGATCGGAGAAATATCGGCAGGCGGACTGACCGCGAATCAACTGGCGAACCAAATTGCATCGCGATTGAAAGAGTTCAAGGAACGCCCCGCCGTGACCGTGAGCGTGAAAGAAGTTAACAGCTATTACGTGTATGTTTTGGGGGAAGTGGTTAAGCCCGGCAAGTACCCACTCAAGTCACATGCGACCGTCCTGCAGGCAGTGGCGGTCGCGAATGGGTTCACGGTCTATGCTGCAAAGAATAGAATGCAAGTGATTCGGAATGTGCAAACCGAAGATGGAAAGTCGCACGAAATCAGGATTCCGGCCCGATATGATGACCTGATGTCTGGACGTGGGGAGATCGGAAATTTCGTCCTCAAGTCAGGCGATGTGGTGGTCGTGCCCTAGAGGCATGGCATAGATGTATGGCGTGGCAGAAGAGAGGGATAGTAATTGGGATTATTGGGACTACGATATACGGGATGGCGATGATTAATCCAGGTCCCGTTCACGGACAGCTAGGTATTCCCTCGACGCCAGCACCAAAAGCTGTTGCCGGACCAGAGACAAACATTATTCCTTCGGTCACATTGTCTGAACGGTATGACAGTAACGTATTTTTTTCCCCTGCTGGTAATAGTGAGGACTATGTCTCGACGGTCTCTCCGCAGCTAAGGGTGGTTCATAAGAGGCAGCTGCTAGAAGGAACGGTCGGCGGCGGAGTCACCGGCGAGACGTATGTGAAAAATCCCCGACTCAACTATGTGGGGTTCAATGGTGTAATAGAGCTGAATCTCGATGGGGCTATGAACGAACTCGTGAGAGGATTGGGATTGAAAATATCAGATACATACATCCAAACGCCTCAACTGCCATCATTTGCTGCTCCAGCTGGTGGTGGACAGCCCGCGCAACCATTTGCGCAGGGGGTCCAGGCCCAGCGGGCGAATTCCTCCACGAACGTTGCGAAAGTGGCGGCATCCTATGAAGTATCTCCAGCACTAAGTTTCACCTCAACGTATACAGATCAACGAATACGATTCGGGAGTTCAATTTCTACACCAACTGGAGGGATAGAGAGCAGCGTCATCGATACAACCTTCCAAACTGTAGAGTCTGGACCCGTTCTCAAGGTGTCCTCAATAGATACTCTAACACTGCATCATCTATACCAAAAAGGGGCGTTTGGGAGCCAGGGATCAAAGAGCGACTTCTCTGCGCATGGTGCGATTGCAGGGTGGACCAGCTTGCTTACACGGACGCTTACAGCAAGTATAACTGGCGGAGTAACGATTTTTAGTACCATCAACGATCTCCAATATCTTGGCTCTGCGTCTTTGCTGTGGAAAGGGCAGGATACCGATCTTACGCTTTCCTATAGGAGAGCGATCATGCCGAGTATTTCTGTTTCTGGTGTGCCATTGCTGAACCAAGGCGTAACTGCAACTGCGACGCATCGCATGACAGAGTCTTTTTCAGTTTCACTCAACGGGAATTATGCGATCAATCAGTCAATCCCAGACAGTTCGTTTCTGAAGTTTGAATCGTATTCTGTGACGCCGAGTGTGGACTACAAGGTGAGTCGAATCATGACCGCGTCATTGTTTTATACCCATAGTATGTTTACCCAAATAACTTCGTTGCAAGAGTCCAGTTTTGATCGAAATCTTGTCATGCTGAGAATATTCGCGGAGTGGAAATGAATACGGACGAGCCCGCCTCGAATGAACCGGCCTCAGTGGCAATGCAAGTCTACTGGGCAATGATTGTCCGGAGGAAATGGTTGGTCATTGGTTCGATCCTGACTGGCATCCTGGTCGCAGGTGTGCTGTGCCTGGTGCTACCAAAAAGTTATCGCTCAAGCACATTAATCGTCATAGAAAACCAGAAAATTCCTGATGACTATGTCAAAGGGATTGGGGGGGCGAGCGTCGAGGAACGACTAACGCTGATCCAACAGCAGGTCATGAGCCGAACGCTGCTGAGCCAGATCATCGAAGAGTTTAAGCTCTACGAGGGTAAGCTAGACCAGGAGATTCTCGAATCATCGATTGAGAAAATGCGGAAATCAATTAAGGTGGAGACAGTTGGAACGGTTGGCGCTAGGGGGAAAAGTGTTGAAACCATTACCATTTCATTTTTGAACAAAGATCCGAGAACGGCCATGGATGTCACCGCGAAACTTGGCTCATTGTTCATCGAAGAAAATCTGAAAGCGCGCGAACAGCTCGTGACGGGAGTATCTACTTTTTTAGAACAAGAATTACATGACGCGAAACAAGCCTTGGAAGCTCAAGAGCAAGCGATCAGTCAGTACAAGTCAAAGCATATTGGGCTTTTACCTGAGCAAATGGAGGCCAACCTCAGATCGCTCGATCGGTTGCAATCAGATCTTAATGCCACAGATGAACTGACTCGTAGCGTAACTGATAAGGTGAGTTTAGTGGAGAAGTCCATCAAGGAATATGAGGCGAATGGAACCACGCAGGGTACTTCTAGCACGACAACGACCAGTCATTCCGGTATGGACCCTCTTATAGGAAGGCTACGCGAGTTGGAAAGAAATCTTACCACCCTGTTAGCCTCAAATTACACCGAAACTTACCCGGACATTGTGGAGGCGAGACAGGAAATCAAAAGTGTGAAGAAACAGCTTGCCGCGAAATATGGGAATCCCGCTCAAGAAATGGATGGCGATGCAGCGAAGACATTCGATCCCTACTTGAGGGAATTGCTCAAACAACGGAATGAGCTGCGCGTTGAATTGTCTTCTGTAAAGGACCGCCGACGAAGGCTCGCGGAGCATCTCAAGGAATTTGAGTATCGCGTAGAGCAAACGCCATCGCGCGAGCAGGACATGATGATCCTCAAGCGTGACTATGAGAATATGCAAAAGAATTATCAGGCGTTACTGGATAAACGGCTGAACGCCCATGTGGCAGAGAACCTTGAAAAACGCCAAAAGGGCGAGCAGTTTCGGGTATTGGACCCGGCCAATCTTCCTCAAAAGCTCGATACGCCCAATCGACTACTCATTATGGCGTTGGGGTTGCTGGGAGGATGCGGACTTGGAGTAGGCTTTGCGATAGGACTTGATCAATTGAATCCGACGTTTACACGCCGAGAGGAAGTGGAAGGGTTGCCAGGAATACGTGTGTTGGCAACTATCCCAAATTTTCATTCCATGCAACCTCAGATAAGTCAGCAAGCCCAGAGTTCTCTCATCAGTGCCGATGTAGACTCTGCCATGCCCGCGGTACGAGCTGGCTGGAGGTCCCCATCCTGGATAGCAGGGGCACGCAATGAGGTGGCGATTTCGTCACAGCTCAATCTCGTTGCGAAGTGGCAACCCCATTCGATCGCTGCCGAACAATACCGCACCGCCGCAACAAAGTTGCTGTTGTCTACAGAAGGTCATGGCTCGACAGTGATTGAAGTAACCAGCGCCCTCAAAGGGGAAGGGAAGACGACCACTGTTGTGAACCTCGGTTATACACTTGCCCGGAACCTTGGCAGGAAAACGTTGCTCATCGATTGTGACTTTCGCTGTCCTACGCTCCATGAGTATGTCACTATACCTGCACGGGCAGGGCTGATCGAGCTATTAAATGGCGAAGCCTCTTTGGAGAATTGTCTTTCCGCCATTGACGAGGTGCCTTGTTCGATATTGTCGATTGAGAGAACAGGAGAGGAATTCAACGAGCTGACAAGGATTCAGCAATTGAAAGCCATGTTACCCAGGATCCGAATGAATTTCGACTATGTCATTATCAATACCCCGCCGGTATTGCCAAGTGCATCGGTGGGAATATTGGCGAGTTTGGCCGACTTTCATATAATGGTGATTCGAGCTGGAACCACGCCAAAACATGTTGTGAAGCAAGCCTTCAAGATGCTTGGGTTGAGTGGTGGAGCGCATGTGATTCTCAATGCAGTTGAGGGGAAGAGCATGCCGACCTATATGTATGGCTATCCCATGTTCCACAATACCAGTGGTAAGCAATCGATAGAAAGTACGGCAAGATGAAGCTCCACACCGTAAGCTATGTGGCATCCTGCGAAACCATTCGAGGCCCCTACTCTCATTCGCCAAGGCGATGGAGAGATTTTCCTTTCCTCGCCTATTCTGTCGAGGCAGCGATTTCTGCTGTGAAGGCTGGAGCCCCCGCAGCAAGCTACGGAGTATTCAGCGGAGGAGAATAATCCCTCCGATTGAATCTGTGGCGGACGAATGGAAGGGGGCAGGTGGAGTGAGTGGAGAAACCGGGATACACCGGAATGGCGGCAGCCTAAGTTCTTCCTACCCTCAGTCTCCTGTTTCCCATGAGTTAGTAAGAAATACTTGTTGAAAAACGGGCTTGTCTTGCCCATTTTTCACAACGAAACCTTGCGAGGAAAACTAGGTCGAGTTACAGTTCAAGCAGGAAGGATGGCAAGGCAAAGGTGAAGATGCTGTTCTAAGAGAACGGGTTTGCACGCGTCGAGGTGGGAACGCATTATCAGTCGTCAGCTATACCAGAGGGTTCTGACTCCTGTGAGGTAAGGTGGCAATCTGACGGAAATGAGTCAGGCATTGATCGATGCCACCAAGGAATGGCTGGAACATGTCATGCCGAATCTGGCCCTTCAAGAGGGGGCAGGTTTAGCGTGTTCCTACTAATAGCGTCACGCTCGCGGGGCTTGAAGCCGCATTTGTGTGGGAAACAACAGACAGAAACAGGGCAGTCTTGTTTATGAATATATTCTGATTTCACGCAAAGCTGAACATGGGCATCAATCAAGTAAGCCTGATTCTAGTCTTGTAACGACAGATACTGTCGCAAGCCATCGGAGAATTACATGAAAAAAGCGAGAGAGAAGCCACCTAATGGGATAGTGATGGGGAGGCTAAGATCTTCAGACGGGCCGAAGAAGTCTGACAATAACCGGACCTGTAGTAATGTCGCACTTAGCAATCACTCGAAGAGCGATGATTCGCAGGCCAACAGAAACCTCTGCATCGCATCGGATGTCAAGTTGGGGAAGAATGTAAGGCTCTCGAAATTCATCAACCTCTATGGCTGCGAGATCGGTGATGATACAAAAATTGGAGCCTTCGTTGAGATTCAAAAGAATGCCAAAGTTGGCAACCGGTGCAAAATATCGAGCCATACGTTCATTTGTGAAGGCGTAACGATTGAAGACGAGGTTTTTGTTGGACACAATGTCACGTTTATCAACGACTCTTTCCCCCGAGCAACGAGCGCAGCAGGCATCCTCCAGACTGAAGCAGATTGGAAGGTTGAAGTCACGTTGGTCAAGAAGGGTGCGTCGATTGGATCGGGAGCGACTATCCTGGCGAATGTGGTGATCGGCGAGAATGCGTTGATCGGCGCCGGTTGTGTGGTGACTCGCGACGTGCCGTCAAATGTGATCATAGCCGGCAACCCAGGGAAAGTAGTGCGTGTCCTTAAATCTGGAGACAAACATGAGTGACGAGAAAATTCCATTCCTAGATCTGGTTACGGTTCATCGAGGGCTGCAAGATGAGTTCGTTGACGTCCTCAAGACTGCCCTCAGTACCGCAGGATTTATCGGTGGTCCTATGGTGAAGGGATTTGAAGAGGACTTTGCTCAGTTTTGCGAATCGCGATTCTGCGTGGGAGTCGGCAGCGGCACGGATGCCTTGCGGTTTGCTTTGATTGCGGTAGGGGTACGTTCTGGCGACATCGTGGTGACAGTACCGAATACATTTATTGCCACGACCGAGGCCATATCCCAAACTGGCGCTCGTCCTGATTTTGTCGATATCGACGAGCGGACCTATAACATGGATCCAGGGAAGCTCCGCCAGTATTTAGAGAAGGAGTGTTCGTGGGATTCAGGAGCAAAGCGGGCCTTCCACAAGCAAACAGGTCGTCCGGTGACGGCAGTCGTTCCTGTACATCTCTATGGCCAGATGGCTGATATGGACCCCATTCTTGATCTGGCTGCCCAATTTAATCTGAAAGTCATTGAAGACGCCTGCCAAGCACATGGCGCCAAGTATTTTTCCAAGAAGATCGGTGGTTGGAAAACGGCAGGTTCCATGGGCCATGCCGCAGCATTCAGTTTCTACCCGGGCAAGAACTTGGGTGCATGTGGGGAGGCTGGAGCGATCACGACCGATGATGAGCAGTTGGCGAGTGTATGTGGCCTTCTACGCGATCATGGTCAGTCGAAGAAGTACTTTCACGACATTGAAGGCTATAACGGGCGGCTTGACGCTATCCAGGGCGGTTTTTTACAAGTGAAACTTCGCCACCTAAAGAAATGGAATGACGAACGAGGAGAAAACGCAAGTCGTTATAACAAGCTCTTTGCGGGCTCACGGGTAGGGATCATTCTTCCTTATGAGCCGGAGTGGTCGAGGGGAGTCTATCACCTCTATGTGTTGCGTGTTGCCGATCGGAACCGCCTCCAGACAATCTTGGCCACAGCCGGCATCGGTACGGGAATTCACTATCCGATAGTCCTTCATCTCGCCAAGGCATACGAGGGGTTAGGATTCCGCCCTGGTGACTTTCCAGTCGCTGAATTGGCGGCGTCTCAGATACTTTCTCTTCCCATGTTTCCAGGGCTTTCCGTAGAGCAGCAAACCCGTGTTGTTACCGAGGTGCTCAAATCGTTATAGGTTACACGCAAGCGGAATCTTAACAGGGGCCATGTGAGTGTGGCGTAAGAAAAGCTATCTCCAACTAGTCCAACCTATTCCCGCATAACTCACGGAGCCATTACCAAGAATTCACCCAGGCAGACTTGAAGAAGAAGAGGACAGCTTGGACCGTCACAGTAGTCGTTTTGGCGTTAATGGCCACAGTAATTGTATTGGTGAACGCACCGCCACTAACTGACTGTAAAACGGAATCACCGACCAATCCTAAAGAGTACCGGGTTCAAGCAACACAGACTGGGGCTCAACCGTGGCTAGGCCCGCATCACGTGTACGGGATTTTCATGATTCCAGAGCAATACAAGTACGACCATCTATACTCCGCAGTTCTGACGATTCAGGGATTCGAGAACCACTTTACCTCAGGGAGCTCTGAGGATGAAGACCCTCACGCTGTGATGGCAAAGCCAGGGTATTATGTTAAGCGAGTGAATGTCTCGACGCGAACAGCTCTATGGTTTCTACTTACTGGACGATTTGGAGACTTACGAATGTCTTGTCATTGGTGGCTGGTGCTAGTTGATCGAGGGTGGCAGCCGACAGGTACACCACAATGAACTGTTCATTATGGTGGGATAGGGTGCGAAGTTGGAGCCACGTCTAAGCCCGACATCATCAAGAAGTTTTTAGGATAAATGCAAATCAGCCAGGAATCACATCCGGAGCTTGGAGCAGGCAACAAGCTGAGCCGAAATGTGTTTTCGTGGCAGGACTTTGGAGGGTGGTGGTGAGTCAAGGGAATACTGCACACTTGCCGTACGTACTTATTACTCCTGCACGGAATGAAGCGGGATTTATCGAGAAGACCATTCAATCAATGATCGAGCAGACAGTCCTGCCGATCAAATGGGTTATCGTGAACGATGGGTCGACTGATGATACCGGCGATATCATAAAGCGATATCTTCCAACACATGGCTGGATGGAGCTTGTGGAGATGCCGCAACGAAAAGACCGCAGCTTTGCGAAGAAAGTCCATTCCTTCAATGCTGGCTTCGAAAGAGTGAAGGAGTGCCAGTACGACGTCATCGGAAATGTAGATGCGGATATTTCGTTCGAAAAGGATCATTTTGAGTTTCTTTTGAATAAGTTTCGAGAAGATTCTGCATTAGGCGTGGCGGGAACGGTGTTCAGGGAGGACGGAGGCTACAGCTCAGAGGCCGATAGCTTTGAGGGCCATACTCATGTGTCCGGGCAATGTCAGCTATTTCGACGACGATGTTTCACTGAAATCGGGGGATATGTTCCTCATCGAGCTGGAGGAATCGATTGGATCGCGGTTGTCACGGCGCGTATGCGGGGATGGAAAACGCAATCCTTTCGAGAGAAGTGGTTCTTCCATCACCGGCATCTTGGGACTGCAGAACGAGGTCCTCTTGCCTCAAGTTTTTCCTATGGAGAGAAAGATTACTACATGGGAGGGCATCCGATCTGGGAGTTTTTTCGAGTTGCATACAGAATGACAAAAAACCCGTATCTGATCAGCGGTGGAGCCTTGGGTCTGGGGTATATCTGGGCGTTTGTGTCTCGGACACCGAGACCGGTATCTGGCGAATTCATCAAATTCCATCGCGGCGAGCAGATGGCGAAGCTGAAGGCCATTCTAAAAGCACTGCTCAGATTGAAGAAGGTTGATAGTTTCCATGCCACACCGAATTAATGCCCGGTGGTGTGGGTGGATCACCAGTTGATGGAGAGCAAGGTCTATGTCTCGAGCCGCTATGTGCGATAAGGTTCAAGAGACAATCTCAAAGTTTGTTGGGTGGCTTGATTGGTATGGGGAGGATTCGTATGACTTTCAGACCTTCTACGCGAGTCCGGTAGGGCAGAGAGCCAAGGCGCTGTATTATAAACAACCCTTCTTAGGAACGATGGCGGTTGCTCCAATCATTTTTTGTGAGGCTTTCCTCCCTTCAGCGCGACGATTATTCTGGAAGCCGCAACGATTTCCAATCGCCGATGCTCATTATGCCATGGGATTTGCCACACTCTTTCAGGCCCTTGGAGAGCAGAAATACTACCAACGAGCGGTCCATTTCCTCGAGGTACTCGAAGCAACTCGTTGCCAGGGCCAAAAGCACTATGCCTGGGGGTATCCGTTCGATTGGGTGGGCATTGGGGGGACTGTTAAAGCGGAGACGCCTCTCATTACGACCGAGCCTTACGTATATGAGGCGTTTTCATATGTGTATGAAATTGACAAGGATCAGAAGTGGCGAGAGATCATGCAGTCGTTGGCGCGACATGCTTCCGAAGATTACTTTGACTATGAAACCTCACCACGCGCGTCTAGGGCCTCGTACGGTCCTACGCCTGAGCCGTCCGGTAAGGGGGTCGTCAACGCGAGTGCGTATCGGGCATTTCTGCTTACAAAAGCGGCTGAGGATTTCTCCGAAGAGAAGTATCGAAAGCAGGCCGAAAGAAATATGCATTTCGTTCTGGAGTCGCAGAACGCCGATGGGTCATGGTACTACGCGATGGATGGGAAAAGAAGTTTTGTAGACCATTTCCACACCTGCTTTGTTATGAAGGCGTTGGCAAAGATTGAGCGACTGACAGGGGATTCCCACTGCACTAAGGCGATCGAGCGAGGGGTTGAGTATTACGTAAAATATCTTTTCGATGAGGCGGGTTTACCAAAGCCATTTTCCAAAGCGCCACGGCTTACAATTTATCGGCGTGAATTGTATGACTATGCCGAGTGTATTAATCTTGTGACCCTCTTGAGGGGGCGATTTCCCGAGCTTGAGAACCGACTAGAAACAGTGATGGACGATATCACGGCTAGGTGGCAGCGGCCTGATGGCTCCTTCCGGTCTCGTCATCTGTTGCTTGGCTGGGATGACGTGCCTATGCATCGTTGGGCCCAAGCGCAACTATTTAGAAGCCTCTGTCTGTTGCTCGCACAAAACTCCACGAAGCATTGATCTCGCTGAATTCTCTGACAAGGGTTGTGTTCAAATCAATCAAGATTGTGCAGGGCTGGTGTGTCTAAGGCCGTGTCTTGAGACGATGAGTGTGTAGGTTAAAGAAGAGATAGGACGTATGCCTGGAATCGTTGGAATCATCGGGAAGGGGCTTCATGGAAAGCATGAGGACGATTTGAAGCTGATGCTCGACTGTACGATGCATGAGCCATTTTACCGAAGAGGCTCCTATACCAATGAAGAACTCGGTGTCTATATTGGCTGGACCTGTCATCCGAACTCGTACGCCGACTGCATGCCAGCGATGAATGAGAGGAAAGACGTCGTATTGATCTTTTCCGGTGAACATTTCTCAAATCATCCAATCAGGGATCATTTCAAGGCAAATGATTTGGTCCGACAATATGAGATGAAGGGAGAGGAGTTCTTCCGAGACTTGAACGGATGGTTTTCCGGCGTCATTATCGATTTCAGGACGTCAAAGGTCACTTTGTTCAATGATCGGTACGGGATGCATCGCATCTACTATCATGAAGGAAAGGAAGCGTTTCTTTTTAGTTCGGAGGCAAAATCCTTACTGAGTGTGCGCGCGAGCTTGCGGAATGTTGACATGCGGGGCTTAGGTGAGCTCATCAGCTGCAATTGTGTACTCGAGAATCGAACTCTCTTTTCCGGGATTTCGTTGCTTCCCGGCGGGGCTTCTTGGTCATGGGAGAATAGCACTGGAATGCGAAAGGGCTCTTACTTTAAGGCCAGCGATTGGGAAGCCCTGCCTCCTATGGATGGAGAGGTCTTCAATGCCCGCCTCAAAGACACGCTTCTCCGGATTATGCCTCGATATTTCCAGGGAGACGGCCGTGTGGGAATTTCGATAACCGGAGGACTGGACTCCCGTTCAATGATGGCCTGCTTGGATCCCAGGCCAGGCGAGTTGCCTTGCTATACATTTGGTGGAGCAAAGGACGTCCTGGATATTTCAATCGCGCGGCAGGTGGCTGGAGTATGCGGGCAGTCCTACGAGGTCATTCGACTTGGGAGAGAGTTCTTTTCAGCGTTTCCACGGTTTGCGGAAAAGACCCTCTATGTGACGGATGGAGGGCTAGATGTGTGCAGTGCCCATGACATGTATTTTAACGAATTGGCGAGGCGAATTGCGCCAACTCGTGTGACAGGGAAGTTTGGGAGTGAAGTCGTGCGGGACCATTCTATGTTCAACGCTGGGGGTTGTGAGGAGAGGCTATTTTCTCGCGACTTCAGCCCCTTCGTTGCTCAAGGTATTGACACCTTGAATGAAGTTAAAAAGGGGCACCAGTTATCCGTGGCTGTGTTTAAGGATTTTCCTTGGCGAGAGTATACGAAGATCATGCTGGAGCAATCGCAAATGATTTTTCGCTCTCCGTACATGGATAATGAGCTTGTCGAGCTCATGTACCAGGCGCCGGTTGGTGTGCGTGCGTCAAACGAGTCTCAACGCCGGATCATCAGGGAGTGCAATCCAGGATTGAGCGCGATCATTACGGATCGAGGATACAGTGAGAACGCCAATCCGTTGGCGGCGAAGCTGATCGAGGCGTACTACTATGCCCTATTTAAGGCCGATTACACCTATCTGTTTGCATTGCCTCACTGGATGACAAGGTTGGATTCAATGCTCAAGGCGGTCGGACTCGGGCAGCGAATACTTGGCGAACAGAAATTTGAAGGCTACCGAATGTGGTTTCGCGATGAATTGTCGAGTTACGTAAAGGAAATTCTGTTGGATCATCGAACATTGAGTCGGCCATACTGTGATAAGAAAGCGCTAGAAGACATGGTGTATAAACACACGAAAGGAACGCATAACTACATGAATGAAATCAATAAAGCGATGTCGATCGAGTTGATGCATCGGATGCTCATTGACCGTACTGTTGGTCAGCAGAATTAGTAGAGCTTCTCACTCATGCCGCCATTCCTAGCGCTCACCCTCACGTGCCTCCTAATTGCATATCTGTTTTGGAGAGAAAGAAACCATGATTATGAGCCGTCCTTCGCTCTCTGGATTCCTTCGATTTGGTTGCTAATCCTCGGATCGCGGTCGGTTACACTCTGGCTGAACATGAGCAGTTCTTCCCTCCACATGGTGGACTATGCGCCTAAGAGCACGGCAGTTCTCGAAGAAGGCAGCCCTCTCGATAGAGCCGTATTTTTTTCCCTCATTGTGCTCAGCCTCATTGTGCTTATAGGGCGACGTATTTCCTGGGGGGAAATTGTTCGGAATAACGTCTGGCTGATTCTCTTCTTCGCCTATTGCGGGATCAGCATCATTTGGTCTGATTTTTCATTCGTCGCGTTCAAAAGATGGACGAAAGGGTTAGGGGACCCTCTGGTGATCCTGGTCATTCTTACCGAGCCGAAGCCCATTAAAGCCCTGGAAATTGTAATCCGGCGATGTGCGTACTTGCTGCTTCCGATATCCGTGCTATTCATAAAGTATTATCCCCACCTTGGGAAAGCCTATGACGACTGGACGGGCGTGGCGATGTATACGGGGATCACGACTAATAAGAACATGATGGGGTTCGTGTGTATGGTATGCGGTCTCTATTTTGCCTGGAAGATTTTAGGCAATTGGGGTGATCGGCGCATGCCTAAAAAAACACAAGAGATCCGGTTGGCCATATTTTTTCTCTGCATGATTGCCTATTTGTTCAATATTGTCGATAGCAAGACGTCGTTGATGACACTTTTTCTGGGCATCGGCATCGTGACGGTTTTGGGAGTCGCGGCTGTGAGGCGGAGGTTTGAAAGCTACATCATCGCAGGCGCCCTCAGTTTCGTCGTTCTTCAGATGTCGTTCAATGTGATGGATGTATTAATAGCAAGCACAGGACGTGATGCAACGTTGACAGGTAGGACTGAGATATGGAGTGAGGTGCTTGGGATGGGTACTAATCCCATTATTGGGACAGGGTTCGAGAGCTTTTGGCTCGGAGACCGGCTGCAGATGTTGTGGGATAAATATTATTTCAAGCCGAATCAGGCGCACAATGGATACATCGAAGTGTATCTCAACCTTGGATGGATTGGTCTATGTCTATTAGGTGGAATGATTTTCTCATGTTATCGGAAGCTGGGCGAGCTGTTGAGGTCTAGCCGAGAACTGACTGAGCGTGTCCACTTCGGGCGACTAGGGATGGCGTTTCTTGCCAGCTATCTGGTCTACAATTATACAGAAGCGGCTTTTAAGTCGGAACACTTCATGTTTTTAATTTTCCTGCTGTTTGCCATTACATATCCTCAACCGCAGCAGCAGGTTGCGCAATCTTCCCCCAGTTTTCCGGGAACAGTCGGGGAGATTCATGGGGTGCAGGGCGATGGAGGGAAATCTCTCTCTCACGCGAATACTGTCTGAACATTTCTTCCGCGAGATCCGGTTCTCTTGAAACCAACACATGGTGTGTAAACTGGCTGTATGTAAACAGCCCTATCCAGTGCGGATGGGGCGTTTGCCATACGCGTAATAATGGAGAGGTCTGATATGTGGTTTGCTTCGTGTTTGCCGAGTAAAAGGCATAGGTCGTGATCGCAGGAAGTTCAGGCGATGCTGAGCCCAGTGTCAGAAGCCAGCACTCGTTTCGCGACGTTCAAGACTTGAAGAGTGATCTCGGTGGCCGATCGCTCAGAGGAGGGTCGAGTCTTGTCATGTCCGAAATCGGCTGTAACGTCTTCCGATTATTAGGAACAGTGGTTTTGGCCCGCCTGCTTACTCCGGAGCATTTTGGGCTCGTTGGGATGGTTACAGCGTTGACTGCCTTTGCCGAGATGTTCAAGGATCTTGGTCTTGGGACGGCGACTATTCAAAAAAAAGAGATTACACACGAGCAGATCAGTACCTTGTTTTGGGTTAATGCCGGAGCCGGTATAGCTATCATGCTGGTGCTGGCGGCTGCAGCGCCTCTCATTTCGTGGTTCTATCATGACACCAGGCTTATTTGGATCACCATCGCCATCTCGTCGACGTTTTTGTTTGGAGGCTTGACCATTCAGCACCAGGCGCTTTTGCGCCGACAGATGCACTTCTCGCGGCTTGCGTTCATTACGGTTCTTTCGACTGGATTGAGCACGGTCATCGGTATTGCAATGGCTTGGCAAGGGTTTGAGTATTGGGCTCTGGTATGGAAGGAAGCCTCGCGGGCCATTATTCAAGCAGGCGCAACATGGGCGTTATCGCACTGGCTCCCTGGGCTTCCAAGGCGTGGGACCGGCGTCCGGACCATGTTTCAGACAGGTTCCCATGTAACCGGTTTCAACATTCTTGTCTTCGCTTCGCGTAACTTGGACCAAGTGCTTCTCGGCAAATTCTGGGGGCCGGGAGCAGTCGGTTTGTATCGGCAGGCCGGTATGTTACTGATGCTTCCCGGGAGCCTATTCAGCTACCCTATTACCTACGTCTTAACTCCGGCATTGAGCGCGCTGCAGAGCGACCCTGAACGATACCGCAGTTATTACAGGAAGGTACTGTCGTTCTTGGCTTTTGGGTATATGCCTCTCGTCGCATACATGGGCGTGTATTCTGAAAGTCTCATCGGCATCATCCTCGGCCAAAAGTGGATGGCATCCGCATTCGTGCTGAAGATTCTCGCCATGTCAGCCATTGTAGAGCCGATGGCCGGTACGTGTGGAACCGTGATGATTACCAACGGGAGAACGAAAGACTACCTTTATGTCGGGGTGGCCCAGGCAGCATTTTTAAGTATCTGCCTGGGTATAGGGAACTTTTGGGGAATCATGGGCGTCGCTAGCGCGTATGCAGTGTATACATTGTTGAGTCTCCCGTTTCTAGTGTGGTTCAGCTTTAAAGGCACTCCGATTTCTCCTGGTTTATTTTACGAGGCGCTTAGGCGCCCTGCGTTTGCTTGCATCATCGTGAGCGCACTCCTTGTCACGTTTCAGTACTTGTGTGGGATTCCAAGCGGGATCGCAGAAATCGGGTATTCGATAGTGCTGGCTCCCGTGCTCTATTTCGGCTTGTGGATGTTGCTTCCAGGAGGGAAGCGCATATTGCTTGAGCAGGTCTCTTACGCACAGCGTGGAATCAACGAGTTAAGGTCGAAAGTGTGGCCATCGCCGGCACCGGGCTCGTGATCGACGCGCTTGCAGTGGTCGCGCTTGAAATGGACTCCATCGAACTGTCGCCAAGGTGTCGTCGGCGATCTGCTCGCATACACCACTATGGGTGGATCATGGGCCAATTCAGGGTGTCTTTCACTGTGGGAGTCCACAAGGAGCTTGCCGGCTGGATCTCCCGGAGGATTAGGTAAATGAGCCGACTACGGCTTCTAGTATTGGCGCCTGGCTGCAATCCAGATTCTATCAGTACGGCATTGGTAGGCTATGCGCACAGTGAAGCTCTTGCTAGGATTCATGATGTGACGCTGGTCGCAAATCAGAGACATGAAGAGGCAATACGTGGAAGATCCAGCGGGTTCCTGGCCGTTGAAGCTATCCGTACCCCATACCTCGATCGCATACTCGATTGGCTCGTGCATCGAGTCTTTCATGGGGACTATGGCAGTCAAGTCTTGACGGCGTTATCGTATCCTGTTGTGTTGATTTTTGATTGGAAGGCTTGGCGGTGCCTGAGGTCGAAGATCAAGGCAGGTGAGTTCGATGTCGTTCTGCGCCTACTACCTGTTGTTCCGACATTGCCGAGCCCATTTTCATATTTCCTGCGCCATGGGCCCATTCCTTTTGTGATCGGCCCAATCAACGGTGGTCTGCCATGGCCCACAGGGTTTTCTCAGGCGGAAAGGCAAAAGGAGTGGATCTCAGGTTTGAGGGGTTTCTATCGTGCACTGCCCTTTGCTCGGTCAACGTATCGGTATGCCAAGGCCATCATTGCTGGTTCTTCTCAAACGTGGTCAGAGTTTTCCGCATTTCCAGAGAAGTTATTTTTTGTCCCGGAGAATGGTCTCAACCGGCTTCTCCTCGACAGTATCAAGCCAAGAGTGCTCAATCAAGGCCCGCTTGAACTAATCTACGTCGGGCGCCTCGTTCCGTATAAGGCCTGCGATATGGCTGTGCGGGCTGCAGTGCCATTACTGCAGAAAGGTGTGGCGCGATTGACCATACTAGGCGATGGTCCGGAACGTGCTGATCTCGAACGGCTCGTGGGAACTTACGGAGTAACAGAACATGTTTCATTTACCGGATGGCTCAGCCATAACGAGGCCATCCAACGGTTGAAGAGAGCCGATATACTATTGTTTCCGTCCATTCGCGAATTCGGAGGTGGGGTGGTCTTCGAGGCGTTGGCTCACGGTGTGGTCCCAGTCGTGGTGGATTACGGGGGGCCCGGTGACATCGTACATACAAGAGTTGGCTACAAAGTTGCACTTACAAACGAACAAGATATGATAGGTCAAATAGATGCCATTCTCAAAGGCCTGGAAAAGGATCGAAGCCTCCTTTTCCAGATGCAGGAACAAGGCATGCATTATGCCAGAGAGGGGTTGAGCTGGGATGGAAAAGCCAAAATTATGAGCGAGATACTCTATTGGGCAGTCGGACAAGGTTCAAAACCAAACCTCCCTCCTCCAAAAATACTTAAGAAGTAAAATTAGATTTGTGCGCGCACGCTATGCGATCGATATGCGAGGCGCGTTATCGGTTCGTGTACCAAGCGGTGGATGTGAAGTACATATGGAAAAGGCATATGGAGATGATATGCAGCTCGCCAGACGGCGTGTCATCGCTTGATTGAGGTGCGTGGCAGCTTGCTCCATTGCAAGATTCTTGGTTTTGAAATATGTAATGAAAGTCAGTTATGTGTTTGATTTGGGACCTGGGGGAAGCGTTTAGGCGACGAGATCTTCTGATGTGCCCTATGCGATTTCGCTTTACATTCTTCAGTCACGAAAAGACCTCGAGTTTCTTTTTCGCAAGGTAGATTTGCCCAAAGACTCTAGTGGGAAGTGTAAAAAAGAGGGTGTTTGAAGCCGTCAGTATGGTGGAAGTGATCAAGCATCTAGAGAATCCACGGCATACATTGCGCCAGATCAAGTCGCTGTTGAAAGATAGACGAATTACTTTTTGTCTCCATGCCGATGCTTCGTATTTGTATTTGTGGCTAAGGTTATTTTTTTACAGATAAAATGGCCATGTTTACAGGTAGCACCTATTATATCATGGGTCATGTCATGCCTCTCACGTCGTGTATCTGGATGCATTCATTAAAGAGAACGCTCTTGAAATATTGTTTTCTTCTCAAATCACTGGGCGGTGCGACAAAGGTCTCGGTATGGTTTCTACTTCGACCGGTTATGTCCTGGACGGTTGGAGGGCAATGTGTTCTATATGTATTGAGGAAAAGCGAGTATGTCTAAGGTCTCATGAAGTCCGATGTTCGCGTGGCATGAGATCGGGTCCCAACCACTAGCAGAAGGGTATTTCGATGAAAGTCACAATTTTTGGAATGGGGTATGTCGGTTGTGTGACGGCGGCTTGTTTCTCGAATCTTTCCCACGATGTGACGGGTGTCGATGTGGACGAGAACAAGGTCGATATGATTAATCGTTCGCAGAGCCCCATCATAGAGCCAGGGCTGACCGAGGTCATTAAGGCAGGGGTGAGTGCAGGGACACTTCGTGGCACGACAGACCCCAAAGATCTAGGCGACGTAGTCATCGTCTGCGTGGGGACTCCCAGCAATGACAACGGCAGTTTGGGGCTGAAGCACTTATCCCGTGTAGTTGAGCGAATCGGTGACATGTTGAAAGTCTCGAAAGGCTACCATGTGATCACCATTCGTAGTACGGTGCTTCCGGGCACGGTTGAAAACTTCGTGTTGCCGTTGCTGGAGGAAAAATCTTCGAAGAAAGCAGGCCGAGACTTCGGTTTGTGCATGAACCCTGAATTCATGCGTGAAACGACAGCCATCGATGATTTTTATAATCCACCCTTTACGATCATTGGCCAGCAGGATCAACGGAGTGGCGATGTCGTGGCAAAGCTCTATGACACGATAAAAGCGCCCATGGAAAGACCGTCGATTGCCGTGGCCGAAATGGTGAAGTATTCGTGCAATGCATTTCATGCGACAAAAGTCTGCTTTGGGAATGAAATTGGTAATTTGTGTAAGAGCCTGGGCGTGGATAGTCATAGAGTCATGGAGATTTTTTGCAAGGATACACGACTGAACCTCTCTCCCTACTATCTGAAGCCGGGCTTTGCGTTCGGTGGATCGTGCCTGCCAAAAGACTTGCGGGCAATCGTCTATCAGGCCAAACGCAACGATGTGGAGGTTCCATTACTATCCTCCCTCATGCCAAGTAACGACAAACAAATCCAGCATGCTTTTCGTTTGGTGCGGAATTCTGGCCGGACGAAGATTGGTGTCTTGGGACTCAGTTTCAAGGCAGGAACGGATGATGTTCGAGAAAGCCCCGTCGTCATCTTGATCGAAATGCTGATCGGGAAAGGGTATCAGGTCGCGATCTACGACGAAGAGGTGTCATTGGCTAAGCTGTATGGTGCGAATAAGCGATATCTCGATGAAACAATTCCCCACGTCACCTCTTTAATGGAATCTTCGGTCTCTGAGGTGATGGACAGGTCTGACCTAGTAATTATCAGTAAAAAAACTGACCAGTTCAAAAAAGCGATCGAGGGGCTGAAACATGACGTGTTCTTAGTGGATTTGGTCCGTATCTTCGATGACTACCAGGAGCGGAAGAACTATGAAGGCATCTCCTGGTAAGTCGTGCTCGATGGACGGAAGGATTGTATGATGAGTGATTCCCTAGGCCGAGTGCTCATGTTTGTGGAAAATAATTTTCCAGGTGATCCTCGCGTCAAGAACGAGGCTGATACTCTGACGGCCGCTGGTTATTCCGTCACGGTTGTGGGACTCAGGGAGAAGGGCGATACGGAGACGTTCAAAGTAGTAGATGACATCCGAGTCTATTCCATTCCTAGGGTCAGCTTATTCAGTAAAACTCGAAAGGACAATCCGGTGGGGTTGGAGCGCCTGTGGTTGAGAGTTATAGCTCTGATGGGCTACATGTGGGAGTACATGTATTTTACCGGCGCGTGCTTTGTCATGAGTCTGTATGTAGCCATGAAGCAGGGGTTTGATGTAATCCATGCCCACAACCCTCCCGATACGTTGTTCCTGGTGGCGGCATTCTATAAGCCATTTGGGAAAAAGTTTGTCTTTGATCACCATGATCTCTGCCCCGAACTCTACCGCTCTCGCTATAAAGCAGACAATGGGTTTCTGACAGCCATGTTAGGTCTGTTTGAAAAAGGGAGCCTGAAACTGGCAGATGTGACCATTGCGACGAACGAGTCGTACCGAGCCATCCAGATTGCGCGGGGAAAGGTAAGCCCAGAGAACGTCTTTGTCGTGAGAAATGGTCCTAATTTACGTCGCGTGGCGTATAGGACTCCCAGCAAGCGGCTGCGCGAAATGAATAAGACCATCCTCTGTTATATTGGAGCGCTCAATCCCCAAGATGGAGTGGATTACCTGCTGCGATCCCTTCGAGATTTGCTCTACAAGCTGGATCGAAAGGACTTCTACTGCGTGATTATGGGTAGCGGAGACTCACTTGAAGACCTTAGGGCTCTGACGAAAGACTTGAATCTCGAGGGCTATGTAGAAGTGACCGGATATGTATCCGAAGAAGATCTAATGAGCAATCTGTCAGCGGCTGACATTTGCGTCGATCCGGATCCATCAAGCCCGCTTAATGATGTATCAACGTGGATTAAGATCATGGAGTATATGGCGTTAGGAAAGCCGATCGTCACCTATGACTTGAAAGAAACCCGCTGGTCTGCCCAGGATGCTGCTCTCTACATCACGCCGAATAATGAACTGGAGTTTGCCGAGGGAATCGCCAAACTGATGGATCGGCCTGATCTTCGCGCTCAAATGGGTGAGTTCGGTCGGCAACGAATTCATCGCGATTTGAAATGGGATGTGGTCGGCCGGAACTTAATTCACGCCTATGAAGCCCTATTAGGGAAAGCCTGAGTGTCGTTCAGCGAGTTGCTCACTGTAACCAATCATTTCCAGCGTTATCCTCCCTGTTCGCTGTTAACCCCATACGTCCGGCCCCATTCTCACAGCGAAGGCTTTCTTGAGTAATTTAAATGATGAGAGATGGGTCGCATGATAGTGGGAATGATCCGTTGGTTTGCTCAAATGTAAAACGTGCACGCGTGTCTATAGGCAGTTCTCCTAATATATTAACTGGGCTCGGCGTGAGTCGGTAAAGGATTCTCCAATTCCATGTGCGGCATTTGTGGCCAATACAACTTTGCAGATAATAAGCCCGTCCAGCTTGATGATATCAAGCGGATGGCGGGATCGCTCGTGCACCGAGGGCCTGATGATGAAGGGTTTTTTCTTGCCGGCCCATTGGGATTGGGATTTAGGCGGCTCTCCATCATTGACCTTGGTGGTGGACACCAGCCCATGTCGGATCAGCAGGAGTCTATATGGGTAGTGTTTAATGGTGAAATCTATAATTTTAAAGAGCTGCGAAGTGAACTTGAGTCATATGGACACGTCTTTCGCACCAATTCAGATACCGAGGTCATTATTCATGGATACAAACAATGGGGAGATGAGGTGCTTGATCGCCTGAACGGTATGTTCGGGTTGGCGATCTGGGATGCGAGAGGGAAAAGGCTTTTGTTGGCCCGTGATCCATTCGGGATCAAGTTGATCTATTACAAGATTGAAGGCAATCGGCTGAATTTTGGTTCTGAGGTCAGAGCGGTGCTTCAGGGTATTCAGGAGAAAGCCGAGGTCGATCCTACTTCCCTGAATCTGTTTCTCCGCTATCGGTACACACCCTCGCCGTATACGCTTTTTAAGGGAGTGCAAAAACTTCCGCCTGGAGCCAAGTTGGTTGTAGAACGAGGTGCTCACAAGGTAAGCCGCTGGTATCGATCTAAGCCAACTCCATTTATGCCTGTCAAGTCAGACTATGAGGCGAAAGAAGAGCTTCTGGCACTTTACAAGAAGTCAGTAGAACGACATCTCATTAGCGATGTGCCCGTTGGCTTGCTCCTCAGCGGGGGCATCGATTCTGGGCTATTGCTGGCTCTCATGAATCTGTACGGGAAGTCCTGGCCCACATATACCGTGGGATATGGCACAAGTTACGTTCACGATGAGTTGTCCGACGGCGCTGAAACGGCGCGTGAGTTGGCTTCGGCTCACACCCCCGTCATTTTGACGCAATCTGAATTTGAAGTGGCACTTCCAAAGATTGTGGCCTGTCTCGAAGAACCGGTCGCCACATCTTCTATCGTTCCGATGTATTTCGTATGTGAGCGAGCCAGGCAGGATGTCAAAGTGGCGTTGATCGGACAGGGACCCGACGAACTTTTTGGCGGGTATCGTCGCCATCTAGGTATTCGGTATGGTGCGTACTGGGGGAGTTTGCCGAAATGGGTACGAGGTGCGACTTCTTCAGCCATCGGTTTGTTGCCAAGGAATGAGACACTCAAGCGAGGGCTCTACTCTCTTGATATTCCCGATCGTATTAGACGTTATCAGAATGTGTTGTCGATATGTCCTGGAGCTACAATTGATGAGCTTTTCCAAGACGGGATCGTGCCGCTTGATGCTGGCGACAAGATATTAGACTGTTGGGAAGATTTGAATGGGTTGATGGAAGATACGGATGAACTCGGTGGGTTTCAGTATATAGAGGTCCGGTCGACTCTTCCGGATGAGCTGCTCATGTATGCGGACAAGTTGTCTATGGCCCACAGTCTCGAGTTGCGTGTGCCCTATCTGGACAAAGACATCGTCCAATTTGCAGAGAGACTGCCGGCACATGTGAAAGTTCGGGGCCGTTCTCAGAAATGGCTTCATCGCCAGGTGTGTCAGTCGTATCTTCCGAGTGCCTTCATTAACCGGAAGAAACGAGGATTTGCTGGTAATGTTGTGGATGATTGGTTTCGTGGCGCAATGGACAGCAAGATGGCCAATACATTTATGGATGGTCAGTCGCACATGTATCGTTATCTCAACCCTCAAGCGGTCCAGAAATTGGTTACAGACCATTCAGCCGGTCGTAGCGACAACCATAAGATCCTTTTTAGCCTGATTGTTTTCGAAGAATGGCTCAGGATTCACTCGTAGTTGCTGATGGACGGCAGTCGGTTTGGTTACCAGTAATCTGTTGCGAGCATGCCATGAAAGTCTGCGGCCAAGACATTAGGATCAGAGGAAAACTTATTCGTATCGCAGGACTTTCTGCTGATACGTATGAATTTGTGGATGATCCAGCGGCCGCTCTTGATGATTTGCGCCACAGTGATCAACGGATTGATCTCTTTACGTTCATGCAGAAATTGCCGGAGACTTCGAGGAAGTATTCCTACCTTATGGAATGGGACAATCTGGCCGTGTTGCCAGTTTCTACGTTTGATCAATGGTGGACAAAGCAGGTCAATGACAAGACTAGAAATATGGCGCGTCGGGCGGGGAAAAAAGGGGTCGTGATTCGAGAAGTCCCTCTCGATGATGCCGTCGTCGAAGGTGTATGGGCTATCTACAATGAATGTCCAATTCGGCAAGGCAAACGGTTCCCCCACTACGGGAAGGATCTCTTGACGGTCCGTAAAATGATGGCGACATTTCTTGATCGTAGTGTGTTCATGGGTGCGTACCTCGACAATCACATGATAGGTTTTGCCAGACTACATTGTGATGCGACGCGGACTCAGGCTGGAGTGTCATCAATCCTTTCTCTCGTTCAACACAGGGACAAAGCGCCAACAAATGCCCTGATTGCCGAAGCAGTTCGGTTTTGTGCTACTCAGGGTATCGCGTATCTTGTGTACTCCCGATACAGCGATGGGAATAAAGAACGTGATAGCCTTATGGACTTTAAAGATCACAATGGATTTCAACGGGTGAACGTACCTCGCTACTATATTCCTCTTACGAAGTTAGGTCGAATAGCGCTGATGTTGGGTCTGCACAAGAGGATCCTCGACCATATCCCTGATCCTGTATTGTCGAGGCTCCGATTGATAAGAAAAGCTTGGTATAGCCGCAAAGTTCAGTCCATTACCGAATAAGCGTAGGGCTGGGAGTGAGACTAACAAGGAGGCCATATGAGCTCTGACGATGGGACAAGAGAAATCGCATTCGATTGTCGACACTTTGTCGGAGATCGTCCATGCTCTTTCCATAAATCAACCGGCGTTCTTTGTCCCTGTGACCACTATCAGCAGATCGAGGAACGTCTCTTGCTCATCAAGCTTGATGCGATGGGCGATGTTTTGCGCACGACGGCATTGCTCCCCACACTGGCTGAAACGCATCCGAGAGCATCGATTACATGGGTGACCAGACGAGAGGCTCGCCCTTTATTGGAGGGCAATCCGTACATTACAGAGATCATCGACCACGGTGAGGAGGCTCTCTTGCAGTTGCAGGTGCGGATGTTCGATCGCGTGATCAACCTCGATGCCGGGAAAACCAGTGCAGCTCTTGCCACTGCTGCCAACGCCACAAGGAAAGACGGTTTTCTTCTGGATCAGCGTGGCTGGGTTCAGCCGACCAATGCCGCCGCGAGGAGATGGTTAGAGATGGGAGTCTTTGACGATCTGAAGCGCCAAGGAACAAAGACATATCAAGACATAATGATGGACATCATCGGGCTTTCTGGGGCTCCGCATCGCTACGTGCTTCAATTGAAAGCTGAAGAACGAGAGCGAGCCAAGGCGCATCTACAGGAACTCGGTATCAACTGCCAGCGTCCGATCATAGGGCTTAATACGGGAGCAGGTCGGCGATGGGAACTGAAGCAATGGCGTGAAGAGGGGTATGTTGAACTGATCGAACATATCGCAAAAAAACACTCAGCTCAGTTTCTGCTTCTTGGCGGGCCTGAAGAACGTGAGCGTCACAAGCGTCTCATTGCTCGTTCGCGGGTGCCGCTGATTGATGCAGGCTGTGATAACTCCGTGAGACACTTTGCTTCTCTGGTTGGCGAATGTCACCTTGTCATCACGGGTGACACGCTTGCCATGCATATATCGTTGGCATTGAATCGAAGAACGATCGTCCTGTTTGGTCCGACTAGCGCAGCTGAGATTGAAATGTACGGTCTCGGTGAAAAAGTTGTTCCTCGTATGGAATGCCTGAGTTGCTACAAGCCGAAGTGTGATTTTGTTCCCAACTGCATGGAATTGATCTCAACGGAAATGGTGGAATCGGCCGTTGAACGGCAGTGGGAGAAGCTTTGTTTGGAGCCCAACGGGAAAAGGTAGTACATGCACGTTTCCCTACTCACAGGAGGTGGTGATCGGCCATACGCCGTTGGCCTAGCCACAGTACTGATTAAGAAAGGTCTCTCCCTCGACATAATTGGCAGCGATGGATTGGATAGTTCTGACTGGCACAACACTCCGGGGGTGCGATTTCTCAACCTTAGGGGTGACCAAAAGGTTGATGCTGATCTTGCCACAAAAGTATCTAGAATATTGATCTATTATGCGCGCCTCATTCACTATGCTTGGTCAGCGGAACCGAAAGTTTTTCACATTCTTTGGAATAACAGGTTTGAGAGTTTTGACCGCACACTCCTCATGCTCTACTACAAACTCTTGAGGAAGCGAGTTGTCCTTACCGCGCACAATGTGAATAAGCGTAAGCGAGATTTAACTGACACCCTCGTCAACCGTCTGACTCTTAGAATTCAGTATCGACTTTGTGACCATGTATTTGTTCATACTGAACAAATGAAATGGGATCTTGAGAGGGATTTTGGCCTCGCCTCGTCAAGGATTACGGTGATCCCGTTCGGAATAAATAATGCCGTGCCTCATAGTGAGCTTACATCTGCGGCAGCGAAGTGTAGATTGGGCATTAGCGAAGAGGAAAGGGTGATACTGTTTTTTGGCAGAATTGTGCCCTATAAGGGGCTGGAATTCCTTGTCGCTGCATTCAAGAAACTCCTCATCAAATCAGGAAGCTATCGACTGATTATCGCGGGGAGGCCGGACAATGATTCGAAGAAATATTGTGAAGATATTAGAAAGCTGATTTCTCTGGATAAGATGCATGATCAGATCTTGCTGAAAATCGAATTTGTCCCTGACGACGAAACGGAAGTGTATTTTAAGGCAGCAGATGTCTTAGCCCTGCCCTATCGTGATATCTACCAAAGCGGAGTGCTTTTTCTGGCCTACAGCTTTGGTTTGCCTGTGGTTGCGTCGGATGTTGGTGGGCTACGTGAAGAGGTCGTTAAGGGCAAGACCGGATTTATATGTAGGCCTGAGGATCCAGATGATCTGGCACAGACTCTAGTAAGCTACTTTGAAAGTGAATTATTTAAAGGCCTGATTGATTCCCGTAATAATATTCAGGCCTACGCTCGTGAACGATATTCATGGGATAAAGTTTCCCAGCTGACACATGCCGTCTATGTCCAACTGAGGGGGACGTCATTGAAGAAATTTCCCTGCCAGGGGGCCTAGAATGGTACTCGCCAAAGGTGGCGAGTACCATTCTATATGGAATACGATCTAACGAACGGCCACACCTGTTGGTGGGCTGGGGGGCAGATCGGTCGGTGTTGGTGTACCGCCGATCAGAGGATGGGGATAGGTCAGCGGAGTGTAGAATGCATTGGTCCAGGTATTTGTGGCCGTGCATTTGTCAAGGGTGCCGTCGTTTGTTGCGCCAGCTGTCGTGTTCCAATTTCCTCCTTGATCTGTGGACCAATAGGCTACCCCGGCGGTGCATGTGGATGGGCGTGACGACCGAGGGCCCCTCCCGATACCTGTCGTACCATTAAATGAAGTATTCTGGTTGTAAAAATCACGATTTGCCTGGACTGTATCGGTGAAATTTGAAACGCCTGCGCTGAGTACCCCATTGACCGTGTTGTTCGAAATATAAATTGGTTCGAGAGCTTGATTCGGCCAGCTCAAAGGAGACATTGCCCCATCGCCTGGGCCTTCCCCTGAGATCAAACTTCCCTGACCCGCACCAGGTTGGTCAAGACAACGGTAACCTATGGAGCTGAAGTTCTGGTCAAACGGACTTCGTGCTGTAACAGATCCAGTAGCAGGGGATGGTGGAGATCCCGAGATGGTGAACGTGAAGGTGGAATTTGATGAAGCGTAGGCAATAAACGTTCCATTGTAGGCTGATTCATTGGCACCTGAAATTGTGATGTACGATCCGCTACTGCTAACTGAGTGATTGTTCACCGTGGCGGTGGCCGTCGAGCCAGACCTCGCCAGTGAGGTAACCGCCTGAATCCCGCATCCTCCCCAGGCGTAGACTTGTCGATCGTCGGATAGGTTTCGGTAATGAGACAAATCGAAAAACCAATTCATCGCTCCCGTTGATCTGTTGTCGAAGATCATCCCAGTGCCACCCCGTAAGTGCGACATTGCGGGTGTATTGGGATCGGTCCAGGTAAATGTATTTTGATACACTTCCCAGTGCCGAACGCTACGCGATCGTCCGCCTGTTTCCGTTCCGTGGTTTGCCATTACGACATTATTGAACTGGTTGAAACGATACGTCGAGCGTGTGCCGTGATGGTCGTCTGTCGTCCAGATTTGAGCTCCGCTCCCTCGATTGAAGACGTTGTCCTCGAATACGAGCTGGTTAGCGGTGCCCATAGTTGAGGGGGCAGCCCACGATTGGTCTCCCTGGCCATCGTTGTACCCGGGGGTAGAATTGATGTTTTGCCACTTGCCGTGATGGGGGATGAAACAGAATCCAGAATTGGTGCAGGTGTTATGATCAATGACGCCACGCACATTCTCGTGAATACGGAGCGGCACACAGGACTTCGCAGTAAACGTCACATGGTCGAGACGGAATGATGGACTATCGCCGCGAATATGGACACTGCCTCCGTCGCCACCTCCACACCCACTGCCATTGTCGGTAGTCGTAAACCCACTCAGACGTGAAATGCCAGCCGGTTTAAGCTCCCAAAGTATTAGCTCTCGGCCAGATGCATTCGTAATGAAGGTTGAACTTTCCCCCGAACCGATGATCGAGATGGACTTGTTGGTAATGGTCAGCGGTGATGACCATGTACAGTTTCCGGCGGGGATGAGAACCGTATCGCCATCTGAAGCGTTTGCAACGGCTGTGTTGACGTTGCTTTGGGAGCAACTTGGGGCGCTAGTAGTGGCAGCCCAAAGGTCCCCGGTAGTGCACAAGGAGAGGAAAACCAGAATACTCAGCAGCCTCACTAGCTCGTATTGTTTCGTTACCCAAGCCCAGTCGGGTTTTTGACTTGAACCGATGATGGCTTGAGCCTTGGAGTGGTAACGGCGGTCGACGGTGAAGGTGTGGAACGAGCCCCCTATTGATATCATCGTGGAGTCTCCTTTGTATTTGAAGAACAGCATGGAGGTTTCTCTGAGGTTTAATCGTTGGTTTTATTTTCCCAATTTATTTGGTGGACGCTTTGACGTGCATCAAGATCACGCAAGAGTAGTGCCAGCTATTAATTCTGCCTAACTTGAGCACAACCTATTAAATTATAACAACTTTATAATCAAGCATGCTTTGTCATAATTTCCTGAAATAGAGGTTTTTCCAAACATATATGCACATCCAGAGGAGTCAGTCTGCTATTTTCAAATAACTAGAGGTAGTTAATTACATGTATTATATGAAAAAAAAGCAGTTTTAAGCGTCAGAATCAATGGGTGAATGCTAGTGTAGGTGCGCAGAGTCTTCCAGAGCATGGCGAAATTTAGACGATTTCTCGGATGGGTGTTTAGCCTGGAGGTGTATGGTGTTCCACTCGACTGTGTGTAATCCAACAAATCTGTTCCTCTGGCCAGGTGCGGGTGCATCACTTTTTTGGTATTCATATTGGTCTGGTGCTGTCAGAGCATGCGTATCCATAAAGAACATACAGATTGCCTGTCACTGGCCAACTTTTCATGTTTGGTCATCTCTATTCCCCGTTCCCCGTCTTGGTCAGCATTTTACGGAGTGCCAACGATCATCTGCAATGCTTTCACGGGTTTTCTAGGCATGACCATCATCGAGGTACGAGTTCTCTGATACCAATGAGGGGTTCTATCGCATCGATGAGTGTGGGATAAATATCTTATGAATAACATGTATTACCTATTGAAACCGTTCATTCCCCGTGCGGTACGCATGGCGGCTCGGCGTATTCATGCGAGCCAATTGAGGAGGCGAAGCGATAACTTCTGGCCCATTCAAGAGTCGGCTGCCAGAGCCCCTGAGGGGTGGCCTGGGTGGCCGAATGGGAAAAAGTTTGCCTTTGTTATTACGCACGATGTCGAGGGTATCCGAGGGTTGGACAAATGCCGCATGTTGGCGGAAATGGACAAGGCGCAGGGGTTCCGATCTTCATTCAACTTTGTGCCGGAGGGGGAATATCGACTTCCGGACTCGCTCCGGGCCTTCCTCGCTCAAGAAGGGTTTGAGATCGGAGTGCACGATCTACACCACGATGGATCGCTCTACCGTTCGGAAAAAACCTTCATGGCTCAAGCGCAAACAATCAATCAGCATCTCAAGGCTTGGGGGGCGGTGGGTTTCCGTGCGGGATTTATGTTTCATAATCTAGAATGGCTTCACAGTCTGGATGTCTCATATGATGCATCTACGTTTGACACTGATCCATTTGAACCACAGCCGGACGGCGTCGGGACCATATTTCCGTTTTGGGTCCAGGGTAACGGGTCCAGAGGGTATGTTGAGCTTCCTTATACTCTCCCGCAGGACTCGACGCTGTTTCTTGTGTTCAAAGAGAAAACGATTGATGTGTGGATCAAGAAGCTTGAGTGGGTGGTTGCTCACGGAGGCATGGCCCTCATGAATGTTCACCCCGACTACCTCAACTTTGGTGGGAGCAAGAGTACATCTGAGTTCTCTGCAGAACTCTATGAAAACTTTCTCAAGTATGTTGGTAGTCGGTATCGTGATACTTGCTGGTTTGCCCTTCCTCGTGAGATTGCGAAGTTCTCTGCGGAAATCAAACCTGCTCTACGCTCTGACAAGTTGCCTGAGTAGAGCAGTGTCTTTCCCAAATATAGGCTAGCTCCCGTAACACTCTTAGGTGAGTGACGAGATGCCAAAAAACGAAACTTCTCTCCCTGCAAAGAGAGGCGGCAAAGGTATACCACGGAGGACCACAGCAACCCCTCCGATTATTACTCTCGTGCGCCGAGTGTGCAGTGATTTTATCGAACTTCGTCGGGAAAGAACGTTTCTAGGAAGAAACCAACTGGTCTGTGGTTTTGCTACGTTAGGACGTCGATCGATCGGGGTTCTGATTCTTTACGAGAATGGCCAAGGAGGTAATAACTGTTCTCCCATCCCGACTCACAAACGATTGAACGGTTATCAAAAAGCTCAGCACCTTTTCCGGTTGGCCAGGAAATTTACCCGCCCGATTATTATGTTTGCGAGTTCTCCAGCATCAGTGCCTGGTAAGGAGATGACTGAGCCTGACGAAGCGGTAGGTTTTGCCAAACATGTGTTCTCTCAATCGCATCTTGAAGTGCCAATAATCGTGGTAGCACTCAGTAGGAGAGTGTCTGGTGATATCTTTGGTTCGTGGCTTGCCGACAAGGTACTCGCCTTCGAAAATGCTCGCTTTTCAATGGCCATTGTTGACCAATGGGAAAACCGTTTTATCCAAGTGGGGGCACGATACTTACTTCACCGGGGAATTATTGATGAAATGATCTCCATGCCAGCTCGTAACGGACCTGCTTTGCGAGTGAGGATGCCCACACCCAAGCAGCTCAGAATTGTTCTCGGCACGATACTTGATGAAGTGTTTCTTATCTCTCCAGAGGAGTTAATATTTCGGCGGGGAGAAAAGATCGAGAAAATAGTGGCGATGATGTCGACGCAATACGGACTTCTAGGATGCGGCTCTTGCGACACCGTGAAGGCGCTTTGAATTTGAAGACACCAATTAGGTCTGCCAAACTGAAACCGATGTGGTTGGATTTTCAGAAGACCTTCCTTTCTCGCACATTTTTTATTTTGCCGGTCATGTAGGATCGTCAGGCTAGGGCAATGCTCGATCACGCTAACACCATGATTTATTTTGTAAACTAATAGGAGTGAGCGGTTCTTTCTGTATGTTTCTTGCCTCGCAAATCCATATTCTTTCCCCTCGTTCATGGAATAGTCAGTCAGTCAGATTAAGGGTCATAGTACACGATAGTCTGGCTATGGGCTTAGTCCGAATTAGTGCAGGTTGGGATGGCGAGAGATTCAAAATGAGAAGATTAATTAAGTACGAACATGCTGGGCCAGGAGCGAGTTCATGAGCAGAGTCAATACTAAGTTACGGGCTGGTAACTGGGTGGAGGTGAAGACCCCAGAGGAAATTGCGCAAACACTTGATGCCGATGGAGCCTTGGACGGCTTGCCTTTCATGCCAGAGATGATTGGGTTCTGCGGCAAGCGCTTCCGTGTTCTTAGGCAGGCGCGAAAGGCGTGTGTCGAAGTGAGGCCGCAAGGACCGATTATCGATATGCGTGAGTTTCGCGGAGATGCGGTGTGGGTGTTCGAAGAGCTGCGATGTGACGGCACCGCACACGATGGATGCCAGCGTGGCTGTTTGTATTACTGGAAGTCCACGTGGCTGAAAAAGGTCGAGGCGGAAGATCCGGTTTCTCAGCCGGCTCAGGTCTCCGACGGCCTATTGCGTCAACGATTGAAAAGCAGGGCTGGGCCAGATCGATACTTCTGTCAGTCTACTGAATTGATCAAGGCAACGAAACCGCTCTCTGTCAAGGGGCGACTTCAGCTTTGTGTGACAGAAATTGGGTCGGGCAACGTTGGACTGGCGGCGATGGTTAAAATGATCGTGCAGCCTGTCTTTTGGAAAATGGTAGAAAGATTTATCAGGCCCCGATATGTGCAGGGGCCATTGAAGCAGACGCCGCTAATCAAGCTCGATCTGACACGTGGAGAGATAGTGCAAATCAGGTCTGCCGAGGAAATAAAGGAGACATTGAACCATAAGGGATGCAACCGCGGATTGCGTTACGATATCGGATTGAATGAAGTATGTGGTACTCGCCATCGAGTGCGGGAACGGCTTGACAAAATCATCGTTGAATCAACAGGGCAGATGGTCCAACTTCAAGGAACCGTTACGCTAGAGGACTCTACCTGCCTGTGCCACATGACGGCACTGGGTGGCTGTTCCAGGCAGGACTTAGTCTATTGGAGAGAAGCGTGGCTGAAGCCGGTTGAATCAGCAAATATAAGTGACATTCGCCAAACTTGTGACTGACTATAGGAGTTCGGAGAAAGGGCTCAATATGAGTACTAAGAAATTCGAGATAGAGCGGTTGAGTAATCTTTCCTACGAAGAATTCGCCAGGAAATACCTCTATCCCATGAAGCCGGTCATTGTAACTGACGCCCTTAAGACGTGGCCGGCAATGACTCGTTGGACTCCGGAGTTCTTCAAGCGTGAATTTGGCTCTGTGAGGTTTCGCATTAGCGATACCGAATATGGGCAGACATCATTCAAATCTGAAGGTGGAGTGGAGTATACAATGGCGGAATTCATCGAACTCGTCCTGGAATCGAGTGATGAAAAGCCCGCCCCCTACTTCCGAAACAAAATTCTATACGATCTTTTCCCGACGTTGAAGCAGGACATTCAACCGCTTCCTGAATATCTCCAGCCAAATTGGCTGAGCGAACGGTACTTGGTAAAACGTGTCGCCAAGGTGCTGAATCGAGGAGCCGCTATGGAGCTCTTTATAGGAGGAAAGGGAGCTGCATTTCCGGTGCTTCATTATGATGGTGCGGCGACGCATGCTGTGTTGATGCAGGTCTACGGCCGAAAGCAATATATCGTCTATCCGCCAGAGCAAGAGCCGTTCTTGTATCCCTCTCCACGAAAAGTCAATCACTCCGCAATCAATAGCATTGAAAAGCCAGACCTCGATAGATTCCCGCTCTTTGTCAATGCGGTACCGACGACATTTTTTCTGGATCCTGGCGAGTTCTTGTTCGTTCCCAGTCACTGGTGGCATACCGCGAAAATCATGAGTCCAAGCATCACGCTTTCCACGAACATCATGAATCAATCGAATTGGCATGAGTTGGAGAAGTATGTTGCCGCACAACAGCACAACCTGTTGGCCTCGCTTGCCAGCCGAGTATATCTTGCCGGGGCCGGATCCTGGCGTTCATGGCGCGATAGAGAATGGCGCAGGCGGGTGTTTCCGGGAACGTCTGCATAGGTGCATTTTGAAGTCTGATCTGGTTGTCAGACGAGTTCTTTACCTTCCTTGCGTAGAGCTGCACGTATGAATCAGAAGTTACTTGTCGACTCATTCGCACTTTCCCCCATGCAGGTGGGGATGCTGTTCCATTACCTGAAGGATCCCCATTCCGGTGTCGACATCCAACAGCTCGTGCTTCATTTGCCGGAAGCCGTGGATGCCCGTCGGTTGGAAACTGCCTGGCAATGGCTTGTCCAACGGTACGACATTCTGCGTGCGAAGTTTACCTGGGGAGAGGCTGGGCAGCCGAAGCAAGAGATTGTGTCGGAAGTCTTCGTGCCGTTCGTAAGTAAGGACTGCCGGCATCTCTCGGTGGCGGACCAAAAGACGTATCTTCAGGTGTTCTTGGACGATGACCGTGTGCAAGGCATCGATCTTAGCCAAGCTCCGATGATGAGGTTGAATCTGTTTCAATGGACTTCCGCTTCCTATTCACTGGTGTGGACGTTTCAGCATGCGTTGTTAGATGGTCGCTGCTACCCAATTTTGCTGCAACAGGTGTTTAATGCCTATGCGGAGCTCGAGGAAGGCAATATCAAGGAGCGGCCACCAGCGTATTCCTATCGCCGCTATATCGATTGGCTGCAAACGCGAGAGGTAGCCGAAAGTGAGGCGTTTTGGAAATCGCTCCTCATCGGGTTTTCAGCACCTACCCCACTGGTCGTTGATCGGTTGGGTTCTCCTGGGGCTATGAGGACTCAGCAGGGCGAAGCCTGGGAGGGGCTCAATGCAGATGTCACCGCCAGATTACAGAGCGTAGCGTCGCAATACAGTCTCACCGTCAATTCTTTTTTTATGGGTGCCTGGGCTATTCTGCTTCACCGTTATTCCGGTGATGAGGATATCGTGTTCGGCGCTACTCGTGCCTGTCGGAAGTCCTCTATTGAACATGCCGATGAGACGATCGGCCTCTTTATCAATACCGTACCGGTTCGTGCGCGATTCAATGGGGATGATAGCGCACTTTCTGTGATTCAAGCCTTGCGGCAGCAATGGCTGAGTATCCGTTCCCACGAACATACCTCTCTGACAGTGGTGAAAGCGGTGAGTCAAGTGTCGCCTGGGCAGCCACTGTTTGAATCGCTAGTGGTTTTCGAAAATCAGCGGCTTGATCAGACGATGCAGGCATTGGGTGCTCCATGGTCAAACCGCCAAGTCGAACTGCACGAATTGACGAATTTTCCGGTAACAGTAGCTGCCTACGATGGTGAGGCGCTCACGTTCAAAATCGAATTCAACCGAGGGCGGTTCGATGAGTTGACCGTGCGCAGAATGCTGGGCCATTTGCGCCGTCTACTGGAAGGTCTGGCGGAGAATCCCGAGATCGCCGTTCGCGATCTGCCATTGATCACTGACGCGGAGCGACACGAACTGCTCCGTTCCTTCAATGCGACTAACGATGCCTCCCTGGATCACGGGACGACTCTGCACGCTCTGTTCGAAACGCAAGTTGCCCTTCATCGAGGCGCTGTGGCCGTTGCATTTGAAGGATCTTCCTATACCTATGACGAGTTGAACGGGCGTGCAAATCAATTGGCGCACTATTTGAAGAAGTTCGGGGTCGGGCCTGGCGTTTTTGTGGGCCTGTTCCTTGAACGTTCATTGGACATGGTGGTGGCTATCCTGGCCGTGCTTAAGGCGGGAGGGGCGTACGTTCCGATCGATCCTGAATATCCATCAGATAGAGTCGAGTACATGATTCAGGACGCTGCGGCTCCAGTGTTGCTTGTTCAGAGCTGGCTGGCGGCACACCTGCCTGCGTTTAGCGGAGCGATGGTGAGACTCGACAGTGATCGTGACCAGATCGCCAATGAAAATACCACCAATCTCCTCCCTACGGCTGGCCCGGACGATCTGGCTTATATGATCTATACATCTGGGTCCACAGGGAAGCCCAAAGGTGCGATGAATGCTCATCGCGGGATCTGTAATCGTCTACTGTGGATGCAGAAACAGTACGGCATGACTGCGGCCGATGCGGTGCTGCAAAAAACCCCCTTCAGCTTCGATGTGTCGGTCTGGGAATTTTTTTGGCCGCTCCTCGTCGGCGCCCGCTTGGTGGTGGCCAAACCTGGCGGCCATCGCGACCCCAGCTATCTTGTGGATGTGATTGCAGAAAAGCGTGTCACCATCATGCACTTCGTGCCGTCCATGCTCGGCGCATTCCTCGCCACGCCTGGTTTGGAGCGCTGTCGGTCGTTGCAGCATGTCATGTGCAGTGGAGAAGCGCTTCCCTTCAACTTGCAAGAGGAATTCTTTTCAGTCTTGCCGGCGCAGCTGCACAATTTGTATGGACCAACCGAAGCGGCAGTGGATGTCACCTATTGGATGTGCCGATGCCAGGATGACAGAAAGATCGTGCCGATCGGACGTCCTGTCGCCAACACGCAAATTTACATTCTCGATCGGCATTTGCAGCCGGTCCCGATCGGCGTTCCCGGCGACCTCTATATCGGGGGTGTTCAGGTCGGGCGGGGCTATTACAACAGGCCAGCGCTCACGGCGGAACGGTTTATCCCTGATCATTTGGGTGAGAGGGCAGGGAGCCGTTTATACAGGACAGGGGACTTGGCACGGTTCCTTCCTGGAGGAGAGATCGAGTATCTCGGGCGTATCGATCATCAGGTGAAGATCCGAGGATTTCGCATCGAACTCGGCGAGATTGAAGCCGCACTCTGTCAGCATCTGGCGATCCGTGAGGCAGTAGTCGTGGCGCGTGAGGATGTGCCAGGAGTGAAGCGGCTGGTGGCCTATCTCGTGACGTCCTTGTCCGAGGGTGACACCGCGACCATCTGCAAGCACCTCATGACCAGCCTGCCAGAGTTTATGGTGCCGGCAGCCTTTATGTTCTTGGATAGGTTGCCGCTGAGTCCCAATGGGAAGACCGATCGCAAGGCCCTGCCGGCCCCCGTGAAAGCTCAGGAGTTGGCAAACAGTTATGTGGCTCCTCGGACGGTGATAGAACGAAAATTGGCGGAGATGTGGTCGAGAGTCTTGCGTGTGAAACACGTGGGGGTTCACGACAATTTCTTTGAATTGGGCGGTGATTCGATTCTCAGCATTCAAGCGATTGCCTCAGCCCGGCGCGAGGGATTGAAGATCACGCCTACGGTGCTCTTTGCCAACCCGACGATTGCGGAATTGGCAGCGGTTGCATCCAGTGCAGAAGACGTGCCGGCGATAGAGGATATTGCAGCTGGCGATGTGCCCTTAACGCCGATTCAGCGATGGTTTCTTGAACAGAATCTCGAGTCTCCCCATCACTTCAACCAAGCGTTTTGTTTTGACGTCATTGAGCGGCTTGATCTTGAATTGGTGCAGTCGGTTCTAAAGGAATTGAGCAGACATCACGATGCTCTTCGGCTCCGATATAGCGGTGTGCAGCAGGATTGTCGTCAGTACTATGCGGCCATTGATGAATCGTCGGTGCTCCGGTGGGTTGATCTTTCACAGGTGGAAGATGATAGACGCAATCAGGAAATCGAGGCAATTGCCATTGCAATGCAGGCCAGTCTTGATCTTGAACGTGGACCAATCTGGCGGGTGGTATATTTTCAGGCAGGAGCAGGGGGAACCGATCAACTGCTGTTCATCGTTCATCACCTGGCTGTGGATGGCGTATCGTGGCGACCGCTAATGGAAGATTTCGAGCTTGCATACAAGCAGTTAAAGGCCGGCCAGAAGATCCAATTGCCGGCCAAAACCGTCTCTTATAAGGCATGGGCGCAACGGCTGTTTGACGCTTCTCGATCGGGCCTATGGGAAAATGATCTCCCCTATTGGCAGGCAGTCACCGATCCAAAAACGTTAGGTGATTCCTGCCAAGTTCTTGCCGTGTCTGGACCAGAGAATCGCGAAGAGTCGGCGAAGACTCTTAAGGTTTCTCTTTCGATGGAAGAGACAGTGGCACTGTTGAAGCAGGTGCCTCCAGTCTACAATACGCAGATCAATGATGTTCTGCTGACGGCACTCGCTCGTGCCTGGGCCCGGTGGAGCGGGAAGCCGACCCTCCTGGCCGATTTGGAAGGACATGGGCGTGAAAATGTGTTGGGGGACCTTGATTTGTCTCGAACCGTCGGGTGGTTTACCTCGATTTTCCCGATACGCCTGGAATGGCAGGAAACCGGAATAGATTGGCAGCCTGGTGAGGCGCTCAAGTCGATCAAGGAACAAGTTCGCTCTATTCCTCAACGTGGTGTGGGATATGGGCTGTTGCGATACCTCGGAGCCGATACCAGCTTGACTGCTGGTTTAGATGCCCGATTAGTGTTCAATTATTTTGGTCAACTCGATCAGGCCTTGGCCGGGTCGACACTGTTCAGATTTGGGAAAGAATCCTCGGGTCCATGGCGCAGTCCTGTGCAACGACGGCGTTATGTGCTTGAAGCCAATAGCATGGTGATCGACGGCTGTTTCGAAATTGGATGGACCTACAGCGAGTCGCTGCACCGCGAGTCGGAGATTGCGAAGTTAGCGGATGAGTATGTGCGTGCGCTCAAGCAATTGATCACCCATTGTCAATCACCACAAGCAGGCGGGCGAACACCGTCGGACTTTCTCCTCGCTCGTTTGGACCAGTCCTCCCTTGACCGCATGCTGTCGGAACAGCGAGATCTCGAGAATATCTATCCGCTTTCTCCAATACAGACGTTATTTTTTTCGGCAAATCAAGCAGCTGCCCATACGGTATTCGATCAATGGCATTGTACGTTGAATGGGCCATTGAATATGCAGGCATTCCAACGAGCATGGCAGGAAACCGTCCGGCGTCACAGCGTGTTGCGTTCGACGATTCACGGCGAAGGGCTTCGTGAACCCATGCAGATTGTTCATCGGGATGTCCAGCTACCTTGGACCATACTGGACTGGCGCGGGAAGACCGACAGTACGCTACTAGATCGTTGGCAAGTATTTCTTAAACAAGACAAGGCGCAGCCTCTTAGCCTAGCCGAAGCGCCGGCAATGCGGTTTGCTCTTGTTCGAGTCGAAGAGGAGCAATGGAAGTTTGTCTGGAGCGTCCCCGCACTGCTCCTAGATGGATGGTCCTGGCCGTTGGTGTTTCGCGATGCCAGCCGGATGTATGAAGCGTTCGAGGGCGGACGGTTCCCCCAGTTCGAGGCAGTCCGTCCCTACAGTGACTATCTTGAATGGTTAAATGGCCAATCCCAGGATGCCGGGTTGGCTTTCTGGCGTAAATCGCTGGAGGGGTTTCGTGAGCCGACCGCACTGCGGACTGAAGAGACAAGTCAATCAGTAGGCGAGGATCGCTATACGGAGTACGCCGTTGAAATTTCTGCTGAATCGACAGAAAAACTGCTCTCAACGGCTCGGCGGTTGCAGGTGACATTGAACGTTCTGGTAGAAGGCGTCTGGGCGATTTTGCTGAGTCGTGAGAGCGGCAAGAATGATGTCGTGTTTGGGGCTTCGTTCTCTGCTCGTCCGACTGATCTTGCTGGCGTTGAGTCGATCGTCGGGCCGTTTGTGAATAATCTTCCGGTCAGAGTGGCAGTGAACCCCGATGTGAGGACCGGCGAATTCTTGCGACAGTTGCACGGGAGTTTGCTTCAGTTGAACCCGTATCAATTCACTCCGCTCGTTGAGATTCAACGGGCAAGCGAGGTGCCTTGGCGGTATCGATTGTTCGAGAGTTTGGTCGTATTCCAGAATTACCTGGTAGATGAATCAGCGCGACGTTTTGGCGGGCAAGTATCCGTTTCGGATTTTTCCGGCCCGATCCATACGAACTATCCGGTTCTGTTGCTGGCTGAGCCAGGCCCCCAGCTTCGTTTGACGCTTGTCTGTGATCAACGATTCATTGGGCGTTCGGCCTGGGAGCGGTGGGGACAGGGTCTGGTTCGGCTTTTAGAGAGCTTGCCAGCTATGCTGGAACAGCGGGTTGCCGATTTGCAGACGCTGCTGCCGTCGCTGCCGGGTATCGCGGTAGGAGGGAAGCAAAAACTCCGCGCCGGTGTGCAACATGTGATCCCCCCACAGAGCGAGATGGAACGGACGATTGCAGGCGTCTGGCAGCAGCTGTTTGGAGTGGAACAGGTTAGCGTAGAGGAGAATTTTTTCGATCTTGGCGGCCACTCCATGCTGCTGGTCCAGATGCACGGCCGGTTGCGAGAGGTGCTGAAACTCGAATTTCCCATTGTGACGTTGCTACAGCATCCCAGTATTCGTTCTCTCGCTGGCTGTTTAGAAACGCCGATTGATTCTGGTGCTCGTGCTGGTGAGCGAATTCGCGACCGTGCGAGGAAGCAGAAGGAAGCCTTGGATCGTTCTCGGGCAATGGCAAGCAGAAGGTCAGAGTCATGAGCGAGGAGTTATACCGCGGCATTGCGATCATCGGCATGGCAGGACGTGTTCCTGGTGCGGAGAGCATTGAGGAGTTCTGGGCCAATCTGGTTGCAGGGAGGGAGAGTATTTCGTTCTTCAGCGATCAGGAACTTGCCGAATCTGGGTTAGACGTGGCTGAATTGAAACGCCGTGGCCACTATGTTCCTGCCAGAGGGTTGCTCAAGGACGCAGACTGTTTTGATGCCGGTTTCTTTGGAGTTCACCCCAAAGAAGCCGAGGTTATCGATCCTCAACATCGAGTGTTTCTTGAGGTGTGTTGGTCGGCGCTGGAGCGTGCAGGCTACGCGCCAAGTCGTATGGGAGGGGCTGTCGGCGTTTTCGCGGGAGCTACTCTTAACACGTATTACCAGCAAGTGTTGCTGCAGCGACCTGATTTGATCGAGTTGATTGGCTCAGAATTGGTCATGTTCGGCAACGAAAAAGATTATATGACCACACGTGTGGCCTATAAACTCGGTCTCAAAGGGCCTGCTTTGAGCATCAGTACTGCGTGTTCCACGTCACTCGTTGCAATCTGCCAGGGCTGTCATTCTCTTCTTACATATCAATCCGATGTGGTTCTTGCTGGCGGCGTGTCAGTGACTGTTCCGGAGAAGCGAGGCTACCACTTTGAAGAAGGATATATTGGGTCGCCGGATGGCCATACCCGCACGTTCGATGCGCAAAGCGCTGGCACTGTGTTCAGTAATGGAGTCGGCGTTGTTGTACTTAAACGTCTCGAAGATGCCGTGAAGGATGGCGATCAGATCTTTGCGGTCATCAAGGGAGCAGCGCTGAATAACGATGGGTCACAGCGCGTGAGTTTCGGAGCACCCGGGGTCGAGGGTCAAGCCGAAGTGATCTCGATGGCACATGCCTTGGCCGAGGTTGATCCGAAAACGATTACCTATGTCGAGGCTCACGGAACAGCCACGCCATTGGGGGACCCTATCGAAGTGACGGCCTTGACTAAGGCATTCCGCATGGGCACGGAGGCCAAGCAATTTTGCGGGATCGGGTCTGTCAAGACAAACGTCGGCCATCTGGATGCCGCTGCCGGCGTAGTAGGGCTCATGAAGGTGGCACTTTCGTTGAAGAACAAGGTCATCCCTGCAAGTCTGCATTTCACCAAGGCGAATCCAAAGTTGGATTTGGAGAACAGCCCATTTTATGTCAATGCGGCACTCAAGGATTGGGAGGTGCTGCCGTCGATCCCTCGTCGAGCCGGTGTGAGTTCGTTTGGGTCCGGGGGGACCAATGCTCATGTGGTGCTGGAGGAGGCGCCGGAGTTGCCGTCGTCAGGGCCCTCTCGCCCATGGCAATTGTTGCTGCTCTCCACCAAGACCCCCGAAGCGTTGGATCGTGCGACATCCAATCTATCTGTCTACCTGAAATCCTTGGCCCAGAATTGTAGTAACGGCGAGGAAGCGAGGACCTTGGCAGATGCAGCGTTTACATTACAAACTGGCAGGAGCGAGTTTGCTTATCGGCGAATTGTATCCTGCCGGGATGGAAGTGAGGGCGCTACGGCGCTCGATGCCGCTGATCCAAAACGAGTGTATACACATCGTCAGGAGCTGAGGGAAGCACCCGTCGTGTTCATGTTTCCGGGCCAAGGCGCGCAATATCCAGGTATGGGCGCAGAACTCTATCGTACGGAGCCTCTTTTCCGAGCTGAAGTGGATCATTGTGCCGAGGTGCTGCAACCGATTTTGATGACAGATCTTCGTCAGGTCATGTTTCCTGCAGTTGGTGGCGAAAATGAATCGGATGCGTTGTTGGTCCAAACGCGATTCACCCAACCGGCCCTGTTTGTCATCGAGTATGCGCTCGCCAAACTTTGGATGTCGTGGGGTATCAAGCCTGCGGCGATGATCGGCCACAGTGTCGGCGAATATGTTGCGGGATGCCTGGCGGGTGTGTTCTCGCTCGATGACGCGCTCACTTTGGTGGCGCGCCGCGGAGCACTGGTGCAGGCTCAACCGGGCGGTGCCATGCTGGCGATTCGCCTGCCGGAGAAAGATGTGTTACCGCTATTGCCGGAAGGTGTGGCCATTGCTGCGATCAATTCGCCTAATCTGTGTGTGGCGTCAGGTCCCCATGAGGCGGTGGAGTCATTGGAAAAGCAGTTGGAAGACAAGGGAGTCAAGGTTCGACATCTACACACATCGCATGCGTTCCATTCTGAGATGATGGACGCGGTCCTCGAACCATTTACTGCGCTTCTTCGTAAGGTAAAGTTGGCGCCGCCGAGCATTCCTTATATCTCTAATGTGTCGGCTCGTTGGATTACGGCGCAGGACGCGGAGGCACCGGAATATTGGGCTGGCCATGTGCGACAAACTGTGCGGTTTGCCGATGGCATTGCGGAGCTGATGAAGAATCCCCGTCAAGTATTGCTTGAAGTCGGACCAGGCCACACCCTTTGCACGCTTGCGCGCCAACATCCTGCCAAGCAAGCAGAACAGGGGGTGTTTGCGTCATTGCCTTTGGCCGGTGACCAGGAACTTCGTGGTCTGACCGAGACATTGGGACGGCTCTGGATGATCGGTGTAGCCGTAGATTGGCAAGGGTATTATGCCAATGAACAGCGTCGCCGCACGGTTTTGCCGACCTATCCATTTGAACGTAAGCGCTATTGGCCTGAGACAATCCAGAGAGCGAAAATTCCAGGGTCAGCCACAGCATCGACAATGCCCGTATGCGGAGAGGCTGTTCCCCCAACACTCGTGTTGCCTACAGCCCAGCCCCTGTCCGCGAGCGGTCCTGTATCGACACTCAAGGTTGAGCCGGCCATTCCGCGGAAGGAACGCTTATTTGTCGAAGTCCGTGGACTCATGCAGGAGCTTTCTGGCTATGACTTCTCCAACGTCGATCCGTCGACAGATTTGCTGGAGTTGGGTCTGGACTCACTTCTCCTGACGCAGGCAGCCCAATTGATTCAGCGAAAATTTAAGGTTCAGATCACCTTTCGCCAATTGATGGAGGAGTTGAGCTCGCTCGACGCTATCGCCTCGCATGTGGATGCTTCTCTACCTCCTGAGTTCTATTCCCAAGAGGGAATGGAGCCAGTAGAAGTTCCGCAACCCGCTCAAGGGAGCTCAGTCTTGGCAGGCACGATACCCCATTCGGTCCTCGAGCAGATTTTGCAGCAGCAACAGCAATTAACCAATCAAGTGCTTCAGCTGATGGGGAGGCAGCCTAGTGTCCTTCCGGCGTCCATACCGAGTGGTTCAGTTTTGACTCAGCCAACAGGGGGGGGACCTCTCCTATCTTCGAAGCCGGAAGGTAAATCTCACGGCCCCTTCAAACCTTTTGACAAAAATGCGAGTACGGCACTCCCCGAAGGGCAGAAGCGCGCGCTTGATGCACTGATCGCGAGGTATACAGGCCGGACATCTGGCTCGAAGAAGCTCGTTGCTGACAATAGGACGAATCTGGCAGACCCTCGTTCAGTTGCAGGGTTCAATCGACTATGGAAAGAGATGGTTTACCCGATTGTTTCTACGAGGTCCGATGGATCTAAAGTATGGGACGTCGATGGCAATGAGTATGTCGATTTTGTCATGGGTTTTGGGGCCAGTCTTTTTGGACATCGCCCTCCATTTGTTGTGAAGGCGGTTCACGAGCAACTGGATCTTGGATTCGAAATAGGCCCAATTCAGCCTCTTGCCTATGAAGTTGCCGCGCTTATGAAAGAATTTACAGGCATGGATCGGATTGGGTTTACAAATACCGGCTCTGAGAGTGTGTTGGCCGCAATACGTGTGACCAGGACCGTTTCTGGTCGGGACAAGATCGCGGTATTTGCAGGAGCCTATCATGGGATTTTTGACGAAGTGCTGTTCCGTCCTCTTATGGTGAATGGTGAGATGCGTACGGCTGCCATCGCACCGGGTATTCCCGACAGTGGGTTGGCGCAAGTAATCGTGTTGGACTATGGCAATCCGCAATCGCTCGAGATTCTCCGGTTGCGTGGTTCAGAGATCGCCGCTGTATTTGTGGAGCCCGTTCAGAGCCGAAGATTAGATCTGCAACCCAAGGAGTTCCTCCACGAGCTTCGGCGTATTACCAAAGAGACTGGAACGGCTCTTGTATTTGATGAAGTCGTGACAGGATTTCGCATACATCCAGGAGGAGCGCAGGCCTACTTCGGTGTCCGCGCGGACATCGCCACTTATGGAAAGGTTGTTGGAGGGGGGCTACCGATAGGAGTGGTTGCTGGTGAGAAACGATACATGGATGCATTGGATGGTGGGCAGTGGCAGTATGGTGATGCCTCATTCCCAGAGGTTGGGGTCACGTTTTTTGCCGGTACATGCGTGAGGCATCCGCTCGCACTTGCTGCAGCCAAATCAGTCCTCACTCATCTGAAGCAGAGCGGGCCACAGTTACAGAATCGGTTGGCAGACCGGACTGCGAAACTTGCCGACGAATTACGCGCGGTCATCGAGGAGTTCCAGGCCCCGTATCAACTCGCGCAGTTTAGCTCCCTCATGACATTGACGTTTCCACCTGATCAGAAGCTAGCCGGACTGTTATTTTACCTGCTCCGTGAGCGCGGCATTCTTATCTGGGAAAATCGAAACTTTATCATAACCACGGCCCACACAGAGACTGATCTGGCCAAGTTGATCAATGCATTTCGAGAGAGTCTGGCGGACATGCGATCAGGGGGCTTTTTCCTCGGACCAGCCGATGAGGCTGGAAAATCGTCCGGAGCCAGTGCTGTGGAGACCTTTGGCCGGATTGAACATCCCGCTGGAACTACGGTAGTAGGCGCTTCGTCGAACGGGTTCCCGCTCACGGAGGCGCAGAAGGAGGTTTGGCTGGCTGCTCAGATGGGCGGGGATGCCGCCGTAGCCTACAACGAATCATTGACGCTCAAGTTCCATGGCGCCTTAGACGTACAGTTGTTCAGGACCGCGGTGTGCCAAGTGGTCGGTCGGCATCCAATTGTGTTGGCCAGCATCAGTGAGGATGGCCAATTTCAGCGATTGCCCGCCGAGCAGAAGATCGAGGTCCCCTTAGATGATTTGAGCAATCTGCATGAACAAGTGCAGGGCCGGCGGTTGACGGAAATTGTGGAGCAGGAAGCGAACGGTCCGTTCGATCTCTCAGCTGGCCCGCTATTGCGTGTGCGCGTGGTGAAGCTTTCGAACGATCGCCATGTCGTGTTGTGGACAGCGCATCATATCGTGTGCGACGGCTGGTCGAGTGGACTTCTGGTGAGTGAGTTGGCGAAAGTCTATTCCGCGCTGAAGCAAGGTGCCACAGCGGATTTAGAGTCGCCGGTCCCTTTTTATGAGTATGTCCAGCTGACTCAACCTGAAAGTCCTGCGGCGCAAGGCGCACTGACATACTGGCATCAACAGTTTTCGGTGGTGCCATTGCCGCTTGATCTTCCCACTGATAGACCTCGCCCGCGGGTCAGGTCTGCAAAGGCTGCCACCTTTACGAGAAAATTTGACAATGCGCTTCATCAATCGTTGAAGCGGATGGCCGGTCAACAGCGCACCACCATGGTGGTGTTACTGATGGCCGCGATGAAAACACTGCTGCATCGATTAACAGGGCAGACAGACTTGGTCATCGGGTTACCCTTGGCTGGCCAGGCTGTTACGGGGAGCCATTGCCTGGTCGGCCATTGCGTGAATCTGCTTCCTATCCGCTCACAGATGCAAGCGGATGCTAGCTTCCTCGACAATCTGGTTTCCGTAAAGAAGAATGTGCTGGATGCCTATGATCACCATCAATGCACAATCGGCACGATTCTTCAGCATATTCAGGTCCCGCGTAATGCCGGTCGGCCGCCGCTGGTCGAAGTGATCTTCAATGTTGATCGTGACTTGAACGCGACGGATTTCGCCGACTTGTCATTCGAGTGTGAGCGAAATCAGAAACGAGCGCTCCATTACGATTTCTTTTTCAACTTTACAGAAGGTCCGCGAGGGTTGTTTGTTGATTGCGACTACAACACCGATCTGTTTAATGAAACGACGATTGAACGCTGGTTCGAACGCTATCAGGTGTTGCTTGAGGCCATCATAGCCAAGCCAACGGAGGGCTTGGGTACGTTGACGATGCTTACGGATGGAGAGCAGGGGGATCTGATCGCTCTTGGGAACTCACCCAGAACGGAGTTCCCGCCATATACGCTTTCCGAATGGTTTGAGCTTCAAGAAGGAAAGAGCCCGGATGATTGCGCGGTCATTTGCGAAGGGAGCCAACTTACTTACGGAGAACTGAATCGTCGGGCCAATCAATTAGCGCGTCATTTGCAGGGTCTGGGAATTGGACCGAATATCCTTGTTGGGCTTATGGTCGAAAGATCCGTGGACATGATGGTTGCCCTGCTTGCCGTACTGAAAGCAGGGGGGGCCTATGTGCCGTTGGATCCATCGTTTCCTCCAGAGCGCCTCAACTACATGGTTGAAAATAGCGGCATGCGCGTACTGGTTACGCATCGGAATCTTGATCGGCAGCTCTTGGTCAAGCCATTCGGTATTGTCAGGTTGGATGTTGATGGTCCTGTATTCGCTCTGCAGGGCGACGATAACATCGGTACATCAAGGTTATCGGTGGAGAACCTTGCCTATGTCTTGTATACCTCGGGCTCAACAGGTAAGCCGAAGGGTGTAAAGGTTCAACATTCGGCATTGGTGAATTTTCTCGATTCGATGCAACATAAGCCAGGTTTTCGGAATACTGACACGATGCTGGCCGTGACGACCCTCTCGTTCGACATTGCAGGGTTGGAACTCTATCTGCCCCTGGTGACAGGAGGAAAGCTTGTCATTGCCAGCCGTGACGAGGCTCAAGACCCCATCCGACTAATAGAACGAATGCGAGAATCGGACTGCACCATGATGCAAGCAACTCCTGCGACGTGGCGTGCACTTCTACATGTCGGATGGAAGGGTAATCCTCGTTTGAAGATTCTGTGCGGAGGCGAGTCATTTCCGCGCGATCTTGCCCAGGAGCTTCTCCCACACTGTGCAGAGCTCTGGAATATGTACGGGCCGACTGAAACAACTATCTGGTCTACCGTCTATCGGATACAGGCGGCAGAGGGACCCATCCCCATCGGCCGGCCCATCGCTAATACACAGGTGTTCGTATTGGACGGCCATCGCAACCTTGTACCTCATGGAGTGATCGGGGAACTGTATATCGGCGGAGATGGCCTCGCGCGCGGTTATCTTCGCCGCCCTGAGTTGACGGAAGAGAGGTTTGTCCTCAGCCCGCTCGCGACGAATGATCGGCTGTATCGCACGGGCGATCTGGCTCGCTGGCTTCCCGATGGCACGCTCGAATGTCTTGGACGGATTGACGGTCAGGTGAAGATTCGGGGGTATCGCATCGAGCTTGGGGAAGTAGAGACGGTTTTAGTACAGCATGAAGCGATTCGTCAAGGCGTTGTGACTGCCTATGAAGAATCGCCCGAGAGTAAAGTTTTGGTTGCCTACTGTGAGGTCCATCCGGGGATGATCCCAGTTGTCAGTGACCTACGAGCCCATCTGAAGAAGTCACTTCCGGAGTATATGGTGCCGTCGATTTTCGTGATGATGGATACGCTGCCGTTGACACCGAACGGAAAAATTGACCGTAAGGCCCTTCCCCTTCCTCGCGAGAAGCAGATAACGAGCTCTGTGGAGTTCGTTGGGCCTCGTGATCCATTGGAGCAGACGTTGGCCAACATTTGGTCAAGAATCCTTAAAATTGCGCGTGTTGGGATGTACGATAATTTCTTCGACCTGGGGGGACATTCTTTGGGAGCGGTCTCCATGCTCTTGGATGTCAAGAAGCTGACCGGAAGGATCTTGCCGCTAGCGACTTTGTTCCAAGCTCCAACAATTGCGGCTCTTGCTGAACTCTTGAGGAGAGAGGGGTGGAATCCATCCTGGTCGTCGCTCGTTTCAATTCGGTCACAGGGAACGAAAACCCCGTTGTTTCTTGTGCACGGGGCGGAGGGCAACGTGATGCTGTATCGGCACTTGGCACAGCATCTAGACGCCGACCGACCCATCTATGGCCTCCAGTCGCATGGGTTAGATGGCAAGAGTTCTCCTGATCGTACAATTAAGGAGATGGCTTCCCGTTACCTCAAAGAAATTGTCGCGCTTCAACCCAAGGGACCCTATCTCGTGGGGGGGTATTGTTTAGGGGGAACCATCGCGCTGGAGTTAGCCCAGCAGTTGACCTCTGTGGGAGAGAAAGTGGAACTGGTCATTTTGCTGGAAACGTATAATCCCCGTCTTGTCTCACGAAAAATGGCGCACATGCTATCGCCGCTGCACAAATTACAGAACCTCTGGTTCCACACCGCTAATGTGGCCTCATTGGCCGATAAAGATCGCCGCCGATTCCTAATAGAAAAATTGGATACTGAATGGACGCGCTTGAGTATAAGACTACAGGCAATTTCACAGTTCTTTTCTCTGGCAGATAAACGAGACGAGGTTGCTAGTTATCCGCACTTGAAAATCAAACAGGCAAACGACCAGGCGAATTTTGATTATGTGCCACAGTTGTATAAAGGCCGCGTGGCGGTTATTCGACCCAAAGGATGTTTTGCGGGAGAGACAGATCCAAGTCTCGGATGGAGTAACATCATCCCCAATGGTTTGGAGATTTATGACCTTCCGGTGTATCCACGAGGGATACTCATTGAACCGTTCTGTCGGGTGCTCGCACAATCACTGAAGCTCTGTCTTGAAAAAATATAGGCTTGTGCTGATAGGTATATTGTGGGAACTTCAGTCTGGGTTCTACTCCGTTATCACAGATGGTTGAGTTAAGAGGTACTACGGCATCTCCTATCTTCGCCATGGACTTAGGTTGTAATGCCATTTGATGTAAGCGAATGGTATCCGCTCTCGGTTCTCATCAGTTAGTGTTGCCGGGTCACCCCGTTCCCGTTTGGGTACACCAAAGAAGCTTTTACCGGAGGCGGTGTCCGGCACAGCTGGCAGGCATTTATTCCGCAGGTTACGTGGTGGGCTTCCAGCAACTATCGGTCTTGTTAGGGACTCATCGACTAGCCTAGCCACGAGGCCAGGATGGAACTCCTGATTGATACAGCGACAACCAATGCTCGGCTGTGCGATGGGAGCTGTCGGACTGAAGTCTCGGCCCAAATGATTCTACGTCCCATCGGGAGAGCTCCGGCGGGACTTTTTCACCACTGTGGCACTTGTGCAGTCCGGTTCGGCGCATCAGGCACGCTACGCGACAATACCCACACCGCTCCCCGGCATAGCGTAGGTCTTCTCAGACCCGCGGACTGCCCGTCACGCTATTATGATCAGCATGCAGTTGACGATGCCATATGAGTAATCTGATTTCTTCTTGGGAGCGTGCACTCGGCGACTGCGTAGCCCGGCCATAATACTTGATGGGTGGACCTGCACACCATCGGCAACCGTATCCGGATAGGAAACAGGGTGCGGCACCATTGGATCATCCGACTACGTCACCGCGATGCTCTTGCCAAGAATGTGACTACTTTTCGCGAAGAACACCTCGCTTTGTGACTCGTGCAAATCACGACGGAGTTCTACTAGCTTCTCCTCATGGGGCCGACCGTGGCCCGGAACCGTCTACGCCTGTTCTTGACGCAACGTGCGCCGCCAGCGCGCTATGATATTCACCTCAATCCCTGATCCACGGGGATCTGATTGATGCTGATCCCTGCACGTCGAGAATTGCGACCGCATTCTACTCGCACTCCGTTGCCTCCCTGCTGCTGTATCATGACACCCCCTGACGCATAATGAGCCATACTCGGGTGGTCGTAAAAGAGGGGCAGGACCCTGATTCGGTGTGCGAGTAGCACGGGTGAGAGCCTTCTGCCCACGTACCATGAGGCTGCCTTCGGTATACTCTTGCTCCACTCTGCACTGACGTCGCGGACCTGGTTCAAGAATTCGAATATGTGGCTGGCCAGCCTCTCACGGTGGAAAGTTCGATAGAATCGCTCCACGTAAACATTCTGATTCGGTCGGCCGCTGAACATACCGCCCAATTGGCGAGGATTTCAGGGGGCGGTTTCAAGTTCCAAGTGCAACGGGTGCATGATGGCGCAATTGCGCATAGACTTCCAGGGGCGTGGCAACGTCGAGGCATTTTCGTGGGCGCGTGTTCAACCGATGGGCGATGGCGTTCAGCTCGCGCTGCGTGTAGCCCGACAAGTCCGTGCCCTTGGGCACGTACTGGCGCAGCAACCCATTCGTGTTCTCGTTGGTGCCGCGTTGCCACGGGCTGTAGGGATCGGCAAAGAACACCCGAATCGCCAGCCGCTCGGCCAGGCGTTCGTGCTCGGCCATCTCTTTCCCGCGATCGTAGGTCAAGGTTTTGCGCAGCAGCGCGGGCACATGCCGGAGTTTCCTCGTAAAGCCCTCTCGGGCACTCCTCGCATCCGTCCCGTCCATCCTGGCCAGCATGACCAGCCGTGTGGTTCGCTCCACCAGGGTCCTGACGGCCGACCCATTGCGGGCCCCCTTGATCAGGTCGCCCTCCCAGTGGCCGGGCACCGTACGGGTCGCGACTTCGGCCGGACGCTCGGTGATCGGCGTCATATTGGGGATCTGGCCGCGTCGGTCGGTGCCTCGTGCCCGAGGCCGACGCGCCTTGCGCGCCTGACGCAGCGCCACCAGCAGTGCGCTCCGCAGCGTGCCGCGGGGCAGCACATACAGGCCCACATAGATGGTCTCAGCCGAGAGCTGTTTCCGCATGTCGTCAGGATACTCGCGTCGGAGACGTCCGGCAATCTGTTCGGGCGAGCACCCCTCGGCCAGCTGCGTCCGCACGTACTGCCACAGCCAGGGGTCCAGGAGTTTGCGGGGTCGCCGTGGCTGACGGGCTCGGGCGGCCGCCTGGACCTGCGCCGTACAGGCGCGATAGGGGCGGCCTCGCGTGCTGTTGCGAGCCGACTCGCGGCTCAGGGTGCTGGGGGCGTGTCCCAACACCCTCGCCATCGTCCGCAACGAATGACCGCGGGCCAGCCCCAGACTCACGGTTTCACGTTCTTCGGCACTCATCTGTCGATAGGATCTCGTTCGCATGGCAACACCGTAGCCCATCCGGGCGTGAAGTGTTGCACTTGGATTTAGAACTCAAGGGGCCATTGTCAAGCCAAACTGCCTTAAGCTGGTCCTGCCAAGGTATCACCTGCTCCAACATAGGCAGGATATATTACGTAGGCATCGACTTGTTCACTTCGATCACCAGGACTTCGCTCTCCGCCCACCCTAGAGCCTGTCATTCCTAAACTCCACAGTTCAACCCCATTGTGGTGCAGGCTCACTTCCCATGGTTGAACTTCCAGAGCCGGGGCCCGTTTCTTTGTCCTGTGTCGCTGATTGAGCGGGAGTTCGCAATACACCCGCCCTACCGCTTGTGTTTCCACCGATGGTCCGTGTTCTGCAGTTCCGCCATAGGTTTGGTTTTCCACTCATATTAGGGGCGGAACCTATATTGTGAGGATTGATACGATCTACGTCTCGGTAAACTTCGATTGGTGCACGGGAACCTCCTGGCCAAGGTGACCATTCTGTCAGAGCATTCTTTTTTGACTGTGTCTGTTTCGCCTGGGTGTACGGCTCGTAAGCACCCAGGGTATATCTGTCCTTTCCCCGATTCCGTGGACACCTGGTTACGCCACGGCCGTCCTCGTTGCGTACTCGGCCGGGGAATGATCGCCAAGGGTCGAATGCCGGCGCGGCCGATTAGAGACCACCTCACGGTACTCGACAATCTCCCGTTTCGCGTCGTCGCGGGTCGCGTCGTGCCGAGGGGACATGCGTTCACGCTTGAGCGTCCCGGAGAAGCGCTCCACCCAGGCGTTGTCCCCGCAATTACCGTTGCGGCTCATACTGGTGGTGATGCCGTGAGTGGGCAGCACCAGCTGGTACCTCGTGGCGGCATACTGACTGCCGCGATCTGAGTGGTGCAGGAGTCCGCCAGTGGGTTCCTGTTCGCCAGCGCGATGGTGCGGGCTTGCTCGGCCAGCTCCACGGTCAGCCGGTGCCCCATCGCCCAGCCGATCACGCGCCGCGAGGAGAGATCAAGGATCACGGCCAGGAAGAACCAGCCCGCTGTGGTCCACACGTCGGTGCAGTCCCCGGCCCACACCCGATTCGGAGCCTCGACCGTGAACTGGCGATTGAGGGTGTTCTCGGCCACGGGCCACCGGTGATTCGACTGGGTGGTGGCTCGCCACGGCGTCACGGTCTTGGCTCGGATCCCGTCGATACGCATCAACCGATCGACACGATGCGCGCCGATGTGGTGCCCCTGCTTGATCAGCGCGTCCCAGATGCGGGGACTACCGTAGGGCTCACGGGACTCCTGGTGGATCACTAGTCGGATCGGATCGCGACAGTCCTGCGCGTGGATCGCGCGGTATCGCATGAGGATTTCCTCGCGAAGCACACGCCGCACGTTGTGAACCATCCCGTTCCTTCCGGAGCATCTCGTGTCCCCGTTTCAGCCGGGTCAGCTCGTTCAGCTCGGCTCGCACTGCCTGGCGCGTGCGGCCCTGGGATTCGACCTGTTCTTGCTCGCTCCTCCAGCGATACAGCACATTGTCAGAAATTTCAAGCTCCCGCGCCACCGGGGCCCCCGGTCGGCCCGATTCCCGCGTGAGTCGGACCACCTCGGACGTGAATGCATCGGTGAACTGACGTCGCGTTGTTGTTGGCCTGCTGACCTCCAATTTCATGATTCTCCCACGTATGGAAGTGTCTATGAAATCAGGGAAGGGTCAATCGCAAAATGTCATCGTACTCGAGGCTATGAATGCAATAATTCTATGGTAGGGGATCTACCCCTACCATATGAGGATTGTTGAAAGGGGAAAGGCGCGCAATAGTGTATCAAGCCTGCAGAGAGTTATTTGCGTGAAAAGATTCTTATTCCCAAAGTATTTATGTGAGGTGCAAGTTGCCAAGTGTTCTTCAAGATATTTCCCCTCGAATTGAGGCAGTGAGTAAGTCCAAGGGAGAATGTCGCGCGTCTCATACAATTGTAGGGCCTATGTATAACGAAGAAGCCTTCCGGTACTTGTTGTCAAGCGAATCTAAGCGCTCGGTACGATCGAGGTATTCTTTCAAGATTCTTCTTGTCTATTCCATCGATAGGCAGGGATTGATCGTCCAAATGGATCGCGAAGTTGTCGATACAGTGGCTGAGGCTTTATTCCGTACTGTTCGGGAGACGGACTATATCGGCTGGTATCTGGAAGGGCGAATCGTTGGAGGGGTTTTAACAGTTCTGGGGCAAGACTCTGAAGTTGAGGTGTCAGCCCGTATTCAGCAACGGTTGATGGAAATATTTCGAGCTGAGGTCAGCGTGGAGAAGAACGGTCGCCTGCAGATCAGAATCTGCCAACATCACGAGTTGGAGGGAATCGAGTACGGAAAGAGGATCTTCACAGTGAACTAGGTCCTTGCGGTGCGTTCGTTCGGATATTTGGTGCATAGGCTCTGAAGAGATACCTTTTATTAACGGGCCTACTATCTTTAGGGGGCAAAGCCATGGTGAAACTTGGAGTCATCGGGTATGGTTACTGGGGCCCGAACATCGTCCGTAACTTCTCGGGGCACCAAGACTGCAAAGTGACGGCCGTGTGCGATAAAAACCCTTTGGCATTGGCTCGGGTGTTAACTCAACATCCCAATATCCGTCTGATGACCGAAGCTGATGATATCGTCAAGTCTCCAGAAATTGACGCGGTGGCCATTGTGACGCCAGTTTCGTACCACTACGAGTTGGCCAAGAAAGCGCTGGAGAATGGCAAGCATGTATTTGTAGAGAAACCATTTACAGCGACCTCCGCACAAGCAGAGGAACTCGTCGAACTCGCTGAACGCAAGAATCTGCAGATCATGGTGGACCATACATTTCTCTTTACCGGCGCGGTTCGAAAGATCAAGCAGCTTGTCGACGATGGGACTCTGGGGCCTCTCTATTACTATGATTCGACACGCGTTAATTTAGGACTTTTCCAGCATGACGTCAATGTGCTGTGGGATCTTGCTCCACATGATCTGTCAATCATGGATTATCTGGTTGGGTTGGAGCCTGACTTGGTGGTAGCAACGGGCAGCGCTCATGTGAATGGCCTGGAGGATGTTGCGCACCTCACAGTGTATTTTCCCAACAATGTGCTTGCCCATATCAATGTAAATTGGCTTTCTCCAGTCAAGGTACGGACGACGTTAGTAGGTGGTCAGAAGAAGATGTTGGTATGGAATGATTTGGATCCGGCTGAAAAAGTTCGGGTGTATGACAAGGGTGCTGATGTAAAGACAGAACAGGGGGTTCACAAACTTCTGGTCAGTTATCGAAGCGGTGATATGTGGGCGCCCAAAGTAGAAGAGCTTGAGGCGCTTCAGCTTGAAACCCGATATTTTCTGGATTGTGTCAAAAACGGTACGAAACCATTCAATGATGGGCAGGCTGGCTTGCGAGTCGTGCGGATCCTTGAGGCGGCGGAACTGTCGCTCAAACAGCATAAAGAGGTTGCATATGCTTCGGTCGGGTAACGGAATTCAGAAGCGTCTTGGCGTCGACATTCGGTTTCGCCGTAGGGTCGCGTGGTCGGGTCTGGCGCAAGAGAGGGAAGTATGAGGTCCTTGTTCGCGAAAAGGGAACGGATTGGAGCCCTTGAACCGATTTTCGATGAAGAGATCATGGAAATCGTCACGAGAGAGCGCAAACGCACAGATCGATCTGGGCTAGCCATGGCGATATTGTTAATCGGCGTGCGTGATAGCCGACGCGAACACACCTCAGCACTGTTTGCAGTGGTTGCCAATGCGTTGGCGGCGATCAAGTCGGACATCGATATTGCCGGATGGTTTGAGCGAGAGTCGATCATTGCTTTGATTGTTCCCGAGATCGACCCGTCGAACTTGACTAGCGCCTGCGAGCGGCTCGAGTCCGAATTTCGAAAAGAGCTTGAGGATCGGTCTGACGGGGATCTCACTGATCGATTGTCGATCAGACTATGTATCTATCCTGAGCCACCGCAACTCGGAGATGAAGAACGCCAAGCGGTGGATCCGTTTCTGTATCCAGAATTGCATGTCCATCGAGATCGAGCCACCCTGTTTCAGGTCTTCAAGCGGGGCATGGATATTCTCGGCAGTCTCGGGCTCCTCCTCCTCTTCTCACCATTGCTCCTGGCCATTGCAGTACTTGTGAAATTATCTTCCCGTGGGCCTGTGCTGTTTCACCAGATGCGAATTGGCCAGATGTTGAAACCATTCATGATGTGTAAGTTTAGAACGATGTATGTCAATGCAGATCAGGGGATTCACCACAATTATGTAAGTTGGTTTATAAATTCGAGCGATAAGGGGAAAGAGCAGGATAAGAATAAGATCTTCAAGTTGACCAACGATCCGCGGATCACTCCGATAGGACATTTTCTGAGGAAGACGAGCCTTGATGAGCTTCCCCAACTATGGAATGTGTTGGTTGGCCACATGTCGCTGGTCGGTCCGCGGCCTCCGTTATGGTATGAGGTGCAGCAGTATAAGCCGTGGCATCGTCTCCGAGTCATGGAAGCCAAGCCGGGCATTACGGGGTTGTGGCAAGTGACTGGCCGGAGCCGGACGACGTTCGACGAAATGGTCCGGCTGGACCTTCGCTATGCCAGGAAGAAATCACTCTGGGCCGACATCAAGATTCTCTTCGCCACTCCGGCGGCTGTCATTAAGGGGAATGGCGCCTGCTAAATGGTGTTCTCGTTTCGCTCCCAGGAACCGAGAAACAAGGGTCCTCTATGGATCTGTGGCCTTGCTTGAGAAAGTCATATGCATCTAAGCGACCATCTGAATAGCATGGCGTCGCCGGGAGCCAAGCAACAGACTGGGGAAAGGGCCAACCGTTTTGATGGAGGACCTATTCAGGCCTTGAGTCAACCCCTGCCGTTTAGCACGTGGATTCGGAATGGGCTATCCCTTCTCTTGTTACTTGCCGCCGTCGTATGGTTTTGGCGTCCGCTAGTTCTGTTATTTTCCCTCACTCAACAGGAGGAAGATTACTCGCACATTGTGCTGATCCCCTGCCTGAGCTTGTACGTGTTCTATCTTCACCGGAAGGCGATCAATGCCTCAAGGGATTGGAGTCCGTGGCTTGGATTGCTTGTATTAGGGTTGGGGGCTTTGTGTTACTGGTCTGCCGGCGCTGCGTTTTTTTCTCCAGACCAGTTGTCGATGACCATATTGGCGTTGCTTCTGATGTGCTGGGGTATTGTTCTGTCCTGCTTCGGAGTCACGCTCTTCCGCAAGGTTTCGTTCGGGCTGGTCTTTCTTCTTTTTATGGTGCCGCTTCCTTCTTTTCTCTTGGATGCCATTGTCAGATTTCTACAACACAGCTCGACTGAAGCTACGGATCTACTATTCTCGGCTCTCAGTGTCCCCGTTTTTCGTCAAGGGTTTGTGTTCAGTCTTTCGAATTTCACAATTCATGTGGCGGAGGAGTGCAGCGGCATCCGATCGGCCCTTTCCCTTTTCATTATTAGTCTCGTAGTCGGGCATTTCTTACTTCGGGCCGCCTGGACGAAGATGGGGCTGGTGGCGATTGTCGTGCCACTCGCAATAGCCAAAAATGCATTCCGCATTGTGGGGTTGTCCCTCTTAGCCAATTATGTGGATCCAACGTTCATAACGGATAGTCTGGTACACCGTAGCGGAGGTATTCCTCTCTTTCTCCTCTCCCTTGTTGCGCTTCTCTCTCTTGCCTGGCTATTACGCAGATTTGAGAAAAATCTAGACTGACTCCCAGGCGGCGCGCAATCTCAGTCTTAACCGTAGCGTGCTGGCATAAAAGGCGCTCGGATCTCGGTCTTTCTGGTGTGGTCACGTTCAAGAAGCAATGGTCAACAGCATGTGCAAGCATTGCTCCTGCCGAGATCGCCTTCCCGCCCGTTGAGCATTTCAGAGTTCGGCTGGTAAAGGAAGTGTGTGCATGTCTCCCTGACAACGCACTGACCTAAGCGGAGCGGTTGTTCTCCTGGCATTCCGGACGACGTCACACAATATAAGGATGGGTGGGGACGGTCGTTCCCCTGCCTCATCGCCTAGTTTAGTGCATGTGTAACTTTACAGGTCTAACATGGCGCTCCCGACATGGTTTTCAATAGCAGCTGGTCTCGTCGTGGCTATTGCCGGCGGAATGGCTTGCGTACTGTTTATAAGGAGAAAGGCTAGCGCCTCACACCGGAGTCTCGCGGTCTTGCTGGGGGCGACCGCCATGGCCCACCTGGCCAATGCCGCAGGATTGCTTGACGAGTCCCATGCATTGCTGTGGCGGGCGATCGCGATGGTCGCAGAGCTTGCCCAACCCGCTCTATTGCTGTATGTCGGGCTGGCATTTCTGAGCCCGGTTGAGCGGAGCCACGATACATCTGTACGGTGGCGTGCCCGCATAATCGGAGTACTTGGCCTGCTGCTTGCTGGTTGTGCAGTGACCGGCCAGATTTTTGAATGGAAGGTGTTTGAGGATGGCCAGGCGTCAATTGTCTTGGCTTCCTGGGGAGGCGTGCCGTATGCCTTTATCCTGACTGGAATGGCTCTGGGGTTAGCACAACTTGAATTGGTTTTACGGGCCAGCCGTGAGCCGGTTCGCCACAAGCTGAAATTCGTTGTGATCGGGTTAGGAGGACTGGCCGGGTTCCAAATCTATCAAGCCAGCCAGATGCTCCTGTTTCCAGTTTGGCAAGCTCAACATGTGCTGGTTGGAAGCGTCGCGACGGCCATGGCACTGTGCCTGACTGCCTACGGGTTAGGGCGAACCCGCCTTCGAGAAGTTCTCGTTAATACCTATGTATCCCAACAGGCGCTCTTCGGTTCGGTCACGTTCATCATGTGCGGGCTATATCTGCTGGTGGTGGGGGCTATCGGTGAATGGCTGCGACGTTCAGACCAATCATTGGGAGTGGGGCTCAGTGTCGTCGTGGTATTTGGAGCCTTGGTCGGGCTGGCGGTCGTGGCATTCTCAAAAACGGTGCGCGCAGACGTCCGGCGCGTCCTCAATCGGAACTTCTATCGATCCAAGTACGATTATCGCGCGCAGTGGCTTCAGATCACAGAGGCCTTTGAGCAGGCGTCGAGCAAAGAAGCGATCATGGATCGGTTGCTCGATTTTCTCATTAAGACGTTCCATACCACAGAGATTTCTATCTGGTCGTTTCGAGAAACCGATCGTCGGTTTTGCCACATTCGTTCGATGAAGACTGAGAAGGAGCCGGCTTCATTGGGGCTTTCCCATCCTGTGATCGTGCAACTCTTAGAGAAGGATGAGGCGGTTGTGGTCGAGGACGCCTGGTCGAGAAAAGATGCGAGGTTCGGTTCCGAAGAAGATCCGTTGAAAGTCGCTGGGGTGGCACTCTGCTTCCCCATTCGTACTCAGGGACGGCTTACGGCATTCGTCTCGTTGGGGCGACAACTTCGAGGAGAAGCCTATGGAGCGGATGATTGCGACTTGCTCCGTGGAATATCCCATCACGTTGGTGCGTTGCTCTCTCATGCGTGGTTGGCCGAAGAGCGCCGGGCGTCGGCTGAACTGGACGCGCTCCATCGGTTTTCCATATTCTGTCTGCATGACCTGAAAAATCTCGCAGCGAGGCTGTCCTTAGTGGCTCAGAACGCCGAGGTTCACGGCAAAGATCCTGCCTTCCAGGATTCCGCCATGAGAACGGTGGCTGACACGGCTAACAAGATGACGATTCTCATGAGCAAGCTTTCTCTGAAATCATTCGAGCCGATGGCTATAGCGGTGCCGGAGTCGATTGATATATCGACACTTATTGATGAAACGGTGGGGCCGATCAGAGGAAAGGAACACGTACGGCTGTGCGTCAGCGGTGAGCCTGTCCCTCCGGTGATGGTCGTTCGGGAGCAACTTCACCAAGTGCTGCTCAATGTGGTGCTCAATGCCAAGCAAGCCATCGGCGAGAAGGGGGAGATTTTAATTGTGATCGAACAATCGAACGGGTTCGTTGTCGTCACGGTTAGCGACACGGGTAGCGGTATTCCCGATAGCATGCTCGAGTCGTTGTTTCGACCGTTGCAATCCAGAAAACCCGGCGGGCTTGGAATTGGACTCTACCAATGCAAGCAGATCGTGGAGGCCCATCAGGGAACCATTCTGTTGCAAAGCCAGGAAGGAACGGGGACGCAAGTTCGGATTGCGCTTCCTATTTATCGCCCGCCTGCTACTATATAGACGTGGAATCCTTTTCACATCCTGATTTGAACCGTCATTTACGAGTTCGATATGCCTGAGAAACTCATGACCATTCGACCTGCTCTGCTGCTGGTCGACGACGATGCTGAGATTCGGGATCAAATGAAATGGGCCCTGGCTTCGGAGTATCAGCTGCTGGAAGCGTCGGATCGCTCCACTGCATTGGCGCATGTCCGGCAGGCGATGCCGGGATTGGTCCTGCTTGATTTAGGACTGCCTCCTGACACCGATGGGGCCTCAGAGGGCTTGGCAATCTTGCAGGAAACCCTCGCGCTCAATCCGATGGCAAAGATCATTGTGGTCACCGGTAATAGCGATCGTGAGAAGGCCGTTGCTGCCATCGAAAGCGGGGCCTACGACTTTATCGAAAAGCCTGTACAACTCGATGTCTTGAAAATCGTGCTGCAGCGGGCGGCCTATCTCTCCAATCTGGAAAGGGGAAACCGGGCTCTCCAAGAGCAGAATGGCCAGTGTGAGTTCGAAGGGATGCTGGGGAATAGTGCGCGAATGGAGGACGTGTTTCGCATGATTCGGCGTGTTGGACCGTCCGATGTGCCGGTGTTGATTACCGGTGAAAGCGGTACCGGGAAAGAGTTGGTCGCGCGCGCGATCCATCGGCAGAGTGCGCGCAAAGACAAGCCATTTGTGACCATCAACTGCAGTGCGATTCCGGAAACCTTGCTGGAGAGCGAGCTATTTGGATATGAAAAAGGGGCGTTTACCGGAGCTACGCAGCAGCGAAAGGGGCGAATTGAAAGTGCGCAGAGTGGCACGCTGTTCCTGGATGAAATCGGAGATGTTCCGCTAGCGTTACAAGTCAAGCTGCTCCGGTTCTTGCAGGAACACACGATACAACGATTGGGCGCAAAAGGCACTCTTACCGTCGATGCGCGCATTCTTGCGGCAACCAACGTCGATCTGCAACAGGCCATCACCGAAGGGCTCTTTAGAGAAGATCTGTATTACAGGCTGTGCGTCGTCACGATTGCGATGCCTGCTTTGCGTGGACGGGGCTCTGATGTCACACTGCTGGCTCGGACGTTTTTGGGGAAATTTGCGGAAGAGCAAAGGAAACCGTTGAAGGGGTTTACGCCTCAAGCGATTGAAGCCGTGAGGGCCCACAGTTGGCCGGGGAACGTCCGGGAATTGGAAAATAGGATCAAGCGAGCTGTCGTGATGGCGGAAGGAAAATACGTGTCCCCTGCGAACTTGGAACTGAAAGATTCCTCTTCAGCCGAAGAGGAGGCATCCACACTCAGAGCTTCACGCGACAGTCGTGAAAAGGATATCGTGCGATTGGCGATGGAAAAAGCTGAAGGAAATGTGTCGCGAGCCGCAGCCGACCTCGGGATCAGCCGTCCCACGCTCTATCAGTTGCTTGGCCGATATGGATTGAAGAAGATGAAATCCGAGAGCCAGAAAGAAGATGCCTAGTGTTCCCCCTGCGTTTTCCCAACCAGTAAGTCGCTCTACCGAATGCGATGCGCTTTCCATCTAGCCGCTATCCTATCGCTACTACCCACCAACACAGCAGAAATTTGATTATATAGAACCAGTAGTGTCCGGAGATCATGTGAATAGATTCAACTGGTTACTGTTTTTCACGGTTTCTTCCTCCGGTTCGATGTTGGCAAGCAGTTGATCGAGAGGCATTTTCTCGAAAAGCGTCAGACTCA
>Ga0163144_10001178_pt1 | contig 61831 bp, 52 predicted proteins | sample OliLak19BULKMAT1_FD_123175 | JGI IMG/M metagenome (GOLD analysis project Ga0163144, IMG submission 123175) | Freshwater microbial mat bacterial communities from Lake Vanda, McMurdo Dry Valleys, Antarctica - Oligotrophic Lake LV.19.BULKMAT1 | ecosystem: Environmental > Aquatic > Freshwater >...
TCGTCATTTACCCATGCCATCAATGCACTTAATCTATGTGCACCATCAATAACAAAATTATTACCATCACCTCTCCAAAATATAATTGCTGGAATTAAATCGCCGTTAGTAAAGCTATTAATTAGATTAAAACTTTTTCGGGAGACCATTCCCAAGTACTACGTTGAAATTGGGGTTTTCTAAGGCTCTCCACAAATAGTTCCCCCTTTTTTAAACTTGTAACAGAAATGGAAGTTGTCTGCTTTGGTGCAGGTGTTTTAGTTCCTTTATTTCTAAGTCTTCTCTCGGAATTAGTGCATCAAGATTTACTTGTGACATATATGGGATTTTACCCTTAATATTTATCATTTTAATTAGTTTAAGAAATTAATAAAAAAAGTGGTGAAAATGAGGGAGGTAGAGGCCAGAAACGGACGTGGTCTAACAGGTATATAGTCTCCACTCAACGCAATAGTACTGCTGCCCGAACAGGTATCTTTTCTAAACGTCACGTTAAAACATATCCACACCCCAAAATAAAAAACAATGGCATTGCGTTTGCACAGATGGACAGTACTGAATTTTGCCCGGCAACTACCCTGAAAATTATTTGTGCAGGAGGTTACAACTGGCGGTTATGAAAACACCTACTACCTGATGAAAAACTTTGTTATCCTCACCACTCTTTTTTTAGGAAGCAGCCTGCTGGCTTCCAATATGGCTCCTTCAGAAAGAAAGAAGGCGCACAAACGTTTTAGCTGGGATAGCAGCGGACCGATTGGTAAAATCTCCATTACGATAGATAAGTCGGATTATGAACTAAGCGTATATGATGATAAGGGCTGGTATGCTACTTACCCGGTAGTATTTGGCAATAATAGCCTGGCTGATAAAAAATTTGAAGGTGATAAAAATACACCGGAAGGCAATTTTCGGATCGCCTCTAAAAGAGTGCATGATAAATGGTGCCGCTTCCTGGGCCTGGATTATCCTACCCCCGATGACCGCGAAAAATTTAACAAGCGCAAAGAGAAAGGTGAAATACCTGCCAACGCCAGTATCGGTGGTGGCATTGGCATTCATGGCGTCTGGCCGCATGAAGATTTTGTGGTTGACCGCTATAAAAACTGGACCCTCGGCTGTATCTCTATGAAGAATGAAGATGTAAAAGAGATATATGGTTTCACTAATGCAGGGGCCAAAGTGACTATTAAGAAATAAAGGCTTTTTTTAACTTTATAGAGCCCTGGTATTCGCCGCCAAAAAACGTTCTATTTCAATTCTCCATTTTACCGGGTCATTTTGCAATAAGGATTCATGACCAGCCCTTTCATACACGACCAGTTTTTTCTGCGTAGAAGCTATGGCATTATACACTTTCTCTGTTTCTTTAAGGGATACATAATTATCTAAACGACCCCATTGCAGCAGCACCGGGCAGTTTATTTTTTTTACATAAGCATAGGTTTTATGCCGGAAACCGTTAAAGCCTCTTTCTATTCCCATCCACCAGGTAACAAAAAATCCAAAAGGCTTTTCCGGCAAACCCTGGAATCCATTAGCCCTTGCTCTTGCCTGCAGGTGTGTTTGCAAAGAAGCAAAGGGCATTTCCAAAATAGTACCTGCTAATTTTAAATCGTAAGCCGCTATAGCTTTGGCAACCACAACGGCTCCCATCGAAATTCCGTAGAGGAAAATGCGGGTCTCACCTTTTCCACTTATATAATCATAGGCCAGTTTCACTTCTTCCGACTCCCGGATCCCGATCGTTGTCGTTTGCCCGCCGCTGTTTCCATGTGCCCGGTAATCAACCAGCATCACATTATAACCGAGGTAACGAAATTCATACGCCTCCGCCAGCAACATTCCTTTATTACCAGCGATACCATGAAAGAGAATAATGGTTCCCTTTGCTGCTGAGTCAGTTTTACCATACCATGCATCAACAAAAATTCCTTTTTCTGTCTTCAGCGTTATTGTATCAAAATGAAAAGTCGGGCTTTCTGTAATGATTGACCTGGGCTGCCGGGGGCCGGCAAATAATCGCCAGGTTTTTACCAGTACATTACCGGCTGGTTTAGCATTCCGGAGAGATGGGTCATTATAGACATGCGTAAACTTATAGGCATACAAGGCAGCACTGATATTGATCAGCACAAACTGCACCAGCAGCACCCACCCTATCCAGCGGATATAAGAAGGGAGTTTAAAACTGAATTTGCCTTTATCCATGAAAAATTACCCGGTCATTTAATAGGTTAGCGGCCAAAAGTAATTTTTAGAGGGCATACCATCTACTAATTACGTAGAAATTTTTGAGCCGAAACAGGGTATTTGCTTAATCAAAAGAACTGCTGGAATAGTTTTGGCTGCTATATTACAACTTACTTTTTGTTCAAATAATACTGGAGAAACCTTTTAAAGCAGCCCATCCGTGCTGCTTTATTTTTTTTGGTAAGCCGAAGTTTCAACGAAACCCGGCTCTTCTCCAACGCGGGGGATTATAATCCCAACTTTTTTTGAATACCGGCCGGAATAGCTTTCTTATTTACAATGATGGCAACGGTCCTTATCTTAAAATAATCATCCCGCATAAAAAGAAAACCACCCAGCGGGTTGGAATAATTTCCCCAGGAGTTTTTGATATAGTACCATTTATCTCCTTTTTTATCTTTCACCGATCCTACGATATGCATCATATGATCCAGTTCAGTAGCCTTGCTTGTAAAAGCTTGTTGACGCTGTAGTTGAAAATCCGTGATGACCTGCGGTAACCAGGCCAGTCCCTCATTAAAATCAAAATGTTCATCCTGCGCATCGCCATCCCAACTGACTGTGTAGCCGTTGGCAATTGCATGATCAGTAATGGCAGAAAAATCAGCCATAGCTACATTATAGTATTCATCGCCGGTCCAGTTATACTTATTCTCCAATACAAATTTTTTATAGAAGGGATGGTGGGTGTAAGAAGTAATTTCTATATAATCATCCGGGTTCAGTTCCAGGTATTGTTCCAAAAAAGAATGCGGCGTGTAGGTTCTTTCTTTATAAACAAATTCAGGAGGTACCGGTCCCAGGTACTCATTCAGCACACTGTCTACCCAGGCATCCTGTTTTGTATCCAGTTCTGTAATACCAGCCTTTACACAGTCCTTTACAAACCGGCTGAAGATCGTATCCATCTCCGCATGATGATGATTGAACGCTCCTTGTGTTTTACCGGAATAAGCTTCTTCGGGAACCAAACCGAAGTTTTTCATTACCCATACCACATCATGAAACTGGCCACCGGGAGTGAAAAAATTACCGCCTTTTAATTTCAGGTGGCGGTGGATCTTCCGGAGCATCGAATAACGGGCGATAAACATTTCACTCAGGTCAATCTTTCCTTTTCCCATTTTCATCAGCTCACTTTCCAGTAAGGAAGTGCTGGAAAAACTCCAGCAGGTGGAGGACATATATTGGTCTTTAACAGCAGTGCAAATGGAATTTTTAGGTGCAACAAGACCCAGCGCTGCCCGATTTAGCTTTTGTGCCTCGCAATAACTAAACAGCAACAAAAAAGGTAAGAAAAATAGTCGGCGCATACTGAAATTTATTTACAAAGTATGCAGCAGTCTTTTAAATTATATACCCGGCAACGGGTATTTTTACAATTTCCCATTCTTTATTTCTTCCACCACGCCGGGGTCAAGTAATGTTGATATATCGCCAAGATTGGTGGTTTCGCCTTCGGCAATTTTTCTTAAGATACGCCGCATAATCTTGCCACTTCTTGTTTTAGGCAGGCCGGTTACAAATTGTATCTTATCGGGTTTGGCAATGGCGCCGATGATTCTTGTCACTGTTTGCAAAATATTTTTTCTTTTTTGCTCTTCATCAGAAGAATCAGATCCCCTTGAAGCATCAGACACTACATACGCATAAATCCCCTGCCCTTTTATATCATGCGTATAACCCACTACCGCACTTTCCACCACTCCGGCGTGCATATTGATTGCATTCTCTACCTCTGCCGTACCGATCCGATGGCCGCTTACATTCAGTACATCATCTACCCGACCAGTGATCCGGTAATTACCTTCTGCATCTTTTAATGCTCCATCTCCAGTGAAATATAGATTCTCATAGGTAGCAAAATAATTGGTGCGGCATCGTTCATGATCGCCCCAGGTCGTTCTTAAAATACCAGGCCAGGGAGCTTTGATACACAGATTTCCTTTGAGCAACCCATTCTCATCCTTCGCTGTCACTTCATGTCCGCTCTCATCTACCAGCAAAGGCTGCACACCGGGCATGGGTAATGTAGCCCAACTTGGTTTTGCCGGCGTGACACCCGCCAGGTTAGAGATCAGGGTACCTCCCGTTTCTGTTTGCCACCAGGTATCTACGATAGGAGAATTCCTTTTACCCACGTGCTCATCATACCAATGCCAGGCTTCTTCATTGATCGGCTCACCGACGGTACCCAGTGTTTTTAATGTATATAATGATTTCCCTGTGAGCGGTTCGAGGCCAAAGCCCATCAAACTGCGGATAGCGGTGGGTGCTGTGTACAGGATATTGACCTTATGTTTTTCAACAATATCCCAGAAACGCCCGGCATCCGGCCAGGTAGGTATGCCTTCAAACATCAACGAAGTAGCACCGGCACTTAACGGACCATACACAATATAACTATGCCCGGTTATCCAACCGATATCGGCCGTACAGAAATGAATATCGCCGGGATTATATTGGAACACATTCACAAAGGTATACGTGGTCCAGACCATATAACCGGCTACTGTGTGCACCACTCCTTTCGGTTTACCCGTACTACCCGATGTATATAATATAAATAAAGGGTCTTCTGCATCCATTTCTTCCGCCGGGAACGAGACTATTCCATCTTTTTCGATCTGCGATTCGGCATGTTCCATCTCATCTTCCCACCATACATCCCGACCTTTGATCATACTCACCGGGGTCCTTGTACGGGTATAAACGATTACACGTTTTACGGTTTTATTTCCTATCAGTGCATCATCAATCACACTCTTTAGTGGAATATCTTTGCCGCCCCGGTAAGCACCATCACAGGTAACTATATATTCTGCTTTTGCATCATCCAGCCTGTCGGCAATACTTTGTGCAGAGAAACCACCAAAGATGACCGAATGAATGGAACCAATTCTTGCACAACCCAATACAGCATAGGCCAGTTCCGGCACCATCCCCATATAAATGCAAACCCGGTCACCTTTTTTAACTCCATTGTTTCTTAATACCTGAGCAAATTGGCAAACCCTTTTGTGCAGGCGGTTATAGGTAACGATCCTTGTTCTTTCGTCGGGATTATTCGGTTCCCAGATAAAAGCGGGTTTATCGCCAAGGGTAGCGAGATGACGGTCGATGCAATTATCCGTTATGTTCAGCTTGCCGCCCTTAAACCATTCTACTTTTGGTTCTTTAAAATTCCACTCCAGTACCTTGTTCCATTTTTTTCGCCACTCGAAATTTTTGGCTATGGCTCCCCAGAAGGCTTCGGGTTCTTCCACACTTTTCTTATAGTCGGTATGGTACTGCTCTACTGATGTTATCTGATATGGATATGGCATAAATAATATATTGTTTCCTAAGAGGTGATAAATTTACATAAAACGCAAGGTTTCCGCTCAGGTAATAAACAGAAAAAGAGAATTCCTACGAAATTCTTACCCCTATTACCAGCTCAAGCTAAAGGCCTTTGCCAGCCGGTTATCAATACGCTAATTGACAACTTGTTCAGGTAACATTCCCATTGAATTTGTTTTTTTGCTTGCGCAACAAATTCATATCTTAATCGCATGAATCAGCCGAGTTCCGCCAAAACGGTTCGCTCCGTCATTGCCGCTTCTTCCTTAGGCACCATGATCGAGTGGTATGACTTTTATATTTTCGGGATGCTTGCAAAAACCATCTCCACACAGTTCTTCCCGGAAGGAAATCCTACAGCAGCCCTGCTCAGTACACTGGCCATTTTTGCAGCAGGTTTTATTGTGCGGCCCTTTGGGGCCCTGATTTTTGGAAGACTTGGTGACCTGATTGGAAGGAAATATACTTTTTTACTGACCCTTATCTTAATGGGAGGTTCTACCTTCCTGATCGGTTGTGTGCCCAACTATAACAGTATTGGTATTGCAGCACCGATACTTGTATTGTTATTACGTTTACTTCAGGGCCTTGCCCTTGGTGGTGAGTATGGGGGTGCCGCAACGTATGTTGCCGAACATGCCCCGATTGGCAAAAGAGGATTTTATACCAGCTGGATACAGACCACCGCTACGCTGGGTTTGTTTGCCGCTTTGGGGGTGATACTGATGGTCAAATCCAATATGTCGGACGCTGCTTTTAATAATGAGTGGGGCGGCTGGCGCTATCCATTCTGGATCTCTATTATATTAGTGGGTGTCTCTATTTATATCCGGATGAAAATGGCCGAGTCGCCGATGTTTACCAAATTGAAGGCAGAAGGTAAAACATCCACGAACCCGCTGAAAGAAAGTTTCCGGCACAAGGCAAATTTTAAAATGGTGTTACTGGCCCTGTTTGGTGCCGTCATGGGACAGGGAGTAGTTTGGTACACCGGCCAGTTTTATGCCCAGAATTTTTTAGAGACAAAATGCTTTCTCGAATTTGAACAAAGCCGTACGATTATGCTCTGGGCAATTGCATTTGCCACCCCTTTCTTTTTGGTCTTTGGCTGGCTGAGTGATAAGATCGGGAGGAAGTGGATCATGATGACGGGCATGGCATTGGCTATTTTTTCTTACCGGCCTATTTTTTCTATTTTTTTAAATGATACTAATGTAAAAAAAATAGTGGCTGAGAATCCTGCCTTACCTGGGCAAATCATTAAGACGGATACAATTAAGCTAGATGCTTTAAGTTATATACTACATCAAAAATATTTGTATAACTCCAACGGTATAAAATTTACAAAAGAAAGCCGTGATACAGTTTATTTTACCGGGACAATTTATCCTCCTTTAAGTGCCTTAGGCGGAGATAACAAAGAAAATTTAACTAAAGAATTGGTTACTGATTCAAAACCTATTTATACGAATGTAGTGCTCCCAACAAAAGGCTACTGGAAATTCATCGGCCTTGTTTTTCTTTTAATATTATATGTAACCATGGTCTATGGCCCCATTGCCGCCTTCCTCGTAGAAATGTTCCCGACAAAGATCCGTTACACTTCCATGAGCCTCCCCTATCATATCGGTAATGGTGTATTTGGTGGATTAGTGCCCTTTATCGGTTTATTATTGACCTCTACCTATACTGCTGATCCTTTGGTTGGTTTATGGTACCCGATCGGTGTAGCCGCATTATGTTTAGTAATCGGAACCCTGTACCTGACCAACAAAATTGATAAAAACATTAAAGACTAAATTATGAACGCCTTCAAGAGATATTTTGCCCTCCTGCTTCTACTCATTGCCCCCTTATTCATTTATGAGCTGGTAGCAGGCGCTATTGCCAATATTGACACGGCGGGCACAAAGGATATCAATAACCCGGTGATCTGGATCATCATTATTACCATCTTTACGCCGATCGCTATTGGGCTGGTTATTTTTGGCTGGTATGCTTTCCGGGGAGAGTATGATCAGTTGCCGACCAAATCCAAAGAGCTGTAAACCAACACCAAAAAAAAATTACAATCTTCAAACAATCCATTCTTGCTGGTGTTGTATAAAGTGGTAAATTTGCACATTGAAAAAAATAGCTACCATACTGCTTCTGATTTTTACCCTGATACAGGTGGCCCCGGCTTTTTCAGCATTTTTTTCCCCTTCCACTGCTTTTTTTATGGTAGATGAAGAAAAGGGAGGGGATATAAAAGAGTCCGATAAAAAAGAAAATAAAAAGGACTACACAGGGTACAATTATAAACTGGCTGGTTTTTCTCACCAGGCAACTCTAGCTTTTCATCAGGCAGAAATAATTTATCCTTCCCCCTGTATAGATAAGGTTTCTCCACCACCCAATTTTTGTTAATCATCCGCAGCACAAATGGTGTTGCCCTGTTATGTACCTTTATAATCCTGTATTGTTATAACTGATTAACAAAACTATTTCCATGTCAACTGTAAAAAGTCCGGTTAGCAGGATCCTGAACCTGCTGAAACTGGAAAGAAACGAAATTACTGCGGTATATTTCTATGCCATCCTGAACGGAATGATACAACTCTCCCTGCCGGTAGGTGTGCAGGCCATCATTGGTTTTGTCCTCGGTGCCTCCATGCGGGCCTCGCTGGTGGTACTTATTGGTTTGGTGGTAGTGGGGGTACTGGTAGCCGGCATTATGCAGGTAAACCAAATGAAGAATATTGAAAAAATACAGCAAAAGCTGTTTGTACGTTATTCGTTTGCTTTTGTGCAGCATATTCCCAACCTGGATTTAAAGAAGAACGATGCTGTTTACCTGCCCGAACTGGTAAACCGTTTTTTTGATGTGCCAGTACTACAAAAAAGCCTGTCTAAAATTTTATTGGAAATCCCCACAGCGGTAATACAGATTTTATTTGGACTTATCCTCCTGTGTTTTTATCATCCATCATTTATCTTATTCGGTATTATACTGGTAGCACTGCTTATTCTTATACTCCGTTTTACAGGTGGCAAGGGAATAGAAACCAGCCTGCAAAAAAGTAAATATAAATACAAAGTGGCGGCCTGGCTGGAAGAAATGGCCCGCATCATTAAATCCATCAAGCTGGGCAAGAACACCGACCTGCACCTGCGTAAGGCAGACGAAGAAATAAGCAATTACTTAGATGCCCGTAATAATCATTTCAAAGTATTGCTCTTCCAGTTTAATGTGCTGGTAATTTTTAAAACAGTTATTACTGCCGCTATGCTGATAGTGGGTACATTATTAATGGTAAATCAACAATTAACTATCGGTCAGTTTATTGCTGCAGAAATTGTAATACTGCTGGTGCTTAACTCCGTGGAAAAACTCATCATCAACCTCAGCAGTGTTTATGATACACTTACCGCTGTTGAAAAATTAGCTGAAATAACAGATAAACCAACCGAAAAGAATGGCTCTGTTCACCTTCCTGACACGGGTAAGGGACTAAAGTTGGAAATGAAGGATGTGAGTTTCAGCTATAATAATGAGAAAAATATTCTCAATAATATATCATTAGTAATAAATAAAAATGAAAAAGTTTCCATAACCGGGAAAGAAAGTTCAGGAAAATCCACGTTATTAAAATTAATGACCGGAGCTTACACTGACTTTAATGGTTCCATGCTTTTGGATGATGTACCGGTTGGCAATTACAAACTGGATTCTTTGCGGGCACAAACTGGTGTATTACTTAACCAGCAGGATATTTTCCAGGGCACACTTTGGGAAAATATTTCTCTTGGCAATGAAACAGTCAGACTGGAAACCGTAAAAGAACTGGCTGATAAAACAGGTTTAACTGATTTTATTGCCACCCTCAAAAACGGTTACGATACATTGCTTGACCCTACCGGTAAACGGCTGCCACGCAATGTAGTACAGAAAATATTACTCGTAAGGGCATTGGCTTCAAATCCCCGCCTTCTTTTATTAGAAGAACCCTGGATGGATTTTGAGGAAAGCCATCGGAAACAAATTATGCAACTACTCATCGGTTTACAAAACACAACAGTAGTGGTGGTGAGCAATGATGATGAGTTTGCCAAACAGTGTACAAATCGGCTAGTGATTGAAGAAAACGGAAGCCTTAAAAATTAAACTGAATCAGCATGAACAATCTTAAATCATACTCACGGATTTATAAGCATGATAAGAAGAGTCGGGTAAGACTCTGGTTTTTTATCTGCATTGGTATCTTTATAATCTTTCTCTTTTTGCCGTGGACGCAGAACATACGGGCAAGAGGTGCTGTAACAACCCTGTACCAGGACCAGCGGCCACAACAGGTAAACACCATCATCGGTGGCCGTGTAATGAAATGGCATATCAAAGAAGGTGATTATGTAAAAGCCGGTGATACATTGGTGCAATTATCGGAAGTAAAAGTTGACTACCTCGATCCTAACCTGTTACAACGTACACAAGAGCAGTTAGCTGGAAAGCAATTATCTGTGGACTACTACAAAAGTAAAGTGGGTGTGGCCGACCAGCAGATTAGTGCTATTAACAGTGGCTTACAGCTAAAACTAAATCAACTGCTGAACAAGTTAAACCAGCTGCAACTGAAAGTGCAGGCAGATAGTGCAGAAGCCATGGCAGCCGCGAACGATTTTAGTATTGGCACTAAACAGTATAACCGCCAAAAAGTGATGTACGACAGTGGGCTGGTGTCATTGACGCAATTGGAAATAAGAAACCAGCAATACCAGAATGCAATGGCCAAAAAAATAAGTGCAGAAAATAAATTATCCAATAGTAAACAGGACTTAACAATTACCCGCATTGAAATGAATGCCTTGCAGCAAGAGAACATTGAAAAAGTGGCTAAAGCACAAGGTGACCAGTTTCAATCACTCACACAAATAGCCAGTGGCCAGGCCGATGTTGCTAAATTAGAAAACCAATATGCCAGTTATACTATTCGTAATGGTATGTATTATGTACTTGCTTCGCAAAGCGGGCAGATAATAAAAGCACAGAAGGCCGGTATTGGTGAGTTTGTAAAAGATGGTGATATGATTGCTGAAATTGTACCGGATAAAATTCAATATGCAGTGGAGATGTTTGTGCAGCCGCTTGACCTGCCGCTGCTGAGCCCGGGACAAAAAGTTCGCTTCATGTTCGATGGTTTTCCGGCAATTGTTTTCAGTGGCTGGCCCAAAGCATCATCCGGCACATTTGGCGGAGAGATTGTGGCGATTGAAAGCAATCTAAGTGTGAATGGAAAATTCAGGGTACTTGTAAAAGAAGATACGGATGACAGACCCTGGCCGAAACAATTAAAAATAGGGGCGGGATCACAAGGCATAGCTTTATTAAAAGATGTACCGGTATGGTATGAGCTGTGGCGTAACATCAATGGATTTCCACCAGACTATTACAAGAAAAATAAAATTGATAAAAAAGAAATTAAATGAAGCCCTTAAGATATGCTCTACTACTACTTGCAATGTCTTTGTTGCTAAAGGCAACGGCACAGGACTCATTAAAAACTTTATCTGCACAACAGGTAATGGAGATAGTAAAACGGTTTCATCCTGTAGCAAAGCAAGCAGATATTTTTATTGAAAAGGCGAAAGCAGATATCACCATAGCTAAAGGAATGTTTGACCCGGTTTTAAAAAACGAATCTGAACAAAAGACCTTTGACGGTACTGATTATTTTTATTACAGCCGGCCGGAACTATCTATTCCCACCTGGTTTGGTATAGAAGTATCAGCAGGATTGGAATATTTGTCAGGTAACCGGACTGAACCGGTAGAAACAAAAGGAGAGACCAGTTATTTCGGTATCAGTGTGCCATTGGCTAAAAATTTATTAATGGATAAAAGAAGGGCTGCCCTGCAAACTGCAAAGATTTTTCGGGAGGCTTCGGAAGTGGAGAAAAGAAATATATTAAATAACCTCTTACTGGAGGCTATGAAAACCTACTGGAACTGGACACAGCAATACCAGGTTTATAAAATAGTAAGTGAGGCGGTTGTAGTAAATGAAAAACGGGTACACTTAGTAAAAACAGCTTTTCAGTTAGGCGACCGTCCCGCCATTGATACTACTGAGGCTGTTGCTCAATTACAAAATTTTGAAATACAAAAAAGCCAGGCATGGCTTGATTATCAGAATAATGGACTGGAGTTGTCTGTATATTTGTGGACAGCAGCAACGCAACCTTTTTATCTGCCTGAAACGATTGTCCCTGCTGATGATTTGCAAACTTCAACTATTAACGCATCAGCAATACCCGAGCTGGATAGTTTATTAGATGCTGCACGCAAGAATCATCCCGAGCTTATTGTTTATAATTATAAGCTGGATGTGTTAGGTGTAGAAAAGAAATTAAAATTTCAGGAACTGTTGCCAACCATAAATTTCCGGTACAATCAATTGGGCAAGGGATATGCTATTTTAAAAACAGCTACCGGTCCTTTATTCGAAAATAATTTTCAATATGGCTTGTCGTTTGGTATCCCGCTTCGTTTATCGCAGGGAAGAGGTGAATACAAAAAAGCTAAATTAGAAATTACAGAGACACAGTTGAAGCAAACACAAAAGCAATTGCAGATTGAAAATAAAGTAAAAAGCTATTTCAATGAATTGACAACGCTGAAAAACCAGGTTGCATTGCAGGAAAAAGCATATAAAAACTATCTCGCCTTACAACGGGGGGAAGAAATACGGTTCCAGTCCGGTGAAAGTTCCCTGTTTCTTATTAATGTAAGAGAAAATAAAACATTGGAAGCTTTACAAAAATTACAGGAGCTGAAAGCAAAATATTTTAAAACCCAAAACGCTCTTCAATGGGCTGCGGGTATATTGATACAATAACCATTTTAAAAATTAAAATCGTAAGTTATGAAATGTCCAAATTGTGAAGAAACACTCGTAATGACAGAAAGACTAGGAGTGGAAATTGATTATTGTCCCAAATGCCGCGGTGTCTGGTTGGACAAAGGTGAGTTAGATAAAATAATCGAAAAATCAACAAGTTCCGAAACATCACAAAACTTAAAAAATCAAGGTGAAAAAAGAAGGCAGCAAGATGATGACAACGACGACGATGATGATGAAGGATTCTTCAACCGCAAAAAGCGGAATGACAATAACGACAACCCTAATAGAGGGAGAGGTGGTTTTTTAGGCAATTTATTTGATTTTTGATTTAGTATTTATTAGGCTTAGTGTTTCTGAAATGAATTGGCACCTGTTGAAATAGCCTGTAAAAAATTACATGCCATTTCAACAAAGTATTAGTAATACCCTAACGCCAGGGTGTAGCAATTGATTATTGTCCGTAATACCGGGGCGTTTGATTGGATAAGGAGGAGCTTGATAAAATCATTGAGAAATCAGCTATTTTGCAGTCTGCGCAAGATTTAAATAACATGAACAACGGGGAAAAAAGGAATAGGATTATGATGACAACGATGATATGGGAAGTTTTATAATCGTAACAAAAAAATAACCAGCACCATTATGGTTTTTTTCTAAGTAACGTTTTTGATTCGTAATAATCGAATGACTTTTTAACCTGATAAATAAAATATTATGGATGGACAATTAATTATATCACTGCTTACGCTCATTGCCCTTGAAGTAGTATTGGGTATTGATAATATTATTTTTATATCTATACTCGCCGGGAAATTGCCGAAAGAACAACAACGTAAAGCGAGGAACTGGGGCATCCTGCTGGCCATGGTAATGCGGCTGGGACTGCTCGCCGCTGTAGCGTGGATCATGAAACTGGATAAGGAATTATTTAGCCTGTTCAATACTAGCATCACCGGGAAAGGCCTTATTCTCATTCTAGGCGGTCTGTTCCTTATCTATAAAAGCACCAAGGAGATGTATTATAAGATAGAAGGTGAACATGAAGATGGTGAACGAAAAATTAAGAAGGTAACTTTCAATGCAGTTCTCGGTCAAATACTGTTGTTAGATATTGTATTTTCTGTTGATTCCATCATCACCGCTGTAGGCATGGTAGATCAAGTTTGGGTGATGTATGTAGCGGTTATTGTAACGGTTATTATAATGCTTATAGCCGCTGCCCCTATCAGCAATTTTGTAAACAAACACCCGGCATTTAAAGTACTGGCTTTAAGTTTTCTGCTGCTGATTGGCTTTACCCTGCTGGTGGAAGGCTTTAATGTCCATATTCCGAAAGGTTATATTTACTTCGCCATGGCATTCGCTTTGTTAGTAGATGTAATACAAATGAAAGTGGCCGGTAAAGCCTCCAGACCGGTGAAGCTAAACGAACATTATTCAGAAGATAAATAAAAAACAACCAATTAATAAAAGAAAAAACAACTACTCCATTGTTGCGTTGCATAATAGTGGCATTGTTAATCCTTCTGCCCTGCTGTAGTGTTTGGTTAAAGTACCCGGCTTCCAGTGATATTTTTTTATTTAGTTTATATCCGAGCAGTAAAAAAAATCCGGTTCTGGTCAAAAATATTAGTACCGGGATTTTTTCCTGCCCCAATAAATATTTCATCCGCCGCAACACCGTAAAATTGTTTATCTCCCTTTATCCAAAATGGATATTGGGTCCTGAACTGGTAACGAAAACGGTGCAGAAAAAACTAGTTTTCTATTTCCCTATTATTGCCAGTATTTGCCGTCACCCTGCCCAGCCAGCGTTGTTAGATACGGAAGCGGTGAGAGAATATCCATTTATTTACCGGTTGTCGAAAAGTAATCTGCTCATACAAGCGGTGTTCGGGGAAAGTGCCATTATTGGCAATAGGATAATCATCATATAGAAATGTTTTTACCCAGGCATAACCGGCATGTGCAGTTATATTATCATTCAGTTTGTAATTAGCGCCAATACGCAACAAGCTTTGCTGCCAGTATTTCAACCCCTTTTCCCTGCGTCATTGGTATTCAGCATGAATGCTCCATTTTTTATTCAGGTTGATTGTGTTAATTGTTTGCAGCCAGTTGGTATTGTTGAAATCGTTGCCCCTGTCGTTTTGTGCAACAGCAATTGCTAAATAAAAAAAAGGGAGCTATTTTTTTTATTACCAAATTTTACCAGCATCAGGAAGACCTGAACGCAACAGGATGATTTAATTTTTTATGCGGACCAAAGAAGATACGCAATAAAATACGAAACGCTGAGAGTTCAACAAAAATAAAACACAGAGCCATCAGGATGATCAATGCTACCTGGTCACTATGCACATAGGTAAAGAGTACATCAATTCCGATAAAAGCGGCTGTTAAGGGGAAGCCCAGCATACCCATGGCTGCTACCAGGAACAAAAAGCTGGTTGTGTTTTGCTCATATACATAACCGTGAAACTGGTTGAGCGAAATATCATTATCAATAGCCTTTATTTTTTGCAAACAGTAATACCCCAGTAAAAAAGCCAGCAATACGCCACTTGCATAAAATATGATCTCTACCAGGTTGACATGCGGTGCATTGAATAGGACCGCCGCCATAATAAATAAGTGAGCTGTTATCAGGCAGCTCCATGCTTTGATAGCCGATTTCCGGGAAGAGAAAGCGACAAGAATAATCACTAAAGCAAGACTCATCAAAATAATTGGCCAGGCACCCGCTAAGGATGGAATCCTGCTTTGATCGGTATAGCCAAGGATTAAAAAGGCTGTACCGGTAATGCTAAGAATTGCGATGACGATATTGGATTGTAAAAATTGTATTTTTTTGCCGAGCCACTTAAAAGGGCTCCATAAATAGGTAAACATCATGCTGTCTAAATTCCATTCTTTAACGCCCAGCATATATATTGAAGCGTTGATTTTCGAAACTACTTTTTGTGTTGGTTTAACGTAATGGAAAAACTGGTGATGCACCAGATAGTTTAACACCGAAGGCGAAACCAATAACTGGTAGGTTCTTAAAAAAGCATTGCCTGCAAAATGGACCAACACCAGCCAGTGAAAGCCCAATGCTATCTCGATAAACATCAACCCGATCTGTGCGGCTGATGAATAAGCAATTTGCGTTTTGACGGTTGGCTGTACTCTTGCTATCATCGTTGCCATTACAGCTGTTATGGCACCAATTGCAATGATAACGATCTTGGCCCACAACATATCTTCCCAGAAAGGATGTGTACGCAGCAATAGAAAAACACCAATATGAACACTTAGTGAGCCATAGAAAATAGCGGAGGAAGCAGTAGGTCCTTCCATGGCTCTTGGCAGCCACGTGGTGAAAGGAAACTGGGCCGATTTAATCGTGGCAGGCAAGATGATCATACAGACGATAAAGATGGCCATGCCTGTTTGATTTGCTGCTATAGCGATCTCTTTTGCTTCTCCCAATTGTGAAAAATTAATATTCTGGTGTGTCAGGTGATGCATCATCCACATCGCCAGCATCAGGGCCACATCGCTGATACGATAATTGGAAACGGCCTTATAGGCATTTTTTACCGGCAAATAACGATTACGGTAAAAGGCTATTAATATAAAAGAGCAAATACCTTTTATTTCCCAGCCGATGAACAGGGTTTCAAAATTACCTGCCAGGATGATAAAATTATAGGCAGTTGCAAATAACAGGATGGTATTAAAGAAACGTTTGTAGCCCTCGTCCCGGTGCATATAGTATTTGCTGAATGTGGCTACTAAAAAGAATAACAAGGCACCAACAATACTGAATACGGCTGTTACTTCATCGTAATATAACTGAATAGCAAAAACAAAATTATCGGTTTCGTACAGGGTGGCCACTTTATGACTGACTGGTTCAAGTCCATTTATGATCCACCAAACAAAAAAGGATATCGCCACCAAAATATTGGACAGTTTTGCAAAACGCACAACGCTGCCAATAGCTTTTTCATCCCGGTTTTGCCATAACAGGGTAATAAAAAAAGCCAGCATCGGTATGGCTACAAATAAAATAAGTAGTTGACTCATTTATACCTTTTCTTCCGGGTTATACTGATCCTAGTCCAGCAAATACACTGGCAGGTTTTCTTCGGTGGCATGCACAATATGATTTGTTTCCATCTCCTTTGCCCCTTCGATAAATTCTTCCATGTTATGGATGGTTTTTATCTCGCTGGCATTGGTAATGGGTTCGTACTTGGCAAAAGCTCCATTCTTAAAATAATAAAACTGTTTCTCTACCGGGTGCAGGGCCACAATATGTACCCATTCATTCTTATACCATTCAAACACTTCCTGTGAAGATTGAATAGCTTTCAAAACAATATCGGGTTGGTGTTCTACAATCACCAGCAATCGCACCGGATCATGCACTTCGATCATTTGCCAGGGAAGACCGGGCCGCAGATCACCATCGCTGCTATTTGCCACGCCAAACAGTCCCATAACATTATGAGGCAGCTTGGTGCCAGCTCCCATTTTTATATTATCCACTCGTGAAAAATAATACTCCAGGTTAATACCACCACAAACCAAACCGATAGGCCGCATAACTGCCGTTAAAATGGCTCCATCGGGGTCAGTGGTATAATCATAACTATTTAAAAAAGCTCTTCTGTCGAGAAACAACCCTTTGGTTGTTTGGCGGCGGCCAATAATGGCTAAGGTGTTGGTACCATGTCCCAATTCCGGTCTTGGTTCAAATAAAGAAACCGAACGGCTATGAATTGCTTTACGAACCTGTTCTAACTCCTGTTTGGTATTGATGGAGGCAAAACGACGGCTTCGTTCTTTTGCATTCAGGTTTAACGCTGTTTCAAAATTTTGTTGATTGACCAGGTGTCGTTGGGCATTTGCAGTCGTCAGCATATCTTCATCATAATAGCCCCATACATCGGCAGCGGTATCATGCATACTCCCTATAAACTGCGTTGTATCGGGAATTACAATTCCTTTCGTTGTCAGTACTTCTTTTACCTTTTTATGGTTTAAAATAAATGACTGCACTCTAGCATTGGTAGCGCCGGGCCTTCCACTACAGGCTCCGCAATCATGTGCTCCGTGGTGCGGATTGTTGGCACTGCTGCTGCCATGTGCTACAAAATAAATAATGGGTGCGAAGTTTTTGACCAGGCCAATACCCCGCAAAAAACCTTCTCCCCTTGTTACCATTTCATCCAGAGTATAGCCGACCTGCAAACCGTTTTCAATATCCGTTAGATTTTTATTTTCGATCGTAAGTGTAGACAGCTTATCCATATGCCCGTAAGCATTGGAAATAGCCGGGCTCATTTTGGGACGAAACAATAACTGTATCTTTTTTAGAAAAGCCCAAAACCCAAAACTTATGCTCAATAAAAAACCTGATAAAATACCATGTGTAAGTTTAGTATAGATCAATTCATCCTTCCTTACCGATTTGGCATCCGATTCTTTGATCAGGTATTTGGGTGTCACAGGTGCCGGGCAAAGTTTATCATAAAACTTACCCCCTTCCTGCTGGAAATAAAATTCAACTCCGAAGAAACCGGGAGCACCGAATGTTTCTGCTTTTTTATCAACGGCTTCAATATGCCGGCGGATAGAATCCTCTCTTTCATCAATACAAAAAATTGCCTGGAGGGAAACACCGGCCTCCCCAAGCGCCTCTGAAGGAGGGGTTTTATACCCTGATATTTCTATGTCTGTTTTATTTTTTTGAGTATCTAAACTATGGGAGTCTAAAGTTCCCCTATCGGGGGGATTTAGGGGGGCTGCCATTAATATCCCCTTCAACACTGAATCATAATAACTCCATTCAAAAGCATCCTGCCAGAGTTCTATTACCTCAGCCAGTTCTGTTTTGGCAACTTCAGCAAACAATTTAACTGGCGGCACTGTAACATGGTTGGTTAATGGCTGCCATTTATTTCCCAATGCATGGTTTATTGCATCCAGTTCCAACAGCAATTCAAATTCCAATAATTCTTTTAGTGTTATCTGCTTCCTGTCGAGCATTGTTTGAGGGTTATCCTCTACGGCACTCACAAAGCCACTCCATCCATGATGACCAAATTGCTGGTCGAAAAGATATTGTTCAAAGTATTCCTCTTTTCCAACGATTGTTTTTAAAAGTTCTTGTATGGAGTAATCTCCTGCTATGAATTTTTGTTTTACCGCCTTTGTTTTAAAGAAACTAAAAAAACTATTTTGTTCCAATTCTTTAACGCTTTCTATAAAAGGTTTATTCACTACCGGAAAACTTTCAATAGCAATACCCTGGTCTAAAAAAGCACAAAGAATACGAAACAGTATTGGGTGAACCCTATTGTCTAAGTCAAGCTGATAAAAATCTTTCCAATACTTCCGCAGTAGACCGATACGCGGTTGGTTGATCGTATCATAATCGGTATTGATTAGCTTTTTCTTCCAACCTGTAACCGCTTCTTTTCCTTTTTTATTGGCAATCACCATTTGCAGTACATCTTCCCGTATTCTTCCGGTTTTATACATAGCCCGGTATTCGGGCAATTGTAAATGCACCTGGAATCCAAAAATTTTTGACGCTTTGAAAATAGCATCATAAAATTTCATGTGCTGTAAAGCATGCAGCGAATTATGATGAATGAAGTCCTTTAATGCCTGCTGTGAGGGCAAATAATGCTTAAGTTCATGCAGTGTATGGTTCTCATCAAAAGGCGACTCCATTATTTAAATTTAATGTCCTGACTGAACGTTGGATGTGTTGTCAATTCTGTAAGCGTCTTTAAAGCCTCTTAATTCAAGCGCAATATGTTTCAACGGCGCTTTAATATCCCTGAATTCCTTAATCAGCTCGAGCACATCATAATCAATATAACGGGTATTCGAAGCATCGATCAGAACAGATGAATTCTCCGGCATGTGATCAAGGGTTTGGCGAATGGCAGCCTTATTGAGGAATGAAACTTCCTCTGAAAGCCTGACCGTGATGGTATCACCTAGTTTATGCTTTGCCGAATGAAAATAATAAGAGTTTTTAAGGTTGCCATGAAGAATAGCTCCGGCTGCCGCAATAATTCCGGCAAAAACACCAATGATCAGCCCTTTTCCGCTTAGTATGGGCATCACTTTAAACAGGTCGATGGCGATGATAACAACAACCGTGATAATAAACGGAATGAACTGGTATTTACCTGCTTTCCAAAATCCCATAAATACCGCAGGTTTGGCTAGCTTCCATCCGGTTAGTATGAGTATTGCAGCTAAAGCAGCCAATGGTATCTTATTTAGTACTACAGGAATAAGTATTACACTTACCAATAGCAATCCAGCATGAAAAATGGTGGATAGCTTTGTTTTAGCTCCCGCATTAACATTAGCACTGCTACGTACAATAACGCTGGTAATAGGCAGACCGCCGATTAACCCGGAAATTGTATTACCGATACCCTGGGCTGTTAATTCCCGGTTGGTATTGGTTACCCTTCGCTGCGGATCCAGGTTATCAATTGCTTCAATGCTCAGCAATGTTTCCAAAGAAGCAATCAATGCGATTATAAAACCATACATGATTACGGTACCGTTCGTAAATCCGCTAAAGTCAGGCAGGGTAAAAAAACCGAAAAACTCATTAGGATTTTTGGCTACTGGTAAATTGACAAGATGTGACGACTCCGCTATCTCAAACCTGCTGCCCGTCCCGATCCAGATCTGGTTAATAACCACCGCTGCCACTACTGCAACAAGAGCGCTGGGAATAAAGGGTATTTTTTTCTTCAGAGAAGAACGATCCCATAACACCATGATAAGTATCGAAACCAGCGAAATGATAACCACGCCAACTTCAATTTTTTGCAGGGGTATCAGCAGCTCATGCCAGTCCTCATTACCATAGGGGAATAGCTCTGTAACATGTCCCTGTTCATCCGTATCTCGTCCAAAGGCATGTGGTATTTGTTTTGCGATAATCAAAATTCCAATACTCGTCAGCATCCCTTTTATCACACTGCCGGGAATATAGTTGGCAATGCCACCAAGTTTTAAAGCACCCAGCCCAATTTGTATCAGACCGGCCATTACCACTGCACATAAAAAGAGGCTATAATTTTCAAGACCTCCGATCGCAATAATGGCACCTGCTACCAGGGTGGCCAGACCAGCTGCAGGGCCACTAACACTTAGTTGTGAATTGCTGAAAACTCCGACAACCAGCCCGCCAACGATACCTGCTATTAAACCACTGAAAGGTGTGGCGCCACTGGCTATAGCAATACCCAAACAAAGAGGTAATGCTACCAGGAACACCACAAGCCCGGCTGGCAGATCTGATTTTAGATGCTTTGTATTAAGTCTCATGTTTTTTTTTATGCTAAAGACAATCGATTTCTACTTATAAAGCATTTACAAGTTTGTTATATTCTTTTTTCTTTTTAGTAAGGTTCTTAAAGAAATCAACCTGGCCATTTTGAATATTATAAACACCGCCTGCAATTCCAATTTCACCTTTTGCAAACATTTCTTTTACAATTGCACTTCGGGTTAAAATTTCTTCGAGGCTGTTTTCTACATTAGCATACGCAACGTTATCAGAAAAAAGATGTTCTGCCTCATCTTTCAGCATAGCCTTACTGATAGAAGGTTGTATTCTCTTTAAAAGGTCTGTAATATGTCCATCTTCTACACCAGCTTTTGCACTTTTAATAGCTCCGCATTCCGTATGGCCTAATACAACTAAAATTTTAGAACCTACGTACTTAACGGCATATTCAAGACTGGCCAATATATCGTTATTAACGATATTGCCAGCTACCCGTATGCTAAACAGGTCGCCCAAACCCTGGTCAAAAACCAGTTCTGCCGAAGCCCTGGAGTCCATACAACTTAATACTACTGCAAACGGATATTGGCCATCTCTGGTTTCATTGATCATTTCCAGGTGGTCATGGTTTTTATTAAGGTTATTCACAAATCGCTGGTTTCCTTCTACCAGTATTTCAAAACATTTATACGGTGTAAGGTTTTGCAAAAACTCTTTAGAATGTTTTCTCATTTTTTAATAATTTGAATACCTGCCATCAGAAATGACAACAATGCTGTTATAAAATAAAATTGGATACTCAGGCTTTACTAAAAGCCTATAGCAAGCAACAAGGGGAAGTTTAAATTATGCGGCGTTGGGTGGAGGAACGAGGAGTTCGCCGTGATAAGAAATGTAAGTACCTGAGTTTTCACATTTGTGGGGCTGCAGGTTTATAGAGAAGAAATAGTCAACGATATCGTGATCATGAAGGTATTCTTCTGACAAGGAAGTACTGCCTGGATTTTTTTCTTCCGTAGAAGTTGAAAAAGGATTAGATGCCTCTTCTTCACTCCCGGACAGTGGCGATTGGGTATCGGCCATTTTGTTCTGTTTGGCAAGCTCCTGCTGACTTACAAACACAAATGGAGCACTGACAGTAAGCCATAGCAAAGCCAAAATCATAAAAATGACGGACCCTGTTTCAATAAAATTATATTTTTTTTGTTTACCTGTCATTTGAAAGTGTCGCAAAGTACTGCTTTAAGGCTTGTAAACCAAACCGTTCACCGATGATTTGAAATCAATTATTGGTTATTGAAATTGCTTTTCAGCTTCTATAAAAGATAACAGGCTGTAAATAAAATTGTTTCGGCCTTTAGTCATATTTATATTAAAAAATAAAGCGTTATGAGTTGATGAATACAAACATCTGTTAGCTCTTTCTCCTTCCCCGCAATAAAGTCTATTTTTGAAAAGAAACCGATCATTTATGAAACCATACGAAACACTGCTAGCCGAGAATAAAGCCTGGGCAGCAGATATGCTAAAAACCGACCCTGAGTTTTTCAGGAAGCTTTCGGAATTACAGACACCGGAATATTTATGGATTGGCTGCAGCGATAGCCGGGTGCCGGCCAACCAGATAACAGGCACCATGCCCGGTGAAATTTTTGTTCACCGCAATGTTGCAAATCTTGTCATTAATAACGATGTGAATGTGCTGAGTGTGCTGGACTATGCTGTTAATCATCTTAAAGTAAAACATGTAATTGTTTGTGGGCACTATGGCTGCGGTGGTATCAAGGCCGCTATCACTAAAAATGATTTAAAGCCGGTGCTGAATATGTGGTTGCGAAATATCAAAGATGTTTATCGTATTCATCGTTCAGAGCTCGACCTGATATTCGATGAAAATAAAAAAACGGACCGGCTGGTGGAACTGAATGTAATGGAACAGGTTTTTAACCTTGCCAAGACATCCATCATACAGCGTGCATGGAAACATGAGCAACGACCTGACCTGCATGGATGGGTGTACGGATTGAAAGACGGACTGATAAAACCGGTGTACGAAATGAAAGCAGGTACACATATTGACAGCCTATACGAATATGACGATTTGTAGTTTAGCCTGTTAACTGGTGCTGCAAAATAAAAGCGGCTGCTCCTGCGAGATAGCCCAGCAATGCCAGCCAGCCAATTTTTTTCATATACCAGAAAAATTCGATCTTCTCCAATCCCATGGCCGCCACACCGGCTGCAGAGCCGATGATTAAACAGCTACCCCCGGTTCCCGCACAATAAGCTAAAAACTCCCAGAAAAAATGACCGGTTGGATATTGATCCAAACTATACATGCCCTGCGCAGCTGCAACCAGCGGTACATTATCCACTATAGCTGATAGTAGGCCGATAGTCAGCGTAATTATTTTAATATTGCCGATTGTGTTATCCATTGCTATAGCCAGGTTGCTTAATATACCTGTTGCCTGCAAGGCCGCAATACTTAATAAAATGCCAAGGAAAAATAAAATACTGGGTGTATCTATTTTTCGTAAAGCGTGATTGACCGAAAGCAAGCCTTTTTCCCCTTCATCTTTTTCACTATGGATCATTTCTGTTATTACCCACATCACACCCAACCCGAATAAAATACCCATATAAGGGGGCAAGTGAGTAATTGTTTTAAATACTGGTACAAACAAAAGACTGCCGACCCCTAACCAAAATACGATGTTCCGCTCACGGCTGGTATTTGTAAGATTTTTATACGGTTGTCCTTCATCGATCCGAACCGCATTCCCTTTCACTTGCCGGCTTATAATAAAAGCAGGAACCAAAAAACAGACCAGGCTTGGCAGGATTGTCTGAGCAATAATGCTTCCGGCAGTAATTTGTCCGCCTATCCATAACATGGTGGTTGTTACATCCCCGATAGGGCTCCAGGCTCCGCCGGCATTGGCAGCTATAATGACCAGTCCGACAAATAATAACCGGTCTTGTTTTTCAGGAATAATAATGCGTAATAACGATACCAGCACAATCGTGGTGGTGAGATTATCCAGTATGGCTGAAAGAAAAAAAGTAATGAACCCGATGATCCACACTAATTTTCTTTTGCTGGTGGTTCGGATCCGGCTGGTAATGACCTCAAATCCATCATGTGCATCAATCAGTTCCACGATCGTCATAGCGCCCAGCAGGAAAAACAGTATACCGGCCACCTCACCCAGATTCTCTGTCAACAGGTGTGCAGGCGAGTCCTTATCTGTTGTGAACAGGGCAAAAATTGTCCAGCAAAGTACGCCTGTAATAAGGGCGGTGGCCGCTTTATTTACTTTCAACGGGTGCTCCAGCGCAATGGCGATGTAGCCAATAATAAAAATAATAGTAATGATGGTAACCATTGCAGTAAAAATACAGAAATATGCATCGCGAAAGAGAGTGGTACGATTTTACAGTTTTGATGTAGGTTTGTAGTATGTCAATTGAAGTTAAAAACCTGCTGAAAGAATATGGTGAACAAAAGGCCGTCAATAATATTTCCTTTAAAGTAGGCAAAGGAGAGATCGTCGGATTCCTTGGCCCTAACGGTGCCGGCAAGTCCACCACCATGAAAATAATTACCGGATACCTGCAGCAAACCGGCGGTGAAGCATTTGTATGCGGAATTAATGTAGCAACAGCGCCATTGGAAACAAAAAAGAAGATCGGCTATTTACCCGAGCTGAATGCCCTGTATTATGATATGTATGTACGGGAGTATCTTGGATTTATAGCAGCCGTGTATAAAGTAGCTAACACAAAATCAAAAATTGAAACAGTCATTGAAACAGTTGGGTTACAAATAGAGGCTAAGAAAAAGATTGGGCAACTTTCCAAAGGTTACAAACAACGGGTGGGGCTGGCAGCAGCGTTGATACACGACCCGGAAGTATTGATACTGGATGAACCAACCACTGGCCTCGACCCTAACCAGATCATAGAAATTCGGGAAGTGATCAAAAAACAAGGGAAGGATAAAACGGTGCTCTTCTCTTCTCATATTCTCCAGGAAGTGGAAGCCATTTGTGACCGGATCATTATTATCAACAAAGGGGAGCTTGTAGCCGATGACACGCTGGCCAATTTACAAAAGGGAAAAAAAGACAGCCATGTTGTGATCGTACAATTCAAAGAAGTAATTGAAAAAACTATGTTTGAAAAAATAGAAGGTGTTTCATCGGTAGACCCACTGCCGGGTGGGCAGGCTGGCTACAAACTACAAACCAATAATCCCGATGCAGTTCGCAGGCAGATCCTGGCCATCGCAATGCAGCAAAACCTCAACATCGTTTCACTGCAAAGCGAGAACCGGAGTTTAGAAAATATCTTTAAAACCCTGACTAATTAAAACCCTTTCTTATCAGTTGGGTTAGTTGTTTTTCCTTTTTCAAAATCGCCGCCGTAGATCAATACCAGTTTCGATTGATCAAAGTATTTACGCAAGGCAGCATTTACTGCGTCCAGGCCCAACGATTTGATTTTATTCTGAAATTCGTTGTATTGTGACAAGTCTCTTTCATTCAGCATAAAAGAAGAGATAATACCGGCCAGGTTTTCATTATTCCCCAGGGTGGTTTTATTCTGCTCTTCCCAACTTTTGATAGAAGCGGTCAGCTCGGTTTGGGTAAAGCCGCTTTTGATAGCTTTATCCACTTCCTGGCGCAGGGCTGAATCCAGGCGGCCTTTATAAAGAGGATTAAAGTAGGCATACACTCCCCAGGTACCCGTGTTATACTTATACTCTACATCCATAAAACTACCGGCACCATAACTCATCCCTTCATTCTCCCTAAGCCGTTGTGGTATTCTCGAAGACAAGAAAGCCCCTCCACCCAAGAGTTCATTGGCCATCGTTGCAGCCGGGTAATCTGGATGCTTACGGGAAATATTAAGGTTTAGAGCTCCAATCAGTATGGCATTCGTTTTATCCGGTGTATTGATAGCTTCTGTCGTTGCTTTTGAAGCATAATACACAGGTTCCAGTTCTTTGAAGCTTTCTTTGCTATTCCATTTCTCAAATGCAGTACGTAAGAAGTCTTTTATTTTGGGTTTATCGATTTGTCCTGCAAAAACCGACACCGAATTATTAGCGCCATAAAAATTCCTGTAATAATTTCTGATATCCTCCAGTTTTACTTTCGTCAGTTCTTCCAGGTTCTCCTCTGTTGAAGCAGCATAAAAAGGATGGCCCTTGGCATACCCGGTTACCAGTTTACCGAGTCGCTCATAGGCAACTGTTTGTGGATCGCTTTTACCAGTTTCATAACCTGCTTTGGTATTCAAAACAACTTTGTCAAATTCTGCCTGTTCAAATTTTGGGTGCAGCAACAGGTCTTCCAGTAAAGTCAGGGCCGCAGGAAGATTTTGCTTATCTGTATTGACCCTGACTAATAATGAACCTGCCCCACTGGAAAAGGAAATATCTGTTTTTATTTTATCCAGTTCATCTGCAATCTGTTCTTTAGTGCGGGTAGTCGTACCCGTTAATAACATATCTGCCAATAGAGATCCGGCCTCGTTTTTATTGGTCAGACTTTTTTCATCACCAAATCGGAGGGTAATAGTGGCGGTGATCTTATCTCCTTTGGTGGGCTTTTCCAGTAATGCATAGCGGCTCCCGTTGGCAAGTGTACCGTATTCCGTATTTTTCTTAATATTTTCTATATTATTCTCAAAATTCTCTTTTTGTGCCGCCACTTCTTTGCCTTTATACCCGGCCAATAAGCTTTTAATATCTGGCGTTTCCGCTACTTCCGTCCGGTCAGGTGCCGCATCAGGTAAAAAAACCCCGTAAGTGCGGTTGGAAGGTTTGTAGTATTTTTTGGCAACGGCCTGTACATCGGCCACGGTCAGTTTTTCAATACGGTCACGGTATAAAAAAACAAGACGCCAATCGCCGGCCCCTACAAACTCCGTCAGCGCTACCGCAAAATCAGTTGTTTTACTCTGCAGGTCTTCGGCGTATTTGAGAATGATATTTTTGGCACGGGTCAGGTCTTCTTCAGTAAAAGTGATATTGTTGATGGTATCCATAGTAGACAAGAGCACCTGTTTGGCACTATCTATACTTTTTTCTTTAGGTACATCAACCTGGAAATAAGAAAAGCCTGGATCATGCAGTGTTTGTGCATAACCGTATTGACCGGAAGCCAGCTTTGTTTCTATTAATTTTTTGTATAAAACTCCCGAAGGGTTGTTGGTGAGTATTTGCAGCAGGGCATCATTCGCAGCATAATCTTTATCAGCCAAAGAAGGTGTATGGTAAGCCATGGCGATGTATTGTATATCACCGGTGCGCCGTAAGGATACGTTGCGTTCGCCATCCTGCGGTGGTTCAACAGTATAAGTAGGTTGCAATACCCTTGTGGGTTTGGGTATCGGGCCAAAATATTGCTGGCAATACGCCAATGCTTTTTTCTCATCAAATTTGCCGGCAATGATCAGTACGGCATTATCGGGTTGATAATATTTTTTATAAAACACTTTCAGGTTTTCCGCTTTCACCCTTTCAATATCTTCCTTGCTGCCGATTGTGGATTTTCCATAGTTATGCCAGAGGTACATGGCAGAGAGTACTCTTTCATTCAGCACCCCGCTGGGATAATTTTCGCCTATTTCAAATTCGTTTCTGACAACACTGAATTCTTTTTTCAGTTCTTCCGGCAATATTTTGGAGTTGATCATCCGATCTGATTCCATATCTATCGCCCAGCGAAGGTTCTCATCGGAGGCAGATAATATTTCATAATAGTTGGTACGATCGTACCAGGTTGTGCCATTCGCAGAAGCACCTTTATCAGCAATGGCTTTTTTAATATCCACAAATTTTTTGGATTGCTTAAAGAGCATATGTTCGAGCAGGTGGGCCATCCCGCTTTCGCCATAGCCTTCGTGACGGGAGCCCACTTTATAAACAATATTGATGGCAATATTGGTTTGTGATGCATCGGGTATCAATAATATCCGTAACCCGTTTTTAAGTTCATATTCTTTAATACCCTCAACGGTAGTTATTAGTTTAGCAGGCGTTTGAGCCTGCAGGAATACTACAGGACACAGGAAGATGCTTAAGGTGACAAGGATAAGGCGCATAGTGGTTTGTTTTTTTAAAGATACGGGGATTTGGAAACCCCTGAAACGTTATTATAAAAAAGGAGAATAGTGTGACCGCCATCAATAAAATGCAGTGGAAATCAGGCAGTAAAAAAGAAAAATAAAGTGGAAACGCAGGCCAAAGTGAAAAGAATTATCTGATAATTATAATCGTTCCCATTTCACTCACTTTTTTGCCATTTGCATTGATGAATTCGGGTATCCATGTATACACACCGCAATTCCCGGCTTTTTCTTTGAATTTGCCATCCCATCCCTCCTTTCCCGGGTAGCGTAAAAAATAAGATTGCCTCAGTGGTTGAACACGGAGAAATTCTTAAGCCACTTCATTCCTACCAGCCAGGGCTTTACTCTCTCATTCAGCTCGTCGCGGTTGGGAGAAAGGGAGTTTGGTAAATAGAACCGCTGGTATTAACAACTGCACTCCTCAATCCTTCATCCTTTCAATGCCCCCTATCTTCTTATTCATTGACAAAAATTAACCAAAACATCGTTTCTTTGCAGCCGACTGCCTGCCTTTGGAAGATTTATTCATTAAAAATTTCAAACCAACTCATGAGTTACATTTCAGAGATCTTCGCCAGACAAATTTTAGATTCAAGAGGTAATCCTACTGTTGAAGCAGATGTGATAACAGATGAAGGTGCCGTCGGCCGTGCCGCCGTTCCCAGTGGTGCCAGCACCGGTATACACGAAGCTGCAGAATTGAGAGACGGTGACAAGAAAAAATATTTAGGTAAGGGTGTACTGAAAGCAGTAGCCAATGTAAATAAGACGATTGCTCCCATATTGCTGGGCTATGACGTGGCCGACCAGACAGGTATTGATGAAATGATGATCGAACTGGATGGTACGCCCAACAAATCGAAACTTGGAGCTAATGCGATACTGGCAGTAAGTATGGCGGTAGCAAAAGCGGCGGCAGAAGAAGCGGCCTTACCCCTGTACAGGTATATCGGTGGCACCAATGCTAAAACATTGCCTATCCCGATGATGAACATCCTGAATGGTGGTGCGCATGCTGATAATAAAATAGATTTTCAGGAATTTATGGTGATGCCGGTGGGTGCTTCTTCTTTCAGCGAAGGATTACGCTGGGGAGTAGAAATTTTTCATGCCCTGAAAAGTGTATTGAAGAAAAAAGGCTACAGTACGAATGTGGGTGATGAAGGTGGCTTTGCCCCGGACATTCAAAGCAATGAAGAAGCCATTGATACCGTAATGCTGGCGATCAGCGCAGCGGGTTTTAAAGCCGGTAGCCAAATAGCCATTGCGATGGACCCTGCGGTGAGTGAAATGTATGACAGTGCTAAAAAAGTATATCACTTCCATAAATCAGACGGCAAAAAACTCAGCAGCGAAAAAATGGTTGACTTCTGGGCCAGCTGGGTTAAAAACTATCCCATTGTTTCTATAGAAGATGGAATGGCCGAGGATGACTGGGCTGGTTGGAAATTATTAACTGATAAGGTGGGTAATAAAATACAGCTGGTAGGTGATGATCTTTTTGTAACCAATGTACTCCGTCTGCAAAAAGGCATCGATACCGGTACGGCCAATGGCCTGCTGGTAAAAGTAAACCAGATAGGAACGATTACAGAGACCATCAATGCTGTAACTCTTGCACAGCATAATGGCTACAATACTATTATGAGCCACCGTAGCGGAGAAACAGAAGATACTACGATCGCTGACCTGGCCGTAGCCTTGAACTGCGGGCAAATAAAAACAGGTTCGGCTTCCCGGACTGATCGTATAGCCAAGTACAACCAGCTGATAAGAATCGAAGAATTATTAGGCAGCTCAGCCGTATATCCAAAAGGAAAGATTAAATTTGGGAAGTAGTTGTTTGCGAAATAGTTCATGGTTCATAGATCAGCCATGAACTATTTCGAAAACAATGAACCATTTACTATGAATTATTAACCCATGAACAGACTACTAACCCATATCCCCGGTTTTCTCAAAAACAAGTACTTCATTTCTTTTGCAGTTTTCTGCGTTGTTGTCCTTTTCCTGGATAAAAACGACTTCTTTACTCAATATGAGCGCCGGAAAGAGCTCCGGGAACTACAGCAAAGCAAAAAACATTATACGGCCGAAATTGCTACAGAACGTAAAGAATTACAGGCACTTGAGACCAATCCCTCTGCAGTGGAAAAGGTTGCCCGGGAGAAACACCTGATGAAACGGGACAATGAGGAGCTCTTCCTCATATCGGAAAACCCCGGTAACTCAAAGAATTAGTCCCCGGTACACAATAAGGCAAACCCACCCCCGTTAATATAGCGGACGTTTTTAATATCTCGCTACCGAGGACACATCTTATTATTGGACACTTAACTGGATTTGCCAAATGACAAATTTTACTCCCGAAGACCTTTTAATGTATTTGTACAAAGAAAGTTCTGCTGAACAGAACAATGCTATCGAAGCTGCCCTGGAAAAAGACTGGACACTTCGTGAAAAGCTGACTGTTCTGAAAGCTTCTATGCAACGGCTGGACAAAATCATTACCGCTCCCCGCACTGAAGTAGTATTGAATGTGCTGAACTATGCAAGGGAACAAGCTACTGAAGAAGTTTAGTAGTTAAACCAACCGGCTTCAAAAGATTTAGCATTCGTTAATAGCGGATGCTTTTTTTTATCCTCCGTAGCTTTAACGAAGGATGGCTTCTCATTTCATCCTGTCGCACAAGGTAATTCTCAATCCTGACATATTCTTTGCCGAAGAGAAGCAGGAGTTTTCACTTTCTCTTCCATAGCACTTAGTTTTGTATCTATGACCCGCAAAGAACGCTACCAGTTCGTTATAGACTACTTCGAAAAAAATATGCCGGTAGCAGAAACCGAACTGCAATTCCATGATCCGTTTCAATTATTAGTAGCGGTCATTCTTTCCGCCCAGTGCACCGACAAAAGAGTGAACATGACCACCCCCGCCATCTTTGCCCTTTACCCCGATGCCCGATCCCTCAGCAAGGCCAGCTTTGATGAGCTCTTCCCGTTGATCAAAAGCATTTCCTATCCGAATAATAAAACGAAGCATTTGATCGGCATGGCCAATAAAGTAATGGACCAGTTTGATGGCCAGATCCCGATGACAGTAGACGAACTGATCATGTTGCCTGGCGTGGGAAGGAAAACTGCTAACGTCATTACCTCTGTTATTGACCGGCAACCCAATATGGCCGTGGATACCCATGTATTCAGGGTGAGCAAACGGATCGGGCTGGTAACACAAACAGCTTCCACCCCCGTGGCCGTAGAAAAAGAACTGGTCAAACATATTCCTGAAGCATTAGTCCATAAAGCACATCACTGGCTCATCCTACACGGCCGTTATGTATGTGTTGCCCGTACTCCTAAATGCGAACAATGTGGTTTGCAACCAGCCTGCAGGTATTTTCAGCGGGAGAAAAACTGAATCATATGTATTTCAAAAGGCTCTTTAAGAAAAAGAATTCAATAAAGTTTTTATACGTTAAACCTATCGTTACTTTTTCTTTTTTGCCTGGTGAAAAACATATCGCAGGACTTGTAATAATGAATAAGCAGAATAAAATACAATCACCGGCATAAAAAATACTGTATGCCCTGGTTTTGTTTCTTCATACCGGGAATTCTTCGTTTTGATTAAAACAAGTTGATGTCTCAATGCTCAAATATACCATCGGTCGATTAAATCCGATTTTGGTAATTATTCGCTTCGTCCTGGTTTTTTTATAACCAGGCATAATCTAAAGACAAAATCCACACTGTTATTGAGTTCTCCACATCACAATAATTTAAAATTTATCTGTCCTGATAATTTGATACATTTAGTTTTCCTTTTCGCATTCCAATCTCCGATCCAGCCCCTCTGACAGAAGCAATATTTTAATTCAATTAAAAGAAAAATTGTTTGAGGATGAGAAAACTACTGATTATGGGTCTGCTGTGTACCATCGTATGCACCCAATCCCTGAAAGCCCAATACTACTTCTATAATGACAGGTATTACGAAAATGCCGTGGTGATTGAAATCGGTGCTTCTTTCGGTTTGATGAACTCTCTCACAGACCTGGGCGGTAAAAAAGGAATTGGCAAAAACTTTATCAAAGACCTGAACTGGAAAACGGCCAAACCCAGCTATGGCATTTATGCCATGGCCATGTACCAGAATAAGATCGGCCTTCGGTTAGAAGCAAATTTTGGCCAGGTAAATGGCGCTGATAGTTTATTGAAGAATGTCAAGACCACCACCTTTGGCCGCTATGAACGCAACCTCAGTTTTAAAAGCAGGATCACCGACTTTCAGCTGGCACTCGAAATTCATCCGCTGATGTTCCAGAATTTTGATGACGAAGAACCACCCCGCCTCTCCCCTTATGCAGTACTTGGTATAGGGTATTATTCATTCGATCCACAGGCCAAACTAAATGGTCAGTGGTATTCGCTACAACCACTCCGCACGGAAGGACAGGGCTTCAGGGAATATCCTGACCGGGTCCAATACAACCTGAACCAGCTGAATATTGCAGCCGGACTGGGAGTAAAATACGAGATCAACTCGATGTTCAATGCCAAGTTGGAAGTGAACCATCGTTTTCTAAATACGGACTACCTCGATGATGTAAGTACGAACTATATCGACCCGGGTTTATTCTATAATTACCTCCCCGTTAACCTGGCTGCCATTGCACAGCAATTGAATAACAGGAAAGGAGAACTGAACCCGAGCGATATGACCAGTGTTGGTGATCAGCGCGGCGATCCAAAAGATAATGATGCTTTCTTCACCATCCAGCTAAAGGTTGGAATGACATTGGGCCGCCAAAGAAGGTAATTCAGCACCTGCATCCCTTTTCTCCTGCGCAGAAGAATCTGTGTTATTCCGTGTTCATTTCCCGCCTTCGGATGGAACAAGTTCTGGCTAACCTGTTTTATTATTTGCCACAGGCAAATATTCGTGTCAATTCGTGTTCCTTCGTGGCTAAGCTGTATTCCTTCTGCATAGCAGAAGAATCTGTGTTATTCCGTGTTCATTTGCCGCCTTCAGACGGAATAAGTTCTGGCTAACCTGTATTTCTATTTCTGCTGTGATATCCCTTGTTCTCCGGCAGACGGGCTGATGGCCAGGTATTTCCCTTGGTTATCAGATTTTATGTTTCTGAATCTCCTCTTTACACTACTGCCCGGACCTGCCGGGGTAACCCGATTGATTGATACAAAAACAGCCGATATTTATTAGCTTTACATCAGGTGTTTAATTCAAAAAAACTTTAGTAACCTTAATCATGATAGCAAAAGAAAATTTACATAGAATAGAACCCTTACTAAAAAGCTCCCTCTCCTTTCGCCCGCTGATGATGGCCCTGAAAAAGAATATGTCTGAAGGCAACCCCGGGATGCAAAAAATGTATGGCCATGTAATAACAGAATTGGAATTGCACCCGGAGCTCATCGGCAACATCACCGACCTGTCTGTCTTACTTCCCAATGCAGAATTGATCCAGGAACTCCTGTCCGCCGTTTTTCCTCCTACCACGGCCAATTTTATGTATGGTGTTGCCTTCCCTTTTACGCTGGATGCCGTTTATGCATCACCTCTTTTTGAAAAATTATTGCTGAAACCCGGCACCAACCAAATCACTTTTCCCGAAAATCAGGCCGGTGACAGCCTGCACCAGCAACGACTGCGATTTGCCTATGGCCTTATTTTAAAAAAATATATCGGGTACAACAGCAGCGATATTTCCCGGCTGATCTATTCTTCCCGGGATGAGCTGACCGGACTCAATCATTATATGGAATTGCGGCTGGATGGCCGGTTCATAGATGTACGGCCTGTTGCTGAAATGCCGGAACTTCCGGATAGCATACTGGATAAACAAAGCAACCGGATACTCACCATAGATGAGCTGATGCTGCTGGTCCCTATTGATAAATTTGTTTTTGAAGGGATTACCGTAATGCGGGTCAATGATGTTACGGAACAGGAGGTTATCTCGAGGATAAAAGACCGGCTGATCGATAACAACGTTTTTGCCGAAGCCGACATTTATACTGAACTGGAAGAATATATTCAAAGCCTGGTGGGGCTAAAAGATCTTTCTATTGGCATCACTCCATTCTTTAAGATCAACAATCACTATGTGTATTCTGACTTGCACAATAATAACAGTATTCTCTTCCGGCATTTTAGTTCAAGCGCGGACAAGGATGAAATAAGTGACTATTGTAAACTGCTTTTCAGGGATAGCAGGCAATCGCTTTTATTTGAAACGCTGGACCAGCAGTCCCTGGATGACGTACAATGCCTACAGTATTATCACCTGGAAGGTGCAAAAAGCCTGATCATTTGTCCTTTAAAAACGAATAGTGGTGGATTGTTGGGTATGCTGGAAATAACATCCAAAATTACAGGCCAGTTAAAACCCCTGCACATTGGTAAAGTAGAAGCGGCTATACCGCTCTTTACACTAGGGCTGGAAAAAAGCCTGGAACAACTGAATAGCCAGGTGGATACCGTGATCAAAAAGAAATTTACTGCCGTACAGCCTGCGGTGGAATGGAAATTTACCGAAGCTTCCCTTAATTATATTGTAACCAAGCAAAAGAAAGATGAAGCAAAAATAGAACGGATTGCCTTTAACGACGTGCATCCGCTTTATGGCGCTATCGATATCCGAAATTCCTCCACGGCACGTTCCCATTCCATCCAACTGGACATCATGGAACAGCTGGAAATGGCGCAAAAAGTAATTAAGATAGCACAGTCAAAGATCTCCTTCCCGTTGTTACAGGAGATCGATTTTAAACTGGATAAGTTTATCACCTCTGCCTCCGATGTATTACAATCCGGCGAAGAGCTGAGCATACAGGATTTTTTACAGGGCCAGGTAGTGGCAGTATTCAATCACCTGCATACTACCGAACCTTCCCTCAAAAATGACGTAGAGCATTACTTTGCAGCCCTTGATCCCCAAATCGGGATGCTCTACCATCACCGCAAGGATTACGAGCAAAGTGTATCGCGCATCAATGATACACTGGCCCGCTTTATTGACAAAGAACAGACAGCAGCCCAAAAAGTGTACCCCCACTATTTTGAACGTTATGTTACGGATGGGTTGGAGTTCAATATTTATATGGGGCAGTCCATTTCACCCCGGAAAAAATTTGATGAGATCTACCTGCGAAACCTGAAAATGTGGGAGCTGACGGTACTCACCAAGGCTGCAAGGGTAACGCATGCATTGGAAAAAGAATTGAGTCATCCATTAAGGACCACACAATTAATATTATCGCATGGACAAACCTTGTCCATTCTTTTCCGCACAGAAGAAAGAAAATTTGATGTAGATGGCGCCTATAATATCCGTTACGAGATTGTCAAAAAAAGGATCGACAAAGCCCATATCCGGGATACCAATGAACGTCTAACGCAGCCTGGTAAAATTGCTATCGTATATTCCCAGCCGAAAGACGCGGCGGAATACACTGAGTACATTGAGTTTCTTCAAAACAAAGGCTTGCTGAAACCCGGTATTGAACACCATGATTTAGAAGAACTACAAGGCGTGGTCGGAATGAAAGCATTGCGGGTTGATGTAAATTTTGATGACCTGAAACCGGCAGAAAAGAAAGTTGAATTATCTACTGTAACATCACAGCAATTACTGAACCATAAGTAAAACCAGGTTATAGCCTTTTATCGTACGTTTATAACCACTCCTGGTTAGTAGCAATGTGCACATGCTATTCTATCCCACCACAGAACTGCGATTTAATTGAACCCCAAGCCTGCCCGGTGACATGTTCCGGGTAAATTATTTCACAACTTGCTCCCCGTTAAAGCGAAAAAAACAGGCAGCATTTTTGTTTAATCAATCTAAATGAAATGTGAAAATGGGAACCTCCGTACAAACAGCTATGATCATCGATGATGATGTTGACCTTAGTGGATTACTGACCATTATCCTAGAATCCAGAAAAATCCATACAATGGCAGTACACTCCTTGCTGGAAGCGGAGCAGTTCCTTTCTTACCTGAAACCAACCGTCATTTTCCTCGATAACAGTTTCCCGGAAGGATTAGGTGTTAATTTCATCCGGCAAATCAAATCTGCCGATGATGAAATAAAGATTATCATGATGACCGCTGATGCCGATGACTGGATAGAAAAAAAAGCTTTTGAAGAAGGTATTAATAGCTTTATCAAAAAACCGTTCAGTTCTGAAATCGTTAATGGCGTGTTGGATGAAATGAATTTCAGAAAGCAATAAAAAATGTCGCCAAAAAATCCCACGCAGGCAGACTTTTGGTCGTTTATAATTTATAATTACTTTTTTTTCTGGTTCCCAAAAGAATCTTTTTTTATCAGTGTTCATTTCCCTCCTTCGGACGGAACAAGTTGTGGCAAACCCTTACGTGTACTACTTTAAAGCAAACAGCGGTCACAATTATTTCAAATAAAAAAAGCCAGCTCTTTCGAACTGGCTTCCTATTTAAGGACTATTCAATTTAATGCATAATTAAAATCTCCATCCAATACTAACCACCGGAATATTATCTTCCTCTGACATGGCATAGGAAACGGTGATCAGCAAACGGCGCAGCGGGGAGAACCAGACACCACCACCATAACCGGTGAACATTTTTTTGTCGGTGTCTTCATCCTTCCATACCCGACCGGCATCAATAAATGCTACGACACCAAAAGCAGCGGGGAACAAATAGGTTTTGAAATTTGCCAGGCGCCAGCGTAACTCCGCCTGGTTATAAAATTTCGATTTGCCTGCAAAACGTTCTCTACGATACCCTCTCAGGTTATCATCTGAGCCCAGGTATTGGGCGTGGAAAAATTCAAAGTCCTTACCCAGATCACCCGAAGTAATACCACCGCCTATGCGGTTAGCAAATGTCAAACGGTCTTTTACGAGGTTGATATAGAAAGCAAAATCAGAATTAATCTGTGTCACATTATCATAGCTGTTATCATTCAGTCCCTTTAAGTTCTTTACGGTAGACACCCAGTTAATTCCTTTTGAAGGCAGCACTTTATTATCCCTGGTATCCACCACAAAAGTAGCACGGACCCCAAAATAAGACTGCCGGTCGAAAATAGTAGCCGGATTAAGACCCGCTGCTACGGTATTCAGCACCACATTCCTTACTTTATTCAGCTTATCGGTAGGATCCATTGAATAAAACTGAAACGTAGGTCCAAAGCTCAACATTACTTTCTCGCTGAACCGGTGACGTAACTGCAGCGATATATCACCCAGGTCGTACCGGATTCTGTAAAAACGGAAACGTCCGGTCTGAGTTTTATCATAGATACTGGATACCCCATAACCGAAAAAATTGGTCGTATTATTCGGGCCCCTGTATTCAATGTCCGTCAGCAAGTCTGTTTTCTTACCGATCACACCAATAAATTCATTGTTGTATTTCACATACAGGGCCTTGGTAGAAAATGCATACAGGGCTTTGAACTGGTGCAATGACTTATACGGCAATTTTCGGAATCCATGACGAATATATTTAAATGTCGGGCCAAAAAGGACGCCATCGTCAGGATTGAAACCAAGGGTAACAAAAACAGACTGGAACGGGTATTTATAACCCAGGCGGTCAAACGAATTGACTGCACTATCATTCGACATTTTATTGGTGAAACGGCCGGTTACGGTATTACCGCCATCGGTCCTGTCATACACTACTCCTGATTTCTGCTTAGAATCTGTTTGAAAGATATCTGCATCGCCACCACCAATCAGTCGGATCTTGGCTTTATCATTATCCCCATGGATCACAAACTTATCTTCCCCGTCCATTCCATACAGCCGGAGCTCTTTGGTCAGCAGGGGCTCAAATTTTCTTTCATACATCTTTGTGGACTGTGCACCGTCTTTATCAATTTTATATACCTGTACCAGGGTGCTGCCATCCGCATTGCGGGTAATATCAAAAAGTTCTTTTTTATCGCTTCCGTTAATACTTACGGTTTGTGTAATAAATGCGTAATACTCCATTACCTCCGCTACCAGGTTATTGCGGCGGACTTTTAGTATATCGGCAATCTTTCCGGAAGACATGGCCCTGATCTCCGCAGGCTGTTGCAACATGGCTTTGTCAATAACATCATCGGTCATTTTCGCCACAAAATTTTCGGCGGCCGTTCTCCATTCCTGTTCGGTCAATTGATTTAAAAAGAAACGGTCCAGGTTACGGGCAGCAAAATTGAAGCGGCTGATACTTTTGGCTGCAGGCTTAAACCCTTCCAGTTGGGGAACCAACGAGCGTCCTTTTACCAGCCCGGGCAATAAGCCCTGATTAATATAAAAAGCCTGGTCGCGGTCTTTGGGGATCGGGAAATACGTTTTGCCCTTCCCGTTGGCATTATCTCTGGCACCCCAGTTCCACTGGCCTTCGTGCCGGTCGAGGTCCATTACAAACATATCTAATATGCGGGCATTCAGCAGGGCGCCCTGGTCTACATCATTGTCATTATCTTTTTCCAGTTTATCTGCTACTTCCTCTGTATCGAAATCTTTGGTAACTCCCGCTGGTAATTTTTCTTCAAACGTATTCAGTGTATTGGCAAAATCTTCCCGGAATTCACCCAGTTTGGGATCATCGCCTATATACACCAGTTTTACTTTTCCATAGGGAACCCCGGCTGCATCAGCCAGTATTGCCATAGACAAGGAAGCATAAGGATAAGAAGCAGATACGCCATCTGTCACCAGGTCAACTGCCGCATCACTTTGCAGGTCAGCAGGCAATGTTTTACTGGTTACATATTTTTGAATAGACCGGAGAGTATATTGCTTACCGCTGGCATCTTCCAGCCGCAGTGATTTGGTCTGTTTTCCTCCGCCCTTTTTAATGGGGGTTAGCCCACCCTTCTCAGTGGCGAGATTAATAACCGGTGCTTTTACCGGAGTGTTCCATTCCTGGCGGTAATTTCTTCCCATCCAGAAGTAGCGTCCGCCGCTGGTACTGAATTTAGAGCCGGCAGCAGCAACAGAGTCCGTTTGGGCATTGCCCTGCAGGACGGCAGCAAAAAGCGATAAAATAAATACACTAAGCAGTTTCATGTTGGAAGGTTTAATAAATAAGTTAGTTAATAGTTTGGTCCCGACTGCAAAAGATACGATTTTTTGAAAAAAAAGCAAATAATACCAGCCTGGATGAAAATAAAGGGGCAAATGTAACGGTTGAAAACTGAATTATATCCAGCTGATGGCCGAATTGTATATATTGATTGTTGAACCCTGTCATCGATACTAAAGCGGAATCTGCAATCTTTCATAAAAAAACTGCCGGATGTACAACCAAGAGCACTGCCTGCTGTTTATATGCCGGGTCTTTGGCAAAGTCTCAGCTTTCAGGCATATTGGCATAATTTTTTAAACCAGCTGTTATTGTGGACAAAGTTTTATGTAATTTGTAAGCTTTCTTTGGGAGGGGTAATCATTCCACCAGGGATTGGTGTTACAGGTGATTTTTACTATTTTAATTACTCGTCAGGCAAATAAGAATGAACGAGGTTATCTATCAACGTTGGTAATGAAAAAAAATATTGTTTGGATTATTGGCCTATTGTTCCAGTTTCCTCTTTTCGCCCAGGAAGATACACTTGCCAAAAGGAAGGCACATGAGGATAGTATTGTACAACGGATCGTGCTGATCGCCGATGCCGGGCAACTGACCAATGGCAAACACCCGGTAGTAGACGCCGTCAGGAATTTCATTACCCTTGATAAAAAAACAACGATACTTTACCTCGGTGATAATCTCTACAAAGACGGCCTGCCCGATGACCAGCAAACAATTTATAACGCTTCCCGGGCCATCCTTGATACCCAACTCTCTGTTGCCAGAGGCACCCCGGCAAAAGTAGTCATGATCCCGGGTAACCATGACTGGGAGAACGGGGGCCGCGGCGGTTATGATGCCATCATCCGCCAGCAACTTTACGTGGACTTTTTGCGGATACCCAATGTAAAATATTTCCCGGAAGATGGTTGCCCTGGGCCGGTAGAAATATCCCTTGGAAATGATGTTACAGTGATCGTCTTCGACAGCCAGTGGTGGTTACACCCGTTTGATAAACCGGAAATAGAATCCGATTGTGCCTGCAAAACAAAAGAGGAATTAGTTGCCCAAATCAGGGATATTGCTGCCCGCAATTCAAAAAAACTGGTTTTACTCGCCTGCCATCACCCTTTTAAAAGTAACGGTATGCACGGGGGGTATTATACGCTGAAACAGCATTTGTTTCCGCTGACCGATATGAAGAAGAAACTGTACATTCCGCTTCCTGTTATCGGCTCTATCTATCCTATTGCCCGGAGTGTATTCGGTACCCCGCAGGATCTGAAGCATCCGGCCTATTCCAATATGATCGCTGAAATTAGTCGGGCAGCCAAAGCAGCTCCCCACCTGGTATTTGTATCGGGGCATGATCATAACCTGCAGCATATCAAGGACAGCAGCTTCAATTATATTGTCAGCGGTGGTGGTTGTAAGCAAAACAGGACCTCCAAGGGCTCGAACAGCCTCTATAATAACATGGCCATTGGTTTTTCAGTGATCGAAGTTTCCGCCAATAAAGAAGTTACCCTTAACTTCTATGTGGTAACCGACAGTGTGGGTGTGGGGGTGGGAATAAAAAAAGATTACACGGCCAGGCTCCTGAATTTTACAGAACTACCTCCCCTGGCATTGGATACCAACGCACATGTCAATGTAAAACCTTATTCAAAATATGATAAGGACACCATAACCATTGCCGCAAGTAAAGATTTCAAAGTAATAAAAGGGTTGAAGCGGTTTTTCATGGGCCAAAATTACCGCCCCGAATGGTCGGAACCAGTTAACATGAAAGTCTTTGATATCAGCAAAGAAAAAGGCGGGATGAAGATCACTGGCATGGGAGGTGGAACCCAGACCAAATCATTACGGTTGGTTGATAAAAAAGGTAAAGAGTGGGTGCTGCGCAGTTTGAATAAAAGTTCATCCCGGGCCATTCCAGATGCTTTTCGCGGTTCTTTTGCTGACGACCTCGCAACAGAATTAAGTTCTGCTTCACACCCTTACGGCGCCCTTATTTTCCCGGGACTGGCTAAACCCATTAATTTAAATGTTCCGAAGCCCGAAATGTTTTTTGTACCCGATGATACCGCTCTCGCTTTTTACCAGCCACTTTTTGCCAATAATGTGTGTATGCTGGAAGAAAGACATGCTACGCCAGATGGAGGAGATACCAAGACAACTGCCAAGCTATTAGATAAAATGCTGGAAGAAAACGATCACCTGCCTATTCAACCCATGGTATTGAAGGCCAGGTTACTCGATATTTTGACAGGTGATTATGATCGCCATTTCGATCAGTGGAGATGGGGCAACATGGATACCGGCAAGGGCAAAATATATTACCCCATTCCCCGCGACCGGGACCAGGCTTTCTTTTATTCGGATGGTGCGATTTTAAAACTATTAAGTGGCCGGTCCATGCCTTTCCTGAAAGGATTCCAGGATGATATTCCCAAAGTGAATTGGCTGGGCTACACAGCCCGGGACTTTGATCGCCTTTTCCTGACAGACCTGGATAAAAAGGAGTGGCAACAAACCATCGCTGATTTTCAGCAAAATCTTTCTGACTCCGTAATAAGAGCAGCGGTAACAAAATTACCACCGGAAATTTTTGCCATTGATGGAGAAAAGATCATTCGCAAACTCATCAGCCGCCGCAACCTGTTGCCGAAAGAGGCCATGAAGTATTACCGGTTCATTTCTAATAAAGTAAATGTGATCGGCAGTAACCTGAGAGAATACTTTAAAGTAAGTAATTACGGGGAAGGCCTCCAGGTAAAGGTGTACGCTTTGTCAAGGTCGAATGATACCAATTTTATCATGTACAACCGGATATTCGATCCTTCAGTTACGAATGAGATCCGTTTATACGGGTTGAACAATGACGATATTTTTGAAGTAGAAGAAAATGTACATTCCCGTATAAAGATCCGCATCATCGGTGGAAAAGGCTATGACACCTTTGATATCAAGGGTAATGTAGAAAGCCTGCTGTATGACCTGAAAAGAGTTGACAATACCGATGGTAATTTTATCAAGAACAGCAGCCATGCCAAAAACCGGTTCTCGATTGACCCACCGGTAAATGACAAGAGTATCCTGGGCTTTAATTATAATACGACCAAGTTGCCACGAATGCATTTCAATTATAATTCGGATGATGGGATGATGATCGGTGCCGGTATTTCAAAACGAACCTATGGTTTCAGAAATCTTCCTTACGCATCTGACCAGCGCCTGATGGGTCTTTATGCAATTGACCGGAAAGCCATCCAGTTCAATTACAGGGGAGAGTTCAACCATATCACCCGGAACTATGATCTGGTCCTGGCAGCCAATTACTCCAACCCGGCTCTCAGAAATTTTTTCGGTCTGGGCAACGGCACAAAGCGTGACCCATCAAAAAGCTTTAACTATTATATGGTTCGTTACAAAACGGTGGAGCTGGAAGCACTGCTACGAAAACGTTATTTTGAAAAAGTACACCTGATGGTAGGTCCTTATTTTTTCCATTATAATAATAAATACAGTCTCAATACCAAAACAGTGCTGAGCCAATTCAGGGAGATGCACCTTGATTCTGCAGATATCTTCGCCAAAAAGAATTATGCCGGTGGTAAATTGGGTTTATTGATTGACAATCGCAACAAGGAATTCTTTCCTACACGGGGTATGCACTGGTACACTGAACTCGTGGGTATAACCGGCATAACGAAGGGTAGCAGAGATTATATAAAATTTAGCTCCGACATGGCGATCTATGCCAGTTTTACCGAAGCAGCCCGGTTGGTGGCCGTCCTCAAAGTGGGTGGAGGTCATATTTTCAGCAGGAGTTATGAATACTTCCAGGCATTGACGATGGGAGCCAATAACACGTTGAACGGCTTCCGCAAAAACCGGTATGCCGGTACCTCTAATTTATACACCAGCCTTGAATTGAAAATAAAATTATTCGATGTTAATTCGTTTATTTTACCCGGTACATTTGGTCTTACTACCTTTTATGACCTGGGCCGGGTATGGCTGCGCAATGCGCCCCGTTCCCGGAAATGGCATGGGGCGTTTGGCGGTGGTTTTTATTATATGCCCTTCAACCTTTTTGCAATTACCGCAACAGCCGGGTATGCTGATGGCGAAAAAATGCTTAACTTTTCGCTCGGTACCCGGATCAATCTTACCTATTAAACGGCATGATTTTAGAGTTTAGCTAAACTGCCTGGCGGGAACGAATTTCCCGCCTTAAAGCATTAACATAATGACCCATGACCATATTATACTGCCCCGTCGTTCTGCCGTCAGGAAACGTGAATTAAGACAGATACTTATCATTGCCATCTCCTGGACAGTAATCGATTTCCTTATTTTTATTATCCGGTTCGCAACAGAAACCTATACCCCTAAATATGAAAGCACCGATGCAGGTGCCTTAAAAACCATTTTATTGCGTGAGCTGAATGTTTTTATTTTCAGTCTTATTATCGGGTACTTTCTCATCTTCATTTTCCGGAATTTCTTACACAATAAATCACCCGGGGTCAACCTGATCATCAAAACATTGCTGTTGATCACCGTTGCGATCGTGATGAATTTTTTTATCTACTTTACCTACAGCCTGCTGATCGAACAACAGCCAGTTGGACAAGCCTTTCACAAATTCATTGAAAACACTTTTCGCCAGCAGTGGTTGCTGGAGAAAATGCCCGAGTGGGTCTTATTGTTTATCCTTACCCAACTGGCCCTGGAGATCAATCAAAAATATTCACAGGGTGTTTTTTTTAATATCATTGTGGGCAAGTACCTGCAGCCGAGAGAAGAGAACCGGATCATTATGTTTATTGATCTGAAAAACTCTACTCCCATCGCTGAAAAACTGGGGCACAAGGAATACTTTAAGTTTATCAGGGATGTAATCTATTGTATGGCTGCCGGTATTGCCGAATATGATGGCCGGGTGTACCAGTATGTAGGTGATGAGATCGTAGCCTGGTGGCCCAGTAACAGCGCTAATGCAAAAAAATGTGTCCATTCCCTGATAGAAGCCAGGAAAATATTCAATAAGAATGCGGATGTATTCCGCTGGGGGTATGATATCATACCGGAATACAAAGTAGGCATTCATGCCGGTAATGTAACCGTGGGCCAGGTTGGTATTGCTAAAAAAGACCTGGTGATGAGCGGTAATACCATCAATACTGCTGCCCGTATCCGGAGTGCCTGCACGGAACTCAACCAAAAAATCCTGGTGTCGAAGGAAGTTATTGAACTGCTCGGCATGAAGGATTGGCAATCAGAAAGCATGGGGCTGGTAGATCTCAAAGGCAAAAACGAAGACATTGAATTATTTGCTTTGAAAATTTAATTTATCTTTCAGGCAGCTACCAACAATGAAAGAAACGAACCAGCCAATAAAGAAACTCAACTCATCGCGTTGGATACTCTCGGCTGCAACCGCTAAAAAAACCCTCCTCTTCACTGCGCTGTTCCTTGTAGTTTTCCTGGTATGGGTGGTATTTATCTACGGCAGGAATTCTTTCGATCAAAGTGCTTTTTTACTGATTGGCCCGTATACAACAGAAACCCGTACGGCGCTGATGCGTTTTATCTCCTTCCTCGGAAAACACACTTTTCTTATCCCCGCTATTATTTTGCTGATCGGCTTTTTCCTGTACCGGAAAAATAAATGGATGGCCATCCGGACGACCACTGTTTTACTAAGCAGCCTTTTACTGATGTCGCTATTAAAGACATTAATTAAGCGGAAGCGTCCACCCGACCCATTAGTAGAAGGAATCACGAATTTCAGTTTCCCGAGTGGTCATGCTTTTATGAGTGTTGCTTTTTATGGATTGCTGATCTGGTTTTCGTCTGTTTATATCCGGGATAAATGGACCCGGCGAATCATCACCTTTTTCCTCCTGCTTATCATTGCGGGGATAGGATTTAGCCGCATCTATCTCCGGGTGCATTATGCCACCGATGTAATAGCCGGTATTTGTTTCGGCTTTTTGTGGCTGGACTTCTGTTTATGGTTTATTGATAAAAAAGAAGCGGCCCTAACCAAAAAATAACAACTGCTATTTTTTATAAACAAACTTGAGGATCGTAGCAATACCATCCCCGCCTTCATTGGAAATATACAAGTCTCCGTTAGGCGCAAATGTCATTCCTTCCGGCTGGTTATACAGTACCGGATCGAGCCGTATAGCCTGTTCAACCTTTCCTAAGCGGTCTGCGATCACGAGCAATTTCCCAACAGAAGCTACTAGATACAATTTACCGTTAATGGGATTGATGCCTCCAGCTGAAGGTTTAAATTCGGCCTCATCATCCTTTAGTATTTTTTTGATATCGGCTATGTTAATAACGTAAGCCGGTTCGGAAGAAAATGTATTGGTGGCGAGGTCAAACCGGTGGGCCATCCGGAATTCATTTTTTTCATGATCACAGTCCTTGCAGAGCAGGATCAAAGAATGTCCGTCCGCATCCAGGTACATTGCTTCAAATTCATTAACCCCGTCTTTCTCCAGGATAAATTCCCGGGTAGCAAAAGAGCTGTCATTGGTCTTTACCTGCAATACCGAGCCCGTACTAACCAGCATGTACACAGCAGTATCCGTATAAACGATGTCTTCATAATCACCTTTGCCACCGAATTTTATTTTTCCTTCATTATCTTTTTTATTCTTATAGTCCAGCATAAAAATATCGCCCTTCTCATCGTTTTCCGCCAGTATCATACTCCGCTCCGGCACATAAGACATACCGGAAATTTCCCGGAGGTGCTTACCCAATTCCATTTTTTCATCCGGTTTCGAAAAATTATAGCCTGATTTATTCATCTGTATTTTTTCAGTATCACTAACTGCTACATACATAAATTTCAGCAGGCTTGCTTTTGTATTGATCCCTTCATTGGAAATATACATATCTCCGTTACTCTTAAAAGTGATCCCTTCCGCCTGCGGGAAAATTTTGGGCGACAGCTTATGTACGGCCTCCACTTTACCATTCAGATCGGTGATCACCAATTGGTTGCTGGCCGATGAAAGAATAAAAAGCTTTTTCAACTGGGGATTGATCGCTGCAGCAGAGGGCTGCAATTTGGAGGTTTTGAACGGGGAAAGTGCTGCGGCTTTAGTCGCATCAATTATATACAGAGGTTTGCTATCAAACCCGATCGAATCCGGGTAAAAAGCATAGGCGCTCACCTTGGTATCATCGTCTGACTGGCAGTTCTTGCAGATCAGCACCAGGGCATTGCGGGAAGTATCGCTGTACATGGTTTCAAAATCATTGGTACCGGAAAGTCCGATATTGCCCGCTTCCAATCCGATGAATTTATCCGAACTGTCTTTGATCAGTTTAGTGATCATACCATCGCTGCGTAACACATAGATAATACCATTGAGGACCGCCAGATCTTCATAATCTCCTTTACCTCCAAACTCAAATTCACTGGTAATGAGTTTGTTTTCCTTATCGAGGAAAAAAACTTTTCCAAGCTCATCATTCACGGCTAAAAAGACATTCATCTTTGAATCCCAGGTAATCCCTGATATTTCTTTCAACTTCAGGTCCAGTTTATTGGTCATCGGGGTTGAAAAATTATAATGCCGGGGAGATTTTAATACCCTTGTTTTTGAACGGCAACCTGGGGTTATGATAGTCAGTAATAAAGCGGCCGGTACAATGCGCAGGAGAAAGGTTAAAAAACTCATTTTTCTTATTTTGTTTAAATTTATTAAAAGTTATCTTTATAGCATGTCTGAAAATCAATTATCGCTTTTACAGGAGGCCCAAAAGCATGTAACAGACCTTTTGACGAACAAACTTAGCAAAAGTATCAGGTTTCATACACTTCAGCACACACAAGAAGTGGTGGCCGCCTGCGAAAAGCTGTCCGAATATCACCAGCTGCCGGATGAAGATCGTTTTGCTGTAGTATTAGCTGCCTGGTTTCATGATACCGGCTACACCAGTGGCGAAGCGAAAGACCATGAGACACGGAGTATAGATCTGGCAACAGCGTTCATGACCTCCCATAATGTCAGCGAAGAAGAAAAAAATAAAGTGCTCGGCTGTATCAATGCCACCCGCATACCACAAACCCCCACAACGACCATTGAGCGGATCATAGGAGATGCCGACCTGTTTCACCTCGGTACCGATAGTTTTAAAGAAAAGAACCAGCTGCTCAGAGAAGAATATAAAGAATTCAGCGATAGGGATATCCCTAAAAAAGAGTGGCGAAAGATCAATATCCGTTTCCTGGAAGGACATCAATACCAAACGGTATATGGCAAAGAAAAATTACAACCGGTAAAAGAACAACACCTGGCTGAGTTAAAAATAAAAGATAAAAATAATGATGACATGAAACCCGGTAAAAAAGATAAGGATAAACAAAAGGAAAAAGAAAAAGTAGCCGAAGTTGTCAAAGAAGCTGCCGAAGCCAAAAAGAAAAAGGAAAAAGAAAGTCAGTCTGAAAGAGGTATGGCAACGGTCTTTCGTATTATGGCACAAAACCATTCGGCCCTGAGCCAGATGGCCGATTCAAAGGCCAATATTCTTATCTCGGTCAATTCGATCATTCTTTCCATTATTATCTCAGCTTTATTCCCGAGACTGCAAACCGATCCTACCCTGCAGATACCCATTTCAGTGATCGTGATCGTTTGTGTTTCCTCAATCGTATTTGGCATATTAGCCACCCGCCCTAACGTCTCGGGCGGCACTTTTACACGGGAAGATATCGCAGCCAAAAGAACCAACCTGCTCTTCTTCGGTAATTTTCATAATATGAGCCTGCCGGACTACGACTGGGGGATGACCGAAATGCTGAACGACAAATACTATATGAACAGCAGCATGATCAAGGATAACTATTTCCTGGGTGTAGTGCTAGCAAAAAAATACCGCTTCCTGCGTATTGCCTATAATATTTTTATGTATGGTTTGATATTATCAATGATTGCCTTCGCAGTAGCCTATATGATCCCGAATGCTACAGAAGTGTATACGGCGTAGTTGGTAGTAAAAAGACATACCAATTTTTATAAAAAAGGTCGGCATAAGCTAACCTTTTTTAATTTACCGGCCATTTTCACGGCAATAAAAAATCCTTCTTACTTATTAATACTTTTACAGGAGCAGTTTTGATACAGCTGCTTATGCAGGAAGCAACCTTTCTTTTTCATATTTCCAGAATCGGTGCCGGGTCATTGCTTTCAGAAATTGTCGTCTTTTCTTCCGGGCTTATTATCTTCATCATTATCTCTTCCATCTCCATCTATTTCTTCCGATGTATTTTCTTCATCAACATCTTCATCATCCACCAGGTCGCCTTGTTCACCAGCGCTCTTTGCACTGGTTTTATCTTTACTGGTCACGTTCTGGTGATGGTTTGTAATATCGGAGTTCTCATCGCCTGTATAATTTTTCTGCAACTGCCTTCCACTTTCATTTCCGTTTTCTTTTCCAAAATCAGGATCTGTATCCTTTTTTTTAGGATCGGCTGTTGTACTATTATTGCCGTTTCCCTGCTCAAAAGCTTTTACCTTATTTTGCTGCAGTTCCTTGTTACTGTTATTAATACGGTCTGTTTGTTTGTTAGCCATAAAATTACATTTTATGAAATATTCATGTCGTATACAAAAGAATGGTTTTAAAAAACATTCCGTATTTATTAAGCAGCTGTTTTCAATTCATTTTTTGTTGCCTGGTTTCGGTTTATAAAAAAAGGCCATCACCACTGACTTAATGATCAGTTTTGCTGGCCTGGAAAAGTTTTTCACTTCTGCCTTTTAGACCCGCAGGCTTTTGATATTATCGAGCAATCCGAATGCTTTTAAGAGCCAGATAACTGTGATAATCACCACCACAATATTGAGGAGGTTTTTGATCTTCCCGTCCATCGGGATATAGGTGTTAATAAGCCAGAGTACGACTCCGACAACTACCAGCACGAGTAAAATAGTCAATAATGGCATAAAATAATTTTTGAGCGATGAATAAAACTTGTTGGTTAATTTCTATGATCCGGTTAATATAATAACCGCAAATACATAAGCTATAAAGCAATTCCTGTGCCTTGCAGGAAAAGGCTTCATAAATATTATATTGCGAAATAAATTCTACGTTCCGGGAAATAAATTTCTATCCTGCTTGTTGATTGAGGCAGCAGTAGAAATGTACTGTTAGTAATAATGGGCAGAAAGGTGGGAGTTGCTTATTCCTTCAGCGCATTGGATTCTTCATAATGCCTGATCTTATTGTACAAAGTCTTCCTGTCGATCTTCAGCACTTCAGCCGCTTTTGTTTTATTGAACTTCACCTGCTTAAGTACATTCATGATCGCTTCGTATTCAGCTTGCGAAGCAGCGTCTTTTAGATCGGTGACCGGATGATGGCGACCTTGCTCATTAATGCCATCCTGTATTACAGGTGACGGGTTATAGAGTGGCTTGGAGGGGTTGCCCAAAATTTCCCAGGGTAACACATTGGAGGTGATCTTCCCGGAGGTAGAAAGTAAACCGGCCCTCCGGATCACATTGCGAAATTCCCTTAAATTTCCTGGCCAGTCATAGTTCAGGAAAAGCTGGACTACTTCTTCATCAAACCCGTCCAGGTGTTTATTTAGTTCTTTACACACTTTTTGAAGAAAAAAATCAGCAAATAATGATATATCCTCTCTTCTTTCCCGCAGCGGGGGAATGGAAATGGAGAACTCATTAAAGCGGTGATAGAGATCTTCCCTGAACTTTCCTTTACGGTAAGCTTCCTGCAGATTTTCATTCGACGCCACAATCACCCTTGTATCAGTACTAATGTCTTTATTACTGCCGACCCGCTTAAATTTTCTTTCCTGGATCACCCGGAGTAAAGTAGTTTGAACATCTAAGGGAAGGTTCGAAACCTCATCCAGGAAAAGAGTACCACCATTGGCTACTTCAAATATGCCTTCCTTATCAGACAAGGCCCCGGTAAAGGAACCTTTGATATGCCCAAATAATTCGCTGGCTGCTAATTCTCTTGACAAAGTACCACAATCGACTGCTATAAAAGGCTTATCACTCCTGTTGCTGCTCTGGTGAATCGTTTTGGCCATCACTTCTTTTCCCGTTCCGCTCTCACCATAAAGAATAACACTGTAGTTGGTGGGCGCCACCAATTTGATCTGCTTGTATAAATCATTAGTTCGGGGAGAAACGCCTGTTAAAAACTCTTCCGAATCCGTAATAAAGTGCTTTTGCGGCGAACTTTCAGGGGTGGAACTTTTCAGTCCACCGGTTTGCTGGAAAGTAAACGACTCACTCAGGCCCTTGTTAATCACATTGATCACTTCTTCCGGTATCAATGGTTTGGAAATATAGTCAAACGCACCATACTTCATTACTTCCACCGCCATTTTTACATCCGAATAACCGGTAATAATAATAACAATGGCAGCGGGATTGATATCTTTTATCTTCTGCAGTACTTTTCTTCCATCCATATCGCCCAGGCGAAAATCACAGAGTACAACATCAAATTTGCTTTCGACAAATTTTGCCAGCCCTTTATTACCGGTATGGGCAGTATCTGTTTCAAAACCTTTCCGTTGAAGAAAATGGCCCAGGAGCTGGCACATATCCATATCATCATCTATAATCAGGATTCTTTTCATGATGGTGCTTTAGATTTATAAAATTATCGAAAAGGAGTAATCAATTGCTTTTTTGCTATATTATACCTCTATTTTATTAATTTACAGTAAAGAAACTCATCCAGTTTGAGGAAGAAATTCTACCCGGTTCTTCCGTTAAAGCAAATGAAATGCCATTATCAGCTCGTATTCTTTAAATGCTGATTGGCAAAGCTTTTGCTGCTAAATTGTATATGAAAAATCCAGTACCTATTAATAATATTGCCTCAACCTTGTTTGATATGAAAAAAATACTGATCGTAGACGATGAAGAAGACATCTGCTATTTTCTTGGTCGTAATCTTTCTAAAAGAGGGTTTCTGACCAACACTTCCTACACGCTGGCGGAGGCGGAAAAACAATTACAAAATATTCAGCCAGATATACTGCTGCTGGACAACCATTTACCAGACGGACGAGGGATTGATTTTGCTAAAAAAATACATACGCAATACCCCGATTTGAAGATCATCATGATAACAGCACATGACAGCCCCGAAGACAGATCCAAAGCTTACAGTAACGGAATACAATATTTCTTATCTAAGCCTTTCAGCATTACTACCGTAAACCAGGTTGTTGACCTGGTTTTATAAATATTCCCATTATTGATTCTACTCCCCGTTTTGGGAAATTTATTCTACAATCTGTAGGAATTATAAACTGTGAAAATCAAGGAGTATTGAAAAACTGGTTCCTTTTCCTTTGACCGTCTCTACGGCTATCTCCCCTTTATGATTTAGAATGATGTTTTGGGTATTGGTCAGTCCAAGGCCATTGCCTTTGATTTTGGTAGTAAAATAAGGCTCAAAAAGACGGGCGGCATAATCACTGTCCAGGCCGGGCCCATTATCACTAATTATTATTTTGCATTTATTGTTCTCTCCTTTTGTTTCCAGGGTGATCATATTACCTGTTGTATTGTCCATTGCTTCAATAGCATTGATAATAAGATTCAACATAGCGATCTTGATCTTTACTTTGTCTACAGAAATAGCACAAACATCCTTACTGTATTTTTTTACAATTTCCACATTCGCTAACGCAATCCTGTCTTTCGCCTCTTCAAGGGCTTCATCGAGCAGTTCATTCACCGACACTTTTTCATAATTCAATTCTGAAAATTTGGTGGAATTCAACAGGTCAGAGATCAGTTGGTTGATACGGGCACTATTGCGTTGGATCATTTCAAAAAGAAGGGATGATGTATCATCTTGCTGCACTATTTTTTCTGCATGGAGCTGCTCCACAGCCAGGTTAATATTGGTAAGTGGGTTTCTGACTTCATGGGCAATGGTCCGGGCTATACGGCCAGTGGCGGCGAATTTTTCCAGTCCTTTCATTTTGATCAGCTCTTTGTTAGCCCTGTTCAGCTCATTGATCCGGTGTTTGAGCTCATTGTCATATTCTTCAATATCCTCCTGCGCTTCTTTTCGGTCTTTACTTGCTTTCAAAAAAGCGATCACACCAAAGACCAACAGTACAACTGCAAGTGCCAGGGAAATAACAGTAATAGAGCCGATAGTTTTGGAGATCCTCTGCAGTTTTTCCTCACTGATCGCCAGGAGCCGCCCTTCGGTTCGTTTCAATAAAGCGATTGTGTTTCGTATATTATCCATGGTCCGGATAGCATCCGGTTGCCGCAGTTTCATAGTGTCAGTCCGCTCCTGATTATTAGCATCAAATGATTTAATTTGGTATTCTAATTGCCCAAACCGAAGCTCAATATCCTTTTTTAATGAAAAGAGCCGTTGATGTTGTACCGGGTTATCCGATGTCATTTCCAGGGTTATATGGTAAAGTGAATCTGTTCTTTCACGGGTTCCATAATAAGGCAACAGGAACTGGATATCTTTTGTGAGAAAGTAGCCCAGGGCACCTGTTTCAGCATCTTTTACCTGGGCTAAAATATTGTCCAGCTGATTAATGAGCTTATTAGTGTGTTCTACCTGCCCCGCCTGTTTTACAATTTGCCGGTTGGTATAAAGAGTAAAGAGACAGGAGATTAACAAAAGGATGAACGCTACGAAATAGACAATACTAATACCTTTTCCTGACCTTGTTTTTTTTAGAATAGTTTTCATTCCCTTCGTTCGTTAAATTATATTCCTACTGTCATCATATCCTTTCAAATGAAAAAATAGAGGTATCCGGGGTTTTTCTTCCTGTTACCAGGCCCGCTATGATCTCTGCGGCCATCAGGCTGAAAGTAATACCATTTCCACCGAATCCCAGTGCAAAGTAACTATTTGGAAGCTTTTTGTAAGGACCAATAAATGGTAAGCCGTCTTTCGTGGAACCAAATGTACCCGTCCAGCTGAATTCAGGAATAAAATTGATACCGGGAAGAATCTTCTGGAAATCACGGGCCAGTTTTTTTGTTTTGGAAGCGATCAACGCATCTCTTTTGGCCGGTGAATAATAGTCTTCATCCCGGCCTCCCACCAGTATCCTGTTGTCCGGGGTAGACCGGATATATAAATACGGATCAGCCGTATTCCATAAAAGCATTTCCTTTTTCCAGAAGGGCCGGGCTGAACTGAGCGCTTCACTGATAATGGCATAGGTGGATTTGAGCTTTACTATGGGTTTATCTATATACTGCCCCACTTCATAGCCAGTAGCATAAATCAATTTTTTTGCCTTTATCTGGTATCCGTTCGCTGTCTGCAACAACACGCCATTCCTCTTATGTTTAATAACGGTGATATTTGTCCTGTCATATACATCAAGGCCTTTCCTCATATTATATTGGTGAAGTGCATGGGTGAGCATATAGGCATTTGTTTGTGCGGCATCAGCAGAAAGAATAGCAGCTGGTGCATGGATACCTGACTTTTCAAACACTTCTTCCCCTGCCAGGTATTGAACCTTAAAGCCATTTTTCTTCCTTATTGAAAATTCTTCTTTTAAACCGGCCACATCCTTTTTGGCTGCCGCATAATACAGGCTTGGCTTCTTTTGGATATCCGTAAAACCGATTGAAGCAGCGAGGGTTCCCAATTTATCTATCGCTTCCTTACAAAGCCAGTAAGAACGGGCTGCTTGCTTTTCACCGATCAATTTCGCAAGCTTGTATAATGGCGTATCAATTTCATATTGTAACAGGGAAGTACTGGCACAAGAACTTCCGAGGCCGATGCTTCTTGCATCCACCACGGTGCAGGGAATATTTTCCCGGACCAGGTAATGAGCAGCCAGGGCACCCGAAATGCCCCCTCCCATAATCACTACATCGGTCCGGATATTTTTTTCCAGTTTGGGGTAATTGGCTACCAGCCCATTCTTAATGAGGGAGAAAGGATAGCCAGCTTTCAGGTTCATGTATATATTTTTACTTCAAGTACCTTCTAAGGGTCCAGGCCAGTGTTTCATGTTCGCGGATCAGGTCGGTAAGAAAATCGGCCGTACCCTTATCTCCAAATTTCTCATCACAATCATCAATCCCCTTGCGCAGGATTATAATGACGGATTCATGGTCCTTCAGCAGTTCTTCGATCATGTCCAATTGTGCCGGGTATTTACCGGGTGCTTCTTTTAAAGAAGCTGTTTGGAGGAATTCGGCCATGGTACCGGGTGTTTTAAATCCCAGTTTATTGATCCGTTCAGCGATCTCATCAATGGCTGCTTCCAGTTTAGTATAATGGTCTTCAAATAATTTATGCAGTTCCATAAAGCTGTTGCCGGAAACATTCCAGTGAAACTTTCTTGTTTTGGTGTACAGCAGCACTGCATCAGCCAATACACTATTCAACAGGGAATTAACGGAAGCAAGATTTTTTTGTGTTATTCCAATATTTGCCTTCATATAAAAAAATTTAAGATGAAAAGTTAAGCTGTTAGAGCAAGGCAATTATTATTCCAGTTTCTTCCCTTTAAGGTTGTAGTTCATTTTTCCCCGGTGGGCAAAAAAATACACAAAAAAAGGAGAAAAAAGGCTTTTGTCTTCCTTTCAATCTTTGGCATAAAATTTATTCTATAGGTTAAAGAGATCATTACAACACAATATTTAGTAACCTAAAACCATTGATTATGCTACGCTGGACAATAACCTTCCTTATCATCGCCATTATTGCGGCCGTTTTTGGCTTTGGCGGCATTGCTGCGGGAGCAGCAGGGATTGCAAAAATCCTGTTTGTTATCTTTTTGATTCTTTTTGTTATCTCATTGCTTTTTGGAAGAAAAGGAGTTAATACGGGGTTGTAAAAATCCCCGACTCACTTACTATTCCCCTGTTACCTTATTCCTTATTTTTTTAGTGCTTTGTTATGAAAAGAACACCGCTGTTAATTCTTGGCCTGCTGTTTTTGCTGTTATGTGTGGCATGTTTATTTTACCCGGACCATTCCAGCAACCTCCATCTTGCATTGGTTATTGAGCTGGTTTTCTTTATCCAATTTGCCCTGACAAAAAAATCCAGGGCGATACCAGAGCCGCAGGAAATCAATAGTACCCACCACCGGGTTGAACTAAAAGAAGCTGCCGTATATGAATTGGAAGCCGTCGAAGCTGAAGTACAGGAGATTCATTAATATGCAAATAAATTAATTAGTAACTATGAAAAAGATTTTCCTACTGTTAAGCATCATCGTCATGACGGCATGGATTGTTGGATTTTTCCTCCTTAAAACATCTTCATCCATACATGTGTTGCTGGCACTATCAATCGTATTGTATATCCGGTCTTTACTGCAAATCAATACTTCTGTTACCCAAAAATATTATGAATCCGAAGGGCAGATGAAGTAATTGACAAAAGCATGACGTTGAGCAGCAAATGGCTGGCATGATTTTTAAATGCATAATAGTATAAGAAAATATTTTTAACCATTTAAATCAATTTAGTATGAGTTCAAAAATAGTAGTGGGTTTCCTGGCTGGCGCTGCCATTGGTGCATTAGCAGGTATTTTGTTTGCTCCTGATAAAGGTTCAAACACCCGTGAAAAAATTGCCCGCAAATCTGGTGATGTATCGGATTCAGTAAAAAACTCTTTCAATGAATTTATCGATGGCGTAAAACAAACCTACGCCGGTGCTAAAGAAAATTTGGAAGATGCAGGCAATAAAGTAAAATCCAGGTTAGAAGGAAAAATGGATGGTGTAAAAAATGAAGTGAAGAACGCATTTCCCTGATCAGCGGATCTTATTGACCAACACCGTATAAAAACTGTTTACTATGCAATCCATGATTGAACACATCGAAAACCTGATTACGAAAGCCGGAGATATTGCAGAAACAAAAACAGAGTTATTTAAACTCCGGGCTTCCGGGAAAATAGCGGAAACAATTTCGTCCCTTATTTCCAAGATCGCCATTGTAATGCTGGTAGTAGCCGCTATTACAATACTTAGTATTGGGATAGCATTCTGGATCGGGTCAGAGATGGGAAATATGAGTTATGGATTTTTTATAGTAGCCGGTTTTTATGCCCTTGTTGGCTTGTTAGTACATATATTCAGAAAAACCTGGATCAAAGCTCCACTGAGCAACCTGATCATCGATAAACTGGTAAAATAAAAACAGTGGTAACCTCCGTTTCAAATATGAAAGACCTGGCGATCCGGATCCAGGAATTGGAACAACAGCAAGCGGACCAGCTGGCCGGGCTGAAACAATCCACAACCGGAATTGCTGAAAGCCTTACTCCTACTAACCTGCTGAAAACAGTATTTAAAGATATTTCTCATTCACCTGATCTCAGGCGTAGTGTTATAAATACGGCTATCGGTATAGGTGCAGGTTTTATTGGCAGGAAAATATTTGTAGGCAGCTCGAACAACCTCTTTAAAAAGATAACGGGTTCTGCAATGCAATTCCTTATCGCCAATTTCGTAAGAAAAAAAATGCCTGATATCACCGAAAATGGTCCAGCGCATCAGGAAAAAGAAGGAAACGGAGTTTATAACAATAATTAAGGCCTGTCCGGGCTAGTTGAAGTAATATAATTGAAACTATTGTCCTAATAGTCTTCGGCAGGCCCGGACTGGAGCTTTCAATAGGATTGACATTTTATTGATAGAAAAGTAATAGTCAAAGCCTGAAGAGCCGGATCTTGTGATTCGGCTCTTTTTATTACCAGCCTGCCGTGACCTGGTATTTTATGATTAACTTTTACCAAGCAAACCAACCCGGATGAACATCAATTTTAATAACCGCATTAAGCAAATTCTGTTATTAGCTTCCCTGATTCTTATGATCTGGGTAGCCATCAAAGAATTGTTTTTCTGTATGCCGGGTTTACTTGGAGCAGTAACCTTGTACATTTTAAGCAGGGCCAGTTATTTTCAAATGGTTTTTAAGAAGAAATGGAAAAAAGGCCAGGCTGCGGGCTTGTTCCTGATTTACTATCTCATCTTGTTAGGGATACCGATTTTTCTGGCTGTTACATTGATCAGTCCTAAGGTAAATGACTTTTTGAGCAACCCGACTTCAGCAATTGAAAGTATCAAACAAGCCGTAGCCCAGGTGCAGGAGAAAATCGGGATCGAATTGGCTTCGCCGGAGTCACTCTCCAATTCATTGAACAAGGTGACGGCTTTCCTGCCTTCTTTATTAAATAGTACAGCTAACCTTATCACCAATCTTGCCATCATGCTGTTCTTTTTATACTATATGTTGTACTATGGGAAGGAAATAGAAAAAACCCTTTTCCGCATCATTCCGCTGAAAGACAACAATATAACGATGCTGGCGGCTGAAACAAAAAAATTGGTTAAAGCTAATGCCCTAAGCATACCCCTGATCTCCATTATCCAGGGAGTGACAGCTACCCTTGGTTATTTTATTTTCGGTGTGAAGGAATGGGCCCTCTGGGGTTTTCTCACCGGTGTATTTGCTTTCTTTCCCGTAGTAGGAACTATGATCGTATGGATACCATTGGTTATTTACACATTTACAACGGGTCATTCGGGAATGGCTATCGGCCTGATGTTCTATAGTGTTATTGTTACCGGCAACGTAGACTATATTGCCCGGATCACTATCATGAAAAGGCTGGGAGATGTACATCCTGTCATTACGGTACTGGGAGTCATTGTGGGGTTAGGATTATTTGGATTTATCGGCTTGATCTTTGGGCCGCTGCTGGTAAACTACATCATTGTACTCTTCAAAATTTATATGAACGAATTTATAGAACCGCTGGCGGAAGAATATGCGGCGGAGAAAGAGGCAGCAACCCACACGACCGGGGATGGAATTGATATGAAAGAGGACAAGTAAAGGTCAATCAGTTTCTACTTATAGAACCGGCCTTTCATATCGTTTTGACTCTTGGCAAAAAAGCGGATTTAGTGTACGCAACTAAAAATAATGGACTGTCAAAAATTGCCGAACAATATTTAATTCTCCAAGTCGAATATATTCCACGTAGGTCGTCAAATGTTTTTATATAGTATTGTTCTGTCATTGACTTTTTGCTAACGTATATTATTATGAAAATAAGTGGGCGCAGCGTTAATAAAAGTTAAAAATTGTTATGCGGATTATCAAGCTTTGAGCAGATAAGGATCAGGTCAGGAAAGTTTGCCCTGTAAAGAACTATTATCTATCCGTTATTATCTATCATCTATTCAGCCAGCATTCCCTCCAGCTTGATCACCAGTTCTGCCTTGGTGATCGGCAGATCCATAATCTTAATGTAGCCTTTGGCGTCCACAAAATAAACATCCCGGATAATTTTGATCAGCTGCCCGTTATTGATTTCCGGTATCAGCACGGCATCAAAGTTCTTAATAATATCGCCCAGGTTTTTAGGGAAAGGGCGAACATAGCGGAAATGAGCATGACTGATGCCTGGGGCCTTTTTTTATTTTTATAAAAAACAAAATAACTGTACCTTTTATTTGATTATCCTCTTAAAATATTTTTTTATGCAGCTATTAACTTTGATTTTGGGGTTGCTTCTTTCAACTTTATTACAGGCCCAGCATAAATTTACCCATACAACTGATCTTAAAAATAGCAGCGGGAATTCCACTTATCTCTCTTTTGAAGGATTGAACAATAATCCCAATGCCATCATCATTGTAGAATATGATGGTATAACAAGAGCCGCTAATCCTCATGCAGTTGGTGTTTGGTATGATGGGATAAAGTGAGCAGTTTTTAACCAGGACAGGGCAGCAATGCCAGCCGGTATTACATTTAGAATTATTTGGAAAAATGCAGATGCTACTACTTTTTTTCAAAAAGCCGATACAAATAATATCAGTAATGGCAGAATGGTTTTAGACAATCCATCATTGAACAATAATCCATCAGTACCTTTTTATGCGGCACAGGTCTGGAACCCGGGTGGTATTGGTGGTGTTTATAATAATTCAGACATAACCCTTGAGTACGATGCATCTTTAGGAAAATAGGTATTGAAAAATTTAAACGGTTCATCCATTCCGGATGGCGCTGCTTTTAATATTTCTATAGTTAAAAGCAACAACAATACTATTACAACAATTCCTGCTGTAGAAATTGCTGACCCAAATGGAATAAAGACAATGCCGATAAAAAATAATCAAGTTGTTAAAGTAGTAAACAATCCCTCCCTTGCAACGATTGACCCATCTGTTTTTCAGGCGGTAACTTCTGCAACAGCCAACCTTGGTTTTGAAGAACTATTTCTTAACTGGAAAATAACTGGTACTGCTTTTTCAAATCAACCGGTATCCGGCAATACTGTTGTTAGTGAAAGAGTACTTACCCGGCTTGCATATAATGCAGGCGGCATCGGCGGCGATTACTGGAAAGGCATGCCTTATCCAATAGGTTTTAAAGGAAATAACTGGATTGGTACGTATGAAAATGATAATGGTGATGCGCCCACAGGAACACTTACATCCAACCTAATAATTGCAGAGAAAAGATATTTGACATTCTTACTTGGCGGTGGAAAAGATCTAAATAGATTGTATGTAGAGTTACAGGTAAAAAAAACAGACTATGAAGCAGCCTGGGGTGCTGGCCAAAGAGGATTATTTGGCGATACCGAAGATGGTTTTACCAGGGTAAACAGAATAACATCTTTACTAAATTCTGAAGAACTCTATCGTTAATTTTTTGATTTGAATGGCGAATTAAATAACCAGTTTGCCGGTAAAGCTATCCGTTTAAGAATTGTAGATGAAAAATCAAACGGCTGGGGGCATATCAATGCGGATGATTTTTTATTTAAAGACAATCTGAATGACTTTCTTTCTTTTCAAAAAGATGCCTTTGGGTTACTGGCTGATAAAGACAAACCTGTATGGGGTTTTGCAGATACTCATGCACATTGGGTTAACCATATTGGATTAAAAGGATTAATGCACGGCACACCGGGAGGAAATTTAGAAACAAGTAATGTGTTGACTGATATTCCGCCATGTGATGGTTTTAATCATGGTTTGCCAAGTATCACACCCGGTATATTATTAGCACAATTAGAACCACAGGCATTTAGAAGAGCTGGTGAAAGGATGGCCGATGTTGGAAATCTGACCTGTGCAGCTATGGTATTTCCGTCGGGCATTGCTGCTTTTCCGGTTTCTGGCATAGCTGCCGGATTCGGGGCTATGGATGTGGCACTTGGTAATTTTCTTATTGCTGCAATGTTTAATCCTGCATTTCAGGCATGCGTTTATCAGTTTACAAAAGATGTTTTTGCAAAGCACTATAACAATTCAATACCCAACACTACATTTGGAAATTTTGTTGATTATCCACGGTGGAATACACAGTTTCATCAACAAATGCATATAAGCTGGGTAAAAAGAAGTTGTGATGGGGGACAGCGATTGATGGTGGTACAGGTGGGTGTTGCAAAAAGCTGGGAGTTTTTAACCACTGCTGATGGCAATATGGGTTCAGCAAAAAAACATATTGAAGATGCGGTAACAGAAATAAAAGAAATTGTATCTCTCAATCCAGGTTGGCTGCAGATTGCTTATACTCCAAAACAGGCAAGAGAAATTATCCTGAGTAATAAAATGGCAATTGTGCTTGGTATTGAGCAGGCAGAAATTGGGAATTATTTTGAAACTGATGATGAAGAAATAAGCTGGTTAAAAAATCTTGGCATTACTTATGCCTATCCTGTTCATAACTTAAATAACAAAATCGGCGGGGCGGCAGTTTTTAATACAGCATTAAACTCATATAACGATTTAGTGAACCGAACCACACAAAATGATACGTTGCATATTTTTAAAATAAAAGATGTTGCAAGAGATGCTGATGAAAGGGATAATACTTACACCAATTTTACATTAGACAGAATGTTTATGCGGCAAGCCATCCGCAACATTCCTTTAGCCGGGTTTGGGGATATACCATTTTTCCATCTGAACGACGTTCCTGAAAATTATCAATACCAAAGCCTTTATTTCAGCGGCCATAAAAATGCAGAAGGTCTTAGTCGCAAAGGAAGAAACTATATTGATAAACTTATGAAAAATGGCTTTGTTTTAGATATTGACCATATGAGTGATTTGACAAGAGATGAAGTAATGTGGATGGGAAAGAATAATAATTATCCGATAATTTCTGGGCATACCAACTTTCGCAGTTTACGGTCTAACGGATTAAATGGTACAACAGCAGCTGAAAGAAAAAGAACAGAATTTACAATTCATGATAACTGCTTATACGACATTATTACAACAGGAGGAATGTTTGGTTTAATGACACAGCAAAACGATGTAGTGCAACATGAAAAAGATTGCCCGTGGCCAAACAACGCAGCAGGTGGCTCCAGTTCCTTTGCACAGTCATATTGGTATCTGTACAAAAAAACATCTGGTTTAAAAGGAATTGCTTTTGGTACAGACTGCAACGGCTATGCTCCGCAAATTGCACCAAGATTTGGCGTGGATGTGGCGGCAGTTATAGAGGGTGATGAGTTAAGAAATTTTCAAAATGTACGCCGCAGAGAAGCTTTTGTACAGAAGAATGGAGTAAAATATGATAGCCTGATAAATACATATCATTATCATCGCTTTTTAAAGCCATCATTTTTAACAAGCGAAGAAAGAGAAATATGGGAAGCATTAGCAATGTCAAAATCAGGCGTTAATATAAATACTGCATGGCAGCCCGGCGGAGGTATAAGTGTTGAAAGAACATGGTTACAACAAAATAAAA
>Ga0163144_10001179_pt1 | contig 61825 bp, 48 predicted proteins | sample OliLak19BULKMAT1_FD_123175 | JGI IMG/M metagenome (GOLD analysis project Ga0163144, IMG submission 123175) | Freshwater microbial mat bacterial communities from Lake Vanda, McMurdo Dry Valleys, Antarctica - Oligotrophic Lake LV.19.BULKMAT1 | ecosystem: Environmental > Aquatic > Freshwater >...
TCGCCAACCAACGGGAACTCGACCAGGCAGCGATAGACGCATGGAACTCGGTCGATCAGGATCGCTTCAAGTCTCTCTGTGCCGCCCCGTGGCTCACGCGCGAGAATAACCCGTGATTGGTATTACTCCCCCGGAATCACGCCGATCGCGCCCTCCCACGGGCTGCTCGCGCTCGCGTACTTCTTCCGCGGGATGCGCCCCGCCAGGTAACTCTGCCGGCCCGCCATCCACGCGTGCCGCACCGCGCGGGCCATCATCACCGGGTCCTTCGCGTGCGCAATAGCGGTATTCAGCAGCACCCCGTCCGCGCCCAGTTCCATCGCGATGCTCACATCGCTGGCGCTCCCCACCCCCGCATCCACAATAACGGGGTACGTCGGGTCACGCTGCTTGAGCAACTCCAGGCACAGCATGATGTTCGCCGGGTTCAGCACCCCCTGCCCGCTGCCGATGGGTGAGCCCGCCGGCATCACGCTCGTCGCGCCCGCCTCCTTGATCCGCATCGCCGCGATCGGGTCGTCGCTGCTGTACGCCAGCACGCGAAACCCATCCTTCACCAGTTCGCGCGTCGCCTCCACCGTGCCCATGGGGTCCGGCAGCAGCGTCTTCTTGTCGCCCAGCACCTCAACCTTCACCCACCCAGCGCCGGCGTTTTCCAACTGTTCCAGAATCTCCCGCCCCAGCCGCGCCACCCGCACCGCATCCTCGGCGCTGAAACACCCCGCCGTATTGGGCAGGATCGTGTACCTCGCCAGGTCGATGAACTCCAGCAGGCTCTTCCCCTGCGAGTTGAACAGCCGTTCCCGCCGCACCGCCACCGTTACCACCTCGCACCCGCTGGCGTCCAGGGCATCTCGCATCAACTCGTTGGACGGGTACTTGCCCGTCCCCACAAATACGCGGCTGCGAACGCTCCGCCCGCCGATCTCCAGCGCTGCGCAGCCCGGCTCCAGCACCATCGCTGCATCCCCCGCCGTTCCACCGCTCCCGGTCCCCATCATTCACCCACCCCCCACCAGGCTGACCAGTTCCACCACATCACCCTCCGCCAGCAACGTGGTCTCATGCTCCCGCCGCGGCACAAGCCGCTTGTTCACCTCAGCAGCGCACGCGGCCTTGCCCAGCCCCAGCCGCTCCACCAGCGTGCGAACGGTCGCCCCATCGGGCACTTCTACGTTGTCCCCGTTCGCCTGTACTCGCATGCCCCAACTGTAGATGCCGCGCGTCCGCCCCCCTCCCAGCGGGAGGGGATAGGGGTGGGTTCGCTCGTCCCCCTCCCAGAGGGAGGGGCCAGGGGTGGGTTCGCTCGTCCCCCTCCCAGAGGGAGGGGCCAGGGGTGGGTTCGTTCGCCCAAAGAACCCGCGGCAACCACCAAACCCATCGCTTCCCCGCAAGCCACCACAACCCCACCAAAGCGTCCCGGGAGCGATTCGAACGCTCGACCTGCCGCTTAGAAGGCGGCTGCTCTATCCAACTGAGCTACCGGGACCCGGTCCAAGTCTAGAGACCAATCCGCACGCGGCCACGAACCGTCCACCGCATCATCAGGCCGTAGGCCTGGCCGTGCGTAGCCGGGGAGTGGAGGCTCCGCGACACCCCCGGTCCGCATGCGCGATGTTGCATAATCCCAATCAGAGACGCGACCCTAAGGAAGCGCTCCCACCCTATCCCCGCCCCGCGCGCGCCCGCCCCAACTCGGGTCAGTCCCAGGGCGGCGGGTCATGGCACGGGAGGCGGGGTGATTCCACCCGCCAAATCGCCGGCAGGAGAGCGGGAGGGGAAAGGGGGGAGGTTGGTACACTGCCCCCAAGATGAAGAGCAACGCCAAGACCGTCAAGGACTACCTCGCTTCGCTCCCGGAGGACCGTCGCGCGGGCATTGAAGCCGTGCGGAAGGTGATCCTCGCGAACCTGGACAAGGACTACGAGGAGGGCATGCTGTGGGGGATGATCGGGTACGCCGTGCCGCACCGGGTGTGGCCGCTGGGGTACCACTGCGACCCGAAGAAGCCCCTGATGATGGCCGCGCTGTCGAGCCAGAAGAACAACATGACGGTCTACCTCATGAGCGTCTACAGCGAGAAGACGGAGCGCGAGTGGTTCCAGAAGGCGTGGGCCAAGACGGGGAAGAAACTGAACATGGGCGGGTGCTGCATCCACTTCAAGAAGCTGGAGGATGCCGCGCTGAATGTGATCGGGGAGGCGGTCCGGCGGACGCCGGCGAAGGCCTACGTTGAGAACTATGTCAAGTTGCTGGCAAGCACGGGGCGGGGGCCGGATGGGAAGAAGCTGAAGGTGGAGAAGAAGCCCGCGAAGAAGGTCGCGAAGAAAAAGGCGAAAAAGAAGGTGGCGAAGCGGTGAAGTAGCCAGGGGTTGGCGGTGCCACACGCCGCGAGGCGTCTCGACGCGGCACTCCCGCGAGCCGTGGAGTTCACTTCACGCAAGGCCGCGGAGGAGGGGTGTCGCGAGATCGAGTGCAGTGCGCGCAAGGCATTACCCACCGCCGGGGGTGATCGCAGTGGTCGTGTAGTCGCAGGGCGAAGGGTCATGGCACGGGAGGCGGGTAATGCCACCCGCCGTAGCCGAGGAGTGGAGGCTCCGCGACTCCCCCGGTCCGCATGCGCGATGTTGCTTAATCCCAATCAGAGACGCGACCCTAAGGAAGCGCTCCCACCCTATCCCCGCCCCGCGCGTGCCCGCTCCAACTCGGGTCGGATGAACCACACGCCACCTCGCGCCCCCTTCCCACATCCCCGCCCACCCCCGCGCCGCCACGCTCGCGAGGTTCCCTCCCCGCCGCGGCCGCGGCGCCCGTCAATAGCACCGCGGCGGAAGCCCGGTGTACGCGCCAACCGCAAGACCGCAACTGCGGAGCAGTGCCAGTACCTCGATCCACCGCAAAAATGACCTTGCCCTCGAATGGTGGACCCACCGGCGCAATCTCAGTCACCGTCGCAGGGACAATCTCATACTGAGAGCCCCCACTCCCGCAGCCCCGCACCGGCCCGTGGCACTCAACGCCGAGGCAGGCAAGACCGCGTGCTACGCCCTGCGCTGGGTGAGCACGCGCGGGGAAAAGGGGCCGTGGTCCGAAGTCGCGGCGGCGACGGTGGCGGCGTAGTGACTGACGCGCGGGTCCTAGCCAAAGGCTGGACCGAAGACGCGCAGTCTAGCCACTCGCGCCTACTCGCCGCTCACGCAATAGGTATCGTCGCGCTTGTCGAACGGCTGGCGACCACCCTCGAGGACATTGATCGCGAACTTGCTCATCTTGGGATGTTCCAAAGCCCCGGTTTGGTAAGTGACCTTGTTCCCACTGGTCTTGTCGATATCGGCATGGATGATCTGATCGGCATCGCACACAACGGCGAGATTAGGGTTGTGCGTGACGATCAGCACCTGACGCCGGTTGCGGGCGGCACGGATGCAATCCACGAGCTTTTGCGCGACAGTGGCGTTGTCGAGGTTCGCCTCCGGCTGATCGATGATGAGCGGCAGGTCGGAGTCGTCGATGAGGAGATAAAACACCAGCAGCAGCGTGCCGCGCTCTCCGGGGGACAACTGCTCCACGTCCTTTCCATCCCACTTGAGAAGGTACCGCGGCTTCATGTATGACCCGCCGTACAGCCACGAGTAGAGGTCCGCGACTGACTTTCCCTTGCCCACCTGGCTCTTGACGGAGACGGCTCCGCTCGACCCGGGGCGCCGATCGAAGTGGAGGGCGTCCACAACCGACTCGAGGAACTTCTTCACAGAGTTCCAGTTCGCCCACTCCACCGGCGCGACGAGCGAGCCCCCCTTCTGCCGTCCCTCATCGACCCCGCTGAAGGAGCCGATCCTGGTCTGGTTGATATGACTAAGCAGGTTCTCGACGAAGCCTTCCTCCACCACCTCCGCCTTGAACTCCAGCCTGAGGTTTTCGGTGGTTGAGGTTTGTTCCGAGATGAATCGCTGGATCGGCCCGTAGAGTTCGGTGTACACCGCCGCTTCGGCCAGCTTGGTCGCGTGAATCTTCTCGCAGAGGGACTCGAGTTCGGCCTGTACGTCGGCGATCTGAGCATCCAGAACTCCCAGCGCGTTGAGCTCGGCCTCCTGCCCCTTGAGCGAGTCGGCGATTTCCGGGGTGCCGACGAGTTGGGCCAAGGCCAGCTCCCATGCCGCGTACCGGTCCTTGTCCTCCTGGAACTTCTTCGCCGGCGCTTCAAGCAGCGCCTGGGCCGCGGTGATCTGGCCTTCGATGGCCGCCTTCTTCGCTTTGAGCCCGTCGGGCAAGGGCGCATCGACCTTCTGTCTCGCGACCGTGCGTTGCTCCTCGGCATTGGACTGGATTGTCGTGACCGCATCGCGGGTGATCGTCAACTTTGCAAGGTTGGCGGTCGTGAGCCCCAGACTCGAAGCGTCGGCCTCCAAGTCTTCGAGCCGTCGGTTAACCTCGGCCTCCAGACCTCCAAGCTTCTCCAGGAGTCGGCTGGCGGTCGCGGCCCGACGCTGTTCCTGCACGACGACCGCCTCAAGTGCGGCGATCTGCTGAACGGTCTCGGCGTGTTCGGCCCGCAGCTTCTCGACGCGATCGAGTTGGAGCTTCGCCTCAACGGTCTGAGTCGGATCTTCTGGGGGGGCGACCGGCGCGCCGGGGTTGTTCTTCTTGTGGCTCGCGATCTGCTCGTTGAATTGGGTGATGCGGTTCTGGATCGCCTTCCTGACTGCCGGGTCCTTCCGCTCCTCCAGGCTGGCGAGCTGCGCAGACAGCGCCTTCAAGCCAACGGCGAGGCTGGCCGCCTCCCTTTGCAGTACGCCCGTCCGGAGCTGGGTCAGCTCATCGAGGGTCCGGCACCCGAGTTGCTCAGCCAGCGACAGCTTCCCGAAGATAACTTTCTTGAGTTCCTGTTCGAAGGAGCCGCCGCCGGGCATCGCGAGCTCGTTGCAGACGGTCTCGACGAAGTTCTGCGGCAGGTACTTGACCCTCTCAATATCTTCGGGCGCCACGGATTCGGAGAGACGGCGAACACAGGGATCACCGTCGAGCCAGTGCAGAGTGGCCTCAACGTGGTCGGCTCTTCCCGATTTTTTGCTTCGGAATCTCTCGGGCGACAGGAACGAGAATGCGTCAGACGTGCCGCATGAGCCCAGTAGACCCAGACAGTCGGACAGGGCACTCTTGCCGCTTCCCTTGTTGCCGATGATCGCGACGAGCCCCGGGTTGAGGGGGACCGCTCCCGAAAACCATTCGTCGCCGCTCGGCATTGTCGGCAGCTTTGTGAACTCGACGGACTTCATGTAACGGGTGGGGTTCGCCTTGTGGCGGGCGAGGTCGGGCGGGACCAACTCCCGGGAGAATCGGGTGTCCGGCTCGCGGAGTGCCATTTTCAGACCGGCGAAGGTTGGATCAGCCTTGATCCAGCACCACTCTTCAAGGCCATACGCGCGGGCATCATGGTTGTCGGAGCCGATGACCAGCGGTAGCACAAACTCGATGGCGGGGAAGACGATCTTCTGATAATCGATTTCCCGCTCTTTATTGCCGATCTCGAGCATGTCGACGTGGTTTCGCAGAATCTCCTTTTTGTAGTGCTGCTTGAAAGCCGCGTTGTTCGCGATGCACTCGATCGACGAGGCCTTGCCGTGGCCATGGATGCTCACTAAACCATTCAGCTCGTGGATGATCCGGGCACTCTCCTCGAAGTCGACCCAGAGCTGTTCCTCGCTAGTCCCGCTCTCACGCTTGCTCTCAATTTTGGTCCGTATCAGAAGCGCCCTCGAAATCGACGTCATATTGGCGTCTTCCGGGAAGATCCCAATGAAATGCACTCCCTCCTTCCCGCCCAGTGGGCAAGTCAGTTCGATGCCCGGGAGGACCGTGAGTCGCCCAGCACCTTCGTCCTGCATCCGCCGGATGAAGTCCACTTCAAGCTTGTGGTGGTCGGTAACAGCGACGACTTCGACGCCCGCATCCGTGAGCGCTGTCACGAGCTGCGCGGCGGTCAATGATTTGGCGCCAGGCTCTTGGCTCTCTTGACCGTAGTCGTGCGAGCATGGCGTATGGAAGTGGAGGTCCCACTTACGCCAACGCGAGCCTGAGGGGTCGTTCATTCAGCCCTCCATCCCGTTGGATGTCACTGACTTGCTGGACTCGGCTTCAAGCGCCTTCAGTTCCAGCCCCTCAATCTCCAGCAACGTCTTCCCCGCGATCGCCTGAAGGTCGCCGTACATTCCGACCGTCGAAACCATCACCCGCTCGATCTGCTTCGCCCGTTTCTCCCACTGCTTGGTGATGACCCGGCGCTCGGCGTCCAGGTCTTCCTGCATGGTGGTAAAGGCATCCTTGATCGCCTCGACGCGCTGGCGGAACTGGGGACCGGTTAAATACTGGTAGAGGATCGCCATCTTGTCCTCTTGGCCTTCCGTCGCCCGGCGAGCCAGCGCTGACTCGGTGAGCGTCAGTCGGAGCGCTGCGCCGAGCTGGATCGCCAGCGCGGGTGTCGTGACCCAGACGCCATCGACCTCCCCGAATGAATCCACGCCCTGGGGCATCGCCTGCGTCACGATGACCGCGAGGTCGGCCTTGGCCGCGCGCCGGTCCTGCTTGAGCTTGTCCGGCCAGCCCCCGGCCCAACTCTTGGTGCGCTTCGATTCCCAGAGGATTGTTCCGCACACGGCCCCCTGCGGCCCGAGGACTCGGTGAAGCGCATCGCCGCCGTGCTGTCCCTTGGGGACCGGGTCGATGGTGTCGCGGGGGAACGCCTCACGCAGCCGCCGTTCAAGGTCGAGTTCCTGTACCTCGCCCTGCAACTGCTGGGATCCCTGTTCCAACTTCCGCTGCGCCTCGGCCAACTGCTGCTTCTGGGCGTCGATGATCTTGTCCTTTTCGGCGATTCGTAGGCGAGCGCCCTCTTCGGCATCCTTCTTGGCTTTCTCCAGTTGGGGGGCGACGAGTTCGGCGGCCTTCTTTTCGGCGTCAAGGTCCGCCTCCAAAATCTTCACGTCCAGTTCCCGCTGCTTGCGGATCGCGTCTTTCTGGGCTTGCTGTGCCTCGGCGAGTTTCTTGTCCTTCTCTTTCATTGCCTCTTCAAGTTCTTCCCGTTCGGTGTCGCGCTCGGCGAGCTTCTCGTCGTACTTCTGCTTGGCCTTCTTGGCGGCTTCGCGCTCGATCGCCGTCCGCTGTTCCGCGACCTGCTCAGCGACTTGCTCGTCCAACTTCTCGCGTTCCTTCGCCAGCGAAGCCTTGTCGCGCTCGATCTCCTTGCGCAACTTCTCCGCGGCCTTCTGCTCGTCGGCGAACGCCTTGCGCTTGGAGTCGAAGGCCTCTTCCTTCTCCTCGAACTCGCTTTCCAGTTTGCGGCGGGTCTCTTCGACCAATGGCGCAGCCAGTGTCTCGTTGAGTTTGAAGGACTTGTGGCAGTGCGGGCATTCGATCTTGACGTCAGTCATGCTGGTTTCCCGAGGCAAAAGTGATTCAAGTGTACGAGGATGCCGCCCCTATGTGTGCGTGTGCCTGCGATTCGCCCATGCCGGGGCTGCCGCCCCCTTTATAGACCGGAGATATCCCTGACAGATGTTCGGGGACATGGTTGACACATTCGGCTAACGGTGCTGGACCTTGGAAGGAGGTCCGGCATGATGTCGCACGCGGCATCGACGGGCGAAACGGCTGCTGGCACCGACTTGTGGACGGTCATCCTCGTTCCGTGCCACCGACTTCGCCTCAATACGCCTCCCTCATCAACAACCTTCCCGGCGAAGTCGGTGCGTTCATCCCTCATCGTGACTGACCGCCGCGTCCCCGTCCTCAAACTCGAAGCGCCGATGTCCCCTCTTGCCCCCAGTCCCTTCGTATGCAGCCCGACCGTCAGGAAGGGCCAGCACCAGATCAACCCCACCCCGCCGCATCTCGCCGTGACCCGCCCCACCCTCTCCGAATGTCGACTGTCCACTTCCCACTTCCCACTTCCCACTTCCCATCACGCCGCCTTCCCCAACAAAACCTCCCGCCGATTCGCCCCCTGCACCTTGCGCCCACTCACCCGCCCCGTCATCTCCAGATTCCGCAGCGCGCTCCGCACCTGCGCCCGCGAGCCCCCGCACAACTCCGCCAGCCGAACCTCGCTCGCCCCCGCCCCCGGGTCATGCCGCAGCGCCGCCAGGATCGACGCCCGCAGGTCGCCCCGAAAGTCCGCCCGCGCGATGAACCCCGGGTGCCTCGCCATCATCCACGCCGTTGGCCGCACAGCATCATCCTTGAACTCAATCGGTTCGCACCACAACTTCCACCTGCGCGACAACGCAGTTGCCCGCCTCTCCGCCCGCGCTGCAAGCCCGGCCCGCCGCTCAACCTCAAACAGCGGTCCCGCGCGCTGCGCCGGCCTAAGCAACCGCGTGACCGTCGCAAACTCGCGCGGGTGCGTGCCCTCCTGCGCAGTATCGAGCAGCAGCCCCAGAATGGGCCGGTACTCCGCCCCCAGTTCATCCCGGATCAACCGCTTCAGACGATGCTTGGCGACCAGGTCCCCATACCTGTGCAGCCACGTCGCCGCCACAATGAACAGCCGCGCCATCCCAGATGCATGCCGCGCAGTCTCCAGCAGCAACCGCTCCAGATCGACCTCGCCATCAGACGGCTCGCCCCCAAACCCGGCGCCGATGCTAGTCCAATCACGGATCAGGTTGTCGAGCCTCTCATTCATGCCCCAACTCCCCCAGTGATTCCAGTACTTCCCGCGCTCCTTCGACCTGCTCCAGCGCTGTGCCCTTGACAGCCAGCCCGTCGAGATATGCGCGGACAAACTCAACATCGTCGGCACGAACCCTCATTGCCCGCAAGTCTTCCAGGTCTTGCGCCCGCCCCGCCAGCACCTTCATGGCGATCAGGTCCGGCCTGCTCGCGGCCCAGACATGCAACCGCCCGTACGTGCCCACCGCGACCTTGCGATGCTCCCACCCATCCGGCAGAGCATCGTGCCGCAGTTGCACATTGCTGTTGAGCCATCCCGGCGCCAGCAGAAGGTCGCGTGCAACCCGCTCCGCCGCCCGCTCCACCGCCACCATCGCGCCCGGCGGGTCATACACCATCACATCACAGTCCGTCGTCGTTCGAGTGGCCGACAACAACCCCGTCACCATCCCCGCGGCACCACCAACCAGCAAGACTTCGATGTCGCAGTGATACACCAGCGCCTCACCCAGACGACTCAGCGCCCGTTCGACCGTGGATGTGTTCATTTCATTCATGGCAATAGTACTGTCGGTATAATAATACAGTACCGTTCACACCAAATCCAGCGGAGTGGCCCCACCATCGCACATGGCATCCACGCGAACTCCCGCCCTCCATCAGTTACGCGGCGATTCACCCCCACCTTTCGATATGTCCACTGTCTAAATTTCCACTTTTCAGCACTCCAACCGCCTACCACACCAACACTTACAACCAAATCTTCAACAATCCGAACAAATTCTATTGACCATGTACCAAACTAGATGTACGGTCTTCGTACAGTGCAGTCCCCAACCCTCAACCTTCACCCCCTACTAACCCCAGCGCTCCCACTCCGTTCCAGCACTTCCCACTTCCCAGCTCCGGCCTTTCAGGACTCAGGACTTTCCACGCAGGACTCTCCCCGTTCCCGCTTCCCCCTCTTCGATCCTTCTCCCGACCTGACTTCTGTCGTCCTCAACGACTTCGACAACTCCCGCCTCTCCGTCCAGGACATTGCCGAGACCCACAAAACCACCGTCGATGCCCTCGCCCTCTGGTTGGCGCGGCCCCACATCGCCGAAGTCTGCGCTGCCCGCCGATCCATGATCTCCGATCGTGCCCGCACCGCCGCGGCAACCTTCCTCCCCAACGTCGCCCGAGTCCTCAACGGAATCCTCGAAGACCACGAGTACGACGCCACCCACGCCGCCAACACCACCAGCCCCCGAGCCCTCGAACTGCGCCAGCGCTCCCGAGAAACCGCCCGCAAAGCCAGCGCCCTCCTCCGCTCCATCACCCGCTTCGATCTCGACGCTCCTATCCGCCCAACTCCCCTTCCCCGAGGGAAGAGGCCGGGGGAAGGGCCCGCTGAGCACGCGCCGACGGCGCACGAAGCAACCCCACGAACCCCAAGCCCCGCCGAAGCACCCGACCCATCCCCCAAATCCGAAATCCGAAATCCGCAATCCGAAATCCCCCCACCCACCCTCATCGACTACATCACCCAGGTCGAAACCAGCCCCGACCACGCCGGGTGCCATGTCCACGCCCCCGTGGCTATGACCTTGCCCACGACCTCGACCACGCCCGACTCAGGCCTCCCCTATCCGAACTCAGGACTTTCCACTCAGGACTCAGGACTTCCTGCTCAGGACTCAGCACGTTCCACTCAGGACTCAGGACTTTCCACTCAGGACTCAGGAGTTCCCGCTCAGGACTCAGGACTTCCTGCTCAGGACTCAGGACTTCCCGTTTCCAGTTCCGACTTCCCACTCCCGACTTCCGACTTTCCCATAACTCCCGCCCGCCGAATCGCCGCCCGAGCCGGCGCCACCCACGGCTACAACAAGCACGCCGTCGCCCCCCGCGACCGGCCGCCCTGATTGTGGTGCGGGTATCTCTGCCTGCACCTTCGCTGGTCAACACCGACGCCACCCCCGCGCATCGCCACAAAGGCCGGCGTTGTGGCTCGTTACTTCCGCCCCAAACCGGGGCGGGCAACCGGCATCCGCACCCCGCGCCACGACGAGCCCTTCAGGACCAAGATGCCACATGGAGGGTGCCTTCCGGGGGTGTCGCGGGGCCTCTACTCCCCGGCTAGGCGCGGCCAGGCCTTCGGCCTGAAGACGCGGGTGCTGAGCGCTCGAAGATTGCTGCTGCGGCGCTATCATCCGCTCCTCCACACGCCCCCCTGCAATCCCGCACACCCGCGCGAGCCCCGCCTTGACCCAGACCGCTTCTCAGGCACTCCAATCCCCGGCCACCATCGCCCAAACGCTGCTCCCCGAGCGGCGCCCCGGCCTTGCCGCGAGCCTTCTCGAGACCACCAAGCCGGGGATCACCCGCCTGGTCACCATCACCTCCATGGTCGGCTTTGTCATGGCCGCCGCGGCCCGCACGTGGTCCTTGCCGGACCTCATCGTTGCCGCGGCTGTGTGCATGGTCGGCACCGCCCTCTCCGCCGCCGGCGCCAACTCCATCAACCAGTACATGGAGCGCGGCCGCGATGCCCTCATGAAGCGCACCGCCCGCCGGCCACTGCCCCAGGGCCGCCTCTCGCCTCGCACCGTCTTGCTCTCCGGTATCGGGCTGAGCTCCGCCGGCGTCGCCCTGCTCCTCATCGTGGGGCTCGTTCCCGCGCTTATTTCCCTGGCCTGCGTTGTCAGTTACCTGGCGATGTACACACCACTGAAGCCCAGAACTGCCCTGGCGACCTTTGTCGGCGCGATTCCCGGCGCGCTGCCCCCGCTCATCGGCTGGACCGCCGCGGCGGGCACCGGGTCTGATTCGCTCCGCGACATCGGCGGGCTCTCCCTCTTCGCGCTGATGTTCATCTGGCAGATCCCCCACTTCCTCGCCATCGCCTGGATGTACAAGGACGACTACGCCCGCGGCGGGTACCTCGTGCTGCCCGTCATCGACCCATCGGGCCGTTGGACCGCCGCGACCATCGCGATGTGGACCGCCGCGCTCATCCCCGCCACGCTCCTCCCCGTGGCCGTCATGCCCGACCGCTTGGGAATGGTGTACGTGACGGTCGCGGCCGTAAGCGGCGCGGTCTTCGCTGTGCTGGCCATCAGGGTGGTGATCAGCCGCGAGCGTGCCGCGGCCCGGCAACTTTTCTTCGGGTCCATCATGCACCTGCCGCTCCTGCTGCTGACGATGACCGGCGAAGCTGTGGGTCGCGCCCTTGGTTGAGCATTCCACCGGTAACGCCACCGCGACCGCCCCGGAACCGACCATGGCCGGCCAATCCGCCGTTGAACTTGCGCACATCAACAAGCAGTACCCTGGGTCGCGCCGAACGGCAGCGCGGGCCGCACTCCAGGATGTATCACTCGCAATCCCCGCCGGCCAACGCATCGCGCTTTTGGGACCAAACGGCGCGGGCAAGTCGACTCTGCTGAAACTGCTGTCCCTCTCGCTCGCGCCGGACTCGGGCCGAATCACCGCGCTGGGCGTTGAGTTGTCACCCGGCATGAGCGACCGCCAGCGCCGCACCTACCTCGCGCAACTGGGCGTGGTCTTCCAGCACCCCGGCCTTGATGGGCTGCTCACCGTTCGAGAAAACCTGGTGGTACAGGCCTCGCTGATGGGCATCACGGGCGCGAGGAGGGATGCGCGGCTCGCGACGCTTGCCGCGCAACTCGCGTTCGCGGACCGGATGAACGACCCGGTGCGCACCCTTTCGGGCGGGCTGGCGCGCCGCGTTGACCTGGCCCGCGCCATCCTCCATACCCCGCGGTTCCTGCTGCTGGATGAGGCGACCACCGGGCTGGACCCCGCCGCCCGCAGTTCGTTCCTTGATGTCATCGAGACGCTCGCCCCCCCGCCCGCGCCCTGCATGACGGTGCTCATGAGCACCCACCTGATCGATGAGGCCCAACGCGCCGACCGCGTGGTCATGCTTTCGGCGGGGCGCATCGTGGCCGATGATTCTCCGATGAACCTCCGCGCTGCACTCGGCGAGCACATCCTCCGCGTACCGGTCGATCAGGGGCCCCGGGTGGCGACCGCCGGCGCGCACCTGGAAGCACTCGGCCTGCGTCGCAGCCCGCCCCGCAGCGGCCAGATCGTCTTCGCGTGCGATCCCGGCAAGGTCTCCGTGCTCGAACAGGGCGCGGCCCTGCTCGTGCGCGAAGGTCTCGCGTTTGAAGTCGGCCCGCCGACGCTCGGCGATGCGTACCTGCAACTGACCGGTGAATCACTGACAACCGTTCCGGAGGTCCAAGCATTACGCCGCAAACCAGCGAAGTAAGCCCGACCATGGGAACACCGCCGCCGGGCATGCCCGGGCTCCTCGCCCTGACACACCGGGAGTTGCTCCGGTTTGTCCGCCAGCCCTCGCGGATCGTCGCGGCTCTCGGCACACCCCTCTTGCTGTGGCTCTTCCTCGGCAGCGGATTCGCCGGGACCTTCTCCAGCGCCCAAGGCCCCGGAGGCGGCGCGGGGGCCGGGAGCGCTGCGTACGCCCAGCACCTGTTCCCGGGCATGGCCGGGCTCACCATCGTGTTCACCTCGATCTTCGCCGCCATCTCGCTCATCGACGACCGCAACGAGGGCTTCCTGCAGGGCGTGCTCGTCAGCCCGCTGCCGCGCTGGGGGCTGGTCGGCTCCAAGGTTCTGGGCGGGTGCATCGTCGCGACCGCTCAGGCGGCCGTGCTGCTGCCGGCCGCGCTCGTGGTGGGGCTGCGCCCGGGCATTGCGGGCTTTGTGCTCTCGACGCTCGCCATCGCGAGCATGTCGTTGATCGTCAACGGCCTGAGCCTTGCCCTCGCGTGGCGGATCAACTCGGTCCCCGGCTTTCACGGGGTCATGAACCTCATCCTCATGCCCATGTGGCTGCTCAGCGGGTCGTTCTTCCCCATTGACGGGGCGGCACCGTGGCTCCGCGCGGTCATGCTCATCAACCCGCTGACGTGGCCCAACGAAGCCATGCGTTCTTCGCTCACGGGATCGCAGTCACACCCGGCGGCCTGGCCGCTCACGCTGCTCTTCGCGGCCGCCAGCATGCTCATGGCCCTGGTGATGATCGGCCGCGCCAGCCGCACCGCCGGGTAGGTGATCCAGCCTCAGCGACCGCGCGACATGGCCGCCTCGATACCCCGCACAGACTTGGGGATTAAGGCCGAGAGGTTTCTGCCGCCCTTCGCCGTCACCAGGATGTCGTCCTCAATCCTGATCCCGATGTTCGTGTCCGAAAAGTAGATCCCCGGCTCGATGGTTACGACCATCCCGGCCTTGAGCGGGCCGTCGGGCGTCACATCGTGCACTTCCATCCCCAACTGGTGGCCGATGCCGTGGATGAAGCGGTCCCCATGCCCGGCCTTCTCAATCACCCCCCGCGATGCGGCCTCGACCTGCCACATGTGCACGCCGGGCTTGACCGCCCGGATCGCCGCCTCCTGGGCCCGTAGCACCACGTCGTAGAGGTCGCGCTGCTCGCGCGTGAAGGCGCCGCTCGCGGGGTAGGTCCGGGTGATGTCCGCGGCGTACCCGCCGAAACTCGCGCCGGCGTCGATCACCATCAGTTCACCGGCCTTGACCTGCGCCTTGTTCACCATGTAATGCAGGACCGTCGCGTTGCGACCCGACCCGGCAATGGTGTTGTACGCCGGGCCGGAGGCGCCCTTGGCGACAAACGCCCGCTCGAGCGTGCGCTGCACGTCCTGCTCGCCCACCCCGGGCTTGAGCATTCTCGTCACCGCTTCAAACCCCGCGGCGGTGGCCTCGATCGCGGATTCCAGCAGCGCCACCTCAACCTTGCTCTTGATGGCCCGCAGCGAGTTGAGCACATCGGTCATGTCCTCGATCTTCACCCCCGGCACACGCTCGACGACCTTGCGGAAGAGCGCGAGGTCCGGAGAGACAGGCGCTTCGTACACGGCGAACGGGTGCAGGCACGCCAACCGGCCGCGCCTGCGCGCTGCATCCGTCAGCAGGCGCGCCAGGTGCCCGACGCGCAGCACCGTCTCAAACCCGGTGCGTTCCTTGAGGACGCGCCCGATCGGGTCGCGGTACCCATCCCACGCTTCCATCTCCGGGTTAAGGGGCTTGAGCAGCAGAATCATCCGCCGCTTGGGGTCTTCGCTCCCGGGGTCAAAGAGGATGGCCGCGCCCGGCTCATCCTTGATCCCCGTCAGGTACTCAAAGTGCACGTTGGGCTGCCAGAACCCCTGGAGCGGCGGCGCGCCATCGCCCGCCAGCACGACGCCCACAGCGCCCCTAAGGGCGCGCAACACCCGGTCGCGCCGCGCTTGGTATTCCTTCACGGTGATTACTTGCTGGGACATGCTCGAACGCTCTCCTGGTCTTCAACATCGCGAGATAGAAACTCGGTGCGTGTCCACCCGGACGACGACACCCTTCCAGCGAAACACCCGCGGGTCGGTCCCCTGACCACGAACCGCTTCGATCGCCGGACGAACCACGCGCCACGTCAGCGCATCCAGCCCCCCACCCCCGCTGACCGTGCGCGCCGCCAGGCGCAGCACCTCGCCGACGACCACGGCCGATTCGTCCCGAAGGTCGCCGCGACTATACGTGATGGTGCCTGCACCGGTATCCGTCACCGCTGGAACCTGGGCCGCACGCTGAGCAATGAGTTCGGCCGCCCCCGCCATGAACTCGGCCGTGGTACTCACCCGCTGCGCCACACCGGGGCACAGCCGCCGCATCTCCGGGATGATGCCGGCCCGGACAGCCGCGCGCAGTCGCCCTTCATCCTGGTTTGTCAGATCCTCGCGCCACGACCAACCGGCCAGGCCGCACAACCGCTCGCAATCCGCCCGCGTAACTCCCAGCATCGGCCGCACCAACGCGACCGATCCGCTGAGCCTTCGGCGCGGCCGAACCCCCCGCAGACCCCTCGGCCCCGCGCCCCGCATCAGCCTCATGAGAACGGTTTCCAACTGGTCATCGGCCTGGTGGCCCGTGGCGACAAACCCGCACTTTGCCTCTTCCGCCATCTCCACCAGAGCCTGATATCGCAGCCGACGGGCAGTGCCCTCGGCGTTCCCGCCCTGGGCTCGAACACTCACCGCCCTCTGGACGAAACCGAGACCAAGCCGCCTTGCCAACTCTGCCGCGCCGTCGCGATCGGAGTTTGCCTGGTCGGCGGGTCGCAGGTCATGGACGACATGGGCGACCACAACCGCCTGGGAAACTGCCGCGCCGATCGCCAGGACCAGGGCCGAAGAATCCGCCCCACCCGAGCAGGCGAGCAGCGTCCGTCGGTCGCCATCACGGACACCTGCCCCGCCGGTCAGTTTCCGCCATGAGGCGACCACCGCCCGGGCGGCGGGGTCACGCAAGAACGTTCGATTCGTGTTGTCCGGTTCGCCCACGGACCGATCATAGAGGCACTCTGAACTCGGCCCAATCGACCATGATGACACCTCTTCCACTCGCCGCCGCCCTTTCACCCAACTACGAGGCCATCGCCGCGGCTGCCATGCTCCTGGGCGTCCTGCTCATCGGGTACGCCTACCGCCGCAACCTGCTGAGCCGGTGGGTAGCCCGCGCCAAGCCCGACCAAGCCCCGCCGCACGCCACGCCCGTCGCGGTCGATCCGCTGCACGCCGACCTGAACGAACTAACGGAACGGTTGGCGGCCCAACTCGACCAGCGGGCCGAGCGGATTGAGCGTCTGATTGCCCAAGCCGATGAGCGAATCCGGACACTCGCCAACGCGACCGCGGCCAAAGGCCCTCAAACGCGCGGACTAGAGCGGGGGTCCGAGCGTGGCCTCAGCCTCTCGCGCATGCCCGATGAAGTCGATCCATCTCACCGCGATGTGTACGACCTCGCCGATGAAGGCCTGACACCGGTCGAAATTGCCTCGCGGCTCGAGCGGCCCACCGGGCAGGTTGAACTCATCCTCAACCTGCGCCGCGGCACGATGTCGATGCGCTAGGTCCGCCGCACGGCGTCCAGGCAAAGCACTTCGAAGATGACGTGGGCCGCAAGCAGGGCCGTAATCTGTGAGACATCGCGGTCGGGGAGTACTTCCACCACATCGGCCCCAACGATGTTCGCCCCCTTGAGCGAGCGCAGCAGCCGGAGGACCTCCGCCGAGGTCAGCCCGCCGATGGAAGGCGTGCCGGTACCGGGCGCGTACGCGGGGTCCACCACGTCAATGTCAAAGCTCAGGTAAGTATCGGCCCCCTTCAGGTTGGCCACGAACGCCTCAACCTCACCGCTCCCCTCGCGGCTTGACCTGTGCCACTGTTCGGCCGTCAGGATGGTGATGCCGCGCTGGCGGGCAAAGGTGACATCGTCGGCGGTGTTCAGCGGCCCCTTCAATCCCACCGAGAGCATGCGCTTGGAGTCGATCAGGCCGTCATCAATGGCCCGCCGGAAGACCGAGGCGTGCCCCCACTTTTCGCCCCAGACTTCATCGACCGTGTCGAGGTGGCTGTCAAAGTGCAGCAGCGCGAGACCGCCCTTGGGCTTGCCGCGCCGTTCCCATGTGGCCTTGATATTGGCGTAGGCAATACTGTGGTCCCCGCCGACGGCGAAGAGTTTGGTCTCTGGGTGCGCCAGGTTGCGCGCGAAGTTGTACACGGCATCCAGGGTCTCATGAATCGAATACGGTCTCACCGGGGCATCGCCGGCGTCCGCCAGGCTCAGCACCTCGCAGACGTTTACACCGTGCTCCAGGTGATAGGGCTTCACATACTGCGATGCATCCCGCACCGCGCGCGGCCCAAACCTGGCCCCGGGCCGGTAAGTCACCCCGCCATCAAAGGGAACTCCGTAAATCGCCCAGTCAACCGGGCCGTGTTCGTGGTCAACCGCTTCGAGCATCGGGTACCGGCAGAAGGTGGGAATCCCCGCAAACCGCGGCGTTACCCGCCCGCTCACAATCTGTGTCCTCATGGCAGCCATGGTGCGAGTGTAACGCCTTGGCGGGGTTGGCTCATCTCGGGGAATCGAAACTCGGTATTCTGATCGCAACCCGGCAGCTACCGCTATGGACAACCCCCCCTCCACACCCCCGCCGCTTCCATCGCCTCCACCGCTCTTCCATGCCGCACCAGGCGAGTTGTCGGTCGGCGGGTGCATCTCCAGAGGGTGGGCGGTGGTGACCTCGCAGTATGGAACAATCATCGGGGCGGTTCTTGTTGCCGTGGTTATCGCGATCGCAGCGAGCATGGTCCCGATCATCGGCGGATTCTTAGGGATCTTCCTGGCCCCGATGTTCGTGGGCGTCGGGTACCTCATTGTCAGGGCTTCCCGTGGCCAACGGGTGCAGGTGGGCTCCATGTGGGACCCTTTCAAGCACTACTGGCCGATCGTGGGGATTCAGTTCCTGGTCGGCCTGGCCGCGGGCGTCTGCTACATCCCGCTGTTTCTGGTATTCGTCGTGATTGCCTTCACAGGCGCGATGGGCGGCCGGCCAAACGATGAGTTCATCATCCTGACGGTTACCATCATCAGCGTGCTGGTGCTGGGATGCACCGTTGCATCCACGTACCTCACGGGCCGCCTGGGCTACTCCTCATACATTTACATCGATGAGGCGTCCACGGGCACGTCCGTCGACCTGTTCCAAGCAATGAAGACGAGTTGGAACAACACCGGGCCCTACGCCTGGAAGCTCGTGGGGCTGCAGTTGGCGACCAGCACCATCATGTTGCTCACCGCTCTGCTGCTGATCGTGGGCGCTTTCCTCATTGGATATCCGCTGTACACGGCGGCCCTTGCCGCGGCTTACGTGACCATTTTCCAGATCCGGGGGCAGGACCGCTGCGTAGTGTGCGGGTACGACCTGCGCCCGACCCCCGGCGTGGTCTGCCCCGAGTGCGGCACGATGCCGCCGGTGGGCTGATCAGGCGGGCGGGTTTTCGTGCCCTGAGGGAAGGTCGAGCCCACACTCCGGGCACTTGCCCTTGAGGCCGCGGGTGTCGTAGTCGCACCCGGGGCAGCGATACCCGACTTGCCTGATGCAGTAACGGACCAGGCGGGGCGCTCCTGCGAGGAGATAGATTCCGAAGAGGAGTTGGGCCAGAATGAAGACGAGTGATATGACCTCCAGTGGCCATGCTTGGCGGTCTCCGGCTGATGGGTAGAACATGTACGCGAGGTAGGAAAGCTGCGATCCGATGTAGGGGACTGAAATGCCAATCAGAAGGATGCCAATGCCGCGCACCAGAAGCTTGAACCAGCGTGGATCATTCATCGCTCGCTCCTGACGAACTGACGCAGCGGGCGCGGCATCCGCGACCTGAGCATCCACAGGGCCATCGCCGCCATACCAAAGGCGATTGCGTAGGTCGACAGCCAATGACCAACTGCCTGCCACGGGATGGGGCCCGGCAGAAGCAGCTTGTCAAACAGGCCGCCAATGCCGGCCGGGGCCCGTGAGACACGGCTGATGTAACCCTTTGCGGCCACCCAAAGACCATCCATCGCTCGAGGAAGTACTACGCCCAAGACACCTATGGCGACTGCGCACCGTACAAGGCATAGCGGCGCTTCGCGCATGGTGGCTGGAAGTTGCATGTGATAAGTCTACCGATTCGCTCCGGACGGTTCTTGGCCCAGCCACCCATCCTCGAACCTCATCCCCGGCATCATGGTCGCGGCGTCCGCGGACTCGACCATGCCCGCCACGGGGTACGCGCAGTAGTCCACGCTGAATGCGCCTGCGGGGCGGTGGTTGCCCGAGAGCCCCAGGCCGCCGAAGGGGAGTTTGGAAGATGCCCCGGCGGTGCCGGTGTTCACGTTGGTGCAGCCGGCGCGGACACGGTTCTGGAACTGCTCGATATTGGCCTGGTCGTGGGTGAAGATGGATGCCGCGAGGCCGAAACGGCTGGCGTTGGCCTGGTCGATGGCCTCATCGAGCGACTCGACGATGCACACACGGAGCAGCGGGCCAAAGACCTCGATGTCTGCGCCCGCAGAGAGCAGCGGGCCGTCTGCACCGCTGCCTGACTCGAACTTCGCAACGGTCATCACGCCGGGGGTGACATACCACCCTTCAGCACCGACACCCGCGCCGGTCATTTCTATCAGCGACTCGCCGCCGGCGCGCTGCATCGAAGTCTGTGCTTCCAAGATTGCCTGACGCGCTGCGCCTGAAATCACCGGGCCCATGAAGACGGGGTGGGTTGCGCGGGGGTCGCCGATGATGAGTTGCGCGGCCGCCTTGCACAGGGCCGGGATTACCCGGTGCGCCACTTCGCGGTGGACGATGAGCCGGCGGGTGCAGGTGCAGCGCTGCCCGGCGGAGATGAACGCGCACCGGACGCACTCGATGACCGCCTGCTTGAGGTCGGCATCGGGCATGATGACGGCCGCGTTGTTGCCGCCCATTTCCAGGGCCAGAATCCGGCCCGGGCGGTCGAGGTTGGCCTGCATGATTCTGCGGCCCACGGGCCATGAGCCGGTAAAGAGCACCCCATCGATGTCGTCGTGGGCCACCAGGCGGGAGGCAACTTCGGCGCCGCCCTGCACCAGGTTGAACACGCCGGAGGGCGCTCCCTCGGCCCGCAGCGCCTGGTCAAAGAGTTCGGCGAGGAGTTGTCCTACGGCCGGGGCCTTGTCGCTGGGTTTGAGCACGATGGTGTTTCCCATCGCGAGCGCGGGGATGATGTGGCCGTTGGGAAGGTGGGCGGGGAAGTTGAATGGACCCAGCACCGCCATGACCCCGTGGGGGCGGAACCACGCTTTGCCAACCCGGCTGGCGCTGAGGCCGACTTCATACCCCATGACTCGTTGAATCGACCCAACGGGGTCGAGTGTGATATCAACCTTGGCCCCCAGCAGCGCTGCCTCGGCCTTTGCATCCCACATCGGTTTGCCGACTTCATCGCGGATCAGGGCGGCGACCTGCTCACCACGCTCGGATGCGCACGACTGGTAGCGGCGCAGGACGGCGGCACGCTTCTCAAAGCCAAGGGCTGCCCACGCCGGGAACGCCCCGCGAGCGGCCGCGACGGCGGCGTCCACGTGCGCGGGGACCGGGGCGCCCGCCCAGACTACTTCCCGCGGGTGCGCGGGGTTGGTGGAGGTCAGCACAGCACCGGGCGCGTGAGCGATCCACTCACCGCCGATCAGGTCCGAGGGTTGGCGAGTGAGCGACGGGTGCGCTGCAGCGCTCAAGCCCGCGCCCCTTTGGCGATGCGCTTCCCGCCGCTCGGCTTGGCCGCTTTGCGGGCCGCGCGTTTCGCGGGCTTTTCCACCGGCAGCGTTTCGGTGACCCACGCGGTCATCGGGGTCACGCCGACCATGGCGCCGGGCTGAGTCTCCAGCAGTTCCATGACTGATGAAGTGGTGCGCAGCACGCCATCTTCGAGTTCGAAGCGGGTCTCGGTGCTGCGGAACTCTCCCTCGGGCAACAGCACGCTGATGATGCCGGGGACGGTGCAACGCTCGGGCGTTGTTGCCTTGCCGAGTTTGGCGCGTGATGTGTCCTTGACCAGCGGCACAGTGCCCGTCGCGGCCTCCAGGTGCGGGCCGCCATCGAAGGGATCGACGATGCCGCGGTGGGCAAAGCCGAGGCTTTCGAGCATGCGGCGAGCGGGGATGGTTTCGCGCGAGACCACGCCCACCATGTTCTGCACCTCCAGCGGGAGCAGGGTCAGGTAGATTTCTTCCTTCGGGAGGAGTTCAGAGATGAACTTACGGTTGTGCTGGCAGAAGCGGTCTGCCTCGGCGTACTTGACGGGGATGAACTTGCGCCCGAAGGCGTCCCAGAAGATGTTGTCGCCGCTGGAACTCACGGGCGGCATCATTTCCGCGATGATGCGCTCGGAGAAGACGGGGCGGTGCAGGCCCATGAAGTGGAACCGCACGAAGGAGATGAAGCGACCGGGGCGCAGCCGGTGGCCGCGGTGGGAAGGCTGCAGGATGAGCCCGCCGATCTCGCTGGGCCCTGTTTCATCGCCGTAGAGCTGACCGACGGTGTGCGTGGTTCCCTGGCCGAGTGAAGCACTGTAGAACCGCTTTTCGGAAATCTTAAAACCCCAGTTGGGGTCGCCCGGTCCGCCCTGGTGGGCGCGCACCTGCGAGGTGCCGATGACCCCGCCGGTCTCCATGTCCTCGATGGTGAACATGAAGAGATCGCTCTCTTCTTCGAGGGCGGCGAAGCCCCCCTTGCCGGCGCGCCGTGACTTGCGCCCGTTCGCGGCGGCGAGGGTCTGGGCCGGGGTCTGGGCGCCTGCCGCGACGCGGCGGAAGCAGCGCTGGCTGTGCTGGATCTTGTCCTCGATCAGCCGCTCATCGGGCGGGAGGTTGATGAAGTAGACCATCCGCGCCAGTTTCAGGAGCGTGGGAACATCCTCGGGCTTGGACTGACGGATGAGAAACACCGGAACCTCCTGCGCTGGTAGATCGGCCGGTAACGGCCGGGGATTCTCGCGATCACTGGGGGTTGGGCGGTGGGCATCCATGCCGTCGCCATGATGGGCCTCCAGAGGTATGGGTGAATGGTACGCCGATGGAGAAATGGTCACCTATTTAGGGGAATGTCAGCATGAATGGTTAGACGCCGAGGGTGGGCAACAAGCAGCCCGTCGGGCTGCGGGAAAAAAACAAAGATCGCGCTCGCGCGCCCCTCTCCGGGGGTGTCGTCGCAGAGCCTCCTCCACGCCCGGCTACGAACGCGCGGCTCTTCGGGCTGAAAATGCCAAGCCTTCGAGCAGAATCGCTACCGCTATCGGCCGTAGAGCGGGAGGTAGCGGTAGTAGACCTCGAGGCTGAGCGTACAGATCGCTGTCTGGTACACCCGCCCGCCGATGGTGGACCACTTGTCGGCGGGGTCCCAACTTCCTGCCGCGGGTCCATCCTTGCGTTGGTTCGCCAGGAGCGTGCCGGTAAGGGCGGCGTTCCAGCGGGGCCACTGGTCGCCTTGCTCCTGGAACATCGCGAGGGTGGCGTAATACCAGTAGTAGGTGTTGGCGCCCTTGTTCCAATCGGGCGGGTTCTGGGCGATGAGCAGGACCGAAGTCTGCATCATCGGCTCTTCGCGCCCGTGGCCGAGGAGTTGGCGAACGAACAATCCTTCCGCAGTCATTGCGGGCGTGGGCGGCTGGCCGGGCTGGTAGGCGTACAGACCCGGTGAGCCCTCGCTGACCATCGCGAGCCATTGGGCCGCGCCTTGGAAGGCGGATGCTGGCACTGCAAGTCCGGAGCGCTTGGCGCTCTCAAGGGCCATGACCTGCCACCCCATGACGGATGTGTCGCCGTATTGGCCGGGCTCGTACCTCCATCCGCCACGCTCGGTGTTACGAGCGGTCACGATGAACGCGATGGCCTGCTCGACCGGCTTCCTGAGTCGTTCATCCTTGGTCATGCCATACGCCTCGGAGATGGCGATGGCGGCGATGCCGTGGCTGTACATCGTGCCCCCGCCGCGCAGGTCACCATCCTTGCCTTGCCGGCTGAGCAGCCAGTCGATGCCCCTGCCAACGCGCTCGCGGTATGGCCCTTGCTTCATGTGGGTGTGATCGGCTCCCAGATAGCAGAGCAACGCCAGCCCGGTGACGGCGGTGTCAGAGTCGATCGAGGGCTCGCCGCCGCAGCGGCCGCAGTCGTCATCGTACTGGGTGCTGTCCCAGCGGCCGTCTCGCGACTGGTGCTTGGCGAGCCACTGAAGGGACGTCGCCACCGCCTGCTCGGTCTCATCGCTTCCGCCCAGTCGCTCGACGATCTCGTTGCGGATGTCCGGGGCGCGTTGCTTGTAAGGGTCTTCCGGCGTCGCCGCCTCGGTGGGTACGGCGACATCGGTCGTGGTCGCCTCGGGGAGTCGAAGCCCCCAGCGGGCATTGCCCGGGTCGTCGCCGTAGACCGGGGCATCACGGCCGGAGGCATCTCCACCGCCAACGAGGCTTGCGGGCTTGACAGAGGCGGGTGCTACGCCGGTCTGTACGTCGGCGACGGGGGCTTGGATGGATTCGACCTCGACACGTGGGCGGGATCGCAAGGCGATATCCATCCCGCCCGCGCCTACACCCGCGTCGGTTGCTTCCCGTTGCGTCAGAGTGTCGATCTCGGTAGGGAGTTTGAGGCCGGAGTTTGATTCGACATCCAACGCGGGCGCACCCGGCGTTCCCAGCGATCCGTGATGTGACGCCGCGTCCGCCTCGCCCCGCGTGCGGGCATCCGACGCACCGCTGCCGCGGAGGCTCGCGCCCGTGCCTGGGCGTGCGGGCGCGAGACTTGTCTGCTGCCCCGGTGCGGCGGCGTCCACTGTCGTGGGCACCGCCGGCCCCGCGGCACCGGCGCGTGAGGCGGCCGTGACAGCCGCGGCGGTGCCCGCAACCGCACCACGCTCCGAGCCTTGGGGCTGCTGGAGAGTTGTCGCCTGCTCCTGCGGCAGGCTCAGTGAGGGGCCACCCTGGGCTTGAACGTCGATGACGGGCGGGGCGTCGCTGACGGAGTTCGCCGCGGCGGTTGAGTTGCGCTTTGACTCACGGATGTCTGTCGCTGCCAGGCTGCTTTGGCCTACATCCCGCGTGGGGGCGGTGCCGCCCGCCGGTCCACCGCTTGATTGCGATGGTTCCACGATTGTGGTTGCATCGGGCGATGGACGTGCGAGCGAAGAGGAGGCTGGGGCACCAATGTTCGACCCCGCTTCCGCAGCAGCGGCACCGTTTGGTTGCACGGGGGAGTCGGTCCCGTTCGAACCGGGGACGGCGGTCTGGGCGTCCATCAGCGGCACGTCACCCGCGGCGGGTGTCACTTCGCTTGGCCCGGGCTTCGCGCCGGCGGCGCGGGCTTCACGCACGCTTCCAGGCGCGAGGCTTGTCGACGGCGCGCTGCGGGATGGCGCCGCCGATGTCGCGATGACACCGATGTCTGCTTCGGGAACGGATTCGACGGAGGCTGAGGGGCTGGCGAGTGTCGTTGGAACTGCCGCGCTAAGGGCATTGGTCGCCTCACCGGCGGCCACGCCGGGCGAGGATTCCGCAGACTTCGGCAGACTCACCTTTCCAGGCTCAACTCTCGGTGGGATGGCCGCTGCTCCGAGCGCGATTGCAGTTGCTGGCGAGTTCGCGGATTCAGATGCTCGACCCGTGGCCAGACTTCCCGCCGGTAATGAAGGAGCGGGCCTTGCGGTGCTGGGCGCTGCGATGGCTTCAGCATCGGTCGGTGTCGTGGCGGTAACCGGCGCGTTGGGGGCTTGGACCGAGCCAACCGTGGCCGTCCTCAATGAACCATCCACCTCGCTGGTGGCCTCACCCTGAGCAACGGAAGGAATCGCAACGGGCGACTGCTGGGCCGCCGGCGCACTGGCGGCGCGCTGCCCGGTGTTCATGGCCCGCGCCTGGTCGCCGGCGCCGGTTACGGCGTCGCTCGCGCGTGCGTCTGCCAGGTTACTGGTACCCCGGACGCGGGCAGGGCGGGCGGGGCTTGCAACGGCCGCGTTGGGCGCGGCACTCTGGGCGGCCACCGCGCCGACCGGACCATCAACCGAACCAACAGGCGCGGCTGAAACCTCGCCGGTTGCTTCGGATGCGATGCTGGCGCCGTCCGCGACCGGCACGGCGATCAATGCTGGCTGCCCCGGCGCGGGAGTTGCCCGCTCGGCGCCGCTCAGCGCTGTCCGCTGGTCGTCGGTGCTTGCGGCGTCCGAAGCCTGCGAACCGGCCAATCGCGAGGCCGGAACCTCACGGGATGGGGCCGTCGCGGTTTGGATCATGCCGGGGATTTCGCTCGGACCCACGGCGGCATCGACGGGGGCCTCGACGACCGCGACCGACAATCCCGAGGGCCGGCCCTGGCGTTCGACTCCGCTCGCGCCCACGGCTGCGACCGGCACCTGAACCTGCACATTGGTCGGCACCGGTGTTGAAGGACCGGGTTGGGCGCTGGGGAGCAGTAACGGCCCCGTGAACTCTCGCGCGGCGACGATCGCCATCCCCGCCGCCGGCTTGGCGCTGGATGGCCTGGCATCGCTCTGTATTGTGGAGTCACCAACTGCGGGCGCAATGACCGATGTCGACGGAACGCTGGCCGACTGCGGGCGTGCTGCTGTGAGGCTGGAGAATCGCTCGGGGACGCTAGCGCCCCCGGGCGCGGAGGGCACGGCAACGACGGCGGAAGGCGCGGGCTGCGCGGGTGGATTCACCTTCGGCGATGGCTCCGCTGGAGCGGGGCGAGCATCGTTAGCGGCCGCGGCGGTGATCGCACCGCTTGCGACATCCCTCGCTGCCGGCGCGGAAGTCGGAACTTGGTCCGCCGTGGCGGGATCAACCGCGGGAGCCGGGGCGGCAACCGAAGGAACGGTCGCCGACGGCGTTGAGTGCTCACTCTCACTCTCCGATGTCGCCGGAGCGACATGAGGCTGGTCTACGTTTACAGGCGCGCCCTGGGCGACGTTCTGGGCTGAGGGCGAGACCAGGGGTCTAGGAACGGTGGCGACGCGAGCATCCGGGCGCTGCGGCGACAGCGTGGTTACGCCGTCTGACGCCTGCGACGGGGCGGGAACACTTTCAACAGGTTCGGGCTGAGTCGCGACTACATTGGGCCCTGGTTCCACCGCAACCGGGTCTTGAGCGGTAGGCGGCTGGTCGGCCTCGGCAACCGCTTGGGCAGTCGCGGGCGCTGGGGTTGCGACATTGGATTGCGAATCAGGGATTGCAACTTCCGGAATCGTCGGATCGGTTCGGGCGGGAATGGCCGACGACTCCGACGCCCCGCTCGTCACCAACGCGGCGGCGGTGACGGTGCCCCGCTCAACGCCTGATTCGACCGCGCTCTCTTCGCGCGCTGCAATCTCCAGCACGGGGCCGTCAATCGCACCCGCTCCCGATGCTTCAACCGTGAACTGTGTAAGCCCGCCTCGCAACTGCGATGAGATATCCCCAGCGCCATCACCGGTGTCGCCGCCTTCGCCGGAGCCCGAAACGATGACCCTGTGGCCGCCGGGCTTCTGGAAGAGCTCTCCGAGTGAGGTGGTGACCCCCCACAGGTTCAGCGCAAACAGCAGAATCACGTGAAGGACAAGCGACGCCAGCAGGCACTTGGCCAACAGGCTGAGCCGCCCGCTCCGCAGCGTTCCGGGCCTGAGCCAGCGGGCGGCGGCGAGCAAGGCCAGTGCGGCCAGTAATAGCCAGAGGAGGTTGAACCAGATCGGGGACCACGTCCAGGCAATCTCCGTTTGCTCCTGACGCTTGTACTCAAGGAAGACTTCCCGCGATGTTGACGTCAGGAGGTTGTAGTCGGCGGCGACTGCTGCCGTGCCTTCTTCACTCCCAACAACTTCACTGGCAAGTGGTCGGTTGCTGCTGAAGTGCAGCGTAAACCCTGCCGCGCTGAGCGATGGGTCCAGTTCGTGGTACTCGGAGTTGATGGGCGCGCCAAGGTTTTCCGGTGGCTGAAAGTTGCCGCGGAGCAGGCGCGAGCGGTAGAGGTCAAACCCGCCCCCACTTCCCGCCCCTACGCGGTCGGAACTGAAGTACAGGAAGTCGCCGGCGGGGCTGAACGCGGGGGCCCCATCGTTGGCGCCTGAGTTCAGCGCGGTCACGGGCTGAGCGGGCGCGGGGCCGTCCTCACCGAGCGAAGCCGAGTACAGGTCGTAGTCGTGTCGCCCCACGTTCTCGCGCAGGGTGGCGGACCATGGGGCTGTGTTCAGTTCTGTGTGGTCGAGCGACCTGGGCCGGTTGGAGGCAAAGTAGAGCGTTTGCTCCACGGGCGAAAGCGCCGGCGAGTACTCATGGAAGACGGTGTTGATGGCGGGACCAAGGTTGAAGGCTTCGCCCCAGCCGTCGCCGCCATCGTGCCGTTGGACCACCCACAGGTCATACCCGCCCTCGCCCCCGGCGCGGTTGCTGCAGAAGTACAGCGACCGCCCATCGCGGCTGGGCTGCGGTCCCAGTTCATCGGCGGGCGTGTTCACCGCGTCCAACGCAAACGGGTCGCTCCAGCCATCGGGCGTCCACCGGCTGGAATAGACTTCTGCGTTGTGGCCGGCCTTGCCGCGGACAAAGAAGAGCGTGACGCCATCGGCGCTGATCCGCGGCTCGTATTCCTCAAGGTCTGTGTTGATGGCACCGGCGACCGGGGCGGGGGGCTCCCACAGCACACGCCGGGGATGTAAAACCTTTTCTGGCTCTCTAATGGAGTTGCTGTCGGTCAGGTATCCGGTGGATCGCCCGGCCCGCCAGGCCATGATGGTCACCACCCCGATCAGCAGGGCCGACATCACGCTGACGAGGATGATGCGAGTTCGCCGATCCATGGTGCATCATGCCCGCGACACCCCGCACGTCACTCGACGTGCATGGTGTCGATGTACGGCTCCTGAAGGCCGCTTGCCTTGCACGCATCCAGCACGTTCACGACGTTTGAGTACGCGGTGTTGCGGTCGCCGCGGATGCTGACCTTCTGCTCGGGGTTGGTGGCCGCCGCGGCGGAGAGCATGGACTTCAGGGCGTCTAGATCGACCTCTTTGCCGGCGACGACGATCTGACCCTGGGCATCCACGTTGACCACGATTTCCCTCAGGGTGGCGCTGAGGGGGCCGACAGCCTTGGTCATCGGGAGCGCGATCTGCACTTCGCGCTCGGCCTGCTTGAGGCTGGTCGCCACGAGAAAAAAGACAAGCAGGTTGAAGAGCACATCGACCATGGGCACAAAGTCCAGGTGGATCGACTCGGGCTCTCGGTACTTGATCATCACGGCGGATGGCCCTTTGAGGTTACGTTGCCGCCATGGCGACATCGCCGTCCAACGGTGCGACCCCGGTGCTCGGGCCTGCCCGGACGGGCTGGCGCACCGGTTCGGGCGCTGCCTGCTCCTCGGCTTCCTCCTCAATCCAGTCGAAGACCACCTTGTCGAGCGCTGCGAGCGTCGAGTCGATCCGTCCCATGAGCACCTGGTAGAAGATCATGACGGGGATTGCGACCAGCAGCCCGGCGGCGGTCGCGGTCCACGCCTCGTAAATACCTTCAGCGAGCCGCTCGGCCTTGCCCAGGGACTCGCCGGAGGCGGCAACGGACTGGAACGTCTTGATCATGCCGAAGATGGTCCCGAGCAGGCCGAGCATGGTCGAGACCTGCGGGAGGGCCGAGAGCAGCCGCATCCGCTGACGCAGGCGGATGGCCTCGCGCTGCCCGGCCTCATCGATGTGCTTCTCGCGCAGCGCGACCGACTCGTGGCGCGCCTTGATGGCGGCGCCGACGATTCCAGCCAGGGCGCTGCCGTCGGCCTTGGCGTACTCGATTGCCCGCCTGGGCTCGTGGCGCACGGCTCGAAGCCCGGCAAAGAACCCCGGGGGTATCACACGCGAGCGGCGGAGCGTGTAGAACCTCTCGGCAATAACCGTCAGCGCGAGCACCGAGCACAGCGCGATAGGGACCATGATCGGTCCGCCCTTGACGACAAAGTCCCAGACCGAGCTGACCTCCGTTCCCGCCAGCGGGTCGCCCCCACCAGCGGGGATCGCGCTCAGCAGGTACAGCGCTTGATCCATTTCCGCCCTCCGTAGCACCGGGCCCGCGCCCGGCGTTCTGATCTCACTGATTCCACGCGCGGGGCTGCGCCCGGCTCAGCCCGACGCCCCCCCGAACCTCGCCCCTGCACGTTCACTTCGCGGCCAACTGTTCCCCGGCCAACTGGGCCCAGCGTGTCCCGTCGTACTTGCTCTTGACAAGCTCAAACTGCGCCCGGGCCTCTTCGGTCCTGCCCAACTGGTTGAGGCACCTTCCAGCCTCGTACAGAGCCGCGGCGCTCCATTCGGGGTAGGCGTACAGGATGTCAACCTTCAGCAGTTCCCGCACCGCCTCATCGTATTGCTTGAGGGCGAAGAGGCACTCGCCGGTCTGGAACTGTGCGCGGGCGGCCGTCGGCCCCTGGTGCTTGTTGACGACCCGCTCATACCCGGCCATCGCCTCCTCGTACTTGCCCTGGTTCTCCTTCGCCCATGCGACGCCGAACTCGGCCTGGAACCACAGCTCGCTCTTGGAGAGGGCTCCGAGGTACGTGGTGAACGCCCGTTCACTGCCAGCCCAGTCCTGCTGAGCGGCGAGCACTTCGCCCAGGCGGAGCAAAGCCGGCCCGTAGGCCTCATCAGATTGGAACGAGTCCGCCACATGGCGCAGATGCACCGCGGCCTTGTCGTTGCGACCATCCTTGAAGTAACACTCTCCGCACAGCAGACTGGCCGAGGCCGTGAGACGGCTGCCGTCGTACGCCGCGAGAAACTCCTCGAAGAGCACCGCGCCGGGCTTGAACCGGTCCATCTTAAACTCGCACACCCCGAGGCGGTAAAGCGCCTGCTCGTCCACCTCGCGGGGGAGGCGAAGTTTCTGGTTGGCCGCGGCGAGGCGGACTTCCTTCAGCAACACCGCCGCGGAGTCGTAACTGCCGGCGTCGGACTCGATCGCCGCCAGGTCGAGCTTGGCATAGACCGCCAAGACACCCTTCTCGCCGCCGGCCAGGAGTTCGCGGTAGGCGTCGCCCGCGTAGGCGAATCGTCCCAGATCGCGCAGGCACGCGGCACGTTCGTAGGCAAGTGCGGACTGAACCGTGGGCTCGAGTTGCTTGCCGACATCGCGCTGGACGGCCTCGATCTCGGCCAGCACCGCTTCGGTTCTGGCGAGGCGCGACATGGCGATGGCACGCTGTGCCCGCGCCAGACCGGCCCTGCGGTGGTCGGGCATCGTCGCGAGGAGTTCAGAGAACACCTTGGCCGCGGCGTCGTACTTCTCGGCTCCCAGCAGCGACTGGCCCTTCTGGAATATCGCTTCGCCACGGGCCTTGGGGTCGGTATTCGCCACGGCGGCCCGATCAAAGGACTTCGCAGCGGCGGCGTGGTCCCCTGCGGCGAGCGCGATGGCGCCGAGATGAGAGAGCGCATAAGGGGCAAACCTGGCGTCCTTGTCCTCCGCCACCACAGTCTCAAATGCCTTGGCGGCCTCTTCGTGCCGGTTGAGGGCCATCAGGCACTGGCCACGCTCGAAGACGGCCTGCATCCGGTGCTGGCTCTTGCGCATGTCCGTGATGATCCGGTCAAACTGGGTGAGGGCCTCATCGTGACGGTTCTGACGGGCCAGTGAGAGGCCCAGTTTCAGCGTGGCATCGTCGGCGCCGCTCACATCGGGCCCGAAGGAGAGGTAGTCGGTCAGGTACCCTTCGGCTTGCGGCCATTGGGCACGCTGGAACGCGATATCGCCCAGGCACAGGAGTGCGGGCCGGAACGCCGCCTGCGTGGCTCGTCCATCCACCGCGCCCAGCAACAGCGGCGTGGCTTCATCGTACTTCTCGAGGCGAAAGAGCGCGGTCCCCAGGCGGAACTTGGCCTTGTCCACGTTGGCATCGCCCGCGTATTCCTTGATGAACCGCGCGTAGGCCGCGCCGCCTCCCTCTACATCACCCGACAGGAACAGGTTTTCGGCGGTCAGAAACGCCACGCTGGGGATCAGCTCGTGCTCGGGATACTTCTCCACAAACTCGCGGCAGTGCGCCAGGCTCTGGTCGTAGCGGGCGCTCAGGTGCTCGATCGAGGCGAGCAGTTCGAGGGCATCGGCGCAGAGCGCGTGCTTCGCAAAGCGCGTACGGAACTCAACCAGCACTCCCTCGGCGCCCGCCGAGTCACCCCCGCGCATAAGTGCGACGGCACGGTCGTAGGTCATTTCGGGGAGCAGGTCGCTCTTGGGGTAGGCGCTGATGGCGTTCTTCAGTCGCTCGGCTGCGCCCCGTGGCTCATTGCGGCGCAGGTCGCACTTGGCCAGCCAATACGCGCCCTGGTCGCTGCCGCCCTTGGTCTGTCGCAGAACCTGCTCAAAGTCCTCGGCGGCGGCGTCGAACTGGCCGCTATCAAATCGCACTCTCCCACGCTCCAGACGGGCCGCGCCCACCAGCGAGGAATCGGGGTACTGCGTGAGCAGACGCTCCAGGGCTGTTCCGGCCCCAACCAAGTCTCCCTTGCGATGCCGCAGGCCCGCCATGCCCAGGAGCGCATCGGGGACGAACTTGCTGCCGGGCCGGTCAATCGACGCGGCGTAGTAACGCTCGGCTTGTTCGCGCACGTCGAGCCGGTCGTGGCACTGCGCCACCAAAAGAGTGGCCTGATCTGCAAACGGAGAGGTCGGGCTGCGCTCCACGAGGGCGGCTAGACGGGCCGCCGCGGCCGCGTACTCCTTCTTGCCCATGTCCGACAGGCCCCAAAAGAGTTCCGACCGATCGCGGAGCGGGCTGTCGGGCCAGCGCGTCGCCAGGAGGCCGCACGCCTCCGCGACGGCGTCGTAGTTGCCATCGCGATAGCGGGCTTCGCCGAGCATCGCAGCGGCGTCGTCAGCCGACTCGTGCTCCATGTGTCCCGCCAGCAGTTTCTCGAGGCTCGCGGCGGCGTCGTCAAACCGGGACCCGGCCATATCGCACTGGGCGAGCAGCAAAAGGACCTCGGCTTCGAACTGGAAGTCCTTGAGGGTTCGAAGGCGGGTCAACTCGGACCCGGCCCCGTCGTAGTCCTTCATCTTGAAGAGGGCAACCGCCAAGCCGTACCGGGCCACCGGGGCTTTTTCGTGCTCGGGGGAAGCGGCCAGGAACTCGCGGTATTCACTCACCGCAAGCTCGTACATGCCGCGGTTGAGCAGGCCGTTACCGCTCAGGTACGACCGCAGCGCCGGGTCGGGCTCATCCATGAGCGTCGCGCCGGATACCGGGGTCCATGCCAGCGCGATCCCGGCCAGCGCCGCAAGCAGCCGGCGCTGCGCCGAACCATTGATACACATCGGTTACTCCCTTTCATCAAACTCCAGGCACGATTATAGAACGAAAGCGCGTGGCCCTGTCGCGGCCACGCGCATCTTCGGCCCCGGGGCAAGTTCCCGGCCATCCGCGTTCAGCCACCGGATCGGGTGTCAGGGCGTTTCCGGCTCGTCCGGGGCTTCGGCGGGTGCCGGAGCCTCGATTGCGGCGAGGGAAGCGGCTTCTTCGGCCAACGCTTGTGCCTCCGCCCGAAGGTCGTCGGACGTTGCTTCCTCGCAATCGGCCTGTTCGGACAAGTCGTCAGCTTGTTCACGCAGAGCGTCGGCCTGCTCGGCCAGCGCATCAGCGTCGGCCTCGGCACGGGCACGGTCCTCATCGGTCGCCCTGCTGGCCAATCCTCGCAGTTCATCGGCCCGGCGGGCGACGCCCTCGGCCTTGGCCCTCAGTTCATCCGCCCGAGCCCGCACTCTGGCCGCGGCCTGAGCATGGGCTTCGGCCTTCGCCTGGTGTTCGGTGAGCGTGTTGGTCAACGACCGATGGGGGATCGCCTGCAGTTCCGCCAGGGCGGCGTAATCGCGGGCCTGAGCGAGGTAGTTGAGCGAAAGGGCATTGATCGGGTTCTGGCCCTGGAGGTCGAGGGAGGGCTGGGATTCACCGGGGTGAATGACCGCCAGGAAGGCCCGCATGGCCGCGTGCTGCTGAGCCGTGCCGTGAACCTCAATGCCTTCATCCAGTGGCCGCACCAGGACGGGAACATCATCGCGCAGCATGAGTTGGCACAAGGCTTCAGCCTTCCCTTCCGGCAGGCGGTAACTGAGGATGACCACTTTGCCGTCGGGAGCGACTTCGGTAGCGGAGAACAACGCCATCCCCGGGATCGTGTCGGCGTTGAGCGAACTGCGCTTCCGGGGGCTTTGCCCGAGTTCCTGGAGGCGTTGATTCATCTGCTCGAGTTTTTCCTCCAGGCGGCGCAGTTTGGCATCGATATCGCCCCCATCGGAGTGTCCGGGTTGCGCCTGCGGGGCTTGCGAGCGCTCGGCCATGTGCCGCTCGAACGTGCTCATGTCGTCCGCGCTCATCGGTGCTCGGGGCGGCATGGGCGGCATCGGGGGGAGCGGCGGCAACGGGGCCAACGCCGCGCGCGGCGCCTTGGGAGCCTTGGGGGGCTTGGGTGCCTTAGGAGCCTTGGGTGAAGTGGCGGTGGCGCGGGCCTTTGCTTCGACCTTCGCCTGATGTTCGTGCATCTTCTTGGCGTGCATCTCGGCCTGGTGCTCTTTGAGGTGCTGCTCCGACTCTTCGGGCGGGCAGGCCCAGATGGGCGCCGCCACCAGTCCCCCGGCCCCGAGCGTGAGGGCCAGGATCAGCCCCGGAATCGACCTTCGCGGCGTCGTGCGTTGCGTCATCACCATCGTGAGCCTCCTCGCGAAACGTTGTGCTCCAATCGTCGTGACCCCGAGGCCCACGGCGGGCGGACGGAGACGTGATTGACTGATAAACCGACTCGTCTGAAGGAGTGCCTGGGCGTAGGCCCGGCGCTCGCGCGGCATGAGGGAGGTGACCCAGGCGTCGCAGCACATGTCCGCCTCCTCGCGGATCCGGCGGCGCACCCACCACACCAGCGGGTTCCACCAGTACAGCAGACAGACAAAGAGTTCTGCGCGGCAGACCCAGTGGTCGCGCCGGCGCAGGTGGGCAAGTTCGTGGTGGAGGACGGCGGCCCGACCCACTTCATCCAGTTCGTCCCACAGGGTTTGGGGCAGTACCAGTCGCGTGCGCCGGCCGCACCAGATCATGGGCGACACGCGGTCTGACACCATGACAACATCCGGGACGCGAAGCAAGCCCATGGTGGCGCCGGCACGGTCAACCTGGGCTCGAACCGCGGCGGTGGCCGGGTATGCGGTCTTGAAGATGCGGGCAAAGCGGAAGGCCCGGACCAGCATCAGCAATGCAAGGCTCGCAGCGCCCCCCACCCAGACCAGGACGGGCATGGCGGGCACACCCATCACCGCATCGCGCACGACCACCAGCCGCGTCATCCAGGCTCTGGCTTCGGTGATTGGATACCACCCCGCGGTTGGCGCGAAGCCTTCCTGCGAGCGAGGCGCGGAGGACGCGGGTGGCGCGGTGTCATTGATCGCAACCAGGCCCTGGGGAATCGCCACTAAACCGGGCTGCAGCACCGGCGGCCCGGCTTCGGCGACGAAATTCGCCCGGGCGTGGGAGCGCGAGGTGGGCTCGGATACCAGCATGGTTTCACCCACCGTGCGAAGGGACGGTGCGGATTCGCTGAACGGAGAGACACGGGGCACCTGGAGAGATTCGATCAAGGCGTTGGTCGGCTCGGGCGTTCGCTCGGACGCAAGGCGCTTCTCCGGGGAGCGTTCAGGCGGCACGGCAGCATCAAACGCCAACGCAACCGGGGGACTCACCGCTCGGGTGGGCGCAACATCCGATGGCATGTGCTGGCTCATGCCACGCGCCGATGTCACGATGGGTGTCAGTGCATCGAATGTGTTCACCGCGCCCGCAACACTGTCCGCCACTCGGGGAATCGCGGGCAGCGTCACACGCGGCATCACCGGAAGCACGATGAGGAGCGCCATGACCATCACCCACAGCAGGTGGCGAGTCGCAGCGCGGCAGGGTGTGAACCTGCAGATCCCGCAGACCAGGATCATCAATGGCACGACCGCCACGGCTGTCTGCCAGAGCGTCTGCGTGCTGAGGAACGACAAGTCCATTTCCGCCCTCATGCGCTCCGGCCGTAGCCGGGGCCGTTCCTGGGAGACGTTCAACCCGGTTCGTCACTGCCTTTGCGCGAATCCAATCGATCAATCAACTGCTGCAACTGCTCCAGTTCTTGGGCAGAGAACTTCTCGGTTTGCATGAGTTGCAGTACAAGTTGACCGGCCGCGCCGTCGTACAACTGCTCGACGACCTCGCGGACCCTCCACGCCGACACCCGGTCGCGGCTGACCTTCGCCTTGTAGATGTACGCCAGTTCGCTCTTGTCAGAAGCGACGCAGCCCTTGGATTCCAGGCGGGTCAGGAAGGTGAGCACGGTTGTGTAAGCCACCTTGCGGCCGCGCTCGTGCAGGCGCTCCATGACCTCGCGGACCGAGCCGGGGCCCAGGTCCCAGAGTGCCTTGAGCACTTCCAGTTCCGCATCCCCGATCTCGATGGTCTGCTTTGCCATGAATGCTTCTGTGCCGCGCTGGGCTTTGAGTCGCGATGGTCAACTACGCTCGTCGTAGACCAACTCTACTACAGGTGTCGTAGGTCTGTCAAGGGAAATATTCTGCCGACCCGAAAGATTCAGATGCGCTTCCCGGCGATCCCCGGCGAGGGAAGTCGGAAGTGGTTTACCAGGCATAACTTGCTCCAAACTCTCATCCGTTCACCGGGAACGACGTGCATACCGACCGAGATCCGGAGGTGGCGGCCCCGCCGAGGAATGGGGAGGCCACCCCTCATGTACCCCGGTTGCGCCGTAAACTACGCGGCTCCAGCCGAAGTACGGCCCCACCCGGCACTCCGCCCCGCCAAGGACCATCCATGCCCTCCCTCGACATCGTCTGCCGCGTCAATATGCAGGAGGTCGACAACGCCCTCAACAACACCCGCAAGCAGATCGCCAACCGGTTTGACTTCCGCGGGGCCAAGGCCGAGATCACGCTGGATGTCAAGGAAAAGACGCTGCACATCCTGACAGAAGACAACTCCAAGATGGAGGCCATCCGCGAGATGTTCTTCTCCAGCGCCGTCAAGCGCGGCCTGAACCTCAAGCTCTTCAAGCTGGAGGACACGATCCCCGGCGCGGGCGGCAACGTGAAGCGGGATATCAAGATCCGCGAAGGGTTGGAGATCGACTTTGCCAAGAGCGTCGTCAAGCTGATCAAGGAGACCGGCCTCAAGGTTCAGGCATCGATCCAAGGCGACGAGGTGCGCGTCAATGGCAAGAAGATCGATGACCTGCGGGCGGTCATGGCCGCCCTGCAGGCGGCCGACCTCGAGGTCCCCCTGCAGTTTGTCAACATGAAAAGCTGACGGCGCTTGGCCTCCCGGCCCGTGTGTACGCCTCGCCAAGACTGAATCTCTTTATGCCAGACCCAACCCCCGCTAAACTGGCTCAAGCCAGGAGAATCCCCATGCCCACCCCCACCACCCCCGTCGACCAGTTCATCGCCGGCCAGCGCACCCGCGAGTCCGCAACCAGCGCCATGCGCCCGGTCATCAACCCCGCGACCGGTCAGCCCATCGCGCAGGTTGACATGGAGAACACCCGGGCCGCCGAGCGGGCGGTCGAAGCCGCCGCGGCAGCCTTCCCCGCCTGGTCCGCCAAGCCGGTGGGCGACCGCTGCCAGTTCATGTTCCGTTACAAGCAGGTGCTCGAAGATCACTTCGAGGAACTGGCGGGGATGATCGTCGCCGAGCACGGCAAGACCATGGCGGAGGCTCGCGGCGATGTCCGGCGCGGCATCGACTGCGTGGAGTACGCCTGCGCAGCCCCAACGCTCATGATGGGCAAGTCGCTCCCGCAGATCGCGGTGTCCAGTTCCTTCTGCCGCACGGAAGACAAGAGCGGTGTGGGGATCGACAGTTCGGTAGACCGCGTGCCCCTAGGCGTGTGCGTGGGCATCACCCCCTTCAACTTCCCCGTCATGGTTCCGTTGTGGATGTGGCCGATGGCCGTGGTGTGCGGCAACACGTTTGTGCTCAAGCCTTCCGAGAAGGTACCCATGAGCGCGGTGCGCGAGGTCGAGCTCGCGCACGAGGCCGGCTTCCCCGCCGGAGTTCTCAACCTCGTTACCGGCGGCCCGAGAATCGTCGACTACCTCATCACGCACGATGATGTCCGCGCCGTCTCCTTCGTGGGATCGTCCAAGGTTGCCCACCACGTCTATACCACCGCCACCAATGCAGGCAAACGCGCCCAGTGCATGGGTGGGGCGAAGAACTACATGGTGATCATGCCCGACGCCAACCAGGATGCCGTTGTCGATGGCGTCCTGGGCTCGGCCTTTGGGAACTCCGGGCAGCGCTGCCTCGCCGGCTCGGTGTGCATCGCCGTGGGTGATGCGGGCTCGTGGTTGCTGCCACGATTGACGGAGGCCGCGAAGAAGCTCAAGGTGGCAGCGGGTTGCGAGCCGGGCGTGTCCATGGGCCCGGTCATTGACGACGCCAGCAAGCAGCGGATCCTGGGGTTCATCGCCTCGGGCGAGCAGGACGGGGCCAAGCTGGTCTTGGATGGACGTGCGGCCGCGCTTCCGCAGCAAGGCTGCTTCGTCGGCCCCACCATCTTCGACCAGGTGCGGCCGGGGATGCGCATCGCCGATGAAGAGATTTTCGGCCCGGTGCTCAGCGTGATGCGCGAGGACACGCTCGATGCGGCCCTCGCCACCATGAACCGGTCGCGCTACGGCAACATGGCCGTCATCTTCACTTCAAGCGGCTACAACGCCCACCGCTTCAAGACCCACGCCCAGGCGGGCATGATCGGCATCAACGTGGGCGTCCCCGCGCCGATGGCCGTCTTCCCCTTCGCGGGTTGGAAGCAGAGTTTTTATGGCGACCTGCACGCCAACGGCGAAGATGCGGTGAAGTTCTTCACCGAGAGTAAGGTGGTCGTGAGCAGGTGGATGTAAGTGGACCGGCCACTGGGGGGTTCAGGCCCCCAGGCGCGCCGCCAGTTCCGCAGCGCCCTTGACCTGAAGGTCGGCCGCGCGCCGGGCGTACGGACCCGCTTTTTCCTTCTCCCCTGCCCGCTCCAGCCACAGGGCTGCCTCATACGCGAGTTCGCCCCGGGCCTGGTCCTGGTCCGCGGCCTGCGTATAGATCGCCGCAGCTTCCGCGGGCTTGCCCAGCATCCCAAAGCACTCGGCCATGAGCGGAAGCACGCCCGGTTCGCGGCGCTGGTTGACATCCAGGCCGATGAGCAATGTCAGCGCCTTTTCGGGATTGCCTTCTCGCTTGTGGGCTCGCGCCTCGATCACCCGCCACATGGTGGCCTGCGGATCGATCTCCCTCGCCTTGGCGATGTGTGTCAGCGCAATGCTGGGCTTGTTCTCACGCAGGGCGATGTCTGCAAGTGTTCCCCAGGTCACCGGGATATCGGGCTTGAGTTTCGCCGAGAGGAGCAGGCTCTTCTTGGCTTCATCTATCCGCTCCATCTTCAGTTGCACCTGGCCCAGGAAGAGGGGCACACGGTAGTCGCTGGGGTTGGCCGTCTGCGCCGCCGAGTAGTGCTCGATCGCGCGGTCAAACCGGCCGCGCATGTTGGCCAGGGTTCCGGCGGCAAACTCCACCTCACCCTCGCGCGGCCCGATCGCCAGGGCTTTTTCGTAGTTGCTGTATGCCTCATCCAGGCGAGCATCCGCCGACAACACCTCGGCATACAGGATGTACAGCCGCTGCTCAGATGGGTGCTCGACAATCGCCTGCTTCAGGATGGCTTCGGCCTTGCCGTTTTCCCCGGTGCGCCGGCACGATTCGGCGGCGTTCAGGATCGCATCGAGTTTCGCGGTCGAGGCCGGACGCTTGGAAGTGTCGGTTGCCGCCCCCTCTCCCCCACCCGATGTGCCCATGGCCCGCCAGCCGAGTACCGCGGCCCCGCCCGCGGCGAGCACCAGCACCGCGATGATTACCCCAAGCCAACGGCCTTTGGATGATGTTGACTCCGCCTGTCCCTGCACGAGTGTCTGCTCCATATCCCCATCTATCGGCTCGGGCGCGTACACCCGTTCCACAATGGCTTCGCGTGATCACATGGCGGCGACCACACCACCAACAACGCCGGAAAATGCCCCTCAGGGCGGAACGGGCGAACTCCCCAAACAGTACCGCCCCAGTGACCACGAGGGGCGGATCTTTGCCCGTTGGATCGACGCCGGAGCCTTCAAGGCCGACCCCGGCCGGGTCCTGCGGGGCGAAGCCAAGCCCTACTGCATCCTCATCCCTCCGCCCAACGTGACGGACCGGTTGCACCTGGGCCATGCCCTCAACAACTCGCTCCAGGACATCCTGGCACGCGCCCACCGGATGATGGGGTTCGAGACGCTGTGGATGCCGGGGACGGACCACGCGGGGATCGCGACGCAGGCGGTGGTGGAGCGACGCATCAAGAAGGATGAGGGCATCACCCGCCAGCAGTTGGGGCGCGAGAAGTTCGTCGAGCGCGTCCAGGCGTTTAAGGATGAGTACGAAGCGGTCATCATCGGCCAGCTCAAGGCGATGGGGTGCTCGTGCGACTGGGAGCGGCAGCGCTTCACGATGGACGACATCTGCGCCCGCGCGGTGCGCGAGGCGTTTTTCCAACTTTTCAAGGATGGCCTCATCTACCGCGGCAAGCGGCTGGTCAACTGGGACCCGGTGCTGCAGACCGCCGTCGCGGATGATGAGTGCTACGACGAGGAGGTTGACGGCCAGTTCTATTACCTGCGGTACCCGCTGGTCCATCAGCACGGCGCTCGGACGGAGAAGGAACTCTCGCAAGGCCGGCCCGCGCCGGATGATGCGGTCCCGGCGACTTGGTCGGAGTTGGCACTGCGCGGCTACCCCGGTGCCGAGGCCATGCCTTCCGAGGAGCCCGCGTGGGTGACGGTCGCGACGACCCGGCCGGAGACGTATCTGGGGGATACCGCCGTGGCGGTGAACCCCAAGGACCCGCGGGCCAAGGCACTGCGGGACCTCTTTGTTGAGTTGCCCCTGGTGGGGCGCGTGATCCCGATCATTGAGGATGACTACGTCGTGCTCCCGGCGGCTGATGGGGAGTATGGCAAGTCGCTGCGGTTGCCCGAGCGCGATGAGCCCGAGGACCCCAAGGCGGCGTTCGCCACCGGGTTCCTGAAAGTGACGCCCGCACACGACCAGAACGACTACGAGCTTGGGGTGCGCCACAAGCTCGACATGATCAATGTGATGGCCCCCGATGCGACTATCAGCGACAAGCACGGGTGGACCGCTGTGGATGGGGCGCACATCTTTGTCGGCAAGAAGCGCGAAGAGGCCCGCAAGCTGGTGGTGAAAGAGTTCGATGCCCGCGGCCTGCTGGAAAAGCAGCGCCCGTATCGGCACTCGATCAAGCACTCAGACCGCAGCAAGGCGGTGATTGAGCCGTACCTGTCGGACCAGTGGTATGTGCGCGTCACCGACCCACGCCTCGCCCAGAGCGCGAATGCGGCCTTAGCCCCGGAGCAGCGCACCCATTCACCCGAGGCCACGGGCCGCCCCGCCACGGGCGCCGCCCACTCCTCGGCGGGAACGAGCGCCGCCACCCTCCGGGACACGGGGAACACATCCCGGACGACCGGGAGCACATTCCAGTCCACCGGGAGTACGTTCCAGCCCGCCGGGAACACGCTCCAGGCAACCGGGAACACACTCCAGCCCGCCGGGAACACATTCCGGACGAGCCGGAATACTTCGGGAACAGCGCCCGAAGCGGCCCCCGCCGGCGATGGGGCCCTGCGGTTTCACCCGGCCCGCTATTCCCGGACGTTCGAAAACTGGCACGATAACATCAGAGACTGGTGTATTTCGCGGCAGCTTTGGTGGGGGCATCGGATTCCGGTGTGGGCGCTACGCTGTCGGTTCCGCACAGACGAGTTGGTTGAGCAGCATCTCGAGATGGGATGTGAGCTAAGTCCGGTACTTGCGCAAGAGATATGCGTGGAGTCGATGCTCGGCTGCAGCCCAATGGACGTCTTTGTAGATGCAGGATGCCCGGAGAGCGACTTCCACGTCATTTTTGACGGCAACGAGACAGTCTTCCTTTGCACACGGACGCCAGAAGCTGCGAGTGTCATGGAACGTGTAGCGACATTCTGGCGAAACAACCGAGAGTTACTTGCGGAGCGTCATTATCCTGAAGCGTCGCGATGCGTGCGCGTTGAGGGGCTCGACAGTGTGGGTACACTCTGCCTGACCGACTTCCTGCGCGAAGTCATCGACGTTCAGCAAGATCCCGACGTCCTCGACACATGGTTCTCCTCCGCCCTCTGGCCCATGTCCACGATGGGCTGGCCCGATTCTCATCGCGCCGCATCGGAATCCGGCATCGCCGACTTCCCGCAGCTCCTAAAAGCTTTCAACCCAACGTCCACCCTCTGCACCGCCCGTGAAATCATCACCCTCTGGGTCTCCCGCATGGTGATGTTCAATCGGTACTTCATGGGTAGGTCGGCTCTCCGAGCCGACAGTGCGACACCCGACCACACGAAGCCATCAGGTTCGAGTTCAGTTTCAGAATGCGAAGCGTCGGCTCGGAGAGCCGACCTACCCGGCACCGTCCCCTTCCGCGACGTCTTCATCCACGCCATGATCCAGGACGGTGAAGGCCGCAAGATGAGCAAGAGCCTGGGCAACGGTGTCGATCCCCTCGACATCATCGCCACCCACGGCGCGGACGCCATGCGGTTCACGCTCTGCCACATGACGACGCAGACGCAGGATGTGCGGATGCCGGTCGTGAAGGACTCCGCCACCGGCAGGAACACCAGCCCCAAGTTCGACATGGGCCGCAACTTCGCCAACAAGTTGTGGAACGCGGCTCGTTACGCACTGGGCATCCTGAACACCGCTCGCGAAGCCTCCGCCCCCAATGCCCAATCCCCGATGCCCAACGCCCTTTCGCTTCCGGATCGCTGGATGCTTTCGCGGCTCCACACCGCCGTCACGGAGGTCGAATCCTCCCTGGCCGACTTCCAGTTCAGTAACTACGCTCAGACGCTCTACGACATCCTCTGGCGCGACTTCTGCGATTGGTACCTGGAAGCGATCAAGCCCACCATCGCGGGCAACCCCGGGCAGCGGGCCGTGCTGACCCACGCGCTCGACACCATCCTGCGGCTGCTGCACCCCATCATGCCCTTCGTGACCGAGTCCATCTACGAGCGGTTCCGAGAGATCGGTACGCCTCCCATCGCCGGCATCACACTGGGCGCAGCGCGGAAGAATGGCCTGCTCTGCACGGCGGGGTGGCCCACGATCAGCCCCTCGTTTCGCGATGAAGAGGCAGAGAAGCAGTTCGAGCGCATCCGCGAAGTCGTGACCGCCATCCGCGAAGTCCGCTCGCAGCACAACGTCCTGCCGCGACGCAGGGTCACGCTGCACACACCCCCCGACAAGCTCGCATTCCTCACCGAGCACGGCGTGCTCATCACCACGCTGGCCGGGGTCGAGGCCATTACCTCCGAGAGCCCCGCGGCGGCCAGCGTCGTGGTTTCCTGCGATGGGGCTGAGTTCCGCCTCAGCAACCTGGCCGATGCGGTCGATGCCGACGCTGACAGGGCCCGCCTCACCAAGCTCCTGGCGGACCTCGAAAAGTCCATCACGACGTTTGAGGGGCGGCTGAACAATCCCGGGTACGCCCTGAAAGCCCCCCCGGCGATGGTGCAGCAGACCAAGGATCAACTGGAAAAAGCCCGGGCCGAACACGCCGCGGCCAAGGCAGCCCTGGGGCAACTCGGTTAACTTGACGGCACATCGGTTTACGCCGCGGCCCTGGGGCTCGCACGAGGAGAAGCAATGGACTCAAAGGCTGCGGGTACCGTGCACAGAGGACCGCTTCTCCGGGCGGCGTTGGCCGTGCTGTTCTGCGGAGCGGGCTTTTCCTGCACAGAAACCTCCCCGCAGCGGTCGAGCCGGCCAGTCACCGTTTCCCCCGCCATCGTTCGGTCAGAACCCACCGAACTCGCCACGTTGCCGGCGGTGATCGTGCTCTCGGTGGAACCTTGGACCTTTGAATCGGGAGAAGGGCAGGTCATCCTGACGCCCTCGTACCGCATTCTCACCACCACGACCAAAGCCCCGCTGCTGGAGCGTGTGCCGCTCTTCCTCGAGATGGCGCTCATGAACTACACCTCGGCACTGGGTCCGCTGCCGCGCCCGCACGCGCCGATGGAAACGTACCTGATGGCCAACCGCTCGCAGTGGTCGCGCATGACCCAGCGGCTGATGGGTGACCAGGCGGAAATCTACCTTCGCATTCAGCGGGGCGGGTTTTCTTCCGGCGGGCGGGCGCTGCTCTTCGACATCGGCCAGCGCGACACCTTCGCCATCGCCGCCCACGAGGGCTGGCACCAATACACACAGCGCACATTCCGCAACCCGCTGCCGGTTTCTCTGGAGGAGGGCCTGGCGACCTATATGGAGGGATTCCGTTGGGACAGCGAGAAGCGCGACCGCCCCAAGTTCCTTCCCTGGGCAAACTTCGAGCGGTTCGAGCAACTCCGCACGGCCGAGCGCGGCGGCCGTCTCGCACCCCTGCCGGTGCTGCTGCGGTCAACGCCCCAGGAACTGATGGCGGGCGACCCGGAGAGCGCCCTGGTCTACTACGCACAGGTCTGGGCCCTGATCCACTTCCTCAACGAGGGCGCGGGCGGCGACTACCGCGGAGGGCTCCGGGCGATGCTGCGGGACGCCGCGGACGGTCGGTTGGTGCCGCGCATCCAGCGGGAGTTTGGCAGCCGCGCGGCTGGCACGTACTCCCGATCGCGGACGGGCGTGGACCTGGTGGCGCTCTACGTCGGCCGGACATCAGAGGCGCTGGATGCGGAGTACCAGGAGTTCATCAGGCAGGTGGTAAAGGTCGGCGGCCGCCAGCGAATTACGCAGGGGCTGTCGCCGATCGAATCAGAGTGATGGCGGCCACGTTCTTGGTTCTCTCAGAGGACACTCTCTGCGAGTCCTGCGCCTCTGCGTGAGCCGTCTACTTGCCTGCGATCACGGCGACGGCGGCACGCCCAAGTACGTCAGGCTTCGCTCCATCACTCGCCTGACCACGGGTCCCGCAACGGCGGCGCCGTAATGCGTTCGCTTGTGGATGCGATCCGGGCCCGGGTCGTCAATCACCACCACAACCACCAGTCGCGGCGCCTCAACGGGACCGCCCGCGATGAAACTGGAGTTGTACTGATTGTCAAAGTACCCGCTGGTCCCCGCGGGCCGCCTCTTGCCCGGCGGGGCCTTGCCGACCGGAATCTCTGCGGTACCCGACTTGCCAAAGAGCGTGTACCGCCAGCGCTCGCCCTCGGGCGGCTTGGCGTACCGCGACTCCATGTTGTTCACCACGCTGCTCATGGTCTGGCGTGTCAACTCGGCGATTTCTCGCGGCAGCACGCGGTAGGTCACGCCCGTGGGTCCATCGGGCTCCGAAGCCGTCAACCGCAGGCTGGGCAGTGTCCCGGCGAGTTCCCCCGTCCGCGCGTACGCGCAGAACGCCCGGACCATCTGCAATGGGGTCACTGAGATCTCATGGCCAAAGGCCACCGAGGTCTGCGTGTACTTGCTCCACCGCCGCATGGGGGTCACGATCCCCGACGCCTCGCCGGGAAGGCCGATCCCGACCTTTTTGCCGAACCCGAAGCGCACGGGCACTTCGTGCAGGTCCGCGAAGCTCACGCGGTGGGCCGCCTTGATCATCCCGATATTGGATGAGTGGATCAGGACCTCCGACCATGTGAGCGTGTCGGACTTGTGCACATCTTGGATGGGACGGTTGCAGGGGGTCATCCACACACCCCGCCCGATCTCGAACACCTCATCCGGCTCCGCGAAGCCAATCTCCGTGATCGCGGACCAGACGAAGGGCTTGAAGGTCGAACCCGGCTCGTAGATGTCTTCGACACAACGGTTCCGGCCCAAGGCCGGGTGGATCTTTCGCTGCGGATCGTCCACCAGCGTCACATACCGATTGCCGGGAGGAACGACGGGCTCGTGTGCGCGGGGCTGGCCCGGCTTGGGGGCAACTACCCAGGGGTACGGCACCGCATCCGGAACGTCACGAACGATGTCAACCATCGCCAGGACTTCGCCCGTGCGCGGGTCGGCCATTACAAGCCGTCCGCCCGCGGCGTCCGCCTCTTCGATCCCGCGCAGCAACTCGGCGTGCGCCAGCCGCTGCAGTTCCAGGTCGATCGAGAGCTTGATGTCCAGCCCCGGAAGCGCGGGCTGAACCTGCCCGGGCTCGACCCACAGTGGCCGCCCATAGGCATCGCGAACAAAGTTAATGCGGCCCTCGAGCCCGGCGAGTTGGTCGTCCAACAACCGCTCGGCGCCCATGAGACCGGCGTGCTCAAAGCCCACCTTGCCGACAATGGAAGCGACCTCGGCCCCGCCGGTGTACTCCCTGACACGGACCTTGTCGAGGATCACGCCGCGCAGTTTGAGGTCCTCTATCGCCCTCGCCTGCTCATCGGTAAGCACGCTGCTCAGCACGAGGTACCGAATGGGCCCCCGCGGTGGGGCGGCGTCGGCCTCATCATCGCCGTCTTCTCCCGAACCGGGCGCTGGTGGGGCCGCGGCCTCGGCAACCCACGCGGCCTTGGCGATGGCGCGGCGTTCATTCTCCATCAGGGCCGCCACGACCCGCTCGCCCAGGGCCTCGGCGGGCGTCTCAATGACCTCGGCCAGTTTGGCGATGACATCGCTGGGGTCATCCGGCAGCAGCGTGGGGTCGACCACGGCCCGGGTACCAAACCGGGTAACCGCCAGGAGGCGGCCCCGAGAATCCGTGAGATCACCCCGGAGGGAGGGCTCAAGCCTGGTCGTCACCCGCGGCTCGATATGGGCCGCAAGGGCGGTGGACGGGCTGATCTGCAACTGCGCGACCCGGCCCAGCGTGGTCAGGAGCAGCACGGTGAGGCCGATTGCCAGCGCCCAGGACACCAACCCGAAGCGTGCTTCGTGCGCTGAAACCGGCGTCATCGGGGCGGCTCCGAACTGGCAATCCGGGGGGGCTGCGGCAACGCTGAAGGAATCGGCACCCGGGGCCTCGACGGCGAGGGTGCAACGACGGGGTGGAGCGGGCCGATCTCGGCGGTCATCCGTTCAATCTGCTCTGGCGTGATCTGTTCGGCGATTCGCGCCCGCAGCAACCAAAGCCGTTCATCCGCGGAGTTGATTCGCAGTTGGGTCTGGGTGAGTTCGCTGGCGACCTGGAGGCGAGATTGGCGTAGGGCAAGCAAGGCGCACCCAACGGCGCCCAACGCAAGCACAACTGCAACCAGCTTCGCAAACACCAGCTTCGCCTTTCAATCGTGCTTCACCCGGATCGCGCGGGCGGTTTGGGGTAGATCGAATAGCAATCAAGCCGTCGGCAGCTTGAGCACCGCCCCAAGTGGAACGTTGTCCGGATCGCGGAGCACGCTTTTGTTCAGCCGAATGATCTCGCCTGCCCGTTTGCTGCTGCCCAGTTCGCGCCTGGCGATTGCTCCCAGCGTATCGCCCTTCCTGACCGTGTAGTTGGCGGGCTTGGCACGCTGCTCCGCAGTCACCCGGCCGACGGGCAAGGATGGCGGCGTCACACGCGAAGCCAGTTGCACCACGTTGCCGGCGGGCCTCCCGCTGATCGCGTCCGCGGTCGGGATGCGCAGTTTCGTCCCAACCCGGACTTCGCCCTTCGCTCCGATACGACCGGTGTTGTACTCGGCCAACTTGCTCCACAGGTTGCCGTCCCCGTAGTACCGCTTCGCGATCTTGAACAGGTTGTCACCGGGAACCACGGTGTGCAGCCGCTCGGGAACCGCGGGCACGATGGTCGGGGTACCAATCACCGGGAGCGTTTCGGCAAGCCCCACTGCGGGCGGCCTAGTTACGGCATGCATGACCGGCTGAACCGCCACGGGGAGCGTGAACTTGCCATCGATGATGGTGCCGCCGCGGCGCAGGATCTCCTGGGCGAGGGAGGCGTCGGCGAGCGTTGCCGACTGGGGCTGGGCCGGAGCTTCATTCGCGACAGGCGTGGTGCGACCCATGACAATCTCAGTCACAGACGGGGGCATCACACCCTGCGTCGGAGTCGCTTCGGTCGTGAGTGGGCCGATGGGGGGCTGCGAGAGTGCCACGGCAATGTCGGGCTCGGTGAGGACCACCGGGGCGGTCGCCGCGCCGATGGGCTCTTCGGGGAAGCCCCCGGCGAGCTGGGTACTCCGAGCACTGGAAAGGTGATCGCTGATGAGAACGGTCACCACCAGGACGAGGGAGAAGCCGACGATCAGCGCAAGCTTGAGTTCACGGGTCACTATTTTGCGTCCTTGCAACAGCCGACACCCAACCCGACGACCCGGCCGCGAGCGTCCTTGCCCCGGCCAAACAACTGCCGCCGAAAACTGCGTTCGCCGCCTTCCGGCCGCTTCGCACTCCCCATCTCAACCGTCAGCGGGCTTTCCCGCCAACCCCATCCCAATGCACCGCAACTTAGCAGACCTGGCCCTGGTGTTCGCCGCGAGTTCCGCCTCGCCCGCCGTCACGTGCCCCAGAGACAGGTCTTCAAAGCCCAATCCAATCAACCCCGCGAACGCCTGCTTCACAGGACGGTCCTCGAGCGAATGAAACGTGATGATCGCAATCCTTGCGCCAGCCGAGAGCCACCTTCCAGGCGACCCGTTCGAAATCAACCTCGCATCCGCCGCCAATGACCCCAGCAACGCCTCAAGACTCCCGATCTCGTCGTTCACGGCGATCCGCAACGCCTGGAACGTACGCGTGGCTGGGTCGATCTGCCCCGGTCCCCTTCGTCCGGGTGAGGCCGAGCGCACCACTTCAGCCAAGCGTGTGGTCGTGAGTATCGGCCCGCTTGATCGGGTTTGCACAAGTTTTCGCGCGATGCGCCGGGCGTTGCGCTCATCCCCGAACCGCTCGATCAGGTCTGCCAGTTCGGCTTCCGAAAGGGAAGCCACCAAGTCCGCGGCAGACGTTGGCATGGACGGGTCCAGCCTCATGTCCAACGGCCCTTCGCGGCTGAACGAGAAACCCCGCTCCCCGGCCTCAACCTGGTTGGACGCAAAGCCCAGGTCAGCCAGCACAAGGTCGGCCTTCAGGCCCGCCGCGCCGAGTTTATGCGGAACCTCGGCGAAGTTGCCTTGGAGTGCGAGCACTTTGAGGCCTGGTGCAACCCGCATCACGGCTTGTGTTGCCCGATCCAGGTTTCCAGGGTCAGCGTCGTTGAGCACAACGGTCCCGCCGGGCTGCAATCGCTCGGCGATGGCCGCCGCATGGCCGCCCAGGCCCGCGGTGCAGTCCAGGAAAACTTCGCCCGGTCGCGGCTGGAGCAGCGCGAGCGTCTCGGCAAGGAGCACCGGCGTGTGGGTGGGGGTATGGGCTGCATCGGTCACAGGCGAGGCTATGCGGCGACTTGCTGATGGGCACGGTGGCATGGGATGGGCGCCTGTCGCCTGCCGTCCCTTCCCTAGACTCGCCCCATGCCAAGTCTCCACCGGGTCACAGCCTTCATCCTCATCGCTTGTGCGGCTCTGCTCAACGCCTGCTCCCCCAAAGTCCAGATCGACATCGGCGCCGGGCCCGAGCGCCTTGCTGAGGGCCGAGTGTTGCGGGATGAGCACGCCGGCAAAGACAAGGTCGCGATGATCGAAGTCCGCGGCATGCTCTTTGATGGCAACCGCCCGGAACTGCTCGGCACGGGTGTCAACCCCGTGGACCGGTTCATCGCGCAGCTCGACATGGCCGAGCGCGACCCCAATACCCGGGCGATCATCATCCGAATCACCTCTCCCGGCGGCACGGTCACATCCAGCGACATCATGCACTCCGAACTGCGTCGCTTCTCCTCCAAGACCGGCAAGCCCGTCATCGCTTCGATGGGTGAGGTCGCGGCCAGCGGCGGCTACTACCTCGCCATCGGGTGCGACCACATCATCGCTCACCCCACCACTATTACGGGCTCCATCGGCGTCATCATCCCGACGCTCAACTTCAGCGACGGCCTGGCCAGGCTCGGCATCCACGCGCGTTCGATCAAGTCGGGCGCGAACAAGGACATGGCGAACCCGCTCGAACCCATGCGCGAGCACCAGTATGAGGTTCTCCAGGGCATGGTCGATGAGTTCTACGGCAACTTCAAGGCCCTGGTGATCAAGCGGCGACCCGCGCTCAAAGTCGAGAACCTCGCGAACGCGACCGATGGGCGCGTGTTTACGGGCAGCCAAGCCCTCGCCCTGGGCCTGGTTGATGAACTCGGCGGCGTGCGCGAAGCCTTTGATGCCGCCAAGAAACGGGCCGGCCTCTCCGCGGCCACGCTCGTGAAGTACACCGATGAGCGCAGCCCGCCCCGCTCGGCCTACTCCGCCGCGGACCAGCCCCCTGCCCAGATGAACACCACGAGCATCAACCTGCTGCAACTCAACCTTGCGGACCCTCTGGGCCACATGGGTTTAGAATCATCTGGAATCTACTACCTCTGGACCCCCGCGGCCAACTGACGGAGCAAACATGCCAAAGGCCATTGTGTTAGGCGCGGGGATGGTCGGGTCGGTCATGGCCTGGGACCTTGCCCGCGACCCTGCGTACCGGGTCACCATTGCAGATGTCCGCGAAACCTCTCTTGAGGCTGCGGCCGCTCGCGCCGGGGGAAGGCTCACGACCGTCAGGGCCGACCTCTCCGACCCCGCCGCCGTCACCCGGCTGGTCGCCCCCTTCGACATTGTCCTGGGGGCGCTTTCCAGCCGCATCGGCTTCGGTGCCCTGCGCGCGGTGATCGAAGCCGGCAAGAACTACTGCGACATCTCTTTCATGGGTGAGGAGTTCCTGGACCTTGATGCACTCGCCAAGAAGCGGGGCGTCACGGCGGTGCTGGACTGCGGCATCGCACCGGGCATGAGCCACATTCTTTCCGCCCATGGCGCCGCCCAGTTTGACACCTGCGACAACATCGAGATCTACGTCGGTGGCTTGCCGCGGGAGCGCCGCTGGCCATACGAGTACAAAGCCGCATTTTCTCCGGCCGATGTCATCGAGGAATACACGCGGCCCGCGCGCCTGGTTGAGCACGGAAAGGTTGTCGTGCGTCCCGCCCTGAGCGAACCCGAACTCATGGACTTCGCGGGGGTTGGGACCTTGGAGGCTTTCAATACCGACGGCCTGCGCAGCCTGACGACCACTCTGGCAGTCCCCTTCATGAAGGAAAAGACGCTCCGCTACCCCGGCCACATCGAACTCATGCGCGTGCTGCGCGAGACGGGCCTGTTCAGCCAGGAGCCGGTCCGCGTTGGCGATGCGCTCGTCCGTCCCTTGGACCTCACGAGCAAACTGCTCTTCCCCAAGTGGACCTACGAACCCGGGGAACAGGACCTCACCGTCATGCGGGTGCTCGCCGATGGCACGACCAAGGGCAAGCGCCGCCGCATCGCGTGGGACATGCTTGACTTCTACAACCAGGAGCACCAGGCCACCAGCATGTCGCGCACCACCGCCTTCCCCTGCACCATTGTGGCGAGGCTGATCGCTGAGGGGCGCATCAAGGCTCCCGGCGTCAACCCCCCGGAGCACCTGGCCAGGTTCCCGGGCATCGTCGATAGCATCCTCGCTTCGCTCGAAGCCCACGGCATTTCTTTCCGAAAAGCGTGGCGGGACTTGTAAGATGTAAGCAGCCCATGGCCTCCGACCCAGACCCAGACATCCTCGTCGTCCTCACCAGCGCCCGGACCGAGTTCGAGGGGCAGACCATCGTCGCGACGCTCGAATCCGATGGAATCCCCGCCAAGGTCTTCGCCGCCAGCGCCAACATGCTGCAATGGGAAGGCGGTTACACCGACCCCATCAAGGTCATGGTGCGCCGGCAGGATGTTGAACGGGCCGCCCGGGCACTCAAGGCCAACCGGCAGGCATCGGTTGATCTTGATTGGTCACAGGTCGATGTCGGCCAGCCCGAGGACCTGATCGACACGCGCCTTGTCTGCGCGAAGTGCGGCGCTGACAGGTCAACCACCGCCAAGGACGACCCCTGCCCTCAGTGCGGCGACACCGATCCGCCCCTGGAGCGGGCCATCACCGTCGTGCGCCGGCCCAGGACCTGGCGCTTCACCGTCCGGCGCGTGGGGTACATCCTCATTGGGGCTGCCATGCTGGTTGCGTTCATGTCTCCCATGGTCGCGATCCCGGTGCTGGGGATGGCCATTCTCATGATCCTGACAGGGTGGGGTGACAATCGCCCGCCGGTCGGCAGAGCCCGCACAAGAGAGCCCTGAGCGCAAGCTCAGGCGCACCCCAGGAGAGAAAAGCCCATTGAAACGAGCGCTGTTCAACAACGAAGAGAGATCATGGTCAGCCTCTCAACCACCGCTACAAGCGGTGGCCTACGAGCGAGCAAGGCCGTTGTAACGGCCTGAAACCCAGCGCCGTGAGTGCTTTCCAAGGGTAAGACGTTCACGGCGGTGGATGCCGCTCTGCCGAACCCTTCAGCCCTCATCCTCGCTGTCCTGTTTTCCTTGCAACCCCCGACGGACCCCGCGGTAAACACCGCGGAGGGATTCAATGCCGCGCTCCCCAACCCACAGACCCGCCTTCACGCTCGCCGAACTCTTTGCCCTCATCGTCATCGCCCTCGCGATCGCGATGCTCCTTCTCCCCTTTCTCACAAGGCGGCGCACCACCCACATTCGCCCCATCAAAGACTCAACCCAAGTCCGCGGCATCCACCAGGGCATGATCCTCTGGGCTCAGAACAATAAGGATGTCTACCCCCTCCCCTCAGCCCTTGATGTTGACAACACCACCGTCGCCGACCAGGGCACCGCCAAAGACACCACCGCCAACATCGTCTCCATCATGATCTTCAACGGTTTCTTCTCCCCGGAACTCTGCGTCAGCCCCTCCGAGAGCAACGGCGCGATCAAGATTTTCGACAAGTACCAGTACTCCGACCCGTCCACGGCGGCCGAAGCTGACAAGTCTCTCGCCCTCTGGGACCCTGCTTTCCCCGCCGACTTCACCGGTGGCAAACAGGGCGCGTTCAGTTACGCGCACGCGCTCCCATCGGGCGACCGCCTCCCCGACTGGTACAACACCTTCAGCGCGACCAGCCCCGTGCTCGGCAACCGCGGCCCACAAGTCGCATCGATCACGCAGGGCAAGCGCGGCGGCCTCACCCCCGTCCCGGCAATCGCCAACAGCAACACGCTCCGCATCCACGGCGCCCCCACCACCTGGGAGGGCAACATCGTTTACAACGACAACCACGTCGCCTACGAGACATCGATGATGCCGCCGGGCATCACGTTTAAGGACAGCGCCGCAACAACCTGGAGCGACTGCGTCTTCTTCGACGAACCCAACGACCCCACCGGCCGCAACGCCTTCCTCGGAATCTTCACCAGCGCCGGCGACAACCCCGCGGCGTTCAAGTCAATCTGGGATTAGCTTCCCCGACGCCTTCCTCCGCGCCGCAGCGCCTCGGCGTGAGGTTCCTACCACGGCACCACCGCCTGCACAAACTTCCCATCCCTGTGGAACACCACCCCATCCGCCTCGATCGTCCCGCCCGCGCGCGAAGGTCCCGACCGCAGGTCGCACACCATGTCCCAGTGCAGCCCGCTCTCGTTGTTGCTGCCGCTCTCCGGGTACCCGGCCCCCACCGCGGCGTGGAACGTCCCGCCGATCTTCTCATCAAACAGCGTGTTCTTCGAGAACTCCTTGATGGCGTAGTTGGTGCCGATGGCGATCTCGCCGAGCGTCCGCGCCCCCGCATCCAGGTCGAGCATCTGGATCAGGTAGTCCTCGCCCTTGGTGGCGCTGGCCTCAACGACGCGCCCGCCCCGGAAGACCAGCCGCACGCCCTGCACCTCGCGCCCGTTGTACACCGCCGGGAACGTGTAGTTCACATACCCCTCGACGCCCTTGGGGCCCGCGAAGACCTCGCCATCCGGGAAGTTGTGGCTGCCCGAGCAGTTGATCCACGTCGAGCCATCCACGCTCACCGTGAGGTCGGTGCCATAGTTGCCTTCGCTGGGGGGCAGCCTGAACCGCACGGACTTCTTGGTCTGGAGGTACTCGCGCACCTTTTCCTGCCGGTCGTGGATCGCGGTCCACTCCGCCGCGGGGTTCTCCAGGTGCAGCAGGCCGGCCCTGAACACAAACTCCTCGTACTGCGTCAGGCTCATCTCCGCATCCTGCGCTGAGGCCTGCGTGGGGTAGGCCGTGCCCACCCAGCGCAGTTCGTTCTTCGCCGACCGCTCCATGAAGCGCTTGAAGACCGGCTTGCGGGCCGCCTGCTGAATCGCCGCCCGCTTGGGGTCCATCCGCCCCATGTACTTGGTGTTGACCTGGCACCAGAAGCCGATCTGCACATCGATCTTCTCAGTGATGTCCACCGTGATCGGCGATACGTACTTGAGCTGCTCATCCGTCCCGTGCGTCAGCAGGAGTTCCGTCAGCGCCTCAGACCGCGGCAGCCAGAACGGGTTCCCACCGGCCTTCAGCACCGCCTCCGTCACCGCCTCCGTCAGCGGCATTGCGCTGGGCTCGGCCGCCACCGCCACCAGTTCGCCGGGCTTGACCTTGGTCGAGTAGTTCACCAGCACATCGGCCAGTTTCGTCAGCCGCGAGTCTCTCATCTCAAACAACCTCCTGCCAACCGCCCGGGTGTGGGAAAACGCGCCTCGAACGCGGTGAGCGTAGCCAATGCGGGTTCCCCCTGCTAGACGCCCACCCCTGCCTAAACTCTCCGCTCTCACCAAAGGACTGATTACGGAGCCTTTTCATGCGGAACGCCGAACGCTGGTTCATCTACACCGCCCTCGCCGCCGCCTTCGCCATCGGGCTGGGCTGGCGTGGTTTGGAAGTGCCTGCGATGGCCCAGGCGGGCGCCACCGCCCCAAAGGATGCCGCGGCTGAGCCTGTCCGTCTCGCCAGCGTCGATGCGCTGGGGATCATCGAGCGGCTGATCACCAGTGAGCAGTACCGCACCGCCCGCGAGGCCAACACCCGCGAGCAGGACAAGAAGCTCAGCGACGCCCGCGACCCACTCATCGCGGAACTGCGCGAGATTCAGGGCAGGGCCCAGGCCCTGGACCCCGCCAGCCCCGAAATCGCTCCGTTGCAGCAGTCCTTCGGCGAGAAGCAGTCGCGCCTCCAGGAGTTGGAGCGCAGCGCGGTGGAGCAGGTCGAGCGGTTCAACACCGAGCAGGTGGCCGAGGCTTACCGCATCACCGTCGCGATCTCGCAGGACATCGCGCAGAAACTCGGGTACACGCACGTGCTGGCCACGCGCTCGGGCGACCCCAAGATTCACTCCAACAACGTCGCTGGCGCCGTTCAGGAAGTCCTCGCCCGCCCGCTCGTGAAGGGCAACCCGGCCGACGACATCACCGCGCGCGTGACCGAGGAACTGCACCTTCCGCCGAAGACCTCCGGCGAGGTACCGCCCCCGGTCGCTACACCAGTCCCTGCGCCAGCCCCGGTAAAGCCCGCGCCGGCAACCCCCGACAAGTAGCGTGGTGACGGCTAGGAACCTGATTGATCGGGTGCCACGGGTCGGCTCTGAGACCCGTGCTCCCCGTTCTTCACTTACCCTTCGACCGCCGCTCTCTTCGTCGCCGCCGTCTCGCCCGCTTCCGCAATGCGCACGCACAACTCGCGCACCAACACTCCCTTCAGCTCATCCATGGTCGGGCACCCGGCACCGAGTACTTTCTGAAGGCTCGTCACGCCGCGCCCGGCCAGACCGCACGGCACGATGAACCCGAAGTGCTCCAGGTTGGTCGTGAGGTTGATCGCCAAGCCGTGCATGGAGACCCACCGCCGCACGCGCACCCCCATCGCGCACACCTTGGCAAGTCCGGCGTCTCCATCCTCAACCCAGACCCCCGTCGCCGCGCTGTCCCGCTTCGCTTCAATGCCCCACGTCGCGCAGGCGCCGATCACGCTCGCCTCCAGCAACCGCATGTACTCATGCAGCCCCAGGTTCAGCAGGTTGAGGTCCAGGATCGGGTACACCACCAGTTGCCCCGGCCCGTGGTAGGTGATATCCCCACCGCGATCCGTCGGCACTACCTCCACCCCATGGCGCGCAAGCACCTCCGGCCCTGCGAGCAGGTGCTGCCCCGCGCCCGCCCGCTGGGAGACCGTAATCACCGGGTCGTGTTCAACCAGCAGGATCACGCCCGCAACGGTACCGGGGTGTGGGGCTGATCGGGCCCGCGCCGCCTGAACTTCGTCAACGTGCCGTACCTGCTCCGCATAGGCCGCGGCATACGGCATCCGGCCCAGGTCAAGCACCGTCGGCTGCTGGTGTATCGCATCCGCCACGGGGCAACTCTATGGGGCAAGCAAGCACCCGATGCCGACGAACCCAGCGCTCCCGCACCTACCCATCCGGGTACGATGTCGGCCATGGCGGACACAGCGCATCGAATCCATCCGACCGCGATCGTGGGCAAGGAGTGCGAGCTCGCCGCGGATGTGGAAGTCGGCCCATACTGCGTGGTGTCGGGCAAAGTCTCGCTGGGCCAGGGTGTGCGCCTCATCGCCCACGTGCACGTGAACGGCCCCGCGGTGATCGGCGCTGGGACCACCATCTACCCATTCGCGTCGCTGGGGCTGGGGCCCCAGGACCTCAAGTACAAGCCCGGCCAACCCACGGGCGGCATCAAGGTCGGCCAGAACTGCCAGGTCCGCGAACACGTCACGATTCATGCCGCGACCAAGCCGGACATTCCAACATCCACCGGCGACCGCGCGTTCCTGATGGTAGGTTCCCACCTGGGCCACGATGTGCAGATCGGCAACGATGTCACGCTCGTCAACGGCACGATGCTCGGCGGGCACGCCCAGGTTGGCGACAACGCCACCCTGGCGGGCGGAACCGCCGTGCACCAGTTCACGCGCATCGGGCGCTTCGCGTTTGTCTCCGGGGTGCCCGTGGCGATGGACATCCCACCATTCTGTCTCTCGGCGGACCGCAACCAGATCCACGGCATCAACCAGGTCGGCCTGCGCCGATCGGGTATGCCCCGCGAGCACATCACCCTCATCCGCAAGGCCTTCCGCGAGGTCTTCCGCCCCACCCTGCCACGCGCCGAGATGATCGCCCGCCTCGAAGAGTTAGGCGCCACCTGCCCGCCCGTGCTGGAAATGGCCCGCTTTGTGCAGGATGCCAAGCGCTCCATCGCCGGTGGCACCGCCCGCCCCCCGCGGGCCATGATCACCTGGATGCACTACGCCCGGCGCGGCACCACGCTCGAAGGCCTCGAATCCGACGAAGAATAACTCCCCCTCCCCCCTCCCCCCACTCCCCTGTTCCCACTTCCCACTTCCCCATGCCCCTGCCGCTCGAATGCCCCGACCCCTCCACCGACGCCTCCCTCTGCGTCCTTTCCAGCAGTTCGCGCGGCAACTCCACCGCCCTCGCACTTGGTTCCGGTCCATCCCGGCGTGTGATCCTCATCGATGCCGGCCTGAGCCCGCGCCGCACCCACCGACTGCTCAAAGACGTTGGCTTGGGAGACGTCCCCATCCACGCCATCATCCTCACGCACCTGGACCACGACCACTGGAACGACGGCTGGCTGAAGCGCATGCCGCAGGGCGCACGGCTCTTCATCCACCGCCGCCACCGCGGCCGCGCCCAGCGCGCCGGCCTCCTTTCCGTGCCGACCGAAGTCTTCGAGCATGAGTTTCAGGTGTGGCCGGGCTTGTGCATCGTGCCCCTGCTGGTATCGCACGATTCCCTCGGCACCGCCGCGTTCCGCCTGGACTTCACGCACACCCGCCGCAGCATCGGGTTCGCCACCGACCTCGGCCGGGCGACGCAGGCCCTCATAGACCACTTCCGCGGCGTCAGTGTGCTGGCCATCGAGTCCAACTACTGCCCGGAGTTGCAGAACGCTTCCGGGCGGCCCATTTTTCTCAAGCGTCGCATCATGGGCGGGGCCGGCCACCTCAGCAACGAGGAATCCGCCGAGGCCATCCGCGCCATCGCCCCCACCGAGCACGTCGTCCTCCTGCACCTCTCGGTGGAGTGCAACACGCCCGAGATCGCCATCCGCCGGCACCTCACCTGCCCCTGCCCGGTCACGGTGGCCTCCGACCGCCACCCCACGGCCTGGATCAAAGTGAACTGGGCCGGAGCCCCAACCTCCGACCGCCCTTCGAGCGCGGTCTCCATGCCGACCCGCGCCGCACCCACCCCCACACTCTGGGACGCCCTGGTGTAACCCACCTCTCTCGCGGAGTCTGTTGCCAACTTCCGCTCTCTCTCCGAACCCAACCTCCCTAATCCGACTCCGCGTTCCTCCGCCCCCTCCGTTCCCTCCGCGTTCTCTTTAATTCCCGCAGAACTCGCGCATCACGCAAAACACCGCCTGAATAAGCCCAGTTAACGCCGGACTATCGCCTATCCTTCCACCCAATGCCAGACCGCTCCCCACCAGGCGCCCCCGCCCCTCACGCGCTCAACCCCAGGATCACCGCCACCAGCGACGCCGAGATGCGTGCCTTCGCCTTTGAGGCAGCCCGGATGCTCCGCGACGACAAGTGCGAAGATGTCATCGTGCTGGATGTCCGCGAACTCAGCCAGGTCAGCGACTACATCGTGATCGGCACCGGCACCTCCGACCGCCAGATGCACTCGGTCCTTCGCCACGTCGAGGAAGTGGGCAAGGCCAAGAACTACCCCGCCTTCCGCAGCCATTCCGACGACCGCAGCATGTGGCTCCTGGTGGACTTCGTCGATGTGGTCGTCCACATCTTCGAGCCCAACACCCGCTCCCACTATGACCTTGAGATGCTGTGGGGCGATGCGCCGCGCCTGGAGTGGGAGCGATCCGACCAACTGCCGCGGGATCGCGCCGGCCTGCGCGGCACAGGTCCCTAACTCCCCCTCCCAGAGGGAGGGGCCAGGGGTGGGTCGTAGGCCGACAATCCACCCTTGAGCTCGCTGTGCCAGGTCTGAAACGTGCGACTCGCGTCGTTGTACTCGACATCGCAGAGCGCGCCCTTCGGCCCCAGCGGGGCCGCGGGCTGTAGCCACGGGTGGAGTGCAGCCCGCTTCCTCGCGGGCGAAGCGCAACCCGTGGAAAGCGGGTTCGTGTCTCGATCCTGCCCCGAAGGGGCAGAGGAAGCGCACGACCGGGCGGCGGCTCAGGCGAACTCATACCGGTCGTCGAACTCGATCTCGTTCAGGCGGAGCATCCGGAGTAGTTCAGTCTTGAAATCTTCGTAACTCTTCAGCCGCCTGCCACGACTCGTGGCGGCAAGTCTGGGAGTGTGCCGGTGGCGGAGTAGGCGCGTAGCGCCGCTTCGATCGCGGCGCGCGGGTCGTGGCCGCGGGCTTGAGGTAAGGGGGGACCGCGCCGGGGGGCGTGTGCGGGCCGGGGGCGCTGAGCTTGGCGAAGTGTCCAGCGGCCGCGAGCACGAAGGCGCACACCGCATCCTCTCCCATCTCGTACACGCGTACCGCCTGCTCCTTGCTCACCTCGCCGCGCAACGCTCCCTCGATGATGCGGCGCAACTCGGCTTGGATCGCGGCGTCCGTGCCCATGCGCCCATGAATACACCACCCTCAACCAAAGCGCAAGTCGGGGTATATCAGGGTGCGGGCGCTGCGGACGGCTGAAGAGTTACCTTCCTGTTATGCCCGTTGCGGTGCCCGTTAGCACAGCGCCGCTCCCAACGAAAGTCGCCCGCGGGAGCACTGGCCGCCAAGCCGTCCAGTCGCACGCCGTACCGATGCCAACTGCGGCTATTTCTGTTTCTAGTGGTGTGGATCGCCATCGCGTGGTAGCATGGGGCCGGGTTCGCTGTCGAGCGCTGGTGCGCGATCGCATGTCCGCTCAACACAGTGAACTCAGCCGGAGGCGACCATGAAGATTCTGTGCCGTGCATCGTGGTGGTGGGTGGGCGCGATGCTGGGGATGGCGCTGTCTGCATCCCACAGTCGCGCCCAGCCGTGCCCCGGGATGCAGGACCTCGACACGCTCGGCGGCACCGCTTCTGAAGCGCGCGGCGTCTCCGCCGACGGGTCCGTGGTCGTGGGTACGTCCTACAACGCGGCGAACCACGAACGTGCGTTCCGCTGGACGGCCGCGGGGGGCATGCAGAACCTCGGTACGCTCGGCGGCACCTTTTCTAAATCGAGTGGCGTCTCCGCCGACGGATCCGTGGTCGTGGGCTTCACCCGCAACGCGGCGAACCAAAACCGCGCGTTCCGCTGGACGGCCGCGGGGGGCATGCAGGACCTCGGCACGCTCGGCGGCACCTTTTCTGAAGCGAGTGGCGTCTCCGCCGACGGGTCCGTGGTCGTGGGCGAGGCCTACAACGCGGCAGGCCAATTCCGCGCGTTCCGCTGGACCGCGGGGGGCATGCAGGACCTCGGCGCGCTCGGCGGCACCTCTTCTAGATCGAGTGGCGTCTCCGCCGACGGATCCGTGGTCGTGGGCTACGCCTCCAACGCGGCACGCGAATACCGCGCGTTCCGCTGGACGGCCGCGGGGCGCATGCAGGACCTCGGGCTCGGCATTGAGTCTGGAGCGAATAGCGTCTCCGCCGACGGGTCCGTGGTCGTGGGCTGGACCTACAACGCGGCAGGCCACTACCGTGCGTTCCGCTGGACGGCCGCGGGGGGCATGCAGGACCTCGGCACGCTCGGCGGCACCTTGGCTTCTATAGCGCACGGTGCCTCCGCCGGCGGGTCCGTGGTCGTGGGCCTGGCCTACAACGCGGCGGAATACGGCCGTGCGTTCCGCTGGACGGCCGCGGGGGGCATGCAGGACCTCGGCACGCTCGGCGGCACCTCTTCTGGAGCCTACGGCGTCTCCGCCGACGGATCCGTGGTCGTGGGCGTGGCCTCCAACGCGGCAGGCCAAGGCCGCGCGTTCCGCTGGGGCGGAGGAGATACCGATGGCGACGGCCTTCTCGACGGTTGGGAATGCAACGGTATTCCATACACAGACGCGGGAGGATTTGAACAACGGTACATTCTTCCCGGCGCCAATCCACTCCGAAAGGACTTGTATATCGAGGTTGACGCCATGGAAGGGCGTGCACCGTCACTCTATGTCGAAGATGCTGCGCTTGCGGCAAGGATCACGGCGGGCGGCCTGACGCCTACGGACACGAGCTTGGACATGGTCGTGGGTTCGTTCCTAAACTCGGGCATTGCCCTCCACATTGATATCAACGCCGTACATCTGGCCCGGCGCGACTACCCGGGTGGCTTCGTGCAGTTCCAGGAGGACAAAGCCATACACTTTGGTACCGCGGTGGAGCGTTCCGACGCGGCGAACTGGCCCATGATGCGGGAAGCCAAACGTAAAGCCTTCAGGTACTGCATTTTCGCGAACACGCACTCGGGGGGACGGTCGAGCGGGAAGGCCGAGTTTCCGGGCGACGACTTCATGGTCACGCTAGGGACGTGGTTCACACCGGGAGGGACCGCCGAAGATCAGGCGGGCACGTTTATGCACGAGCTTGGTCACACCTTGGGGCTCGGCCACGGGGGCGCTGACGGCATCCGCTACAAGCCCAACTACTTTAGTGTTATGAACTATGCCTGGCAGTATCCGACTACGTATATGCGTGCCGGGTCAGAGCCCGGGCAGTGGGGACGTTACTTCCCCAATTATTCCGACCGGGCTCTCGCCGAACTGAACGAGGAGGCACTGGTGGAGGATGGTCCCCAAGGGGGGATTCGTGGCAATCACCCAGAAGTCATGGTCCCGTATAGCATCGCGTTTGGAACCGTGAACTGCACCACGGATATCACTTGCACAGCGGGCGGGGGCTGCGTCAGATATGCCCCTTTCCGCGGACCCGTCGATTGGGATAACGACTGCAGCATCGATCCCCTTCCGCTCACCAACGCCGTCGATATCACCAATGTCGCGGGCGATACCGCCGGAATTCAAGTTTCGATGCCCGGGTTCAACGATTGGTTGAACCTAAAGTACAACTTCAGAGATACCGAGGCCTACGCGGACGGAGCCGTGGCGGTTAATACTCCCATCGAAATGGACGCCGATACCTATGCCTTCCTGCAATCGCTGCCAGCACCGGCCCGAGTGTACTGTTCGGCCGACTTCGACAATGATGGCGACCTCGGAACCGACGCAGATATCGAAGCATACTTCGCCTGCCTAGGGGGCAACTGTTGCCCGACCTGCGGCAGTGCGGACTTCAATGCGGATGAGAACGTCGGCACCGACCTCGACATCGAGACCTTCTTCCGCGTGCTCGGCGGCGGCCCCTGCTGAGTTGACGACGCAGGCGCGCCTTCACTCCGAAACGCTACTGGCTACCCGGCGTTCCTCGCGCTGACCGGCGGGGGCATGCGGTACACCACGCGCGGCTGGTGGCGGCGGGGTGGCACGGGTGCGCCGTCGCCGTGCCACTCGTGCCACTGGTAGCCCGCGGCTCTGGGCGGGATACCAGTGGTTGGGCGTCGCTCGCGGCTCGTGGCACCGACTGCCGCACACATTCGTGGCATGGTGGCATCACCCGTCACACACTTTCGCGCCACCGACCACGGCCCTGCGCGGTCGGTGCGTTTTGCACAGCTCGCGCGAACTGCGCCCGGTTATCCCAAGATGTGTCGGCGCACTCCTGCGAACACGCCCCGTCCACCTTGGTGGAGGTAGCCGACGGGGGGTGGTCCGCGGCATCTACGTTGCTGCCGAGGGCGGGAATCCCGATGCCCAAGGTCTGCAACTACCTACCCCACAACCACTCCCAACAAAACCAAACA
>Ga0163144_10001180_pt1 | contig 61768 bp, 55 predicted proteins | sample OliLak19BULKMAT1_FD_123175 | JGI IMG/M metagenome (GOLD analysis project Ga0163144, IMG submission 123175) | Freshwater microbial mat bacterial communities from Lake Vanda, McMurdo Dry Valleys, Antarctica - Oligotrophic Lake LV.19.BULKMAT1 | ecosystem: Environmental > Aquatic > Freshwater >...
CGTGTACGACTGGCCAGTTCGGCGGCGTCGCGCTCGGCCGTCAGACGATGCTCGATCTTCTTGCGCGCGCTGATGTCAGTGGCGACGCCGAGCAGCAACAGTGGCGCGCCGGTTTCACGACGACTGAAGACACTGGCTCTGGTGTGAATCCAGCGTAAGACGGCGCCCGGTGATCGCATCCGGACTTCGGTCGTGAGCGTGTCACTGTCACCGTAGGCCGACGCCATCCGGGCGGCACTGGCGTGAAAGCGCGCGCGATCGTCGCGGTGCACGAGGCGATGCATTTCGGTGCGGCTCAGCGTTCTGGCGTCGCGCTCGTCGCCGCCGAGAAAGGCATGGGGGCAACGATTCATCCAGACAATACGCTCATCGACCGGATCATAGAGGTAGAGCAGATCCGGGGAGCTGCGTGCGATCATCTCGAACAGCCGCTGACTCTCACCGAGCCGCGCGGCGGCGTGTCGTTCGATGCTCACATCACGAATCACGATGGTGAACGTCGCTGGCATGGTGCCACTCGGCGGCGTCGCGATCACCGTCTGCCGTGCCGGGAAGACGCGTCCGTCGACGGTCTGCAGCGCGGTATCGCCGGTCGCGCTGCCAGTGCGAAGCGCGAGCGGCAGGACTTCGTCCAGCAACAGCTCTCGCGCGGCCAGTGTGTGCGTCGGAAAGAGACACCCCACCAGCGCCGAGTCGTCGCCGACATGGCCGAGGAGGTCACGTCCGGCCCGATTGAGAAAGCGAAGGGTGCCATCGAGGGTCGTGACGCAGATCACGTCGGACAACGCGTCGAAGACCGCGAAGGGCTCCAGCACCTCGTGCGTCGGATACTCGACGACGGCCGCATCCGGCGCTGCCGCGATGGGCGCAGCAGCGCCGGCGTGCTCAGCGGCGAGATTCGGGTGTGAGAGATGGGTCACTCCCGTTCAGTTTCGACCGCTTGAGTAATGACTTGACCCGAAACCCGCGCATTCGCCACCCGAGACAGATGTTCCTGCGGAGCGATCGAACGAGATCCGACTCGATCCACGGCGTCCGCGGATGCGCGGGACCCGCATTGTCCCGTATGTCAGTGGTAGATTTTCGTGCTGCTGTTCAGCGATTCTGGTCAGTGCAATTCTCTACCGGGCGGATAGGATGACAGTCAACGAAATGACGACGACGGCCTTCTCGATCGAGGGCTACCGCGTGACCCGGACGCTTGGCATCGTCCGGGGCATCGTGGTCAGATCGCGGTCGATCATCGGGATGGGCCTGGGATCGTTACAGACGATTCTGGGCGGAAACATCACGGTGTTCACCCGGCTCTGCGAGCAGACGCGCGGCGAGGCCTTCGACATGATGGTCAGTCACGCGGGCCACCTCGGCGGCAACGCGGTGATCGGAGTGCGATACGACACTACCGAACTCATGAAGGGCGTGACCGAGGTGCTGTGTTATGGGACGGCTGTCTACGTCGAGGCCGATTCCTCGGCTCCCCGGTGGTTACCGGGCGCGTCGGACGCACTGCAGAAGAGCTGACGAGGATTGGCGCACCGCCACGAGGGTGTGCTCGTGGGTGGCGCTGCGGGTCATCGCGACATCAGATCGACAGCGGCGCCGGCGCCAGTTCCGGACTGTTTCGCCCGCGCGCTCCCACGTGCCACCAGGTCTCGACGATGTCGCCGCGCACGCCGAGCATGGCGTCGAACTGCTGCGTGACGATGCAGGCGTGATTGGGCACGATGCGAACCTGCTCGCCAACCTGCGGGCGCCAGAGTGAATCGCTGAGATCGAGAATGCCATGTTCCTCGCTCATGCGTGCCACCGAGACTTCCGGATGATCGAGCACGGCGCCGTAGCCGCCCCCTTCCTTGGCGCGGATCGGTTCCCGGCCCAGCGCCTTCACGCCGGCGTCGATCACCACCTGGCCTGGCACGGCGTCGCTGATCACCGTGGCGAGCACGGTCAGGGCGCAGTCTTCCCAGGCACAGGCGCCCATGGAATAGGTATCGCGATCGTTGAACACGTACGTGCCCGGTCGGATTTCCGTCAGGCCGGGGATGTGATGCATCCGGAAGGCGGCTGGCGTCGAGCCTCCGCTGACGATCTCTGGCCGCAGGCCGGCGGAATCGAGGGATTCAAGGACGTTCTTGAGGTCGCCGCAGAGGATGTCGATCAGCCCTTCCTGCTGATCGACGGGCTGGCGGATGTGCCCTGGATAGAAGCAGAGCCCGCGATATCGCAGCCCGGGCTGACGCCGAACGGCACCAGCCAGCCGGACGGCATCATCGGGATTGGCGACGCCCATCCGCTTCATGCCGAAGTCGACTTCGATCAGCACATCGACCGTCTGGTCACGCTGGCGACAGGCGGCCCCCAGCGCTTCGATGGCGACGTGGGAGTCGAGCGACACGCGCAGCTGCACATCTTCGGCGAAGGTCAGCACGCGGCGGATCTTGGCGCCAAGCGGGGGATGCGCCAGGAAGATGCTGTCGGTGACCTCGCTCATGACCTGCAGCTCGCGCGGCGTGGCCACGGTCAGGCCGACGGCGCCGAGCCGCATCTGTTCGGCGGCGATACGCGATGACTTGTGGGTCTTGACGTGCGGGCGCAGGTGGAGCTGGTGCAGCGCGGCGTAGGCGGCCATCCGATCCAGATTCACCGAGAGGCGATCAAGATCGACGAGCGGGACCGGTGTCTCGATGTCAGCGAATCGATAGGGCATATCCGTTAACGTGCGGGTGGGCGCGGCGCTCGGCAAGGCGGCCGCGGCCGGTCGCGCAGCCGCCGCATTCTCGCTAGCGTTCCTGCCATGACAAATCGTTCCCGATTTCCCTGGCACTTGCTGTTCGCGGCCGTACTGCCCGCCGCCCCTTCCCTTGGGTGTGTCGAAGCCCCGCCGGCGACGCCCGCCGTATCCGGCGATCCCGCAGCACTGGTCTTTGCGCCAAGCCTGAACGTGAAGCTCGACTCGACCGAACTCCGGCCCAGCGGGCTGTATGTGCACGATCTGGTGCTTGGCACCGGACCGACCGCCGACTCGATGACGACGGCGGAGGTGCACTACACCGGATGGCTGGCAGACGGCACCAAGTTCGACAGCAGCCGTGATCGCAAGGAGACATTCCGGTTCACCGTCGGGATCGGTCAGGTGATCGGTGGCTGGGACGAAGGGGTGCGAGGGATGAAGGTCGGCGGCAAGCGTCAGCTGATCGTACCGGCCAGGCTCGGCTACGGCGATATCGGCAGCCCGCCGGTCATTCCGCGGATGGCCACGCTGGTCTTCGAAGTCGAGCTGGTTGGCGTGCCGCAGGCGTCACCGGCAGGCGTCCGCTGATGGAAGCGATGCCGATTCACGATTCACATCAGGATGAGCTGACGTTCGAGCGTCCGGCCACCGGCACGTTCGGGGCGTTCTATGCGACCTACATCGCGCTGGTGCCGGATGGCGATCTGCGCCGGTTGTTGCCGGTGATCTTCGACGCGAACTACCGCGCGATGCGCACCATCCCGCCGGAGCAGGAGCGCCACCGCTACGCGCCCGGCAAGTGGTCGATCCGTGAATCGGTGGGACACATGGCGGACACCGAGCGGGTGATGAGTTACCGCGCGATGCGGATTGCGCGCGGCGATACCACGCCACTGGCGTCGTTCGACGAGAATTCCTACACCGCGGTCGCCCGATACGACGACATTCCACTGGAACAGATCCTCGGCGAACTGATGGCGGTGCATGCCGCCACGATCCTGCTGTTCGAGAACATGGCGGACGAGGCGTGGGACCGGACAGGCACTGCGTCGAACAATCCGGTAAGTGTACGGGCGCTGGCGTACATCATCGCCGGCCACGAATTGCATCACCTGAATGTGCTGCGGGATCACTACGGGGTGATGGATATCTGAGCGGCCGCAAACAAACCTGTCAGAGGGAGTCGAGGAGTTCGTCGATCGCCTTGGTGTTCGCTTCGTCCAGCGGACCGCCGACGATGATCTTCTGCAGGATATCGACCGCTTCGGCGGCCAGGTCGTCCGTGTGCTTGCGGTCACTGTCGAAGCGGACGATGTGGCCGAGCAGGACGGTTTCCATGCGGCTGCGGACGCCATCCTCGTCAGCGTCGCCGAACAGCGCGGCGTCGGACTCGCTGTCGTCTGTCGAGCGGGAGTGCTCGTAGCTCGGAACACTCTCTTTCCACGGCTCATCGGCGGAATCAGAGTCCTTCAGCTTGTCAGGCGGCACCAGTGCGAACAGGCGGCACTGCAGCCCCGGATCTTCCTCGTAGGCAAAAAGACCCAGTGGCACGGGCTGCGAGAACAGATCGAGACGGAGCAGATGCTCGATGGCCTCGTTCGGCATGGCGCACCGGGCCACGAGGCGTTCCCCGATAAAGGCGCCAAGGCAGACGCCTTCGGGGGCGCGTTCATCCTCCATGCGCTGCACCGTGATCGGAATGGCCGTGGTGGTGGTCACGAAGACTGCCGGGCGATCGTCGTCGCCGGTGTTCTCCCCATCGAATGAATCTGCCCCGTCAGGGCGCTCTGCGTCGTTGTCGAACATGATGGAAGATAACCGCCTCTGGCTCAGGGTTGTGCTGCCGGAATGTCAGACGGTTCGAGCCGATCGAGGGCGGATCCGAGCAGTCGCGCCAGGCCCAGCCACTCGAGGACGACGAAGCCCATTCCCACGGCAAGCGCAAGGACCGCGATCACACCGACAGGTACCCCGGTCGGCCGCAGGAGGAGCCACAGTCCCCACATTGCCCCGCCCGGCGCCGCGAGCAGCAGCGAAAGCGAAGCCAGAATGCCAAGCAATGTGATGTACACCTGCCCGACCACCGACGCACCGCCGGTGGAGGCGCCGCCCTGATTCAGTGGAACCCAGGCGGGGAGCCAGAGTGCCACGGCGTTGTACAGGGTGATGTGCAAGAGGTTGATCCCACCAAGGGCGACCGTTCCGCCGAGGACGCTCAGTGCGAGCCCTGGACGTGTAAGAGGGCCACCGATTCCCTGCAGCAGAAAGAGTGCCGGGATTCCGAACAGGAGCGCCATGGAGACGGTCGTGATCATTGCCGCCGTCACGATCTCGGTCGCGATGATGGTGTGCGCTGGGAGCGGCGCGGTCTTGAGAAAGGCGAGGTGGGTGAGATCGTGCCTGAGATCGAGGCGGAACCACGCCGGCGCCGTGAGCACGGCCGCCACGAAGACACTGACAAAGGTGGTTACAAAGGCCGTACGCATGGAACTGCGCGCCACATCAGCGCCGTCGATTCCGCGACCTGAGATGGCCGCGATGACGACGACGATGATGATCGCGAAGACGAGCGACCGGGGGCGGAAGGTGCGCACTGACGCCGTCACATTCTTCCAGACCAGTGCCATGGCGGGGTGTCCCACGAGACCAAGTTCCCAGCGAAGCCGGGATGGTTTGAGCCCCGTCAACGACGCGCCGCGGCGTTGCCGCGCGACGCGATCGGCGAAGCGCGCACTCGATCCGATCGCGAGCTCCTCGAATGGCTGCGGGTCGCGCAGGATCCAGAAGTAATGCAGTGCCAGCAGCAGCAGTGCCGCGGGCATGGCGAGCGCCCAGGCTGCGCCGCTGCGCGCAAACGCCGGTGCCGTGGCAGCGCGAATGGGCCAGACGAGGGCGTGGACGACGGGGTCGTTCAGCATCGACTCGACCGCGACGCGTCCCGCCATCATCCGATCCATGACCTGCGTGGTGTCGTACGACGAGAGGGCGAGATCGCTGCGCCACACCACCATCGCCGCCGGTGCTGCATGGATGCAGGCGCCCACCAGCGCAAGCAGAAACAGCACCGCGATCGACTTGGCCACTGGCGTGCGGCGCGGCACATCCGGCGCGTGTGTGCGCGCGAGTGTCGCCCCCAGGCGATGCAGCGAGATGGTGGTGAACAACACCCACAACCCGATTGCGCGAAGTACGCCGGGCAGATCGCCGCTGCCGCGGCGCAGCAGCAGCGTCCAGATCAGCACCTGCATCAGCAGGAGCGCCTGCACACTGAACAACCGCGCCTGCACCAGTGTGCGACGTTTCACCGGTGCAGGAAACAGGAAGTACACTTCGGCGGAACTGAAAGCGAGCGCGTTGTCGCTCGGCGCGGCCAGCCACCACGCGCCAAGGGCGAGGCTCAGGCCTACGATGGAGAGCAGCTGGCGCATGTCGAGCAGCGACGCGTCGCCAACGACGGCGGCACGAGCCGAGGGTGACAACAGCAACGAGGCGATGTATCCGCCCATGGCCAGCGCCCCCACGATGTAGCGCGGCTGGCGCAATCGCCGGAGTTGCTGCAGGACTCGATTACGCCAGCTTCGCGAGTAGAGATACCAGAGCGCATTCCACGGTCGTGCCGCGCTGACCGTCACGCGGCGTGACCGGCAGGTGGCGCATCGTCGGTGAGCGCGATGAAGACGTCTTCGAGCGATGCGGTGGCGAATTCCGGGCGTAACGCGCGCAGATCGTCGATCGTGCCGAGTGCCGCCACCGAACCGCGTCGCAGCAGCAGGACCCGTGTACAGAGCTCTTCGACGAGGTTGAGCAGATGCGAGCTGAGAATGACCGCCGTGCCACGCTCGGCGCGGCGACGGATGGTATCCTTCATGCGCCGGATTCCTGATGGATCGAGTCCGGTCAGTGGCTCGTCGAGGATCAGCACCGCAGGATCGTGCAGCAGGGCCGAGGCCACGGAGAGCTTCTGCTTCATGCCCCGCGACAGCTCGCTGGGAAGGACGCCGCGCTTCTCGGTCAGTTCCATCTCGGCCAGAAGTACCGGAATCCGCGCCGCGGCGTCGGGCACCCCGTAGAGTCGGGCGGTAAACCGGAGGTGTTCCTCGACGGTGAGATAGTCGAAGAGGTGCGGTTCGTCGGGCAGAAAGGCGAGGCGCCGTTTGGCCTCGACCGGCGCAATCGCGAGATCGTAGCCGGCAATGGCGAGGGAACCCTCCGTCGGGCGGAGGATGCCGGCAAGGGCGCGCAGCGTGGTGGTCTTTCCGGCGCCGTTGGGGCCAACGAGGCCAAGAATCTCGCCGGGAGGCACCTCGAGACTCAGTCCGCTGACGGCGGTCACCGTCCCGTACCGCTTGCTGAAGTTCCGGACCAGAATCGCTGCCGGCAGGGGCGCGGGTGGGGGGAGGATGGCGGTTTCGGCATGGTCCATGACGCGAACGGTGGTCTGACCCGGTGGCGCAGGCAAGCCCGGATGGTGAGCGACCGATACTCAATCTCACGCCTCTCATCTGACCCGCGACCCCGCGGTGTCGGACACGCTGTCACGCCTGCCGATTCCATCATGTCCGACGCCATCGTTGCCCGCCAACCGATTTTCGACGATCGACAGAAGCTGGTTGGCTTCGAGTTGCTGTACCGCCACGCCGAGGATGCGACGTCGGCGCGCGGCGCCACGCCGACGGTCATGGCATCGAGCACCGTCGTGCAAGCGGTGCTTGGCATCGGGCTCGATCGATTGACGGAGGGTGAGAGGGTGTGGATCAACCTCTCGCGCGACCTGATCGTGGAGCGCGCCTGGGAGTTGCTCGATCCGAAGGCGGTGGTGCTCGAGATTCTGGAGACGGTGGAACCGGACGCCGATGTCGTCGCGGCCTGCGCCGATGCAACGAAGCGCGGCTACACGCTGGCACTGGATGATTTCGTGTGGGATGAAAAGTGGGTTCCACTCCTCGAGTTGGCATCGATGGTCAAGATCGACGTTCAGGGCAGGTCGGTCGACGAGTTGAAGCCGCTGGTGGCCAAACTGAAGACGTTCAATGTGAAGTTGCTCGCCGAACGGGTGGAGACCGATGCGGTGCGCGCGGCCTGTGCGGCCATCGGCTTCACCCTCTTTCAGGGGTACTTCTACTGCCAGCCTGAAACGGTGGTGAAACGCGATCTGTCAGCGGCGGAAGCGAGCGCGCTGCAGTTGCTGAACCTGGTGCGCGACGAAAAGACGCCGACCAATCAGGTGGAGCAGGGGATCAAGCGAGATCCGGCCATGACGTTCAAGCTGCTGCGCATCGTCAACAGCGCGGCGATGGGATTCACCGGCATCGAATCGATTCCGCATGCCCTTCGGCTGCTGGGGCGCACGCAGCTCGAACGATGGTTGACGCTGCTCGTGATGGCGAGCTTTTCATCCGGCGGCGCCCGGCAGCGGGAACTCTTCAAACTGAGTTTGACCCGGGCGCGGCTGCTCGAGCTGATGAGCGATGCCGGCGATCGGGATCAACGATTCCTGGTGGGGATGTTCTCGATGCTGCACGTCCTGCTGCAGGCACCGATGCGGGACGTGATCGCCTCGCTGAAGCTGTCGGAGACGGTGTCGCAGGCCTTGCTCGAGCGGACGGGGCCGCACGGTCCGCTGCTGGCCGGGCTCGAAGCCTATGAGGTTGGCGACTGGGATCGCGTGGAGCTGGTCACGGGGAACGATGACCGGGCACTGGTGCAGATCGCGGCCCACTACCCTGCCGCCCTTGGGTGGGCGATCGAGCAGGTCAAGACGACGGGCTGACGTGTGGCGGTGCAGTACACCGGCAGATTGAATTCACAATTCGTTACCACACCGAGTGGCACCAGTGGAACGCCAAGAGCGAACTACTTGACGCAAAGGCGCAAAGGCGCTAGGCGGTCGGTGCCCACTACAGAATTCTTTGTGGGTGGTTGTTGGATTGCGGACTGGTTGTATCAGCCTGGGCAGAAGTCATTCGACGGCATCGCTGACTGCCGCGTCCGGCGTAGTTCCCAACGCCTAGTGTTGTGTTGTGTACTGTGGTGCAATCACGCGTGCGTCGCGATGCTGCGCCTGAGCGCTTCGGAATTCCTTCAGTCCTTTGCGCCTTTGCGCCTTTGCATCTTTGCATCTTTGCGTCAGGCAGTTGCTGTTTTGGTTCTTCGCGGTGGCGCGTAAAGGGGGTTGACGCGATCTGATGTCTGCGCGTCGGTTCTGTGGGCGTCGGTCGTTGCTCGTTGCAAACGAACGCCGCGGTGACGGTCAGCTCTTGACGGTGGGCGGGCCGGTGGCGGCGGTGGAGTCGGCGGGGGCGTTCTCGTCATCGAAGGCGCGGAACGGCAGGAAGATCGAGATGCGTCGGTTGGTGGGGTCGAACGGGTTGTCCGGATTGCGCAGATCGCGATCGGCCAGGCCACGCACCTGCACGAGTCGGTTGTTCGGGACGCCGGCCGCGATCACCACGCGTCTGGCGGCGTTGGCGCGGTCGGCACTCAGCTCCCAGTTGGTATACGACCCCCCCTCGCCGAACGGCGCACCGTCGGTGTGGCCCTCGAGAATGATCGGGTTCGAGAGCAGCGCGATCTCCTCGGCGATCAGCGCAATCGCAGTCACTGCCCTGGGGCGCAGTACCGCGGAGCCGGTCGGGAAGAAGTCATCACCACTGCCTTTCTCCACCAGCTCGATGCGGAGCCCGTCCTTGGTGATGATGATCTCGATGGAACCCTTCAGGCCGTCGAGCGATGGATTGCTGTCGATCCGCGAGGCGATGCGTTCCTTGAAGTCGCGGAACTGCTGCTCCTCGACCTTGCGGATGATCATCTTGAGCGCGTTTCTCGAGACGCGCGCTGGCGATGCTCCGGACGCGACGGGCGACGCACCGCCGCTGTAGGCATTCTTGCTGCCGACGGGATTCTGGAAATAGCCCTCGACGGCCTTCTTGGTTTCGATGTCGAGGCCAACCAGCCAGAGCACCATGAAGAAGGCCATCATCGCGGTCACGAAGTCGGCGTAGGCCAGTTTCCAGGCGCCACCATGATGGCCCCCGTGCCCACCTCCCTTCTTCTTGATGATGACGATCTTCTTGCCGTCCTTGGCCATCAGGCTGCCTTGGCCGCTTTCGCGAGCTCTTCGAGCTCGGCGAAGGTTGGACGATCACCCGGCTCGATGTTCCGACGCGCAAACTCGACGGCGGTCATCGGGGCATCGCCGCGGGCGAAGCTGAGGAGTGCGGTCTTGATGCACATCAGGTAGGCATGCTCGCTGGACACCCGTTGCTCGATCGCCTTGGCGATCGGTCCGAAGAACCCATAGCAGAGCAGAATGCCGATGAACGTACCGACCAGCGCGGCGGCAACCTTGGCACCGATTTCCGCCGGTGGTCCGCCAATGGCACCCATCGTGATGATCACGCCGAGCACGGCCGCCACGATTCCGAAGGCGGGCATGCCGTCGCCGACGACGGCGATGGCGTTCGGTACCAGGCTCGCCTCGTGATGATGCTGCTCGAGATCCATGTCGAGAATCTCGGCCAGGTTGTGATCTTCGATGGTGCCGGTCAACAACACCTTGAGGGTATCAGCGAGCAGCGCCACCGCATGATGATGATGCATGAAGCCGGGATACTTCGAGAAGATGTCGCTCGTCGACGGATCCTCGATGTGCGATTCCAGGCCGACGAGACCGTCCTTCCGCGCCTTGTTGAAGATCTGGAAGAGCACCTGGAGCAGTTCTCCGTACGCCTTCTTGTCGAAGGGGTTCGGTTTCAGCAGTCCAATCACGCCAGAGGCGATATGCTTCAGCACCGTCGTCGGATTCGCCATGATCATGGAGCCGATACCGGCTCCCAGAATGATGATGAATTCGGTTGGTTGCCAGAGCACGCTAACCTTGCCATGGTGCATCACGTACCCGCCAATGACGGATCCGACGACGACCACGAGACCGATGATCAGGAACACAGGGAGTAAGTCCAGGCAAAGGGTCAGCGGACGACCAGGGGTCGCCTTCCGTGTGGGAGTATCGGCCGCTTTTGTCGGGGGCTGGACTGTGATTTTTGGAGAACACCAATGACAGTGCTGCCGCGGGATGTGCGCGAACCGGCTTGGCCCGACGTTCTGCTCTGGTTCGAGACGATAGACGCGATTATCCGCGGCCTGGGCCACGGCCTCAACAACCGTGCGCTGGCGCTGAGCGCGACGATCGAATCGCTCGATCCGAAGCGTCCGATGGGCCAGCCGCTGGCGGCCGACCTCAGGCGCGAGGCTGAGCGCCTGACGGAGCAGTTGCGGCAGCTCCGGGCCGTGCCGTTCGCGATAGAACGGGAGGCGATGCCGCTGCTGCTGAGCGACGTCCTGGCGTCCGCAGTGCAGTTGCACCGCGCGCACGCGACTCTTGGCGACCTGCCGGTGTATCTGGAGGGCAGTTCGGATACACCGCCGGTGCTGGCGCCTGAATCGGCCCTGCTGCATGCCACGCTGGTGACGCTGACGGCGTTGAAGGGGTTCGCGGCGCCGGGAGGTGTGGTGCGAATCGCGGCGGCGGGCAGCCCGGATCAGGCCGAGATCAGTTTTCTCGCGCAGCGTGATCCGTCGGACGAATACGACGCAGCGCGGTCGCAGGCGCTGATCAAGCCGTCGGCGCTCGCCGCGTCGCTTCTCGGTGCCGGATTGCTGGAGATCGAGCAGCAGCTGGGGCCGGAATCGGCGACGATCATCTGGACGCTACCCAGCCTGAAGGCGCTGCGGCGACGAGCCCGAGCGGGTGCCGGCGCGGTCTGAGTCACGCTGCGATCCCGGCGCAAACTGCCGATTCGGCGGCAAGAGCGTCCGTACCGGGCGGCACTCGACGAGACGGCGTGGAATGTCAAGTTGTTGCCAATCAAACGTTTACGAAGTGGCATAGGGAGTGCTTTGGGCAGTGAGACACCTGATTGCCCGCGGCCCAGACGACTTCCAATGTCTATTCTCAACATCGTGCATCCCTGGTTGCTGCCCGCGGCTGCGACGACTCGCGCGTCGCTCACCGACCGGATCGACGGGTCTCCGGTGTCTGATGCGGCACCGGTTGTCGCGGCACTCGTTGGCGAGCATGGCCCAGACGCTGTGGATGCAGAACGCCGGACCTTCCTCACCGGGGCTCTTTGCAACGGCGACCTTTCCGTGGATGCGCCGCTGAGGCACCACTTCGCATCGCAGCGTCGCACGAGCGGAATGGCAATCACAAGCATGCTGCGTCGAGGGGCACTGGACGATACTGCATGATTGCGCCAAAAATCGTCAAGAAGCGTCGCCGTGTTGGCTTACTGTCTCAATTCTGGTATGATAGAGGCGGTACTGAGGTCCTGGCACGTCATCTTGCCGCTGCCTTGCAGCGTGCTGGAGACGACGTCGAACTCCTCTTCCTCGACGTCGCCAACCGTACCTCGGTCGAGCGGCCCGGCATGCCTGGTACCGTGCTGCCGATCACGATGTGGCGCAGCGCCCTCGATGCGTTGAACACGTGGGGGGTCGAGGAACTGGTGGTCCTGCTGGACCTGCGCAGCGGCCTGCTGGAGCCGGTGGGGTCATATACCGGACGCTTTCGGACGACGCTGCTCGTGAACGTGAACAATGCTGACATGGCGGTGGTGCGGAGTGACCCGCGGCTGGCGGACCTGGTTCGGTCAGTCGTGATCCGGTACGACCGCATCGGCGTCTTCTTCGAGTCGTCGCCGGCGGCCAGGCTGCTGCGCGAATGGCAGGTGCCGTACGGGCTGTCCAGGATCGGCATTCCGCCACTGGACTCGACCGCGACGCAGGACTTTCGACGCCGGCACGGCATCGCACCGTCGGAGGAGGTGCTGCTCTGCGTCGGCCTGATCGCACCGCTCAAGTTTCAGGTCGAGATGCTCCAGCTCCTCCCGCCGGTGCCCGGGCGGCGCATCGTCTTCATCGGTGACCTCTACACCGGCACGCCAGACTACGGCATCGCCTTCGGCGACGCCGTTCTGGCGCGCACGGACTGTCTCTGGCTCGACGGGCGGCCGCGTCATGAAGTGCTCGAGGCCATGGGTGAAAGCGATCTCCTGCTCTTTCCCTCGCAGTCCGAGGGCGCCGGGCTGGTGCTGCTGGAAGCGATGGCCGTGGGGCTGCCATGGGTCTGCACGCCGGCGGTGGACCTCGCGCCGGAACTCGACGGTGGCGTTGTCACGTCGCTGAGCGAACTGCGCCTGACGATTGACGAGCTGCTTCGTTCACCGGCCAGTCGACGCGCGCTGGGCGACGCAGGACGCGCCGCACAGCGCGCCCACTGGAATCTCGACCAGACGGCCGCCAGCCTCCGCGGGTGGTTTGCGGCGGATGCCGTCGCTGGATCGGGGACGGCCGGATTTTCGCTCTCGCCCGTGCCCCTGCCGTCGCTCTCGCAGCCGCTCTCCCAGCCGCTCTCCCAGCCGCTGGCGGTGATCGATGCCGGCTGGGGCGACGTCGTCAACGGTGATGCGCTGCTGGTGGAGGCGGCGGCACTTGGCGCCAGCAGTGGAGCGGCGTGGATGGCGATCGCGGATGGACCGAGGGCGCTCTCGGCGGCCGTCATGTCGCAATTCGCGCGACTCTCGTCGGGTGATCATGATGCCATCGTGCTGTTTCACCTGCCGGCGCCCGAGAACGCCACGGCGGCGGCGATTGCCGAGTGGATCTCGGCTGGCGTGGTCGCGTTCTTCATCCGGACGGAGTGGTGGCGGGGGCAACCGGAGCGGCGCAGCGGCGCTCAGCCGCGCGCCATGTGGTCGGCGGACATGGTGGTACGGGTCAGCGAGTCGGGGCGCTGTCATCTGGGTGAGGCCGACCAGTAGCGACGTTCGCCGTTCCGGCATCGCGTTCCGCCCGGGCCGGGCCTTCGACGTGTCCGCGCGGACCCTTGTCAGCGGGGGCATGCGGCGCCGGGCTACGCGGCCGGATCGTCGGCGAGCCAGAGAATTGAGCGGAGCGCGGCGCCCTCGGGCGTCCGCTGCCCGGTGAGGCCCTGTTTCCAGTAGGCGAGCGCCCAGTCCTGGAGCAGGCCGTTTCCGTCGGTAGGCGGTGCCGAGAACGAGGCGATCCGGCGACTGCTCTGCGAGCCGACATTGTCGCTGTGCGAGAGGCGACCGAGGACGGAGGCTTCCTCGTGCGTCGGATTGTGTGTGAGCCGCGCCCATTCGTGAATTGCCTCGTCGATCGTGAGCAGGGCGTCGGCGCTGTCGAGAACTGCGGCGTGCGCGCTGGCATAGGCGTCGGCGCCGTCATGGATGCTTCGGATGGCCGCGGCGTGTGCATCGTCAAATTCGTAGGGGGCCAGCACCGGTGTGCCATCCGTGCCGGTGAAGTGCAGCAGCGACCCCTCGAACGACGAGCAGAGCACCTCGAGCAGTTCGCGGCCCGTCGCGAGGGTGTGCCTAACCGAATCCGGCGCGCCGGCATCGCTGAGAAATCCGCGGGCTTGCATAGCGGCTGGCGCCCCATCGGCGATGCCGGGCCAGGTGGCCAGATAACAACCGAGCCACCGCGGATCGCGCCGATCCGCGGCCACGACCACACGGTGCAGCGCTTTCTGGATGGACCCATTCCAGCCAAGATCCACGAGCATCGAGGGTGCGCCGTCGCGGAGTCCCGCAATGGCGAGGGCGTGCAGCAGCGCATCGCGCTCGCGTGCGGCATGCGTTCCAAGCTCCTTCAGGATCTCGGGAATCGCGAGCACACGGACGATGAGATCACGGTACTCGGCGACTCGCGCATCAACCGCGATATGAAGGTCGGGAACGCCAGCCCGCGCCAGTGCGGCGGCATGTTTCTGCGGTGCAATGCCGAGTCGGGTGAGGTACTCGCCGATCGGTCGCGGCCCCACACCAGCGAGCAACCCTGGCAGTGCCCACTTGGCGTCGGCGAGGACGGCGGGCAGCAGCGCCGCGCGGCGCGAGGCCGGCATGCTGCTGACACCGACGCCGTCAGGCAACGCGTGGCAGCTGCGGCAGATGCGCTCGAAGAGGAGGCCATCACGAAGCAGGAAGACGATGCGCCGTGCGCCGGACGCCCGGGCCTGGGCACCGAGCCACTGTGCAAACGCCGTGAGCAGCGGTCCAAGCGCGCGATACCCGATTCGCCATGCGGCATTTTCCCGACGATGGCGTGCAGCGGCGGTGAGCCCGGTGCGGATCGATCCGGCGAGCGTCAGGGCGGGCGATGGTACCTCGCGGGCCCCATCAAACGGCTGAAGGAGGGTTTGCAGCCCGAGCCGGCGTGGTGTCTGATGGTCGCTGACGCCGTGGTCACCGACGTGCAGCCACCGGGCCGGCACCACTCCCTCGCGCGACTGCACGACGGCGAAGAGGCGGCCATCCTGCTTGGTGGCGCGGGCGTCGGACGATGTGTAGATCGCGGCGAGGTGGATGTCGATACCGACGGCGGCGAGCATCGCCTGCACCTGCTGTGCTGAATACCAGGTGTCGGAGATGGCGAGTACGCGCTTGCCGGCGTTGCGGGCGGCATCGAGCCAGGCAACCACGCGGGGGTTGGCGCGCACGAGGCGGTGTTCGGCGGCGAGTTCGGCCGCCGCGAACGCCGCCGACGTATCGACCCCGAGCCGCAGTGCGAGCTGATCGTGAATCTCGGCCAGCGAGACTTCGGCATCCGTGCGCGTTTTCGCGGCGCGCAGGCGTCGTGCCTCGGTTTCGGCGGCCCGGCGATGCGCGGCCAGTTCGGATGGCGACATGCCGGCTATACAAAGTGGCGGCTCGAGCGCGAGGAACCGAAAGACCTCAGCCGGTGCCGCACAGGCGCGGGTGACGAGCGTGTCGAAGACATCGAAGGAGACGAGGTCAGCCGCCGGCAGCAGTTCGACGAACCGCGCATCGGCGGCGGCGGGGGCGCAGAGGGCACCGCGCCGGATAGTTCGGAGATTTGCCGCCGTCTCGCTCCATGCGCCAAACCGATCGTCTGCGACCGGTTTGTTCGCGGCCGCGGCCGCGGCCACGGCTGTCGGCTCATCAGCCAGCGGCCGCGCCAGGCGCCGAATCCCCGGGCCCGACCTCATCGGGGTTCGTCCACCTCGATGATCTCCGCGATGTCGTTCGGCAGCCATCGTCGCACATCGCCGATGGGCGGCAGGTCCGACCGGCTGGCCAGCCGACGCGCCGAGGGCACAAAGACACGCGGCTTATCGGAGGGTCCGGCGAGGGCGGCAGCGAAGGCCGCCTGCATGACATCCGGCATCGCATCACGGATGCAGTGTTCACGCGAGAAGGAGCACTTCCATCCGCAGCCGTAACAGGCGAGCGGGAGGCAGGCGATGGTGTCGCGCGGTGAGGCGGGGAGAAATCGGCCGAAGTCACCGCCGCCCATGAGCACGACCGTCGGCACGCCAAGCGCGCTGGCCATGTTGGTCGTGCCGGTTTCGGCCCCGACCACGATTCGCGACGCACGGACGAAGGCCACCAATTCGCGGAGTGATGTCTTGCCGCAGAGGTTGACCGTGATGTCACTGAAGCCGCGGGTGTTGGCTGCGATCAGCTGTGCATCGGCGTCGATGCCGACGGCTGCAATCCGGAGTCCGTTGGCGCGGCAGATCTTTCCGATTGCCTCGCCGTAACCCGAATAGACGCGGTGAGCGCGACCGACGCCTGCGACGAGCACGACGGTTTTCCGGGGGTCGAGCCCATGCTGTGCGTACAGCGATGCAGCGGCTGCGACATCGGCCTCAGTGACGTGCATGACCGGATGTAAATCGCTGGCCGCAATCCCGAGCGACGTCAGAAAATGGCGGTGGCGACCCACCTCGTGGCGCGCATCCGCGGGGGGTGGGACGAGTCGCGTATAGAGCAGGTCGCGCAGCTGCTTCTCGCCGGTGTGGTACAAATTCTCGTTACCGTCGTACCCGATGATCGGTGCACCGGCCGACTGCGCGAGCACATCGATCAGACTTTCACGCGAGAAGTGGCTGACCATCACCAGATCGAACTGTCCACGACGAATTGCTTCACAGAAGCTTTGGCGGTATCCGGACTCGGTACAGGCTCTCTGCTTGTCGACGACCATACATTGGTCCACGGCCGGATGCGTTTCCAGCAGTGGATGTGTGTGTGCGTTGCACAAGACGGTGATCTGCGCCCGTGGCCAGTGCGCACGAACGGCGCTGAGCATGCCGCTGGCCCACACGTTGTCGCCCACGGCATCGGTACGAATCCAGAGCAGGCGCCGTGGGTCCAGGGGGGCTGGTGAGTACGTCGCGATGCCGAAGCCGAACTTTTCGTCTGACTCGACGAGCACCTCAAAGCGGGGATCGGCTTTGATGAAGGCCCAGCTTTTCTGATGCTTGACGTGGTTGATGTCGTCGAGCGCGAGGAGGGTGGGGGCGGTGAGTCGCTGAAGCAGATACTGAAACTCGATGAACCCCATGTGCCCGCCGCTGTCGAGCAGCACCAGGTCTGGCGCATAGTCCACACTCTGCAGCGCGAACGCGAGCAGGTTGTCGGGTACGCCAGGATTGTTCGTCTCGGCGAGATACCGTACCACGCGGTCTGCTTCATCGTGGTCGACGATCACATCGCTGCCGGCAACGTCGTCGATGGTGGCTTGCCGCACCGCGTCAGGTGTCGGAAGCATGGCGCGTGGCACCGACAGGCCGAGGAGCGGTCGTACGATACCGAGCAGTCCATCGTGTCGCAGGTTCTGCAATGCGACCAGATGATGCACCGGATTGACTTCGATCGAGTAGCAGACGCCGCCGACGCCACCGGCCTGCAACGCGCGCGCAATGGTACGCGTGGTGCCGGTGCCGAAGTACGTGCCCGTTTCGATGACACGACGAATGCCGTGCGCGTCGATCAGTGCGGTGAGACTGCGACTGAAATCCGAGTCAGCCGATACGGTGACGGCCTTGTCGGAGGCGACGATGGAGCTGGTGGTGCGAGGCGCTCGAGGGCGCGACTTTGTACGCGCGCTCATGCGGCCTGTCGGTCCGCCAGCACGTGTGCCGGCACGGAGATGATGAGCCTCGCGCCACTGAGTCCGGACTGCGGCACGAGCACTGCGCCGTCACTGTCGGATGCAATGACGAAGTGTGACACCCCCATCGCTTCGAGTCGATCAGCCACCGCATCCGTGACCGCATCGACGCCGACCGACCACGCGATGGCCCCGACACGCCGATCGTTGACCAGGGCACCGATGTCCGGGAGGAGGCCGTCGATATCCTCGGCCTGACCAGCGTAGATCACGACGCGCGGTGCGCGCTGCACGGTGGTGTGACGGAACAGTGCGGCGAGTGATTGAACGGTCCCATTGACCGGCGCCTCCACGCTGGCGGATCGCACGGTGTTGGATGCCAGTGCGTGGCGGATGAACGCCGCGTGATCCTCATCAGCGGCGCGCGTGACGACGCTCACCTGTCCCGGATACCGTGATGCGGCGGCGAGGCTGGCGAATCCGAAGCCCGGGTCGCAGTCGACGAAAGCGTCACCTGGTTCGATCATGACCGCGAGGAAGTTTCGCAGTTCGGCATCGACACCGTCACCGGACAGCTCACTCTCGATGACCTGCAGCACCTCGGCTTGCCCGGCCGCGTCGACCGGGAGCGGAAGCATGAACAACGGCGTGCCGTCGTCGCGCCGCTCCGCCGACGGAATGAGGAACTCCCGTGGCCCGAATCCGTGCCGTGCGATCGCGGCATCCGTGACCTGCGCGTCAACCGAGCGGCGCTGTGCATTGCTCGCCGTCTCGGCGTCGGCTCCGGCAGCAGCGGCGAGCCCGAAGAGGTGACCCGCGCTCTGGACGAGGCCCGCCGCGAAACAGGCGTCGGCGATCTGCATCAGTGCGTCGGGCGTGGGCAGGTCGGTTGCCAGCGGGTGGTGTTCAGCAGCGGGAGTAGGCATGGGGGGGAGGTATCCGGTTGTGGCGTGCGACGGCAGCGTGCAAAGAGTGAGAGCGATGGCACCGCGGCACTCGTCCACCGACAGACAGCGTGGACGGGTGACGCAGTGGAGTGCTCGCACCGTGCGTTTGCAGCAACTGGGCCATGGGCCACCGGTGTCATGTCGCCGCGGTTATTCGCGTCCGCGCGATCCGCGAAACCCCTTATGCCATATGGGAATATCGACGCTGTCTGGCTGCTGGGCATGGCGGGCCGGGCGCGGCGCAGCAGCATGGCAGACGGCAAGAACTGCCCGGGGCAGGACGGCAGAACTGTCCGTGTCCTCGGCGAGAACGGCTGTGTCCGGAGCCGACCCCCCAAAGCGGCTGGCACCACGGCGCCGGGCGCACTGGCGGCGTACCGCCGGGAGGTGGTTGCGGCAAGAACTGCCCTGTCGCCAGGGACGAACGTGCCGATGACGCGTTTGAGCGAACGCCGGTTGAATTGTTCAAATGGTTGCCAGGCAACGGTTTACCGTCTGGCACAGGGTGTGCTCCTGCAGCACATCGGTCGGGATCAGCCTGTTCCCGCGCAAGACGTCGGAGCTTGTACGTCATCCTTCCATTCACGACAGACAGTGCTCTGCAAAATGAACAAATTCATTGTTGTGGTCCCGGTCTACAACGCAGATGAATACATCAGTGATTGTTTAGCATCAGTGATGTGTCAAACCTATGAAAATTTCACCTGCGTCATCATTGATGATCGTTCTACCGACCAGACCGCGAGTATCGTGAAAGCCTTTCAGGATGATCCCGTTTCCCCGAAATTGACACGTGTTTACAACACGACACGAGCGGGATCTCCATTGGCAAATATCGTGAAGGGGATCTCCATGATGTCCAGAGACGGGGAAGACATCATTGTGAATCTGGATGGCGATGACAGGTTCTATCATGATGGTGTTCTGGAAAAACTGAATGAAGTTTATTCCGACCCGAGTATATGGTTGACTTATGGAAATTTCGTTCCCAGGAGTGGCAACTATGGTCCATATTGTAAAAAAATAGAGAACACCAGACTTTACAGGAAAAGCAGGAATTGGTATGCGTCTCACTTACGGACATTCAAGAGCAAGCTTTGGAACAAGATCCGGGACGATGATTTGCGAGACACCGGTGGCAGGTATTTCAACGTTGCTGGCGATGCAGCCCTTTTATATCCCATGCTGGAAATGTGTGGCATGAAACATCATCACTTTATCAGTGAAGTGCTGTATGAATACAATGATCTGAATGCGCTCAACGAAATGAAGGTCGCAGAGCAGAAGCAGTTTTCCACGGGTGAATTCATTCAGAGCAAGCCTTGTTATGAAGAGATCGTCAGCTTCCCCTGAACCGACATGGTTGACCGTTCGACTTCGAGGGCGACCTGGCGCGTCTCCGCGAATCAGGTTCAGCCTGAACGTCGGATTCTGACCCGGGCGACGGGATGGAGTTGCGCAGTGATCACGTCGCCGGCACGAGCAATGCACCGATCTGCCTTGCAACGCATGGCCTGCTTGGCAGGGACGCTTACGGCATGATCACCCTGCGCACTATGTTCGCGGCCTCCACGGCAGAACATCCTTTAATCGCCAGAGACCAAGACACTTATCAGTGAACAGGTTGTTGCCTTCTGTGCAGCCTTCATTGATAAGGCGCAATGGCTCGGGGAAGCTGAAGGGCGGGTGTTGCATATTCAACGGCTGCCAGAAACCATCGCCCAGGTCACTATTCGATACACGATCAGTAAAGGTCGTGGTCAGCAAATAGGTCGCTCCCGATTTCTTGAAGTTGGCAATCATCTTCAGTGCATCGGTGAAGGACAAGTGCACCAGGCAATCCCGCGAAAAAATCAGGTCGGCTCTCGGAATGTGATCCTGGACGAGGTTGACGCACTGGAACGAAGTTTTGTCAGAGCCGAACCGGGCCTGATTCTTGACAATCAGTGCCTCGACAATATCCACGCCGATATAGTGCTTCACGGGTAAGGCCACATGCTGCATCCAGTACCAATCGCCGCAGGGCGCGTCGAGAAAGGTCTGAATGCTCAGGTCGGCCATCAGTGCGGGTATCTCACGACGAATGACGGCGGTTTGTACTAGATCGGAGCCTTCGCCCGAGCGCGACACGCTGCCGCCAAAGATATTCTTCTCATACACCTGTGAGAACTTGTCCTTCAGGGCCAGGCCGAGGACGGCTTCAACTCCCACGACTGCTTCGGGGGCTGCTGGTGCTGCGGCTGGCAATGGCGGGACCGGAATTTCGGTCGGGGTCGGTCGAGCGGATTTGAAAGGATTTTTCATCTAAGCTCGACGCGAGTTGACCTTCGGGAGAGGAATTTCGATCGGGGTCGATCGAGTATATGGCGTGCTCCCCGGCCGCGCGAGGACCGGCGGGCGAGCGGCGGGCGACCCAGGCTTGGCGTCGGCGAGCGACCGGTCAGCGCTGAACCGCGGCCTCTCCACCATGGAAGCGCCAGCGCGCGACTCTGTTACCAGCACGCGTCGGCGAACGCGGCAATTCGTTCCGTCACTCGGCATTTCGTGCCAGACAATGCGCCATCTGGCCGATGCGAGACTCTCAAGTCGTTGATTTACCTCGCTTTATACGAGGCACGATTTTTGAGTGGGAGGTGGAGCATCAGTCTCGCCATCCTCCTCCCTGCTGAGCATGCATCAGTCGATCGCTGTCGTCGTTACTGCGTTCAACCAGGGCCAGTGGATCGGGTCCGCTCTGGCGTCGGTCGCAGCCCAGATCCTCCGCCCGACGGAGATCGTGGTGGTGGACGTCGGCAGCACCGACAACTCAGTCGCGATCGCGGAAGATTTCGCTGCTCGCTGGCCGGAACTCGCGATCCGTGTGATCCGCGTGACGAACAGCGGCCATCCGGCGCAGGCGCGGAATGCTGGCATTTTCACAGTGTCGTCGGAGATCATCATCTGTCTCGACGCCGCCGATGTCATCTCGCCGCTGTATCTCCACGCCGTCGCAGTCATGTATTCCGGCGATCCCGGACTCGGCCTGGTCTGGCCGGACGTGATCGCCTTCGACAGGGCGGAGCAGCGCCAGTGTCCGGGTCAGTCGTGGGACGCCACACGTCAGGCGCAGGTCAATCTCCTGCCCGGTATCACCGCGTTCCGACGCTCCTTGTGGGAGCGCATCGGCGGCTACCGCACCAACATGCGAGGCTACGAGGACTGGGATTTCTGGGTCGCCTGCGCGGCAGCAGGGGCGCGTGGTGCTCGGATCCCGTTTCCGCATTTCTACCAGCGTGACCTCGGGTCGGGAGTCGACGCCTCGACTGCGCCAGACGATCTCAGGCTGCGCGCCACGATCGTTTCGAACAATCCGTCACAGTACTGCACGGCCTCGCACGCTCTGGCCGATGCGATTCTTGGCGGGAAGGCTTTTGATGCCGTTGCGGCGTTGGGCGCAGCGGATGAAATCCTGGGCACCGGCCTCGCGCAGATGGCGACGTCGTGGGCACGGGAGGCGGTGCAGTGGGCCCGGCAATGTGTCGCGGCAGGCAATTCCTTCCGGGAGCGGGAAGCGCTGGCGGAGCTCGGCGTCGATGGGACGCTTGACGCGGAGGGCACGACGCGCCTTGGCGCGTTATTTCTCGCGACCGGCGATACTGAAACGGGGCTCTCCCTGCTGGTCCTGGCGTGGTCTACCGCATCCGGCGGTCGCGGCGCGGACGCACCCGCGGCGCCGAGTGTCGGCGCAGAAGGCAGCACATCAGCACCGGGTATCGACGTAGTCGCAGTTTCCGCGGTTGGCAAGGCAGCTGAAGTCGCGACGCGCAGCGCCGTCATTGCCGCGCCGCTGGAACCGGGTATCTCCACACCGCGCGTACTCACATGGATGCCATACGGTCAGTGGATGCTGCATGCGCTTCAGGAGATGACGATTCTCCACGGCGCGCGTTGGCGTGGCGCCGAGGTGCGCTACGTACTCTGTGATGGGGCCTTCCGCGAATGTGACATGCATTGGGTGTCGACCGCGCCGCGGCAGGCAGCATCTTGCGCGACTTGTCTGCGCGCCCAGCACACGCAGGCGGATGGGTTGCGCATGCCGCACGAATGGCTTGGCGACCACCTGACGAATGGGGAGCGAGACCTCGCGACACAGTGGGCGGCGGAGATGTCGCGCGATGTACTGCTCGAAGCGCGATGGAAGGATTGGGCGATCGGCGAGTGGATCGTCTCGTCGGTGCACAGTCACTTTCGGGTCAATCGGATCGATCCGACCCAACCCGCGGTCGAGAGCGTATTGCGTGCCTATCTCGAGGCCGGGTTGCTCGTGGCATTCGCGATGGACCGCCTGCTGACGACATGGCGACCTGACGTGATGCTGCTCTTCAACGGACGATTGGGGAGCCTGCGAGTCGCCTTCGAACTGGCGCGCGCCGCCGGCGTGCGTGTCGTGACACACGAACGGGGCTGGCTTCAGGAGACACTGTACCTCGCGGAGAATGCGGACTGCCTCTCGATCTCGCCGATTCGCGATGCGTGGCGTGCGTGGAGCGACGTTCCGTTGACCGGCAGCGAGTCACAGGCAACTGATCAGTGGCTTGCCGATCGGGCGCACGGCCGGAGGCTGAACTGGCTTGCCCTGACTGGGCCCCCGGAAGCCCACACCGCGGTGCGAGAGACGCTGGGACTGCGGGTCGGTGCTCCACTGATGGTGGTGTTCACTTCCTCAGAAGACGAGTACGTCGCGTGTGCCGACTATTCCTCGCCATTCGGCACACAGGAGCGATGGCTGGAGGAGACCGTGGCGTGGGCTTCGGTACGGCCTGAGGTTGATGTTGTGGTTCGCGTGCACCCCAACACCACGGGCAGTCGCGCGACCGGCAGCAATGCGACGCAGTTTGCGGCGTTGCGCGACCTCGCTGCGCGTGCCCCGACGACGGTCCGATTTGTCTGGCCCGACGACGAAACGAGCAGCTATTCTCTGATGGATATGGCACCAGTCAGTATCTCCTACGTCAGTACGGTCGCGCTGGAACATGCCTGCTTCGGTGGCGCCGCCGTGACCGCTGCGACCTCCACACTCACAGGGCATGGATTCACCGAGGACGTGCGCGATCCGGCGGAGTACCGCGATCTGCTCGATGCACTCACCAGCGAAGAGGCGGGTTCACGCCGCGCCCACGAGCGCACTCGCCTCGCACGACGATTCGCCTACTTCGCGGTGTTTCGCTACATGCTGCCGTTCCCGCTGGTTCAGCAGCCAGGGCCGCTGGCATCGCACCTGGCCTACACGTCGCTCGAGGCACTGCGTCCGGGATGCGACGCTGGTGTGGACGCGGCGGTCTCAATTCTGCTCGATGGCCGGGCCGTGTGCCTGCCGCCGTCCGACCGAGAAACCGACCTCGACGGTGAAGCGTCGTTTTGCGATAGGCCGCCGATCGCCGCTCTCGAGACGGTCGCGTGAACGGTCTCCTGGTCGCGGCGGCCGACGTGAGGACGACGGAATAAAGACCTTCAACCGGCACTGCGCGCCGATGAAGACGCTTCGTCGGAAACGAGGCGCGGAATTTCATGGAGCCAGCGCGTCGCGAAGCCGGCACGAACCTCCGCTGCATGCTCTCAGGTCGCCTTGCGCGCGACCAGCCAGAGGTGCGAGCTGAGTCCGGCGTCGGCGAGGAACTGCTGGAAGGCCGCCCCGAGGCGATCCCATTCATCAATCAGCACCTGCTGGAGGAACGGCTGGCCGGCCAGTGAGAATTCGCCTGCGAGGACTTTCTTTCGGACGAGTTCGGCGTCGAGCTTGCCGGGCGTGGAAACCTCGAGCACCTCGAAACCGCTTTCCGTCACCAGGCGAGAAAGCGAGGCGGGATGAAAGTAGTTCAAGTGCTCGACATCGACGCTGTTCGAGGCTTTTCCAAGAACCGCGATGTCGAACCCCTTCACGCTCGGACAACTGATGACGAGCAGCCCCCCTGGCGAGAGCACCGACGCGCAGGTGGCGAGAAAATCCCGCGGCGAAAAGATGTGCTCGAGGACTTCAAAGCAGGCGACCACATCGACCCGCAGCCCTTCGGTCGAAACCTGCTCGATCGGTTTCTCGATCACCTCGAGTCCACGCTGGCGGCAGGTCTCTGCAAGGTCGGGCGTTGGTTCGACCGCGAGCACACGCGAGAACGTACCGAGTCGGCGGACTTCCTCGCAGAACGTCCCAAACCCCGCTCCGATTTCCATGAGCGCGCCCGGAGTGACGTTGAAACGACCGCAGATTTCCGCGACACGTTCTGCCCGGGGCCGGAAAATCCGCTCGCGGCGGGCATCTTCCGACGCGGGGAAGATGTACCTGTTCCAGTACGCGTAGTTCTCCGATTGCGAGTAGTACATGCCCAGCAACGCGGGCGTCGGGCGCGGACTCACATACATCGTCTCGCATTGGGCACAGCTCACATAGGTCAACTTCAACTTCTCGAATGCCGGGCGGCTCTCATCGCCGCCGCAGGCCGGACACGGCACGCCGACGAATTCGTCCTCGTGCGCAAAAAGGCGCGCGATGTCCGCGGCGTAGCGCTCGGCGTGCCCGCGCAGCAGGTGATCGGGACGGATGTCCGATTCGGAAAGCGATGGGGATGGCGTGTTCATGGACGAGTGGATGGGTGTCTTACGACGTATGCACGTCTGCGAAGCGCGGCGGGTAACCATGCACCGGGCCATAAAAAGAGCGCCCCCCCCACAGGTTGTCCTTTACCCACTGACCGTCCTCGATGCTCCACACGCGCGGATCGCGGAAGGTGTCGCAGACCGTATCGAACTCCTCCTCGCTCATACCCACGTACGCCAACCAGCGATCGAGGTCGCGCCGTGGTTTGACATGATCGTACTTGCGAACCATCTCGACCCCCTCGGCGCGCGTCATCTTTCCACTGCGGATGTCCTTGCACGAATGATCCGACCCGCGCCCATAGCCAAACTTGACGAATTTCAGGTAATCGTGGATGCCGTTTTCGTGCATGTCGTCGATGTTCGACATCATGCGGTACGTGCGCTCGAATGGCTGTTGCGCGGGCTTCCACCCATACTTCTCCGTCACCAGCCTGGTGTGCTCGTTGGCATCCCAGTTGGCGTAAAAACTCACGTAGATCCCGCGGGCGCCGCTCTCGACGATTTCGTCATCGGACGGATACTGCGCCCACAGCAGATCTTTGCCATGCAGCCCTTCCTTGAGTTCGGGCCGGTTGAGCTTATCCAGACCCGCGTCGGTGAAATCGGGCCAGTCGTACCCTCGGAGCGCGTGTTCGAGGCGAAACTTGGCGGTAAACTCGACGAAGTCATTGTGCGAGTACATCCCGCCGAGATCCATGAAGCCATGCTCGCCCCAGAGGATCAGCGGCACCTTGTAACGCACCGCGACCTGGATCGGTGCGGTGAAAATCCCGCAGTGCCCGTGCCAGTTCATGTCGCCCTGCAGCTTGAAGCCGATGCGATTCATCTTCTTCAGCACCTCGACCCCGGGGCGGACGATGATGTGGTCGCAGTCAAACAGTTCGCGCATGCGCAGCAGGTTGTACTCGCCCTCGGGGAGATAGTTGTTGCCGTGATAAGTCACGAGCAGCGCCTTCAGTCCCAGTTGCTTGACCGCCATGTGGGTCTGGTAGTAGCTGTCCTTGCCACCGCTGACCGGGATGACGATGTCGTAGTTATCTGGTGACCGATACTCGTCGGTCAGTTCCCTGAGCAATTCCCAACGACGCGCCCAATCGACGCTGGCCTTGCCCGCGGCGACTCGGCAGCCAGAGCAGACACCCTTTTCATCGAAGGTCAGGGGCGCGGCGGACGCGCTGGGATAGACACAGTGGGAGCAGTATTGCATGGCAGAAAAGAGTTAGAGTCTGACGTTGATGCCGGCCTTGGCGAGCGCCCGCTTCCCCTGGCGGTCGGCAAGTTCCTTGAAGTGCCACAGATTCGCCGCCGCCACTGCGGAGGCTCCTGCTTCGATGCCTTTCGCGTAGTCCTCGAAGCGACCCACTCCGCTGCACGCGATGAGCGGTATCGTGAGCGCGCTGCTGAGACGGTGGATCAGATCGAGATCGTAACCCGTTCCTGTCCCATCGCGCTGGATTGCCTGGACGAGAATTTCCCCCGCGCCTGCGGCCTCAGCACGCTGCACCCACTCGACTGGATCGAGACCCGTGGCCGTGCGGCCTCCATCAATGAAAACCTCGGGTCGCCCATCCTCATGCCTCCAAACATCGAGGCTCACGACGATCGCCTGGCTGCCGAAGATCTTTGCACCTTCGGAGATCAACTGCGGACGGCGCACGGCCTCCGAGTTGATCGTGATCTTGTCCGCGCCGCTGCTGATTCGCGCGCGCATGTGGTCCATGGTCTTGATTCGCCCGCCCCACGTCAGCGGCATGAAGCATTGCCGGCTCACGGCGTCAAGAATGCCGGACTGGCCGCCCAGACCACCGACCTTGTGGTCGTCGCGCCGCGAGCCGCAATCGTCGCTGCGGCTGATATCGAGGTAGATCAGTTCGTCAACGTTCCACTCGTTGAAGCGCTGGACCTCATGGATCGGATCACCGATGATCTGGTGGATGCGAAACAGTTCGCTGCGCACGAGTCGGCCGTTTTGCAACAGCAGGACCGGGATGAGACGCTTCTTCAGCATGCGCAGTTCAGGCGGCGAGAAAGTTCTGCAGGATGTGCAGTCCGTCCTTCTGGCTCTTCTCGGGATGGTATTGCGTGGCGAAGATGTTGCCGGATTCGAGGCTGGCGGCGAATGGTACACCATGATCGCACCACGCGCTCACCACCTCCGGCGCATCCGGCACCAACGCGTAGCTGTGGACGAAATAGAATACCGGCGACTTTGCGAAGTCGCGATACAGCCCGTCCCGTTTCACCACTTCCACCTCGTTCCATCCGATATGCGGGATACGGATGCTGGCGTCCGGCGCTTCCAGACGGTGCACCGTTCCCGGAATCCAGTTCAACCCCGAACAATCGCCGTGCTCGGTGCCGGTTGTGGCGAGGAGCTGCATCCCCAGGCACAGCCCGATGAACGGCTTTCCTTGGCCCAGCACTGCGTCCTCCAGCGCCGGAATCCACCCACGCTCGCGCAGGTTCTTCATCCCGTCGCCAAATGCCCCGACACCGGGCAGGACGATGCGGGCACAGGTGGCGATTTCATCCGGCTCGGCCAGGATGCGCGCGGAACGACCCAGTGCCTCGATCGCATTCGCGACCGAGCGCAGGTTGCCCATTCCGTAATCCATGATGCCGACGTCTGTCATCGTGATCGTTGCTCAGGACTTGGCGCGTTCGACGAGTTGGTAGTACCCGCCCGCCGATTTGCGCAATACCGTGTCCGCCCATCGCGTGCCAAACTGCTGGGCGCTCTGGTAACCGGCAGACATTTCCGTGCGATCCACGTAGATCCGCTGGCTGATGATTTCATACATCCCCGAGGTCTCGAACAGCCGCGCGTGCGAGCCCGGAATCTTATAGTTGAAGAGCTCCACATCGGCGACGTGATGGTTGCGGTTTTTCAGCTTCTCGATCGGGGAAAAATCGCGGATGAAAAGATGACCACCCTCCGCCAGCACCTGGTCGATACAGGCGATCGACTGGAGAAGCGTCTCACGAGACACCCAGCCGAAGACATCGTCCACCACCACCAGATCAAACCGGCGGGCAGACGCCGCCGCACGATTGAGCGGATTGTCGGCGATCGTACCGTGGTGAAACTGCACCCGTGGCCCGTAGCGCGCCTGACCAAACGTCACCGCCTCCAGCGAGGCCTCGACTCCGACGCACACGCGTCCCGGCGACTGCTCGGCCAGCACCGCGAGCAAATCGCCGTAGCAGCAGCCGTATTCCAACACCGCCCCACCGGCGATGCCGAGCGCGTCGATCTGCTCGTAGATGCCAACCTTGGCCGGGCGCAGCCTGGGCGGCTCCTTGCCACCGAAGTTACGACGAAAAAAGTCATCGCCTTCCCTGGTGAGATAGTAGCTGTCTTGTTCGGACGTAGGCATGGGAAGCTCCGTCATTGGGTGATGGTTTGATAGACGGTGCGAAAAACCGATGGCACGACGCGACTGATATTCTCCGGGCCGAGGCCGATGTGCGGGATGCTGACGTTCCAGCCGGGCCGGTTGAACGACGCGCGCCAGCCCTCGACAACTGCGCCCAGATCTTCGGTGGAGACAAAGCCGCGCATTTCGATGCTCTCGACGTATTCCTGGACACTCGCCTCGTCGGTCACCACGCCGAGCCGCCGCAGACTGGCGAGACACTCACTCTGCCAGGTTTCCGGATTCACTTCGTGAAAACCCGCCGGAAACAAATGCTCGACTTGCACGAGGTGATTGCGGGCACCGGCAATTCGGCCGGGAAACGAAATACGCCCCATCGGCATCTGCGGATCACCGACGAGTATTTCGTGATACGGACCCACGACCTCGCGATCGAAAGAGTAGCTGCCGAGCGCGAGTTTTTGCGGATGCAGCGTGGGCAGGCGCAATCCTGCGAGCCGCGCCAGCCCACTGACCGGCGCACACCAGAAATAGTGATTGGCCGTGGAAGTGCCGCCGTCATGCCGCACCTCCAACGCCCGCAGCGTCTCCTGATCGAGGCGGCACTGGATGTCAGCCGCGCCGGTTCGGATCGTCGCAAACTTCCCGTCGATGCCACCGATGATGCCTTCCAGAAACGACCCGAAACCACCGGTGTCGGGATACAGGACGTGCTGCTCGCCGCCTTGCCGCATCGCGGCGTGAAACCTCGTCGATTCATCCGCGGCATCGAGGCGTTTGCGGGCCTGAGGAAAGAACCACGGATAGATCGGCCCGAGCAGATTCTCCTCCGGCACGCCGTGCTCCCGCTGCCAGAGGAGCGAGGGGTATGACGGCAGGACTTCGTCGAACGCGAGCGCGGCAAACGGTGCGCCGTAGACCCGCGCGAGCGCCGCGCGGGTGGGTGGGCCGTCGATCGTGTCCTCGATGTGCCGAGCGAGAAATTCTCCCGCCAACGCCGCCGGCCACTGCGCCGCCGGTGCATTGAAATCCACCAGGTGCCCGCGGACCACGATCCCGCGACGGAGCCGCAGCCGGTGGCAGCGACCGTCGAGCGCCTTCGCGAAAAATCGTGTCGTGAACGGCGAGCGGTTCTCATCCAGCGCGTGATAGCCCTGATCAAAAACCTCCCCTCGCGTATTGCGGAACGACAGGTTGTTCTGCCCGAGCAGCGGCTGCTTTTCGAGCACGAGCACGCGGTAGCGCTGCTCGGAGAGAATCTGCGCGGTGATCGTGCCGGCGAGTCCGCCGCCGATGACGATCGCGTCGTAGTGGTTGGCGGTCATTGGATCAGAGTCCACGAAAGCGGTGTCCCACGTTCCATCGCGACCGCTGCCCGGCGTCCGAGCACCTCCCCAAGCACCTTCGGTGGCAGCCCGTGCGCTGGGCGGATGGACGCCACGTTCCGTTCCGTCAGTTCCTCGCCAGCGGCAATGTCCTGCACGGCAAACAGCGAGCGCCGGAACAGGCGGCTCGCCGCTTCCTTCTCGCTCACTTCATAGTTCACCCGACCGAGCGCTTGCTCTGCAGCGCGCACGTCCGCGACCATTCGACGAAACTCCGCCGGCTCGAGCGAAAACGGCGCGTCCGGCCCGCCGTCGGCGCGCGCGAGGATCAGGTGCTTTTCAATGATGCACGCGCCGAGCGCGACGGCCGCCACTGGCACTGCGCTGCCTGGCGAGTGATCGCTCAGCCCAACCGGCACATCGAAGCACGCCAGGAGATCGGGAATCGTCCGGAGGTTCATTTCGTCAAAGCGCGCCGGATAACTACTCGTACACTTGAGCAGCGCGAGTTGCTCACAGCCGGCCTCGCGCGCGGCGGCTACCGCTTCACCGATTTCTTCCAGTGACGCCATCCCCGTGGACATGATCACCGGCTTTCCGGTTTTCGCCACGCGGCGTATCAGCGGCAGATCGACCAGCTCGAAGGACGCGATCTTCCACGCCGGCACGTTCATCTTCTCGAGAAAATCCACCGCCGTAGAATCGAAGGGACTGGAGAAGCAATCAAGCCCGATCTCCTCGGCCAGCGCCTTGAGCTTCGGCTGCCATGCCCAGGGCGTGAACGCTTCCTGGTAAAGATCGTGCAGCGTTCGGCCGGCCCAAATCGTGCCCGGCCCGAGTCGGAACTCCGGGCGATCGCTCTTGATGGTAATCGTGTCTGCGGTGTACGTCTGGAGCTTCACCGCGTCGGCCCCCGCCGCGCTGGCGGCACGCACGATGGCAGCCGCCTTCTCAAAATCCTGATGATGGTTGGCTGAAAGTTCCGCGATGACATAGACGGGCAATCCCGGACCAACTTCACGATTTCCGATGCGCAGATGGTTCATTCGGGATACGTCTTCAATTCCACATACACGCGGCGACCATTCTCGACGAAGAACACGTTTCGGTGCGGGGGAAACGTCCGCGCCCGGAGAATCGCCAGCAGTTCGCGTCCTGTATAAGTGCGGTCCAGTTCCACATGGTCGAGCTGATGTACGTCACGTTTGTGGTGCATTGTGCCGAAGGCTGCGGACTGTGGCGCGCGCACGCCCTGCCCTGCGGAGATGATCGGCCAAACCTCGTGGAACAGGGTCACCGAGGCTTCCTCCAGTTTGCGATAGAGGGTCTCTCCGGTATCCCACGGATCGACGGGTACCGGACGCTGAGCGATAATGTCCCCGGTATCGATATCGTCATCGATGTAATGCAGGGATACTCCGGCCGGCGTGGCTTCCACAATGCTCCAGACATTGGGATCTGCGCCGCGATTGTAGGGAAGAAGCGAGGGATGCAGGTTGATCACACCGCCAGAAAACAAGGGCAGCAATTCCGGTCTGAGCAAGTATCCGAAAGATACACAAACACCGAGCTGTGGCGCCCATTCTCGAATTCGTGCCTGTCCCTCGGCGGTGCGAAGACTCGCAGCCTCCATGACGGGTACGTGAAACTCTTCCGCGGCGGCCAGCAGTTCGCTGCCGCAGGTCCGCCGCTCTACCGGATGGACGACAAGCCCAACGACCTCGACGTGCTGCTCGAGCAACCACGGCAGAATCTGACTGGCCACCAGGTTGTTTCCAAAAAAGATCACGCGCATCGTCACGAAAAATCCTGCTCCGAAGAATTTTGGGGGTCGACCATATGCGCCGCGATGCGTGAGGCCCCCAATCCGTCGATGAGGGCACGACCTGCCTGAGCCATCGCGTCGCGTTGCATCATGTCGTTCCGCAGTTGCCGCACGGTCTCCACAAGACGATCGGCCGACATGTCGGCATACCAGCCGAGATTGATCGCAACCCCGCATTCCACCAGGGCCATGGCGATCTGCCGCTGATTTTCAGCGATGGGCATGACGATTTGCGGGGTCTGCATGTAGGCCAGTTCCCAGCTCGTCGTTCCGGACGCGGTGAGCGCAACATCGGCCCAGACCATGAGTTCATCCATTCGATCAACGCTGTCCGCAACGCGCACCCGCGGCGAATCGATCGGGCGCGTCGTCACGACCACGACTTCCAATTCTGCATCAGGCAGATCGCGCAGCGCCTCGATCACTTGCTGCGTGGCATTCACCGGGTCGGTCCCACCAAAACTGACGAGAAGTCTGCTGGCTTGGGCGGAAGCGGGCCGTCGCCAGTCTTTCCAACGCGCAAATTCACGGCGGAGCAGTACATAGCCTGTGCCGAGGAGCAGCCGGGTCGCAGCGTCGCGGCTCGGATAAAGGCCTGCGGTCGCATACACATTTTGGTTCAGGATCACGTCCGCACAGTAATGCGCCGCGTGCCCATAATCATCAATGAACAGTACGCGAAGATTCGCGTTCTTGAGCGTTTGCTGGAAATCGGCACCGAAAACGTAACCATCAAGCACGACCCAACGGCAGCCGCCGGAAATGGCGAGTTCGACGGTGTGCGCTGCATCTTCGGGGCTGCCGGGCTGCATCGAGGTCGTGACGCATTCAATGCCGTCATCCGACAGCCGCGACGCAACGTTCGGCAAGGTTTTCGCCATGAGGAACTGCACCTCGGCTTCTGCATCGCGGCACGCTTGCGCCAGCGCGAAGCAGCGCATCGCGTGGCCGGCGCCGATCAGCGGTCCGGCTTCGGTGCGAAAGAGAATCTTCATCGGACGCGGAAGACCAATTGCACGGGCGGCCCCTCGAGGAAGCGGGCGGGATCGGGTTCAGCCAGCCAGCCGGCGAGCGTCTTGAAGGCGCCGGCGTAGGCTTCCAGCGTGTGCGTGACGGCGGCCTCGTCGTGCGCGGCGGACATATTGTGCGTCACGAGGATCAGCACGCCGCGCTTGATCACTTCCTGCTGAAAAAGGCTGCGCACCAGCAGGCTCGGCGCGCCTTCGGCATCGAGGAATTTCAGCAGCGACCAGACCGGATCTCCGGTGCAGACGATACGATTCTCCAGTCCCGCTTTTTTCGCGAGCACACGCAGGCCGTCCTGCAGGCGGCGGCCCTGCGCCTGCATCCGCGCGAGGGCGTCGGTGTGCTCGAGGATATCGAGGACCTTCATCGCCGCGGCCATCGACGCCGCCTCGCCACCGAGCGTGAAGCTGAAAAAGATCTCGTCGAACGTCTGCATGATCTCGCGCTTGCCGAGCACACAGGCGATGGGAAAGCCATTGCCCATCGCCTTGCCGAAACAGGCGAGGTCGGGCGTCACGCGATAGCGCTTCTGCGCTCCGCCGAGCCCGAAGTGAAAGCCGCAGCAAATCTCATCGAAGATCAGCAGCGCGCCGTGCCTGCGGGCGAGTTCCTGCACGCCTTGCAGGTAGCCCGGTTGCGGCTCGACGAAATTCACCGGCTCCATGATCACGGCAGCAAACTCGCCCGGATGCTGCGTGAGCAGGGTATCGAGCGCAACGAGGTCGTTGTAGGGAAAGGGATGCGTGAGCTCGCGGACGGCGGCGGGCACGCCGGCGTGGCGCGTCGTGCTGCCGATGAACCAGTCCTGCCACCCGTGGTAGCCGCAGCAGGCGATGCGCTCGCGCCCGGTGAAAGCCCGCGCGGCGCGCACCGCGCCGGCGGTGGCGTCAGAGCCATTCTTGCCGAAGCGCACCATCTCGGCGCATGGAATCAACTGCGTCAGCCGTTCGGCCAGTTCGACCTCGATCGGGCTGGGCAGCGAAAAGCTGTGGCCGCGCGCGAGTTGGGCGCTCGCGGCGGCATTCACTTCGTCATGCGCGTAGCCGAGGATATTGGGCAGCAGGCCCTGGACGAAATCGACGTATTCGTTGCCATCCACATCCCACACCCGACTGCCCTTTCCTCGTGCGAGAAAAAGTGGTGCGGTCCCACGCACGTATTGTGTGTGGCCTTTGCTGAACGTCTGTGCGGCACCGGGGATGACCCTTTGTGCCCGTGCGAACCAGGCGTCCGATTCGACCAGCGTGAGTGCGGGGGCCGCCCGGGCGCTGGCCGCGTCATACAGCGAGGTGTAGTAGCCTTCGTTCATCACTGCACCTCCCTGGAGTTCGAGCAACTGTGGTCGACGTTCGAGCAATTCGAGAACGTCCTGCAAGCCGAAATCCGGCGTCGGCGCGAGTTCCGCATAGATCGCCCGCACAAATTCCAGATCCTCCGGTTCATCCACCGTCCATCGCAGATTGCGGGAGGAGAGATCAATGGAGTGCTCGATATTCCGCGTGCGAAGGCGCGCGGCAATCCGCAGATACGGGGTGACGTGTTCCCGCTCGGTGGGTTTCCGGGCGTCACGCCATGCTTCGGCCAGTGCGGCAGAGGTGAAGGCCTCCACGTCCAGGCCATCGGGAAAGGTGTAGCGCAGCGTGTTCGTGACGTAGTCGTAGCCATCGTGGCGCAACGCCGAGACGACGCGATCGATCACCGCTGGATCCATCAGCGGGCAGTCGCCCGTGATACGCACCACCGTCTGGGCGCCACGTTGACTGGCCGCCTGATAAAAGCGGTCGAGCACATCCTGCTCGCTCCCGCGGAAGCAGGCGATGCCGCGCTCCGCGCAGAATGCCGCCACCGCATCGTCCGCAGCGCCGGTCGAGGTGGCGACCACCACGTCGTCGATCGTCGCGGCCCGCCGCACCCGGCGCACCACGTGAGCGAGCATCGGTTCACCGGCGATCAGCGCGAGGACCTTGCCCGGCAGCCGGGTGGAATTGAAGCGCGCCTGAATGATGGCCAGCGTTTTCATCGAATTCAGATTCGCCATTTCGGATCGCGCGCTGCCAGGGCCAGGGCCAGCGCTTCCGCGCCACGGCGCAGCGGGTTCATCGTCGCCTGGCCGGCTCGGACGCACGCCAGGAAATGCGCCATCTCGTCCACGTACATGTCGTTGATCTCCCAGCCCGAGGGCTCGTCGAAATGCGGCCCGGGCTGGCCGGTGCTGTCGAACGTCCGCACGCGATGCTCCTGGAAATCCCAGTAGATCGTCCCGCGTGTTCCGGCAATCTGGCAGCCGCGGCGATAGTCGTGCTGCACAAAATTCAGATGCAGGCTGGAGAGCACGCCGGAATGATGCCGTACCAGGAGTTCGGCGAGGCCATCGGTGGTGAGGCCCAGCGAGGTCGCCGGCGCAACGGCCGCGGCGAGCAATTCACCTCCACCGAAGTACCAGAGCGCCAGATCGAGCTCATGAATGCAGTCGAGAATCGCGCCACCCCACTCGGGCGAAGCGCTGTAACTCTGGCGGAAGTCCTGCGAGGGGCGCCACCGCGGGAGATACGAGCTGGTCTGCACTCGCGCCGAGAGAATTGTGCCCACGGTTTCCGATTCGAGCAGGCGACGCACGGCGGCCGGTCCGGGGTGAAAGCGGAGATTGCAGCCAACCATCGTCACCAGCCCGCGCCGTTCGGCCTGGTCGATCAGAGCCGGCAGGCCGTCTGCCAGATGGGCCAGCGGCTTCTCGACGAAAAGGTGGATGCCACGCTCCACCGCAGCGAGCGCGAGCGGGAGATGAAACTGGGTCGGGGCCGCCACGACGACCGCCGCAGGACGAAAATCCCAGACGAATTCGAGAGTGGGGAAAAAGGGAATGGGAAGCGCTTGCGCACCCGCCTCGCGCCGCCTGGCATCGGGTTCGAAGCACGCCAGCTTCTCCACGCCGAGCGCGCGCAAATTCTTCAGGTGCCGCAGCCCGATGGAGCCCGCGCCCAGCACCGCCACCGCAGGTTGCTCGCTTGGGGCGTTCATGTCTTGTCTGCAGGGAACGCACGAGTGATGTAGGCCTCGTCGCCGGTCTTCTTCAAAACGACCACCTGATAGCGATCACGGGGAGCAACGTCGGGATTGCAGGCCCAGGTGTCGTGATCATACACCACGCTGGCGAACTGCGTGTAGAGCCGGCTCGCGAGGAAAATCTCGGCGTAGTTCTGCTTGTAGGTGTAAAGCTCGACATCGGAGCGGTGATGATAATTCACGCGTTCCGGCGCGGCCGGATGAAAGTCGCCAATGATCAAAAAGCCATGCGGGGCGAGCAAGCGATCGAGTTCGGCACAGGAGCGCATCAGCGTCGAGCGGTCGATCCAGTGCAGGACCGCATTGACCATCACGAGATCGAATCCGCCGTCCTCCGCGATGGGTACCGCACTGGCCGCGCCCTGGAGAAACGTGACACCGGGATATCTGGCACGGCCCTCGACAATCGCGGCCTCGGATACATCCACGGCCGTGACGTCACAGGGACGAAGTTGCTGAAGCAGATTCAGCCGGAAGCCATTGCTCGCGCCGATCTCGATGACGCGGCGTGGCTGGAGGTTGGCGAGTTGGAGCACACGCAGCACTGGATCGTGCTCCGGCGTGTCCTTCCGCGCGAGCGCCTGTCGGTTGCGCTCGAACCATTGATCGCCTTCGCCTCCGGCAAAGACCGCGTCCTGTGTCATGAGCGAACGAGCGAATGGGCAGGCAGCACGTTGTCGGCGATTCGTTCGAATGCGTGCGTCGCTTGCAGAACGGCGATCGTCCGCTCCACGAGTAACACTCCGAGGCACGGGCGGATGTGCTTGCGCGGAATCCGCCGCCTGCCGCCGCTTCCAGGTATCAGCGCGACCATGGCGTGAAGGGATCGCACGTCAGGCCGTCACGAGAGCGTGAGCGTGCAGGGCCTCGATCACGCGCAGCTGCGCGTCATCGGTGAGCCCATGCCACATCGGAATGGACAGGAGCCCGTCGTATGCCTGCGTGGCAACCGGACAGAGGTCGGCGGGGTAGCCCAGGTCGCGATAGTAGGAGAGCTGATGGACCGGCCGATAATGCACACCGGCATGAATGCCCTGCGCGCGCAGGGCGCGGTAGAGCGCCAGGCGCCGCTCGCTCACCGACTCGCCGGTCAGGCGCAGGGGAAACAGGTGCCACGCGTGCGTGCGATCGTCGGGCACTGTCTGGAGACGTATCCCCGGCAGCGGCGCCAGCTGCTCGACATAGCGCGCGGCCAGCGCGCGGCGCCGATCGAGCCATTGCGGGAGCCGCGAGAGCTGCGACAGCCCGAGCGCGCACTGCACATCGGGGAGTCGATAGTTGTATCCCAGCGCCACCATGTCGTACTCCCACGTACCCAGTGCCTGGCGTGTGCGCTGGTCGCTGGTGATGCCGTGGTTGCGGAACATACGCATCCGCGTGGCGAGCGCCGCGTCGGCGGTGGTGACCATGCCGCCCTCGCCGGTGGTGAGATGCTTCACCGGGTGGAAACTGAACGTGGTGCAGTCGGCAATGCTGCCAACCGGGGCGCCACGATAGTGCGCGCCGGGCGCATGGCAGCCGTCCTCGATCAGCCGCAGGCCATGCTGCGTGGCGAGGGCCGACAGCGGGCCCAGATCGGCGGGGAGGCCCGCGTAGTCCACGACGACGATCGCGCGCGTGCGCGGCGTGATGAGTGACTCGACATGGTCCACGTCCACGGTCAGCGTGTCCACGCGCACGTCGGCGAACACCACCGTCGCCCCTGCGTAGCGCACGCAGTTGGCGCTGGCGGCGAAGGTGAGAGCAGGAACGATCACCTCATCCCCGGGGCCGATGCCGCAGGCAAGCATGGCGACGTGCAGCGCTGCGGTGCCGTTGCTCACGGCCACCGCATGGGCGGCGCCGGTAAACTCGGCGAACGCCGACTCGAACTGTTCGACCATGGGCCCCGTCGTCAGCCACTCGCCACGCAGCACGGCCACGACGGCGGCGATGTCGGCCTCGTCGATCTCGTGCCGGCCGTACGGGATCGATGCGTCAGACATACGCGGCGGTGCGGCCGAAGATCTGCTCGCGCAGCGTGTCGACGCTCAGGAAGTGATCATTCTCCCCGCTGTTGTAGCTGAAGCCATCACGGCAGCGTCGTCCAATGCTGCCGTTGCTCTCGAGGCGGAACCGCTCCGTGTCCCAGAGCTGCGTGCTGGGCAGGATCACGTAGTATCGGCTGAACTCGATGGTGCCGATGGCATCGGTGGTGGTGATCATCTCCTCGTGCAGCTTCTCGCTGGGCCGCAGCCCGACGATCTCCAGACGTGCCTCGGGCGCGATGGCCTCGGCGACGTCGACAATGCGATAGCTGGGGATCTTGGGGACGAACACCTCGCCACCCCAGGCCTTTGCCAGCGCCAGCAGCACGTAGTCCACCCCTTCCTGCAGCGAGATGCTGAAGCGCGTCATGCGCGAATCGGTGATGGGCAGCACCCCGCTGTCGCGCCGGCCAAGGAAGAACGGGATGACGGAACCGCGGCTGCCAAGGACGTTGCCGTACCGGACCACGGAGAAGGCAACGTTGCGGCTGCCGCGATGGTTGTTCGCCGCGACGAACAGCTTATCGGAGACGAGCTTGGTCGCGCCGTAGAGGTTGATCGGCGCGGCCGCCTTGTCGGTACTGAGGGCGACCACCCTCTTGACGCCGCAGGCGAGTGCGGCGTCGATCACGTTCTGCGCACCGAGGACATTCGTCTTGACCGCCTCGAACGGGTTGTATTCGGCGGCAGGCACCTGCTTCAGTGCGGCGGCGTGGATCACGACGTCCACGTCCTCCATTGCCTTGATCAGCCGCGGGCCGTCGCGCACGTCGCCGAGGAACCAGCGTATCACGTCGCTGCGGGAGCGGAATGGTTCCAGCTGCTGCATCTCGAACTGTTTCAGCTCATCGCGGCTGTAGATGATGACGCGGCGGGGCGAGTAGCGCTCGAGGATGGTGCGGATGAATTGGTTGCCGAACGAACCGGTTCCGCCGGTAATGAGAATGCTGCGCCCGTCGAGTTGCGGATCGGGCGGCGCCGCACGGCCTTCCGGAAAGGCGTCGTGAGGCGTCTCAATGCGCGCGACCTTCCGGAGGTCTGGTCGAATCATGGGCGGTGGTCCTGGCGGGATGTGGAGTTGACTGGAGACCCGACAAGCAGGAAGCGTGCCGCACGCTAAGCTGTTTGATGCCAACGACTTACACTTGCTCGACTGATTGCGATATGGCAGGTGTTTCCGCCTGCGGCAATTCTCGCCGGGGGCACTATGACCGGCGGATGACATGTTTTTTCATCCGTCATTCGGTGCGCACGCGCAAGCCGTCTTCCGCGTGGCAGCAACGTCGACGAATCGGCAGGCGCTGCCGCGGCGGCAAACAGATGCGGTACAAGTTGCCGCATCCGGAGACGACAGGCGGTGCGCTGCGATGTCCGCCGCGCGAGGTAAACCATTGACGAACAACAACTTGGAGAATTGCTTCGCCGCAGGACTCGACTGGCATCACGATTGCAACGTCAGAGTGCGATGACTGCGGTCCATCGAAGGATCACGGCGGTCGGATCAGGTTCCTGTCATTTCGTCCCGGGAGTTTCCCAGTGAACATCCTTGTAGTTGGTGGTGCGGGGTACATTGGCGGTGCGGTGACGGATCAGCTGCTCGCGGAGGGGCACACGGTGCGCATCTACGACGCGCTGCTCTATGAGGAATCGTGTCGAAAGCCGGTGGATTTCGTCTTCGGCGACATCCGCGAGCCGGCTCGTCTGCTTCCGCATCTGGCATGGGCGGACACGGTGGTCTGGCTGTCCGCACTGGTCGGTGATGGTGCGTGTGCCCTGAATCCGGATATCGCCACCGACATCAACCAGCGCGCAGTGGAATGGCTGGCCGCACACTACGATGGTCGCATCGTGTTCATGTCGACCTGTTCGGTGTACGGCGCGCAGAACATTGAGCTGGACGAATCGTCATCGACGAATCCGCTGTCGGTGTATGCCGCCACCAAGCTCGCCGCCGAATCGGCGCTGACGAACAGGAATGCGATTATTTTCCGGCTTGGCACCATCTATGGAGTCGGCGATCTGTTCTCCCGGATTCGTCTCGATCTGGTGGTGAACACGCTGGTGATGCGCGCGCACAGCGTCGGGAAAGTCACCGTGTTTGGCGGGGATCAGTTCCGCCCGCTGCTGCATGTCAAGGATGCCGCCCGCGCCGTGGTCCAGAATGTCGGAACGTCGCATCGCGGCATCTTCAATCTGCACCGGCAGAATGTGCGCATCATCGATCTGGCGTACCAGGTTCGCAATCACTTCCCGGATCTGATCGTGGAGCACAGTGAAATGTCCTTTCAGGACGCGCGCAACTATCGCGTCCGGAGTGACAAGGCGATTGCGACGTTTGGCTTTCATCCGGACTACTCCATCGATGCCGGGATCGAGGAGGTGAAGGAGCTGGTGGTGAACCGCCGCATCCGTGACCTCGACAACCCGCGGTACACCAATCAGTCGTTCCTCGCGAAGTATGGCACCCACCTCGCTGCTGCCTGAGCGCATCAGATGAACCAACCCACCCTGCTCGATGGTGGCCTCGCGACGGATGATCGCGGGACGGTCGCCTTCGTGAATGGTTTTGACTTTGCCGGCGTGAAACGCTTCTACGCGGTCACCAATCACCGTCAGGGGTTTGTGCGTGCATGGCACGCGCACCGGCATGAGTCGAAGTACGTGTACGTCTCTCGCGGAGCGGCGGTCGTTGCCGCGGTGCCGATCGATGATTGGGACAATCCATCGCCGTCGCAGCCGGTGTCGCGATACGTGCTCACCGCGACGCGGCCGCAGGTGCTCTACATCCCGGCCGGCTACGCGAACGGATTCATGTCGCTGACGGCGGACGCGGTGCTGATGTTCTTCTCGACGTCGACTGTGGAAGACAGCCGCAATGACGACGTTCGCTACGACGCCCGATTGTGGAACCCGTGGGAGGCGGAGGAGCGATGAGTGAGGCGTCCCCGCATCCCCCGCATCGGGTCCTGATTCTTGGCGCCACGGGCATGCTGGGTGCCATGGTCGCTGATGTCCTCTCGCGCGAACCGTCAATCGCCCTCACCGTCACGGCCAGAAATCCGGCGCGGCCAGGCGTAGCCGGTGCATCGGCCGCGCTCCCCTGCATCACATTTGATGCGGAGCGTGATCCGCTGCCGGATCTGCGCGCCTACGACTGGGTGATCAATGCGATTGGTATCATCAAGCCGTACATCAAGGATGACGATGCCGCCAGTACCGAGCGCGCACTCCGCGTGAACGCATTGCTGCCACACCTGCTTGCAGCAGCAGCGGCTGCGGCCGGGGTACGCGTGCTCCAGATCGCAACCGACTGCGTCTACACTGGCCGCACCGGCATGTACACCGAGACCGCATTGCACGATGCGCTCGATGTCTATGGCAAGACGAAGAGCCTTGGCGAAGTTCCGGGCACGACGATGCATCACCTGCGCTGTTCGATCATCGGACCGGAACTTCAGGGTCATGTCTCGTTGCTGGACTGGTTCCGCAAACAGCCGACCGGCGCCACGCTGACAGGGTTTGTGAATCACCGGTGGAATGGCGTGACGACGTATCACTATGCGCGCCTGTGTGCCGGCATCATTACGCATGGGCTGGCGGTGCCGCCGCGCCTGCACGTGGTGCCCACTGGGCTGGTCACGAAGGCGGCGATGCTCGAAGGTTTCGCGGCGGCGTACGGTCGCATGGATCTGGACATCCGACATGGTGAAGCACAGACCGTGGCGGATCGCACGGTGCAGACCGAACATGTCGAGATCAATGCCACGGTGTGGCGCGCCGCGGGGTACGCCACGCCCCCGACATTCCACGAGATGATTGCCGAACTGGCAGCGCATCCGTTCAACTGCTGATCACTGAGGCGCACGGATGAAAGTCTTGACGATTCTGGGCACCCGCCCTGAGATCATCCGGCTCAGCCGGATCATTCCGCGGCTCGATGCCTGTGCCGAGCAGGTGATCGTGCACACCGGCCAGAACTACGATCACGCTCTGGACCGTCTGTTCTTCGACGACCTGGGCGTCCGGGCACCGGACGTCCAGCTTGGGGCGCGCGGCTCGTTCGGCTCGCAGGTGGGCACAATTCTGACTGGGGTCGAAGAAGTCCTCGAGCGCGTGCAGCCGGACCGGTTCCTCGTCCTTGGCGACACCAATTCGAGCCTGGGTGCGATCGCCGCAAAGCGAGCCGGTGTTCCGATCTATCATATGGAAGCTGGAAACCGCTGCTACGACGACCGTGTGCCGGAAGAAGTGAATCGACGCCTGATCGATCATAGCAGTGATGTGTTGCTGCCGTACACCCGGAACAGCCGAGACAACCTGCTGCGTGAGGGGATCGCGAGCGATCGAGTGTATGTCACCGGGAATCCGATCAACGAGGTCATCCAGCACTACATGCCCCGGGTCGAAGCGTCGGATGTGCATGCCACGCTTGGAATCACCCGCGGAGAGTACTTCCTCGTGACACTGCATCGCGCGGAAAATGTGGACGTGCGGCAGCGACTGGATGCGGTGCTGGGTTCATTGGAGGCGCTGTATGTGCGCCATGGGCTGCCAATCATTCTGAGTGCACATCCCCGCACCCAACGGCGGCTTACCGAGTTCGGGCTCGGTGCCGCGTCGGGTGCGGTGCGGATTCTGCCACCGTTTGGATACTTTGATTTCATCGCACTGGAGCGCCATGCCGCCTGTGTCCTGAGTGACAGCGGCACGGTGCAGGAAGAGTGCGCGATTCTCGGCGTTCCAACCGTCACGCTCCGTGACGTCACTGAGCGGCCCGAAACGCTCGAGTGCGGAAGTAACATCCTGGCTGGTGCCAGTCGTGATCGCATTCTCGGCTGCACGGCGACTGTGCTGGCCGCGCCGCCACGCTGGACGGCTCCGCCCGAGTATCTCGCCACCGACGTGAGCGAGACCGTGGTGCGTCTGGTCACCGGCTATCGTCACTTCCCTCATCAGCGGGTTCTGTCCAATGAAGCGGGCCCTGCGTGAAGTCAAGCGCGCACCGATGTTCTCGGTGCTGGTGCCGTCGTACAACCACGCCACGTATTTGCGTCCTGCGCTGGACAGTCTGATCGCGCAGAGCGCCTCAGACTGGGAAGCAGTGGTGGTCGATGATGGCTCGACGGATGAATCACTGGCGATCGCGCAGGCGGCCGCAGCGCGAGATTCGCGAATCCGCGTGGTGTCGCAGACAAATGGCGGCGTAGCGGCGGCGTTGAACACGGCGGCGGCACATGCGCGTGGCTCATGGTTCTGCTGGCTCTCTGCGGACGATCTCTTCGCGCCGACTGCGCTGGCGACATTTGCGCATGCGATCAGCGCGCATCCCGGCGCACGATTCTTCCACGCAAATTTTCACCTCCTTGATGAGGTGTCCCAGACACGTCGCAGTTACGCGACTCGCCCGGACTGTCTGGCGCCGCGCGGTGAACAGATCATGGGTCTCTTCCATCACAACTACGTGAACGGGATCACGGTCTGTTTCCAGCGCTCGCTGTTCACCGAGGTCGGTCCGTTCGACCTCGGGTATCCAGCGGCACAGGATCTGGAGTATTGGCTGCGCGTCGCGGAACACACGGATCTCCACTATCTCGACAGTGTGGTGGCGGTCACGCGCGTTCACGCGGGGCAGGAGACGATGCGTCTGCCGGACGGGGGCCGCTTTGACGCTGCGCGCGCCTGCCTGACGTTTCTCGAGGCACATGATCTTCCAGCCTTGTTCCCGACGCTGGATCTGACGCAGATGCACGGGCTCATGGCAGCGCTGTCGGTCACGTTGCGCACGGCGTTGCATCTCAACGCAGAGATATACGCGGGGACCGGTCCGACGCCGTATCTGCTGGATCGGTTCCGAGCGTGGATGCACGATGCACACACGCCAGCGGTGTGTCAGGCGGTTGCGGAGGGCCTTCAAAAGGTGATCGTGGCAGAGACCGCGGGTCCCTTGCGCAGTGTCCTCGAGCGCTTTGCGCACCCAACGCCAGAACCCGTCACGATTCCGGACCCCTACGAGTTGATGGTCGCGGAACACCGGCGGCTGATGGAGACGGGTGCGGCTGACGCGGCAACCCGATTGGGCCGCTATCTCTCGTGCCGGCGACCCGATCTTGCCGCGGCATCCGGGATCACGACGCCCTCGTTGCTGGCTGCGATGAGTGACGAGTCGAGAGACACCTCGCCGACCAATACGAGCCCGACGCTGGAGATACGGCGCCTGGCACCGGAACGTGAGATCCAGCGGATCGTGTCGACTGCCGCCCAGGCAGACGCCGCTGCTGCACTGGCTGCCGTTGCGCGCGCCGGTGAGCGCTTTCCCGGCTCCGCGCTGTTTGAGGCGCTGGCGTCGCACAACGACGACGCGGCACTGCTGGCGGCAGCCAACGCGTTGTCGAGTGGCACGTGGCATCTCACGCGTATTCCGCGCATCGCTCACTTCTACTGGGGCGGCGAACGCACCTCGTACCTTCGCTACCTGAGCGTCGCGTCATTTCAGCGGGTCAACCCTGACTGGGAAGTGCGCGTCTATGTGCCAGCGACCGTCACGTCGTCGGCGAACGCTACGTCGTGGACGACGCGCGAGTGCTATGAGGGCGATCACTTCTTTGGTCGCGATTACACCAGGGATCTCTTCGCATTGCCAGGCGTGCAATGCTGTGATGTGAGCTTTGACGCGTGGCCTGCAATTGCGAACGCCCGCGAGACCTTCAAGGCGGATCTTTTTCGCTGGCATATCCTGTCAGGCGTCGGAGGACTCTACAGCGATGCGGATATCGTGTACCATCGACCGATGTCTGCCGCCAGTTTCAATACCGCGGCGAATCGTGATGCCGAGATCGGATATTGCCGGCACTACGGCGTTCACTTCATTGGATTTCTGCTCGGCGCTCCCGGTGCAGCGGTCTTCGGTACGGTCGCGTCCATTGCGCCGCGCGCCTTCGATGTGCGGAACTATCAGAGCATTGGGTCGCATCTGGTGAACGACCTCTATCCCACCGATGCGGCGATGGCTGCCCGGCATGGTGATATCGGGCATTTCAATGTGCCGATGGACGTCGTCTACGCCTATGACTGGCGAGTGATCGATCAGATGCATGCACCCGGGGATCTCGCCACGCTGCCGGCGGATGCGATTGGCATTCACTGGTACGGTGGCGCCAGCAGCAGCCAGCAGTACAACGCGTTGGTGACGCACGAGAACTGTGGTCGATTCGGTTCGGTGCTCGACCAGTTGGTGGCGCGTGTCACGCGCACGCTGACGACGGCGCCCGGAGCGCAGCTCCCACCGACCGTGCGTCGCGCACAACCGCGATTCTCGATCCTGGTGCCGACCTGCAATCAGGCCACACTGCTGACGACGGCACTCGACAGCCTGATGGCGCAGACGTTCATCGACTTCGAAGTCATCGTCGTGAATGATGGTTCTGCGGACGATACCCGAGCGGTATTGAACACGTATGCAGCAACGCATCCTCAGGTGCGCGCCATTCATCAGGAGAGCGGTGGCGTTGCAGTCGCGCTGAACACGGCGTTGTCGCACGCCACCGGTGACTGGATCTGTTCGCTGTCGTCCGATGGCCGCTTGGAGCCGACGGCGCTCGCGACTTTCGTCGAGTCGCAGCAGGCCTACCCGTCCGTGCGGTTCTTTCACGCCAACTTCTCACTGCTGCATGAGCCCGGTGGTCGATTGGAGGCGATGGCGGACTGCCGAAACATCTCGAGCCTTCCGGCCGCAGACATTCAGACGCTGTCGCTGCTGCGCGCAAACCATGTCAATGGCTCCACGATCTGCATCGATCGCGCACTGATGGAGTCGGCCGGTGGCTGGAATCCTTCCTACTGCTACGCGCAGGACTACGATCTCTGGCTGCGCCTGAGTCTTCGTGCACGGTTTCAGTTCATTGATCGGCGGGTGGCGCTCACACGAATGCACGATGGTCCGGACACGCATCGATTCCCGATGGGAGGCGGCTGGGACGCGGCCCGGGCAGCGCACAGCCTGATCAGCGGTCGGTCCTTCGTCGAGCTCTGTCCATGGGCGGATCTGGCCAACGATGCTTCCGTGCTGAGGGTGATACGTACCGCCGTCACGGTGCTCGCGGATTCAGCGTCGTTCATATATCAGGGTGCGGGTCCCAATGCTCTGCTCCTCGATCGAATGGCGCAGTGGCTCACGGTGCCGGATGCGGCCGGTCGCAACCGCACGCTCGGCACTTCGCTCTACGACGCGATTCAGAAGTTGCCGGAGATCTCGCCGGTGCTGCGCACGGCTGCCGAACGATTGAAAGGCCCGCCACTGGGCGTCGTTGCGTCGACTGACCCGGTTGCCCTGATGCGACAGCGGTTGCGTGCGTCGCCGGACGCACCGTGGGCCGACGAAATGCATCGCTACCTGACCGCGTTGGCGTGCGACGGCGCGCCTGCCGAACTGGATCCTGCTATCCTGGCGCTGGAACGCGCGAGCTGACTGCCGTGGCCTGTGTGACGCAGGTTGCAACGACGTCCGCGATCGCCAGCGACGCCGTCAGTCCCGGCGACTCGATGCCGAAGAGCTGCACGACACCCGGCACACCGTGGGCGGCCGGTCCATCGATCCGAAAGTCGGCGGCAGGCTGGCCAGGGCCCGACAGCTTGGCCCGCAGACCGGCGTACGCCGGTTGCAACGCCGCGGCATCAATCGCCGGCCAGTAGCGACCGATGGTCTGGGCGAACATGTCCGCTCGTGATGCGTCGACCGCGTAATCACGCGGTGCGTCGGCGTCGACGATCCACTCCACGTCCGGACCAAACCGCGCCTGGCCCGCCAGATCGAGCGTGAGGTGAATCCCGAGCCCGCCGTCGGTCGGCGTCGGATACACGAGTCGTGAGAATGGCGAGGCGCCCGAGAGCGAGAAATAGTGCCCTTTCGCCACGAACTGCGCTGGAACGTGCGCGTCGGGGAAGCCGGTCATTCGTCGCGCCACCGACTGCGCATCGAGGCCGGCACAGTTGATGATCCACCGTGTGGCGACCATGGAGCCGCCCTCCGTCTCGACGCGCCAGACAGCATCCTGCCGCTCGGCACACACGAAGGCCGATCGCAACGCGAATACCGCCCCCGCGCGCTCGGCGTCGGCCCGGTACGAGACCATCAGCCCGTGGCTGTCGACGATGCCCGAGTCAGGCGAGAGGAGTGCCGCCGCGCATTCCAGCTCCGGCTCGAGCGTGCGCGCTTCATCACGCGTGATCCGGCGGAGTGACGTGACACCATTGGCGACCGCTCGCGCCGCGATCAGGTCGAGCTGCGCGATGTCAGGCGCGGTCACCGCGACAATGAGCTTGCCGCAGCGGCGATGGTTGATGTGGTTCGCCTCACAGTAGTCGTACAGCTGCTGACGGCCGCGCACGCAGAGACTGGCCTTCAGTGATCCCGGCGCGTAGTACAGTCCTGCGTGGATCACCTCACTGTTGCGCGAGCTGGCGCCGGTGCCGATGGCGTCGGCGCTCTCGAGCACGACGACGTCCAGCCCCGCCTGCGCCAGGGCGCGGGCGGCGGCAAGGCCAACCACACCGGCTCCGATCACGACGCAATCGAGACGATCCATGGGGCGATGCGATCCGTGGCGCTGGGAAGCGTCAGGCCGGCGATCCACCCGTTTTCGGTGCCAGGGCGCCGCCCTTGCCGATCAGGGCTGGCGCCACGCCGCCACCCTTACTGGCGCGCTTGTTCTGTGCCGCCACCTGATCGACCAACTCGGCGCGCAGGATCGTCGTTTCGGCTGGCGCTTCGATGCCGATGCGCACACCGCCGCGATCACACTGCACCACCACGATCCGGATTCCACCATCGATGACGATCGCGTCACCGGCCTTCCTGCTCAGGATCAGCATCCTTGCTTCCCCATACGCGAATTGTGAGTCGTGCCAGGCGCCGGCTCCGCGCCGCCTGTCGAGTCTAGTGGACTGTTGTCGAAGTTCGTAGTGCAGTCGCCGGTCGGGACATCCCGTCTGGGGGCGTTGGAAATCCTCGCAAAACCGCAGGTGTTGCTGCGGTGTCCGCGTCGCCATCCGGGCACCCGAGCCGGCCTGATACTGTGGGCACCTCAACCACTCTGCCCTCGCGACTCGCTACCGGCCCAGATTGATCAACGTCTGCGACATCTCATCCACCACCGACACCAGCCGCGCTGCGGCGGAGTAGGCCTGCTGGTACTTGATCAGATTCACCATTTCCTCGTCGATCGACACGCCTTTCACGCTCTCGCGCCGCGCGTCGCTCTGTGACGCGAGGGTGCGACCGGCAGTCGCGGTGCCATTGGCGCCGTTGACCTGCGTTGCGATGGTGGCGACGACGTTGCGGTATCCCTCACTGATCGAGACGGTCTGCCCATTGACCGTCACGGGGGTGTTGCGGAGCGCCGCAAGGGAGAGCGCGACTGAGTTGTCGCCCGGTGCATTCGCGATACCCGAGGCCGCAACGAGGTTCACGTCGGCGACGATCGTCGCATCGAGCTGAATGGTGCGTGCGGTAGTTCGTCCGGCATCGAAGAAGTCGCCGGCAGCCGCATTCCCGATGAAGCCGCCGCGATGGCGCGAGTTCGTCGCCGTGATGAGGGCGCTGGCGACGGCATCGAGCTTGGCTTGCGCCGCCGGGTAGGTGACGTTGTAAGCCTCGATCGTTCCCGCGATCTGCCCGCCGAGCTGGTACATCGTCTCGGTGGGAGCGCCACCTGCCGGCAGCGCCCCGAGCGCGACGCCAAGCTTCGTCGCGTCATTCTGCATCGCCTGGATCCGCACTGGCTTGAAGTTCGCACCATCGACCAGTGAATCACCGCCGATATTGACGTTGACCGATCCATTGGCCTGCGGATAGGCGGTTGTGCCGATCAGTGACGCGAGTTCATCGATCTTGAGATCGCGCTGATCGCGCATGTCCGGTGACTGCACACCAGCCGCTTCAGCGGAAACGATGCGCGCGTTGATCTCGGCGACCTGCGAGGTGAGTGCGTTGACACGATCGGCGGTTTCGAGCAACCGAGTGCGTGCCACGGTTCTGGCGTCTTCGATCTGGTTGCCAAAGCTGTTGAGTTGCGCCGCGACCTGCGCGCCGCGCTGCCGGACCACGCCGCGTCCCGCCCCGGAGTCGGGGTTGGTCGACAGATCGCTCCACGAGGCCCAGAACTGTTCCAGCGAGTTGGCGAGGCCGGAGTTCGACGGCTCACCAAGTACACCTTCGACGGCCTGCAAGGCATCCCGACGCTCTTCACTGTTCGAGGCGGCCCCCGCATCACGCCGGTAGCCGGCGTCGATCAGTTCATCGCGCATCCGGACCACGTTCGCCACCAGCACGCCGGTGCCGAACGTCCCGTATTGCAGCTGTGCGGGATACCCGGGCGTGAGTGTGACACGCTGGCGAGAGTATCCCGGTGTCTGCGCGTTGGTGACGTTCTGCGAGGCCGTGCTGATCTGTGCCTGGCTGGCGGTGAGGCCAGACCGTGCGATGCTGAGGAGACTACCGATGGTCGGCATGGGCCCTCAGACCGAACGATCGAGAAAGCGCGGCGTCGTCGGCACCATCGCCGGCGTCAGCCGGGCGGTGGTCGCTCGAAGCGCGTGCGCGGCGCCCGATCCCGTCGGCGCGACATAGGTCGCGGACGGGGGTTGTGATCCACCGAAGAGCTTCTGCACGTAGTCGTTGCCGTTGTCCATTGCCGTGTGCAGCACCTGCTTGTTGATGTCCACCTCGTGACTGAGCGACACGGCGGCATCCTGCAGCGCGTTCCGCGCGTCGATCAGCGTCGGGGTGGCCCGATCACCGAGAATGTCCTCGAGATCGTTCACATTCATGTCCTCCGCGCCACCAAGCAGCCGGTTGACCGTCTTGCGACGCCGCCGCGCTTCGCCGAGCGTGGCGAGGACGCGATAGGTGGCAAAGACACTGTCGTCGAGTGCCTGCAGGTCATCCGCGGCAACCGCCGCGCGCTGCTGCCGCATCACGTTCATCAGCTCCTCGAGGAGCCTGCGTTCCGTGCCCAGGACGTCCGACAGCACCTCGATCGCGGTTTCGCGGCGGGGCACGGCGGGGGCGTACTTAGGTGCGTAAGTCGGGAGCATGTCGAGTCTCAAGGGAGCCGGGCGGACGACGCCCGAGGTGTCGCGGGCAGATCGAACACTGCCTGGGCTGGTAGTGATACTGAAGCGACTGATGCCTGATCGGTGAGCCCTGCCTTCTCCCGCAATGCGCGGTAGATCGCGTCGCCCAGTCCGCGATGCCACCGCGTACCAGTATCGGCGGCAAGACGCTCATCCATGAGGCCGGCGAACACCTCTTCGCCCTGACTCCGCTCGACCAACCCACCCTCTGTGGGCACGGTCTCGCGCATCGTCTTGAAGAGCTGCTGGACAAACAGCCCCTGGAGGTCGGCGGCCGCCTTTCGCATCGTGGCCTCGCGTGGATCGGTCGGGACACCGCCGACGCCGGTAACGGATGGCGTCATCATCGGATCACCACCTCAGCCGAGATGGCGCCAACCTCGCGCAGCGCGCTGAAAATGGCGGCGATCTCCTGCGGCGACGAGCGGACGCCATGCAGGGCACTCGCGATCCGCTGCACCGAGATACCGGCCAGCAGGCGCACCTCGCCGGCGCTGACGGCCGTGCTGTCCGCACCACCGCCGATCGACAGTGTGATCTGGCCGTGCGTGACGACCGCTTCACCCACCGACACGTCGCCGCCGGCGACGACCGTGCCATCGCGTCCATCGATCACCACCTTCGCGCCCCGCACGATGCGGATCGGCAGCTCGCGCAGTCTGGCAATCGCAGCGCTGCGCGCCGACCCTGCGGAATCCTTCAGCGTCAACGTGACTGAGCCCGGATCGTCGACACGGGCGGTCCCGGTGCCGATCGCGCTGTCGATCACCGCCGCGATGCGACTCGCGACCGCAATGTCCGGCTCGCGCAGGAGCAGTGCCGCGGACGACGACGCATAGGTGGCGCGCGGCAAATCGGTTTCGACCACACCGCCGGCGGGGACCCGCGCACTGGTTTCGACGCGCGTACCGTAGGAGCGGGCGCCGCTGCGATCGCTGCCTTCGGACAACACGACTCCACCCTGTGCGGTGGCCATCGCGGTGCCGCCGACTTCTGCGATCAGTGGCGTCATGTACAGCACGCCGCCACGCAATGACGGTGCGTCGCCAATGCTCGCGACCTGGACATCAAATCGTCCCCCGGGACGGAGGTAGGCCGAGACTTCGGCGGTGACCAGCACCGCGGCAACGTTTCGTGTGCGCAGGACATTGGCTGGCACCATGATGTCGAAGCGTCGCAGCAGGTTGACGATGCTCTGCACCGTCTGCCCTCCCTGCGCGCCGCCCATGGCGCGATCGCCGGTTCCATCAAGGCCCGCCACCAGTCCATATCCAACCATCCGAACCGGCGCCGCACCATCGGCCAGCACCAGGTCACGGATCCGCGATTGCCCCGCCAGTACCGAGGCCGTCAGCATCAGTCCCATGGAAATCAACGCGCACAGGACGCCCACCCACCGCGCAGAACGATCGGCCCGCCGGTCCGCACGCTCGTGCGCGCTCATGGCCAGAGCGCGCTGATGATCTTGCCGAACAGGCCCTGCTTCGCCTTGCCGAGGCTTCCCTTGTTGGCGATGTCGAGCTTTGCGTCTGCGACGCGCGATGACTCGATGGTGTTCATCCCGCCAAGGTCCTGCGGTCGGATCGCACCGGAGAAATTGATGAGCTGCTGTTCCTTGTCGAGACCGATCGTCTTGGTGCCCTTGATGGTCAGGACGCCGGTGACGGGATCGATGCTCATCACCCTGGCGGTGATTTCACCATCGAGGCGGAGTTGGCGCGAACGGTCGCCACGCTGGGTGCTCTCCCCGTTGTTGCTGGTGCCGAAGGCTGCGCCAGGCGCCGCGCCGGGGGCCGCGCCGGGGGTCACCAGTTGAAAATCGGTATTCTTCTTCCGGCGCTGCGACGCATTGTCGGACATGTTCGCCGACGCCAGCGTGTACTCATCGATGCGCACGATGATGAGGTCACCGACCGTGAACGCGCGCCGATCGGAGGTCCAGTTCAGCCGTGCCGGCCGGGCATTCAGCGCCGTGGCGGGTGCCGCTGGTGCGATCACCACGCTGTCGCGGCGTGCTTGCGCGTGCGCATGGCGTGCCACGAGCATCGAGAGCCCGATCAGGGCTGTGGCACGCATCAGGTCCCGCTGAGTGATCGTCATCAGTCCAGCCTCACAGTGTTGCGCCCAATGGCGACGCCGGCAAAGCGCCGACCCCCATGCAGGCGAATGGCGACGCGCGCGCCAAGCGACGCGTTGTGCAGTGCGGTTCCAACCAGCGCGACGCGAACGCCGTCGCGGACCAGTTCTGCGGTGACAGAATCGCCGGCGAAGACCAACGGCGCCGGGGTGACATCGTTCGCGTGAATCGGCTCACCATCGCGGAGCACACGACGCGCTTCCGATCCGATGAGGTGTTCGGCGGTTGGTGAGGCGACTGAATCCGGCGCGCCCCAGACGAGCATATGTCGCACCAGCACGTCCGCGTCCGCCAGCAGGGTGCCGCGCGCGATCTGCCGGGCCGCTACCGGTTCCTGTCGTTCGTACCCGAGGCGTAGTCGACCGATCAGCACCGGCGCGGCGAACCGCGCGGCGCGAACCGTGATGGTGTAGATCCCAGCGCGATCACTGCCGCTGATCTCGGCCGCATCGGCGCGCAACGCACTGCTCTCACCACGCACCATGCTCCACTCGGCGCACCAACCGCCGCGCGGTGCCGGTCCCCAGGTGCGCGTGATCCGGGCGACGATGGAGTCGACCGCCGCGTTTCGCTGCGCCGCCAGCGGCGGGGCGAAGAGCAGGGCAGCGAGGAGCGGGGCACGGACCATCAGCGCACCAGTCCATTGGCGATCTGCAGCATGTCGTCGCTCGTCTTGATCGACTTCGACGTCAGTTCGTACGCCCGCATGGTGGTGATCATGTCGACCATCTCGGTCACGACCTCGACGTTCGACATCTCGAGGGAGCCTTGCAGCAGACGACCAGTGCCTTCGTCCTGCGGAAAGCTGACCATCGCTTCACCGCTGGCGGGTGTGGCGGTGTACATGTTCTGCCCCATCGACATCAGGCCGGCGGGATTGGTGAAGCGCGCCAGCTCGATCCGCCCGAGTTCTTCGGGCACGCTGGTGCCGGCACGCATCACACTGACGATGCCGGAGGGGCCGACGCTGAGCGAGGAGGCCTGTGCCGGCACACGAATGTTCGGCAACACCGGATTGCCTTCCGCCGTGACCAGCACTCCCTGATCGCTGAGCTGCAGCTTGCCATCGCGGGTGTACGCGATCTGGCCACTGGGCAACTGGACCTGCAGGAAGCCATCCCCCTCGATGGCAATGTCGGTCGGATTCTGCGTCGTTTCGATCGACCCCTGTGCATGATCCTTCTGCACACCGGCCAGCCGCACACCGCGCCCGATCTGTACCGCGGGCAAGGTGTTCGCCGCCGGCCCACCGATCACCTGCGGACCGGTGACGGTCTGATAAAGCAGATCTTCGAAGTTGGCGCGACTGCGCTTGTACCCGGTCGTGTTGACGTTGGCCAGGTTGTTGGCAATCACTTCCTGGCGTGTCTGCTGCGCGCGCATGCCACTGGCAGCGGCGCGGAGTGCTGGATCCATCAGAGAGCTCCTGTGCGGGTCAGACCGGCTTCCCGATCTGGTTGGCGGCAATGCCGCGGATGTCGTCCATCACGGAGATGGACTTCTGCACGTCGGCATAGGCGCGCACGGTATCGATCATTTCCGTCAGCGACTCGATCGCGTTGACGTTGCTGGATTCGAGCGCGCCCTGCATCACTTTGCGCTCGCTTTCCACGGCCGGCTTTCGCGCGGTATCGGGCATGAACAGTCCACCACCGGCGTGTTGGAGCACGGCGGTTGCTGGCACGGTTTCAATCCGGAGCACGGCGGCGTTCAGGCGATTGGCGATGGCGTTCCTGGCTGTGCGATCGGTCCCGGACGACGGCGGCTGGACCGTGATCACGCCGTTGCTGCCGATGCCGATGTCGCCGTTCGGGAGCGAGATCGGTCCGTCGGCCCCAAGGACCAGATACCCCTGCTGGGTGACGAGGCGCCGCTGATCGTCGAGACGCAGCGATCCGCCACGCGAGAGTCGCTCACCGTCGGGGGTCTGCACGACCAGAAAGGCGTCGCTCTGCACTGCGACATCGAGCGCGTTGCCGGTCGGCGTGATGTTGCCTGGCGACCGATCCGTCATCGAGTCGGCAGCGGCCACGGCGTCGTCCACCATGCGTCCGAAGATGCGCTCCTTCTTGAAGCCGGTCGTATCGACATTGGCGAGGTTGTTCGCAATCGCCTGCTGGCGCCGCTCGTAGAAATGGAGGGCGGCGGCGGCGCTGGTCAGACCGGAATTCCTGAGAATCGGAGGCATGTCGTCGGGGCAGGGGTCCAGATAGGCAGGGCGCAAGGCGCGAGCCATTTGCGAACGCCGGTTAAGCTGTTGCCGAGCATGGGTTTGCAGAGTTCTGTGCATACGCTTCCCGGGAGGCTGTCCCGGCAGGAGGTGCCGCGCTCGGCAGGGGGTGCCGAGCGCGCGGTCAACTGAGTCGGGCGTTGAACTGTGTGCCGAGTGTGCGGCCGCCCTGGGCTGGCTTTGCGCGTGGCGCGGCAGCGTAGGCGCCGGGAGCGGTCATGGCGCGTTCCGTCGACGCGGTCTTCGTCACGGTCTTCGTCACGGCCTTCGTGGCGGGTTGTGCTGCGGCCTTTGCCGCAGACATGCGGGTGGCGTGGGCCTTCGGGTCAGCGTTCGCCATCATCATGACGACCGCATCCCGTGCCAGACCGGTGCGTCGTGCGATCTCCAGCGGGTCGGCATTACGGGCCCGCAGTGCGCGGGTCGGGACCCTGGACACCGGTGTCGACACGCGGATGGTCTTGTTCGACCCGGACGTGCGAGGCGGCCGTGTCGATGTCGCCTGGCCCGCCGGGATCGATTTCATGCCGAGCGGTGTCAACCAGCGACGAAATCCGCTTTCGGTGGACGGCGTCATGGCCGGGACGCTGTTGCGGGGGCGTCCGCGCCAGATCGTCAGCAACGACATGGCCACCACCAGCAGCAGCAACGCGCCGACGATGTAGCGGTTCAGATCCGGACTGCCGGCCACGCGCTCCAGTGTCTCGGTCGCCAGTGCGCGCAGCTGGTCGAGGCTGAGTGTGTTCATCAGGCGACTTCCTCACGCAGCGGGCGCAACTCGGTGCGCAACTTCTGCAACGCCTTCGAGCGGATCTGCGAGACGCGGCTCTCCGTCAGCTGCAGGATGTCGGCAATTTCGTGGAGCTTCATCTCTTCGAAGTAGTACAGGCTGAGGACGGTCCGCTCCTGTTCCTTCAGCCGCAGGATCGCATCCCGGAGGTGATGGACTTCCTGCTCGTGTGTGAGGACATCGTCGACGGAGTCGTTGTTGTCATCGGCGAGAATCTCGATCGGCGTTGGTGCCAGCGTTTCTGTTTCACTCGGGCTGCGGTCGAGCGGGACATGGTGCGCCCCTTCGACATCGGAACGCCACTTCCAGAGCGTCGGCAGGTCGACGCCGAGATGCTCGGCCACTTCCCTGTCACTGGCTGCGCGACCGAGCACGTGGCCGAGCGTCTCACGCGCCTGGCTGATTTCGCGTGTCTTGCGTCGGATGGAGCGGGGCACGTGGTCCTGCCGTCGCAACTCGTCGAGGATGGCACCACGAATCCGCGGTGCGGCAAACGTGCTGAATGCCAGTCCGCGTGACACATCGAACGCTTCCAGGGCCGACATCAGTCCAATTGATCCCGAACTGACCAGCTCATCGAAGTCTGCCTTGACGGCCAGCGTCTTCGACATCTGCCGAGCGACGTGGTGCACCAGTCCGAGGTGCTCCTTCAGCAGTTGTTCGCGGGCGGTCGGATCGTCAGCGGCCATGGCGTGCCACAGCGGTACCTGCGGGTCCATCGTCGGCTCCTTGCGCGTGGTGGTCAGCGCCGCGCCGCTGCGCGTCGTTGTCGTCAGCGTCGCCCGGGGGGAGCGGGCGACGGCGGCAGGTGTGGAGGTTGGGCTCATGAGTGGCAGTACCGCGTTGGCGGCGGCTTCGATCACGGGTTGTGAGACTGTGATCCGAGGGGTGATCCGAGGGGTGATCCGGGGGCGTTGCGGGCGTGCGGCGGGGGTCATGCGGCCACCTCTCCGGCCAGGAGGCCGAGCGAAGCGAGAATGCGCTGCGGGGCGAGCTTCAGATCGGCAGGGACATCGAGTCCATCCGTCAGCCAGCGCGTGGGAAGGGCGAGCACTGCCGCCAGATCGGCAACGCCGATGTCGTTGGGCACGTCATCGAGTCTGGTCAGCAGCTGATGTGTCGGGCGTATGGCGAGGTGCGCGTTGTATGCGATCGACGCGACGTCAGGACGCAGCCCCGCCGGAACGACGAGGTGTATCTCATCGGGTTGCAAGGCGCGAAGGATCGGCCACCACTCCTCATCGCGCGCGCCGGCCTTCGGGCTGCGCCCTGGGGTGTCGACGAGGATCACATCGACGGCGGTCAGTTGTGCGATGGCACGCGCGGCATCCACCGCATCGTAGGCCACTTCGAGCGGACAGCCGGTGATCTCGGCATAGGTGGCGATCTGCTCGAGGCCGGCAACGCGGAAGGTGTCGAGCGTGATCATGCCAACGCGCCAGGTGCCGAACGCGTGCACATTGGCGGCCAGTTTGGCGATCGTGGTCGTCTTGCCTGCTCCGGTCGGACCAACCAGCGCGACGACGTAGGGTCGATTACCGCGGCGCGCGTGTGGATCGGGAAGATGCGCAGGCGTGAGCTGCGCGCGGAATGCGTCGACATCCGACGCCGACGCGGCCACCACTTCCACCACCTGCTCGGCGCCATCGCGCACGGTGCGCGTATGGAGGACCACCGCCTCGTCGCCGAAGAGCGCCTCCGCGCTGCGGGCAACCGAGCCGAGGTCTCGCGCACGGAATGATTCAAGACGCATGTGGCAATTCCCAGGTGGCGACGGAGGTGAGATTGACTGTCGCCGGCAATTCGGCGAGGCTGATGACCGGCACGTTCGGGAGCACTGGTTCGATGAGTCGACGCACGCCGACGCGGAGTGTGGGCGGTGTGATCAGTGGCAATGGGCGCCCTTCGACCGCATGCATGGTGGCGATGTTGTTCAGTTCGCGGAGCAGCGTGGCGAGCGTGTCGGGATTGAGCAGCGACATGCCCTGCTGTGTGCCGCGCGGACTGAAGAGGCCCATCAGCGACGCTTCGAGGCGTGGGCCGATCGTCACGCCGCGCACACTGCCGGTCATGTCGAGGAAGAGACGGCTGATCGGATTGGCCAGCGACCGTCGGACGACTTCGGTGAGTTGTTCCGGATCCTTGGTCTGGTCGGCGGCGTCGCCAAGCGACTCGAGAATCGAGACGAGGTCGCGGATCGGCACACGCTCACGCAGCAGGCGCTGGAGCACGCGGTGCAGGGTGCCGAGATTGATGCGACCCGGAATGATCTCTTCGACCAGTGCCGGGTGACTCTTCTTCAGCGCGTCGACCATTTCCTGCACGTCCTGGCGTCCGAGCAGATCGGCCGCGTGCGTCTTGAGCGTCTCCATCAGGTGGGTGGCGATCACCGTGGATGGTTCGACCACGACCCAACCCGCCGCTTCGGCTTCGACTCGCGCTTGCGCGGTGATCCACTTGGCCGGCATGCCGAAACTCGGATCGACGGTGTCCATGCCGTCGATCTCCTGCATCACGCCGCCCGTATTCAGTGCCAGCAGGAAGCGGGGCATCACTTCCGACCGCGCCACTTCGGCACCGCGAATCTTGACGATGTATTCGTTGGCCTGCAGCCGGATGTCATCGCGGATACGGATCGCCGGCACCAGAATGCCCAGCTCCTGCGCGCCTTGCTTGCGGAGCAGCGAGATGCGCTCGAGCAGATCGCCACCCTGCTTCTCATCGATCAACGGAATGACGGCGTAGCCGACTTCCAGTTCGATCGGATCGATCTGCAGCAGGTCCTGCATGGGATCGGTCGTCGCCGGCAGTGCGGGCTTCGGCATGTCGGCAATCATCTGGGCCGCTTCGGTGCGCACTTCCATGGCGCTGGCGTTTCGCGCGATGAACGCCATCGTGCCGGCGAGCGCGAAGAACGGGAAGGCCGGCAAGCCGGGGATCAGGCCAAAGCTTCCCAGCACGCCGGCGGCAATCCACATCGCGCGTGGCTGCCGGGCGAGCTGACCGGTGATCACTTCGCCCATGCCCTTGCCGTTGTTGGCGGAGTTGGTGACCATCAGACCAGCGGCCACCGAGATGATGAGGGCCGGGATCTGGCTGACGAGTCCTTCACCGACGGTCAGCATCACGTACTTGTTGGCGGCGGCGGCCAGCGGCAGTCCTTTCTGCATCACACCGATCACGATGCCGCCGATGATGTTGATGCCGGTGATGAGCAGTGCCGCGACGGCATCACCCTTCACGAACTTCGACGCGCCATCCATCGAGCCGAAAAAGTCGGCCTGCTGCGATACACGCTCGCGCCGCGTGCGGGCGGCCTGCTCGTCAATCAGCCCAGCCGACAGGTCGGCGTCGATTGCCATCTGCTTGCCAGGCATGGCGTCCAGCGTGAAGCGCGCCGCGACTTCGGCCACACGCCCTGCACCCTTGGTGATGACGACGAAGTTGATCGCCAGCAGGATCAGGAAGACGACGATGCCGACGACGTAGTTGCCGCGGAGAACGAATGTACCGAATGCCTGAATGATGTTGCCCGCATGCCCTTCGCCGAGGATCAGTCGGGTCGAGCTCACGTTCAGGCCAAGCCGGAAGAGCGTGAGGATGAACAACACCGCCGGAAACGAGGAGAACTCGAGTGGGTCCTTGGTGGAGAGCGCGACCAGCAGCACGACCAGCGCGCTGGCGATACTGGCGGCGAGGAGGAGGTCGAGGATGACGGCCGGGAGCGGAACGACGAGCAGCGAGATGATCGCGACGACGCCGATGGCGAGCGCGATTTCTGCAGTGCGCGCCGGCTTGTCAGCGCCTGAGGGCAGCGCGGCGGCCACCGCGCTCACGCGCGGACTCCATTGCGCGCGTGCGCCTGTGGTGCGTCGTAGCTGGTGCCGATGCGGCACGACGGTGCTCGATACTGCGTCGTGCGCGCGGCGGGCATGTCGAGCCGGCGCGTCGCGCCATTGGTCGGTGCATCGTAGCGCGTGCAGGTGCGGGCGGCGGGAGCGTCATAGCGACGGGTGTGCCCGTCGGCCGGTTGGGCGCCGGAGCCTGCGCGATGGGGCGTGTGCGAAGCGGCCATGGTGTGATCCTCAGGCCGCGAACTGAGGCAAACCGCGAAACAGCTCGCTGGTGAACTTCACCAGGAGCTGCACCATCCACGGCAGTGCGACGAGGAAGATCGCCGAGACGCCGACCAGCTTCGGCAGGAACGCCAGCGTCTGTTCCTGGATCTGGGTGACGCTCTGGAAGATCGAGACCGCCAGACCGATCCCGAGGGAGACGGCGAGCATCGGCGCCGACACCAGCAGCGAGAGCAGGATGGCGTTTCGAGCGAGGTCGACGATCTGTGCGTGTGACATGAGCCGTGTGGGTTCGGGACGGTCTCATGCAGAAGCACGGGGAGTGCCATCGTTTGCTCGGGTCGATCCCTCCTCGTAAAACGTTGTCCCGTATGTATTTACGGTCATTTACGGTTGGGTTTGCTTGTTCGCCCTTTGCCCTGAAGCGGCAGGGATTGCCGAGTGGTGGGGCGGCGCGGATTGCCGCTGGCCGGTGCGGGAGGAGCTGCCGGAGGACGCGCGTGCACCGGGGGCGAAATGCGCGAGAACGACCTGCTGCATCGCAGGTCGCGGGCGGGTCAATCGTCGATCGTGTGCGTCCCGGCCCAGCTGCGTCCGAACTTCGCCTTCTGGCGCATCACGAAGGCCAGCACTTCGGCCACCGCGACATACAGCTCGATGGGGATCTGCGTTCCAGGCTGCGCCTTGCTCGCCAGCAGCGCGCGCGCCACGGGAATGTTCTCCACCACCGGCACGCCGTGCTCGAATGCCAGTTGCTTGATCTTCTCGGCGATCTTGCGCTGACCGATCGCCACGATGATCGGGGCCGGTGCCACCGTCGGGTCGTACTTGATTGCGACCGCAATGTGGATCGGGTTCACGATCACCACGTCAGCCGTCGGCACCGCCGACATCATCCGCTTCCGCGTCAAGGCGCGCTGCGCACTGCGGATCCGCTGCTTGATCATCGGATCGCCATCGGCGTTGCGCGCTTCGTCCTTGATCTCCTGCTTGCTCATCTTGAGCGACTTGTGCCACCGCCACCACTGAAACCCATAGTCGGCGCCGGCGAGCGCGACGAAGGCGATGCCCGTGCGGCGCAGCAGGCCGATGGCATGTTTCTGAAACAGAACCGCGACGCCCATCGGGCCCTGTTGTGCCAGTCCGAGCACGTCGCGCCACATGGCATCGACGGCGATGTACACCATGCTGCCGATGATGATCAGCTTGATGATGCTCTTCGCCAGGTCGGCGAGGCCCTGCGTGCCGATCACGCGCTTCAGGTTCGTCAGCGGGTTGAGCTTCGCGAACGATGGCTCGAGTGGCTTGAAGCTGAGGATTCCCCGGGCCTGCACTGCCGTTGCGATGAATGCGATCGCGGCGAAGGCACCCAGCAGCACCGACAACTGGCTCAGAGTTCGCCAGCCGAGCGCGATCACGTCAACGAGGAGATCCCGTGGCTCACGCAGGTTGGCACCGGCGTTGTAGAGCGAGGCGGCCATCGTATCGGAGAGGTACTTCCCCATTGCCGGGGCGATATTCGTGAGGATCACCGCCGAACCGAACAGCATCGCCGCCGTCGTGAGCTCGGCACTCCGCGGGATGTTGCCCTTCTGCCGCTCGTCTTCGAGACGTTTGCCAGTCGGGTCTTCTGTCTTGTCCGTGTCGTCAGCCACGCGGCGCCCCTAGCGGACCGACGAGAGCATGGGGCCGAGAATACGCTGCATCAGGCCGTCGTGGTACGACGCCCATCCAGTCGCCCAGACCGACGTCAGGCCGAGGGCTGCGGCGAGGGTGAAGAGCCCCGCCACGATCTGCAGCGGGAATGCGACGGTGATGATCTGGAGCTGTGGGGCTGCGCGAGTCAGAATCGCAAGCGCAACGTTGGTCAGCATCGTGGATGCCATCACCGGGGCGGAGAACATCACGCCGAGCGAGATCAGCTGCCCACCAAGCTTCGACATCGCCAGCATCCCGGCACTCAGATCGGGAACGGTACCCACCGGCATGATGTCGAGTGATGTACCGAGGCTGTCGATCATCACCAGGTGGCCGCCACTCGAGAACAGCAGCAGCGTGACGAACGCCGTCATGAACTGCCCGAGCACCGGCACCTGAATGTTCGTCATCGGGTCCAGCACGCTGGCACCCGCCAATCCCATCTGCACCGACATCAGATCGCCACCGGCCGACGCGGCACCGAGGACGATGGCGGTGCCCAGGCCCAGGCCGAAGCCGATGATCGTTTCGCTCAGCACCGTCAGCGGCGTGAGGATCGGTAGTGTGTGCGCGTGCGCCCGCGCCACCGGCACCAGCACCAGGGTGAAGATGATCATCGCCGCGGTGCGCAGCTTCATCGGCACCGCCTTCGACGAGAAGACGGGCGCAATCATGATCAATCCACCGATCCGTGCTGCGAGCAGGATGCACGTCGCCGCCCCAGCATTCGTCAGCAGATCGGGAATGGCGACCGAACCCGCCAGTATCACCGGAAGCTCTGGACAAGGCCGGTGACGACCAAACCCCAGCC
>Ga0163144_10001181_pt1 | contig 61755 bp, 45 predicted proteins | sample OliLak19BULKMAT1_FD_123175 | JGI IMG/M metagenome (GOLD analysis project Ga0163144, IMG submission 123175) | Freshwater microbial mat bacterial communities from Lake Vanda, McMurdo Dry Valleys, Antarctica - Oligotrophic Lake LV.19.BULKMAT1 | ecosystem: Environmental > Aquatic > Freshwater >...
ACGTGCGACATGTGCACGCGCAGCATCACATCACGCGTCGGCGTCGGATCCGCGGTTGAGAACGCCTCTGGAACAAGGCGTCGAAACGTGTCGACTGCGTGCTGCCAGCGACTCGCCCCTTCCGGGCCATCCTCCGGGTCGAGGATCTGCACACTTCCGTGCACGACCACGCTGCTCCATTCGAACAGGCCGCGCACCTCGTCGACCTCCAGCGCGACCCATGGCTGGTGTTCGAGCATCGCCACCTTCGTGCCTCGGCCCGTGCGAAGGTAGAGCCACTCACCCTCCGCCACGAAGTGCAGCGGCTCGATATCCACTCGCTGCTTGAAGGCGTAGGCCAGCCGGCCGACATGATGTGCACGGAGGAGTGTCTGACACTCCTCAGCGCTCAGACTCCGGAAGCTGATGGGCATGGCGCGATCCGGTGATGGGAAGGTGGCTCTCGAATGAAAACTAGGCGATGATCCGCACGGCGGAGGGAACGACTCGGCCTGACCTGCGCTTCTGCAACACACGCAACTTCACGGCGCGCCTCACCCACGGAAAGTGCCGTCGGCTCGCCATCGTCTGCATCCCTGGCTCCAGTCTGTGCCCGCTTCCCACCTCGACCTCCCGCCACGTCTCGCCGAGCGCGTGAGCGTCTTCGCCGGCTCGCCGTCGGTTGATGGAAACGGTGAATTCATTCTCTACTGGGTTCGCACCGCTGTCCGCGCGCACGAAAACCCGGCGCTCGACGTCGCCGTCAGCCTCGGCGCCTCGCTTGGGCTGCCCGTGTTCGTCTATCACGCGTTGTCGGAGCGCTATCCGTACGCCAGTGATCGACATCACATGTTCATCCTCGAGGGCGCCCGCGACTTTGCCGCTGGGCTCCGTCAGCGTGGGCTTGGCACCGCCTTTCATCTGGAGCGTGACGGGCACCGCGGACCACATCTCGTCACGCTGGCGGCGCGGGCCGCGCTGGTGGTCACTGAACTGATGCCAGTGGCACCGCTGGCGGAGTGGACCGCAGCGTTGTCCAACGCCGTGGACACGCCGGTCTGGCAGGTGGATACGGCCTGCGTCGTGCCCATGCCATTGACCACCAAGGCATACGATCGTGCCTTTGCGTATCGCGAAGCGACGGCCAGGTTGCGCCACGAACGCGTCGCCGCCCCGTGGAGCGACGTTGCATGCAGCGGTGCGAGCTTCGTGCCCGCACTTCCCTTTGTCCCGGTCGACCTCGCGACGACCGATCTCCCGGCGCTGATTGCGCAGTGTCGGATCGATCATGCAGTTGGGCCGCTCACCGACACACGTGGCGGATCGGCAGCCGGGTACGCGCGGTGGCACGCGTTCATCACGTCGGGCCGGATCGATCGCTACGATCGCGTGCGCAACGACCCCTCGCGCGGCGACGGCGTCAGCCGGATGTCGGCATACCTGCACTACGGCATGGTCTCGCCGCTTCGTCTCGCCCGCGAAGCGAGCGCCCTGCCAGGATCGGGTGCGGAAAAGTGGCTCGACGAACTTCTGATCTGGCGAGAGCTGGCCTACACCTTCTGCTTCCATCGACCCGACCACGGCACCATAGCCGCCATACCATCATGGGCGCGCGAGACGCTGCGGCAACACGAGCAGGATCACCGCGAACTATACGACTGGGAACGTCTTGCACGCGGTCGAACGAGCAGCGCCTTCTGGAACGCGATGCAGCGTTCGCTGCTGGCGCACGGCGAGATTCACAACAGTGTTCGCATGACGTGGGGCAAGGCGTTCGCCGGCTGGACGCCGCATGCCGAGCAGGCGCTGAACAGTTCGATCGACCTCAATCATCGCTACGCGCTCGATGGGCGCGACCCCGCCTCGTACGGTGGTCTGCTGTGGTGTCTCGGTCAGTTCGACCGTCCGTTCACTCCGCCCAACCGCATTCACGGTACGGTGCGTGGCCGAGCGGTCTCGGATCAGGCGTCGCGTGTGAACGTCGGGAAGTATACGACGCACGTGTCGCGGGCTGCGTACCCGTCGCTGACGCGTGTCGCCGTGATCGGCGCTGGTCTGGCTGGACTGGTCTGCGCGCGCACGCTGGCCGACCATAACGTGGCGGTGACCGTTTTCGAGAAATCGCGCGGGTTCGGTGGCCGGTGCGCCACGCGCCGCGACGGCGTCTGGAGCTTCGACCACGGGGCGCAGTACTTCACCGTGCGTGACCAGCGCCTGCGGTCCCTGGTACAGAGTTGGCAGGAACAGGGCGTGATCGGGGTCTGGCCCGGTGTGCTGGCGGTGCGCGAGGACGGACGATGGTTGCCGGCAAAGACCGCGGTCCGGCGATGGGTCGGCGTGCCCGGCATGAGCGCGCTCGGCGCACATCTCGCCACCGACCTCGACGTGCAACTCGGCACACCGGTGACCGCTGTGCAACGCGAAGGGCGACAGTGGCGCCTGCTCTCGGAGACTGGCAGCGACCTCGGCGCGTTTGATGTCGTCCTCGCGTGCGTACCCGCGCCGCAGGCCGAAGCACTGCTCGCGCCGGTGGCACCGCTGCTCGCGGCGCGCACCACGGCGGCCACGATGCACGCGACGATGGCAACGATGGTCGTCCTCGCCGAGCGCCCTGATTTCGCCTTCGACGGCGCGTTCCTGAACGACGACCCGATCCTCAGCTGGATCAGTCGCAACACCAGCAAACCAGGCCGCCCAGCCGATGAATCCTGGGTGCTGCATGCGACGCGTGCGTGGTCGGCAGCGCATCTCGATTCCGACACCGATGCAATCGCCGAGGCCATGACTGCAGCGTTTCAATCGGTGATCGGCAGCGCCGCGGCGCCCGTGCATCGGGTTGCGCACCGCTGGCGATTCGCCTTGCCGGAGCCGGTCGCCAGCGACGCGGCGCTGTATGACGGTGCCCTCGGCCTGGGTGCCGGTGGTGACTGGTGTGGCGGGCCCCGGGTCGAGGGCGCGCTCCTGAGCGGTCTTGCACTCGCGGGCCGCGTCCTGACACACGCGCATGGCGCTACAGCGTAGCCTTGTAGGCGCTCTCCTCCAGCAACCCTCGTTCATGACGTACGCACGGAAACGGCTCTGGCTTGGCATCTCGGCCGTCGGGATGACTGTCATCCTCTGCCTCGCCGCGGTCACCCTCGATCTGCCGCATCGCCTGATCCATCCGTGGGTCGATGCGAACTTCGACACCGCACTGGCGGTGATCGCAGTGACATGGATGCTTCACGCGGCGCTGTTGCTGCCATTCGACATCGCCGGCGGTCTCGTTGTCGTTCGCGAATCGCCGGGCGTACGGCGATGGATCGCAGCCTGGTTGCGCGGCATCACCGTGCAGTGGATCTGGTTTGCGCTCGCCGCGGGCCTGCTGCTGCGCACCAGACAACAGTTCGGCCTCACCATGACGCTGCTGGTGTTCCTGCTGCTGCAGGTGGTACTGCTGAGCCGGCAGGGGCTCATCGCGTGGTTGGTTGGCGGGCTCGCCCTGCGCAACGCATCGCCCGCACTCGCCAGCGCGAGCGTGGCGGTCGGCCTCTCGCCAGCCATGGTGCGCGAGATCGAGACTGATGAATCCTCGTTTGTTGGCGGCTGGTCCGGAATTGACGCACGGCAGCTGTGGATTCCGCAGCGATGGGTGACCGCACTGACACCGGAACAGCTGGTCGTTGCGATCGATCGCCGGATCGGTGTGCGAACGCTGGGACTCCGCCGGCGCGGTGTGCTGGCGGCCCTGGCGTGGAACACGCTGGGCTTTGCGCTCGCCACCGGTGCGCCCCGTGCCGACCTGCAGACAGCGGCGGGTTTCGTCACGACCATGGCGTGGTTCACACTCTGGTCCTTCCTCGGGGTGCTGCTCCTGCCCACCGTGTCACGCGTGGCGGTGCTGGCGGCTGATCGCTGGGCATGTCGCTCGCATGACGCCTCGGTGCTCGCATCGACAATCACGCAGCTCGACGCATGGCAGGACGATGAGGCGGAACGTGACCCCAGGATCGAAGCCATCTTTCATCCAGTTCCTTCACGACGCGCGCGTCTGCGCGCACTGGAACGTGATCTGAGTGTCGCCGCCGGCACCAACCAGGCCAGCGGCGCATGGCACGCGACCCGCATGATGTTGTTCCTCAGCTGGGCGGGCATCGGGGGGCTGTCGCGCGCGGTGCATTGCAATGTCGGGCGGCCGAGCGTCTGGGTCATGCTCCCTGGCGACTGATATGTGAACCGCGGTCGCCGCTGACGCGATAGCTTCGCATCATGATTTCCGTCGCGAAACTGAAGCAGCTGGCCGAAGCACCACTGCACGGGGCACTCCTCGCCCTGCTCATCCTCGCGACCGCCGCGATCCTCGGCCTTCCCGAGGCACTTGGCTTCCAGCGTACGCTCGCGATACCGAGTGCGTTTGTCGTCGGTGCACTGCTCGGGCACTGGTTCGTGAAACCGATGTTCATCGCGCTCTCGGTGATGATGACCGTCGCTGCGATCGGCATCTGGTCGCCGATCGTATCGCGGATGGCACGGCCCTTCGTGCGGAATGATGCGGTGAATCTCGAGGCGGTTGATGCGGTGTTTGTCTTCTCGAGTTCCGTCAACTCGCATGGCCTCGTCTCGGGTGAAGGGGTGGACCGTCTGCTGACCGGCATCGCACTGCGGGCACGGCGTCCGGCACTCCCGCTGATCGTCAGCGTTGTGCGATCGAGTGAGCGACAGAACGGGATCTCGTCGCTCGCCGATCAGCGGGCGCTGATCGCGATGGTGCCCGCAACCGGCCCGGTGGAATGGATCGATTCGGTGTCTTCGACGCGCGACGAAGCCGTGCGTCTGACGCGGAAGGCGTTTCTCCAGCGCTGGAAGCGCGTTGCCGTCGTCACCTCACCGATGCATACGAGGCGAGCTTGCGCCACGGTCGAGGCCATGGGCCTGGCCGTGACCTGTGTGGCGGCACCGTGGCGAACCGTGGGCTGGCCGGCGCGGACGGCGGGCGATCGCCTCGTGCTGATGCAGCGGCTCGTCTACGAGCTTCTGGCGTGGGGCCAATACCGGGCGACCGGGTGGGCAACCTGGTCGTAGCGCGCGGCAGCGAGAGCAGAAATCGTCTAGATTGACGATGAGCCGTCCCGATAGCTCAGCTGGTAGAGCAGCGGACTTTTAATCCGTAGGTCGTGGGTTCGAATCCCACTCGGGACATTGAACACGAACGAGACCCCTCACGCAGACTCTGCGCGGCCGGTCGGCCCGACGGCCCGGGGACGCCGACGGTCCGAACAAGCAGCCGCGAGCCCTGCGCTTCGGCCGAGCCCGGCACAGCCGGAAACTCGTCGTGCATGGCGCGATATGCGCGCCGAATCTTCTCTCGAACCGTTGTTTCTCCGTTGTCTGACACCTCTGACCGGATTCATGCCATGCGTCGCTCCGTTTCTGCTTTCACCGCCTTGATCGCGATGGCCGCTCTCACCGCATGCGGTGGCAAGGCGGAGTCGGCGGTTGATTCCACTGCGGCAGCTGCCGCGGCATCGATGGACAGTGCCAAGGGGGCCATGGGCGCCATGGCTGACAGCGTCAAGGATGCCATGGGCGCGATGGCCGACAGCGCCAAGGGCGCTATGGATGCGATGGCGGACAGTGCCAAGGGCGCCATGGGCGCCATGGCTGACAGCGCCAAGGCCAAGGCTGCCGGTGCGATGGGTGCCGTGGCAGACAGCAGCAGGAAGGCCGCCGGAGAGGCGATGGAGAAGGCTGGCGCCGCGGCGATGGAAGCCGGCAGGAACATGAAGAAGCCGTAGTCTTCTCCGCCGTCGCAGTGCAGAAGCGCCTCGCGATCTGATCGTGGGGCGCTTCGTCTTTCATCCCACTGGGTTGAGGCACCTGGTAGTCGCGCCTCGGAAGCGACAGCGCAATGCCGTGTCTTCCCGACGATCAGCCTGGCGCCTGAATCGGTCGGGACGTGGCCGAGCAGGGAAGCAAAGCCTTCCGCCGCAACAACCGGCCCAGCGCCAGTGCACTTGCCAGCGCCAGCGCACCCTCGAGCGCGCCGACGAGCGTGAAGATCCTGTCGTAGTCCACCGCACCGATGTCATCGCGAAGGACGGACACCAGCACACCACCCAGCGCGGGGCCGACCAGGAAACCCAGCGAGCCGGCGATCTGAAACGCGCCAAAGATGCCGTCGCCCGCACGCCGGGCCACTTCGCTGGTCAGCAACAGGTTCGGTGCGAACATCAACGCACTCAGCACCCCACTCAGGATCATCAGCAGAGGCAGCGCGCCGAACGGAACGCGACCGTACATCGCAAACACGACGCCGAACAGGACGTTACTGATCACCAGCGGCCGGTACCAGCCAATCCGATCGGCCAGTCGGCCTGCCGGCCAGCACAACAGTGCGAATGGCACCAGGAACAGCGCCATCAGCATCCCGCGCTGCGCACCGGTCGCGTGATGGACATCGGCCAGAAACAACGTGAAGGTGCTGACGAAGACACCGATCACGAAGCGATCCATGAATGCATAGGTCAACGGTACCCACGCCAACTGAATCTGCGTGTTCCACTGATAGCGCCGGCTTGGCGTGGCCGTCTGCTCCTCACGCGGAAGCGAGATACACAATGAGACAACTGCAGCCGCGATGAAAATCGCCGCTCCGACCAGATAGACCAGCATCGGCGATTGATCCACCAGTCGGCCACCGAGTGGCGATCCGATCGCCACACCCATCATCAGGCTCGACCCGAGCAGACCAAGCGATCCACCGCGCCGCGGACCGGCCATCCGGTTTGCGGCCACCATCAGCAAGGTGATGGCTGGCAGATGCAATGCACCGTCGAGAGCGCGCAGCGCAAAGAGCGCCGACAGTGACGGCGCCGAACGCATGCCAAGAAACACCAGCGCATCGAGCGCGAGCAGGACCGCGACCCAGATTCGGACAGTTCCGAAGTGTCGCTGCAGCCGCATCACAATCGGCACGGCAACGATGCCGCTGATCATGTTGACGGTCATGAAGGCATGCGCGGCGGAGGCGCTGCCACCATGCGTCACCTGGACAAGCTCCCGCAACCCCGGCACGAGAAGCGTGACCGGTATCAGGGTCAGAATTGTGGCGAGCGAGACGAGAAGGAGCCGAGGCATGAAGCGAAACTAAAGGATCAGGCAGCCAGACAGGGGAGTGAACGCCAGGCGGCCGCTGCCCAGACCTGCTGGGCGGAATCCACTACCGATGGCTTGACTGGTGCACCGAGCAGGGCGAGACGGAGCAGCCTCTCATCCACCGACAGCTTTGTAGTCTCGGCGCTTCGCGCCCAGCGCAGCAGCGCCCGGGTGACGCGCGGACGAAGGAACTCCTCAGCGACTTCCTCGGCCGTCGTCCGGACGGAGGCAAGGCGAAGGCGAGCGACCGGTGAGCAACTGGTGCCCGACCGGTCGGGCACCAGCTGTGGAATGCTGACCGCGGCAGGCACTGCCCCGGACATCCCCAGCGGTGCCAACCACGCAGCCCGGGCAATCGTACCGATGTCTGGCAGGGCCTCAGCGTCTTTCCGCGGGGTGGCTCGGACGGCTAGAGCCGGCATCTCGTCGAAGAGCGCCGACAGAGCCGCACCGTGGTCGCCAAAGGCGGCAGGTCCGGCGGCCGAGGCATACCCTCGGATCCAGCCGTCCTGTACGGCACTGAGTGCTCCGTTCATCCGCCCTTCCCTGGCCAATGCGCTGGCGACGAACCAGTCAGCCCCTCGGGCGAGGAGCTCAGCCGGTCGCCGGGCTTCCTTCGTGTAGGCACTGCTCGTGATTCCGAGAGGAACGAACTCAGCCAGGCGGGCCAGGGGCGCGGCAATCGGTTGCGTCCTGGCGCCATGCCATGCGTTGTCGGTCGCGTAGGTCCCCCTCCGATTCGCGTAGTCGCGAGCGGTCTGCCAGTCGAGATCGTGCATCAATTCGTGGCCCACCGCCCCGAAGCCCGTCGCGAGAGGAAGCGTAAGTATCCGCGAGCGTGGATCGTGCATTGCCAGCGCGCCCCGTGCGACATGGTCGCCGATTCTCACCTGCAGTCCAACGAAGCTCGCGCGCGGGAACACGTCACGCATCGCATCGACCGCCGCCGCAAACTCGCGCGCGTAGAACGCCTGCCACGCGGCAGGCACGTCTCGACCGAAGGTGAGTGACGCAAGTCCGAGTCGTTCGCTCACCTGCTCAGGTCGTAGCGTGAGCACACCGGGGTGGTACGCTGGTTCCTGCGCCAGCGTTCGCATGCCCTGCGCGGCGAGCAGGGCTGCCGCCGCGGCCATCGAAGCAAGCGTCGAATCCTGCGCCACCTTCGCTTGCGTCAGTATCAGCGACTCCTCATTCGACGCACTGAGCAGCATGCGCGACATGCGAGGTGATATCGCCGCGCTGCGATCGACAGCCAACTCGCGGGCGTCCAGCACGCCTAGCGCAACCTGCGGCTGTGGTGGTCTGGTCCGGATGCTGATCAGCAACGAGAGGGCATGCGCGGCACTCGCCGGGAGCGGTGAGGGTGGCCTGAGAACCAGGGCGGTCGATGTATCGGCGTTCTGCACCGCACGTTCGATCGCGGCGCGCAACGCCGGTATGCGTGCTGCGATGCGGCGTGCCGCTGGGGCGACGTCGGCCAGCAATGGCCGCTCGACGGCAAACTGACGCTCTGCTCGCCAGAGTGCAACCACTTGCAGCAGGTCCCCGTCATCACGCGATGCCATTGCGATGACGCGTTCCACATCGCGACGGGCCCGTACGCGATCAAACGCCATCAGTGCCGTCGCGTTGATCAGCGGCACAGCACCCGAGCGCAGTACGCCACGCGCACTCGCCTGCGCAGACGCGATCCGAATGGCATCCAGCGCGAGAGGCGAATCGCCTTCGAGCGTCATCACGCTATCGACCAGACGAATGAGCGCCCGTCCTGCGGCCTCGGACTGCGGCATGGCGATATCGAGCGCGGATGCGAGTGGGCGCATCATTGCGCTGTCCCGCGCGATGCGTGACAGGAGCGCGTGCCCCACGCGCGGGCGCCACGCCGCCGGAAGCCTGGGATCCGAACGTGCCAGATCGATCAACCGGAACGGGCTCCCGAGCCCGAGTTCGAGCCGCGCGAAGTACGCGAGCGCAAGCGCTGCGCTGAACGCGACCGGTGCGCGCTCGGCCCCCCGCACAGCGGTCGTCAGCGAGTCGTCGAAGCGCGCGCCATCGGCAAGAGCCCCCCGCACCGCGCGTCGCGCGTCAGCGCGATCTGTGAGGCGGATCCCGGCGACAGTGAGCGCGACCAAACCGATCCCGAGAGCGACGCTCCTCAATCGATTCGACACGGGAACCAGACGGATGCTGACAGCCACGGTGCAGACCAGGGAAGAGACAGCGGGCGCTCAATCGGGAGACGACTGAACTTCACCACGTAACACACCCAGTTGAGCACCGAGTTCATTGGCGTCTGCAGCTTCGGTGGCGGCACCGGTTCGCCTGATGGATACGGCAGCCCGACCGGCGCCCAACGCAGACGGCAGCCGTATCGGATGCACTGCTGCCGTTCACCTCCACCGACCACACCCCTGAAACGTCAGGAGGCCGACGCGGCATCGCGTCGGCCTCCTGGAAGGTCCGGAGTCTCAAGAAACCAACGCTGCGTCGCGTCAGCCTCCTAAGCTCTCGGGCAGAACTATGGGTTGTTCGTCGTGGCGGCTGCTTCTGTGGCCGTCACGTCCGCACTTTCAATCACGAACACCACGCGGCGGTTCCGATCGGCGCCCGGCTCATCCTTCTGAGCGCCCGGAACGACCTGACGCAGCGAACCGAAGCCCATCGTGCGGATCAGGGAGGCGTCCATACCCTTGGTCGCGAGTTCACGCTTCACATTCTCGGCACGAGCCAGCGACAGGCGCTGGTTGTACGTCTGCGAGCCGGCAGGATCAGCGAACCCTTCGACCGTGATCACGGCGCCCGGGTAGTACTTGTTGGCAATCTGTGAGAAGCGCTCGAGGGCGGCACGGTCGGCATCCTTGATCATCGCGTCATCGAATGCGAACGACACCGGCAGCATGACCTTCATGCCGTTGCCAGCGGCGACGATCTTGGCATCGAACTCGGTGCGAAGATCGGCCAGTTCCTTCTTCAGCTCGGTACGGAGACCGACGAGATCGGAACCCAGGATGCTGTCAGCGCGAAGGCGCTCGGTCCGCTCGCTCGCGATCTCGGTGCGCGTGGCCGTCATCTCACGCTTGAAAGTGCCGCTCCGCACGCAGGCAGTCATCGCCAAGGCGGTCAGCGCAAGCGCAGACGCACGCATGACCGAGGCCGAACGAAATGAGGTGTTCATCGCAGGAAACTCCTTGAAAAGTTAGGACGGGTAGGGTGGCTCCCGTCACGCAAATCTTTCATAAGCGAGTTTCGTGCCACGATTTCCAACTAGCTACCAGGCTTTGACTTGGCGAGCCACTCTCCGCCATCGATGACAAAAATCGCTCCCGTAATCCAATCGCCCGCCGGGCTCGCGAGATACGCGACCATCTGCCCAATGTCTTCTGGTGTACCCCATCGCTTGAGCGGAATGGCACCTTTGGCGAACGCATCCATTGCCTTCTCGACACTGAAGAGATCGGGTACCGGTGCACCGGGTGGCGGTGTGAACGCCTTCCGCACACCCTCGGTCGGAATCGGGCCTGGTGCGATGGCATTGATTCGAATGCCGTGCTCCGCCCATTCCACTGCCAGCGTTCTCGTTAGTGCGTCGACGCCCGCTTTCGCTGCCGTGGCATGTGCCATCAGCGGCCACCCGCGATAGTGCAGCGTCATCGACGTGCTGACGACCCGCCCCCCTCCCTGCGCCTTCATGTACGGAAACACCGCCTGCGTGCAGTAAAACGTGCCGTAGAGGTCGATCTCGAGCACGCTCTTCCATGCATTCGAGCTCAATGATTCGGAGGGCGCGTAGAAATTGCCCGCGGCATTGTTCACCAGGAGGTCGATGCGACCGTGTGCCTCGTGCACCTCCTTCGCCATCGCCTGCACCCGCTCCTGATCACGCACGTCCACCTGTACCGCGCTGGCGCTGCCGCCGGCTGCGGTGATCGCCGCGACGGCAATCTGCAAACGTTCAGGCTTTCTGCTGGCGAGGACGACATGCATGCCGAGCTGAGCCAGAGTCGAACTGATGCCAAGTCCGATTCCTGTCGCACCACCGGTGACGATGGCCACCTGTCCAGCGAGAAGATCGTCGCGAAAAACGGGATGTGCACTCATTCGGATTGCTCGATGGAAGTGAAGAGGTCGGGATCGGTACGGAGCGGTCTGAAGCTGCGTCGATGATGCGGCGTCGCGCCGTGTTCCGACAGTGCCGCCAGATGTGCCGGCGTGCCGTAACCGGCGTTCGAGTTCCAGCCATAGCCCGGATACCGGCGGCCAAGCGAGGCCAGCAGACGGTCACGCGTGACCTTCGCGACGATCGAGGCGCAGGCGATGCTCAGGCAACATGCGTCACCCTTGACCACGGCCTGATGTGGCAGGCCAAGCGCACCGAACGGCGAGCCATCGATCAGCAGCAGATCGCAGGGACCGGGTATCCGCGCAATTGCCCGGCGCATCGCGCGGGCCGTCGCCTGATAGATGTTGATGCGGTCGATTTCGGTCACGCTGGCGGCACCGATGCCGACGGCCAGCGCCAGGCGGCGAATCTCGACCGCCAGTCGATCGCGATCGGCGGCACGCAGCGCCTTCGAGTCGCCCACGCCGTCGATGTCGGTGCAGTCGGGCGGCAGGAGAATGGCACACGCGACGACGGGGCCCGCGAGGGGGCCCCGTCCGACTTCATCCACGCCGACAATTCGCTTGCGGCCGGTCTCTCGTGCGATCGCTTCGAGCGTACCCCAGTTCTGCGTCCGTGCAGGCATGGGGCGTCTGACGCAGGATCAGCCGGCAGCCTTGTCGGCCACGCGAACCTTGCGCTCCTTGATGCGTGCAGCCTTGCCCGTCACGCCGCGCAGATAGTACAGCTTCGCGCGGCGCACTCGGCCGCGGCGCACGACGATGATTTCGCCGAGCATCGGGCTGTGGTCCGGGAAGATGCGCTCCACACCAACACCGTTCGAGATCTTGCGGACCGTGAAGGTCGCACTCACGCCACTGCCGCGGCGGGCGATGACGGTGCCTTCAAAGGCCTGGAGGCGCTCCTTTTCCCCTTCCTTCACGCGCACGTTGACACGAACCGTGTCTCCTGCGCGGAACGGGGGAATGTCGCGCATCCACTCTTTTTGTGTCTCGATGAACGGGTGCATATCACGCTCTGCGGGGCGCCTGCGGAAAACGGCGCCGGCTGGGGTTGTCATGGTGAGCCGCGAAGGTTAACCCCGGCATGGGCTGGACGGTAGTGCTGCCGATGGAGCCGGCCACGGGGTGGCGGTCGGTGACGGCGACGGACGACCGGAAGCTCGCCCCGCGCTACCGGTGCTGCACGACGGCGACCACGGCCAGCAGCTGCTCCTCGCGCTGGGCGAAGGGCGCCCAGAATGGGAGCCCGCCCCCGTTTGTCGCCTGGCTCGCATCCAGCGCCGTGGCAGTCCGTGCCCGCATCACGACGTAAATCGCGCCGCTGTCGGCCGCGACCAGCATCGCGCCCCCCTGCGCCGCGGTGTCCTGCAGCACGCGCATGGCGAGGTTGCTGTCGGACAACGCGGCCAGCGCACCGAACGAGTGTCCGGGCTTGAGGGCGTAGCGTGTGAAGAGCAGCATCGCGGATTCATCGAGGATTGGCGGCGTGCCGACCGTCCGACGCAAAAAGACGCGTGGCGTGAGCGTCCCGAATCGTCGTCGCGCCAGCGCGGTGTCCGTCTCGGCGTCCAGCCAGCCGGCCAGCGCGGCGTGCGCGCGATCGGCAGCCCCGTCGTCACGCCAGGCGGCGACCAGCACGAGGCTGGTGCCATCGCCGCTCGCAAGCAGCGCTGCGCTCCGGAAACCATCGACGATCGAGAGGTCCGCCTCCAGGTGCTCCACGATCCGGCGTGTCGCGTCCAGCTGTTTTCCAGGCGCGAGCGCCAGCGGCCAGAACTCCTTCAGCAACGGGTCCGACGTATCGAGCACGATCGGCACCCGTGGCTCCCTCGAGGCCGACGACGTCTGCTGCAGTTCCGGTGGCTTCGTCCTCGCTCGCGCACTCGGCTCCGGCGTCCCGCACGATGCGACGACACTGGCCGCCACCATCGCAATCGCTGCGGCGACCATGACGCGACGGGCGCTATTCACGCGTCGCGCTGCTGCGTCGCACTGCTGCGACGCGCCCCTTCCTCGCGCCGCCATTCGGCAATCTTCGCATGATGGCCCGAGAGCAACACGTCGGGCACACGGTGCCCGCGATACTCCTCAGGTCGCGTATAACTCGGCGCGCTGACGCCGGCACCGTTGTAGAACGAGTCGGTCGCCGCCGAATCGTGATCACTCATCGCACCGGGCAGCAGTCGCGCCACCGCGTCAGCGATCACCAGCGCGGCCGGTTCTCCGCCGCTCAGGACGAAGTCACCGATCGACATTTCTTCGGTCGCCAGATGTTCGGCCACGCGTTGATCGACGTCCTTGAAATGCCCGCACAGCAGCGTGAGCTCGGTGCCGCACGCGAAGCGATGCGCGTCGGCTTGCGTGAACTTCCTGCCTCGTGCCGACATGAGCACGATCGGCGCGCGGGCACCCAGATGCTCGACCGCCTCGAAGAACGGCGTCGGCTTCATGACCATCCCGGGCCCGCCACCATAGGGATAATCGTCCACCGTGCGGTGCTTGTCGTGCGTGAAGTCGCGCAGATCCACGAGGTTGAAGCGCACGCTGCCAGCCGCCGCCGCGCGCGACGGAATGCTGAGCGAGAGCGGGACCGCGAAGAAATCGGGAAAGATGCTGACGATGTTGATCGTCAGCGGCGCGCGCGGCTGATCGAGATCAGCTGCGCCGGCGACCGCATCGTGTCCCGCCATGCTCACCCCTCGTCCGACGGGTGTCCTTCCGCCAGCAGCAGCCCTTCGGGGAGCAGCCCTTCCGGCGGATTGACGGTGATGCAGCGCTCCGACTCATTCACGAGCACCAGCACATCTGACATCCAGGGAATGAAGTACGTCGCCCCGCCGTTCACGGGTCGGACGTCGAGCATCAGGCCCTGCGGCAAATCGTAGGTGTCCACCACCTGCCCAAGCGCGCGCCCATCGGCATGCACCACGCGCATGCCGATCAGATCGTGCAGATACACCTCATCGTCGGCGGGCGGCGGCAACTCATCCTGCGGCGCCAGCAGAAACCGCCCGCGCCACAATTCAGCCGCGGTTCGATCCGGAACTTCTGCCAGCGTCAGTCGCACCGAGTCCATGTGCTGACGCACCGCCGTGATATGCAATTCCTGACCATCGGGTGACGGATCACCGGTGGCAGTACCCGCAAAGAGCCGACGGCCCGATACGAAGACCGTATCGGGCGCGTCGGTGATGGGCTCCACCAGCAGTTCGCCGCGGATGCCGTGTGCCTTGCGGACGCGCCCGACGATCATGAGCGCGGGCGCGCTCACTTACTCAGCCTTCGCGCCTTCGGAGAGCGGCACCGCAGCAGCGGTCAGCTTCTTCGCCAGGCGGGCTTCGTGACGTGCCTTCAGCACGCCACCCTTGCGCAACAGCGAGCGCACGGTGTCCGACGCCTGGGCGCCCACGTCGATCCAATGGTTGGCGCGATCGATCTTGATCGTCACGGCACCCTCAGTCAGACGCGGCGAATAGGTGCCGATGATCTCGATGAACTTGCCATCGCGCGGGCTCTTGCTGTCGGCGACGACGATACGATAGACCGGGGCCTTCTTGCGACCAACGCGGCGGAGACGAATACGAACCATCTGGGCATCCTCTGAGGGACGTGATGTCGCACGACCGACCGACAACCGATCGTCGTACGCGACGCGCGCGCGAATCACACCGTGATTCGATCACCGTCGGCCCGGGCTCCTCGCGCCCGACGAGAATTCGTCGGGTGCACCCGGGGGTGGGGGACCAGCCAGCCGGCCATTTCTGACCGAGCCGCGAAAGCTAACCCCGGCCGAAAGGGTTACGGCCACCGCTGGCGGTGACCTTCTTCATCATCTTCTGCATGTCCCGGAACTGGTCCAGCAGCCGGTTCACCTCGGCCACCGTCCGGCCCGACCCCTTGGCAATCCGGAGGCGTCGTGACCCATTGATCAGGTCCGGCTTCTTCCGTTCGGCCATGGTCATGCTGAGGACGATCGCCTCGACGTGCTTCATCCGCCTGGGGTCCATCTTGGCCTGCTTGAGGGCCTTGGTGTTGACCCCGGGGATCATCTTCAAAATCCCCTCGAGCGGCCCCAGCTTTTCGATCTGTTTCATCGCGCCAAGGAAGTCGTTCAGGTCCATGCCTTCGCGGCGGACCTTCTTTTCGAGCTTCTTGGCCTCGTCGGCGTCGAACGACTCCTGCGCCTTCTCCACCAGCGACAGGACGTCGCCCATCTGAAGAATCCGGCCGGCCATGCGGTCCGGGTGGAATTCCTCGAGGGCATCCACCTTTTCGCCGACGCCGATGTACTTGATCGGCTTCTTGGTGGCGCCGTAGACCGAGAGCGCCGCGCCACCGCGGGCGTCGCCGTCCATCTTGGTGAGGATGATGCCCGTGATACCGAGGGCGTTGTTGAAGCCCTCGGCAATCTTCACGGCGTCCTGGCCCGTCATGCCGTCGGCGACCAGCAGGATTTCGTCCGGGCGGGCGACTTCCTTCACCCGCCGGAGTTCGTCCATCAGGTTCTCGTCGATCTGCAGCCGGCCCGCGGTGTCGATGAACACGATGCGATCGCGCTCACGCCGCGCCACTTCGAGGCCATCGCGCACGATCTGCACCACATCGGTCGTATCGCGGCGGGCGAAGACCGGGACGTTGAGCTGCTTGCCAAGCGTTTCGAGCTGATCGATGGCGGCCGGCCGGTAGACGTCGGCCGCGATGAGGCGCACCTGGCGCTGCTCCTTCTGCATGCGGAGCGCGAGCTTGGCCGTCGTCGTCGTCTTGCCGGACCCCTGGAGCCCGACCATCAGCACTACGGTCGGCGGCACGGTGCTGAGCTTGAGCCCTTCGCGCCGCTCGCCGAGCATGGCGGTGAGCTCTTCGTGCACGATCTTGACGAGCTGCTGCTCTGGGCGGATGGTCTTGAGCGCCGTCAGACCGACTGCCTTTTTCTCGACCCGCTCGAGGAATTCGCGGGTCAGTCCGAAGCTGACGTCGGCTTCGAGGAGCACGCGCCGCACTTCACGGAGCCCGTCCTTGATGTCGGCTTCGGTGAGGACGCCTTTGCCGCGGAGTTTGGAGAAGGCGGCACCGATTTTTTCGCTGAGCTCGTCAAACATAGACGCGGAAGTTAGGCAAAGGACGACGGCTGAACAAGTTACGCGCGTTTCCTCTGGTGAAGACCCGGTGTGGCCGGTTGGACAAGTCGCACGTAACCAGGCGAAAGTCGCCTGCGGAGTGGGGCAATACACATCTGACTCGTTGCAACATCCCCTCGCGCCAGAGGAGCGCTACGCTCGAACACGGCTGAGGACCTGGAAAGCCTGGCAGGACGTGCATTGCAGGTATCGGTTCACATAGCCGATCTCGTTCGGACGAGGCGCATCGAGCACTACAAGGAACTCGGCGGCGCATTCCGGGCACGGAATTCTGGCTGTTGTGTCGTGCGCCAACACGATCGCCGCTTCGATCCACAACTGACTGGTTTCGCGCACCGAGGTCACCTGATTGAATTTCGGGAACGAGACCGTACGCTGCAGCGACGGATTCTGAAGACGAGGCCGAAATGGAGACTACATGGGGCTAAGCGTTCGCCGTTCAAGTCAGCACCGCTTGCGCGACCGCACTTGTCCTCCGACGCGATACGTGCACTCTCCCGCATGCGAACCGCCACGATGCCGTTGGGCGCTCACGACGTTGGCTACGGTCACACCTTACGTCGTCGGGCAACCAGAACGACCTGAACGACGGCAGCCCAAAAGAGGCCGTTCGCAACACTCCACACAAGCACGAGCGTACTCGACGAAGCGCCACCGTGCAGACCGCCCGCGAGAACAGTCGCGATGACGCCGGGCGCGAACAGGACCTGCCAGACAACTGGCATGTCGCGGTCACTCACGCGGAGCGACAACGCTGTGGCGCACGCGAAGGATACGACGAACGTGACGCGTCGAAGGAGGGTGTAGTGGTGTTGAGTCATTTGCACTGTGCCATTCGCTCGTCGATACCTGCGACGGCATTGAGCGCATCCAGCTGGCAGGCGCGGTCGCTTCGCACGCGGCCGGGTGCTCAGACCGGGATGGCTTCGCGCATTACTTGCTCGCGGATGCGCGGTCGCAGCCCGCGTTCGGTGACGACGTCAACGACCCGACCGAGAAGATCATGGAGATCAATCAACAGGCCGCAGATGTCGAAAACGCTGCGCCCCGGCATCATGCGGACCAGCAGATCGATATCGCTCGACTCGTCGGCGTCACAGCGGGCGACAGACCTGAAAACTCGGACGTCCGTGGCGCCATGGTAGGCGGCAAGCCTCAGCACTTTCGCTCGGTGGCCTTGGGAGTCGGTGGCTGTCATCGGGCCGATTGTCGAAGTGACACGGAAGGTAAGTTGGGCGGGGCATCTGCCAAATGCTGAGCGGCGTCACCGAGGACCACAATGCCCTGATGGCACGACTCTATCATTTGGGGCGGGGTACGTGGTGCGTTTCGCATCGCGGCCAGGCCCGCCAGCAGCCGAGTCGCCATTGACGCCACTCGCGCTTCCACTCGGCTATTGCGCGACCTGTGCGTTACCCGAAAGGCCAACACGCCAAAGGCGCGGTCTCCGGAAAGGCCGGGGTAATTCAGTTCACCGCAGTCTTGTCCATAAACGATTGGGGCTCAGTCTCGCCCACGCATTACTGGTATCGCGCCGCACTCCGCGCCGTCTGTTCCCAAGATGAACCACGCATCTTCTCGGTCATCGGTATTGTCGCCGAACACCGCGAGCTCTATACCGCTCGAGAACGTGATCTTAAGGTCCCATGCAGGCGCTGCAGTCGCTGCCGCCACCACCGATTGACCTTGCAGCTGCGCGACGACCGCGATTATGACCCCTGCAGAGCCACTGCTAGAGTTCCAATCGCAGAGTATTTCCTGCGGCAATTGAAGTCTCCACGGAGAATAAACCGTCAGGTGCCTCCACCCGTGCAGGACCGAAGCCGCGTCGTCGCCCTTGCGGCGCCCGAGTTCTCCGAAATCGAGACTGAGAATCGAGCCGTGCGGGTTCGTTGCACGCTCGCAGCGTTGACCTACAACGTCGGCCAGAAGCACTCGCGGATCGGCGTCGATCATTGGCCACGTTCCTCTACTTTGGGGGATTTCGCAGATACTTTGCCTGTTCTGCCAGCCGAAACGCAATTTCGCGAATCTCCTCGGCCGAGAGGTCCTGCCCAGTTATTTCGTCGTGAAGTGCGCCCCGTCCCGCGCGATTCAGCCCCGCGTCCTTGGCTGCTCGGATCGCTTCGTCGTTTGGATTCTGGTTGCTACCCCGCCCCTTACCGGCGTTGGCCATCGCGAGCGCGACATCTAACGCCGCGCCTACCGCGCCTCCAATCACGGCGCCGCGCCTTGCCCCCGCTGCGGCGCCGGCTGCGCCCCCCGCGACGGCACACGGCGCTGCTCCGACGACGGTGGCAGCACAGAGGGCGGCTCCAGCTGACGCCCCACCTGTCCCTCCGACGACTCCTCCGATCAGAGCCCCGGTCATTTCACCAATGAGGGATACGTAGCCCCGAGGGCAGTCCAGGAGACTCAGCGTACCATTGATTCCCGGACACAACCCAAACGGATCCGAGAAATTGACCGGATCCCCCCCCGCAAACCCATACGCATTCAGCCCGCCCGCCAACCCGATCGGGTCTTCCTGCGTGAACCGCCCCGTCGCCGGATCGTACATCCGGTTCCGCAGATACGTCAGCCCGCTCACATCCCGCTTCTTCAACAACAGACTGCCGTGCCAGCTCAGCGTCCGCACCAGCCCCCGGTCCTGGTGGTACGCGCTCCCCGCAAACGGCCACGTCAGGTTCACACACCGCGTCGCCGTCCCGGTCCCCGGCGGCGCGCAGGCGGTCCCGCCGCTTCCGAACGGCAGCCAGGTCTTCCCGTCGGCGTAGAGCCCGAACGCCGGTGTCCCGCGGTAATCCCAGAACGGCACCAGCGTGAACGTCGGCCACCCCTGCGCCGGCGCGCCGCCGTAGGGGTTGTCCCGGTACTCGTAGCGCGTCACGCTCAGCGGCTGATCCAGCGCCAGCCCGGGGCCGTAGACCACGCGGCCGTAGAACGGATTCGCGTCCCCAATGATCGCGGGCGGGACCAAGGGCGCGCCGCTGTCCAGGATCTCGGTGGACGCCGTCGTCGTGTCGTACCGCGCGCGCAGCTCGGCCACCTCGCTCACGCCGTCCCACACCGTGCGTGTCACCGCGTTCGCGATGCAGAGGGTGTCCGCTGACGGCGCGCAGCGCCAGCGCGTACTGACCCACACCCGCCGGCCCAGCGCGTCGTAGCGGTACTCCTCCAGCAACTGCTTCCCTGGCGTCCGGCGATCGGTGGCCAGCAGCCGGTCGTCACTGCCGTAGTACGAGGCGCGCTCGAGTGAACGCGTCCCATCAGTGCGCACCGTCATCTCGAACCGGGTGTTGCCGGCCGCGTCGTATGTGTGTTGTGTGGTGGAGCCGGCGGTCGAAAGCGACGTGAGCCGACCGGTGGCCGTGTTGTACGTCGACGTGGACGTCTCGCTGCTGGTCGTCGACCCGAGGCTCCAGCCGTTCTTCGTCGTCAGCACGTTGCCCAGCCCATCATAGGTCATCGTATCGCCCGCCACGTACGACGTCGTCGCACCGGCGATGTTCTGATATCCGCTCTGCACGATCCGGGAGCGAATCAGGCGGCCCACGGAGTCGTAGCGGACCGACGGCACCGCGCCGCTCAACGCGGATGCGTCCGAGGCGGTGATGATCTGCCCGCGACCGTTGCGGGCCGTGACCCGGAAGTCGCGGATGAGCGTGCTGGAAAAGAACGGCCAGAAGGTGGGACCCGTCCGGACGATGCGATCGGTGGAGTCGCGGCCGAGAACGTCGTAGGTCCGGGTCTGCTGCACATTACCCGGATACGTGGTCGACGTCAGTTCGCCTCTGACGTTGTAGCCGAACGAGAATCGGTTCGACGCAACATCTGTCACGGTATCCACCGCGCCCCAGTTGGTGTACACGTATCGCATCGGCACACCGGCGAAGAGCGCACTCGGCCCGACGGTTCGCGCGGTCCGGCGTCCGTTGCGGTCGTACGAATACGTCATCGTGTACGTGTTCGTGATGCTGGCGCGCGTGCGATCGCGGATGCCGAGCGTTTCGCCGAGGAGAGCGCCGCTGGGGTGATAACTGCGCGTCACGTCCGCATCCAGGGCGGTGGCCGTTTCGATCTGGCCGCTCGCGTGGTACGTGTAGCGCTGGATTTCGGCGGGGCGTGTAGGCAGTGTGAAGGGGAGCGATTCCGGTCCGGTGGCTGGCGTAACGAGGCCGGTCGCCTGATACGTATACGAGTTGTCACTCGGGATGCTGCGCTCCGAGAGCCGCCCGAGCAGGTCGTAGGACATGGAAATCACCCGCGCGCGTCGGGTGATCGCGGTCACGGCATTCCCGGCGCTGTCGAAGACGGTGGAATCACAGCCGCCGGTGGATTCACACTTTCTGACCGGGCGATCGGCGCGGTCGTAGGTGAACGTCGTCGTTTGGTCCGCGATCCCCTGCGGATTGGGCCGCCAGGTCCGGCGCACGGTGAGCGGATTGCCTTCTTCGTCGAGGGTGGTCTGCACCGTATCGCTGATCGTACCCGCGCCGTGTCCTTTCGTCAGGAGCTCGTTCCGCGAGGAATACACGAAGCGCGTGGTTTCGAACGCAGCACTCAGTGGGGTGACAGTGCTGTACGGCGCACGTGCGAGAGTGTCGAGGCCGATGCCGTTGCCAAGCCACGACCACGTCTGGTTGGCTTCGTCGAATCGAGAAGAGAGGTTACCGAGGGGGCCGTAGCCGAAGCGCTGTGGGGGGCGTCCTGGCGCCCTGACGGAATCGGGTTGTTGCGTGACGGGATCATACGTGAACGTGGTCCGCGTCGACGGTCCACGCGCGTCCTGCTGCCACAGCCGCCTGCCGGAGGCCGGATCGATCCCGAATGTCGTCGCGTCACCCTCCGGATTCTGCACGACCTCGACGGCGTCCCAGGTGGGGTGCCACTTGTACTGTGTCGTAGCCAGCGCGCCAGAGGTGGCCAGCGACGATTGCGTCAGCAGCCGACCACGCACGTCGTAGGTGGCGTTGACTTCATACCCCGTGGGCGACACGCTGCGCGTGACCAGCGTCGGGAACCGCGGATCCAGACGCGAGACGGTGTTGACGAGTGAATCGGTGGCCGACACCATGCTGACCACGCGGGTTGGTGCGCCGTACTTGTTGATCTGGAACTTTGTCGACTGTCCGAGCCGTGGGCCTGACAGTGTCACGCTGACTGCGGCAGGATCGCCCGCCACGCCAGAGAGTCCTACCGCCTGCCAGTTGGTGATGGCGCGCGAAATACTGTCGGCGGGCATGATCAAGCTCGACCGCGAGACGTGGAACGAGCTGTCGTACTGGAAGCGCGTCACCACGCCGCGCCCGTTTGTGCGCGAGTTCATGATGTTGCGATCCCCGTACGTGAAGCGAACCGTCCGCGATGGCGTGCCTGGATCGGCGATCGAATCCACACGCCCGGTGGTCGGGTTGACGTTCCACGTCACCGTGCGGGCGCTCGAATTGCCTGGTGCGGTGATGGACAACAGCTTCGGGAAGACGCCCGCGCTGTAGTTGAACACCCACTTCAACGCCGTCGACACTGGCCCCGGCGGCACGGCGATCTCCTGCAGCCGCCCCTGCGCGTTGTGCGTGAAAGTCGTGACGTGGCCCAGCGAGTTGCGCGTCGTGAGGTGGAGCCCGGTTGTTCCGAACGTGACCCAGACGCTGTCTGGCAACTGTCGCACATATGTATTGCCCGGTCCTTCACGGATGCTGTCGGGATACGACGCCGTTGCCGCGCCCCAGACGCGGTTCCCGGTAGGACTCGTTGGGAGCCTGTTGTAGACCCGGACACTCCCATCGCCGCCATACCACACCAGGCGTTCCGGGTTACCGACACTCAGCCGCTCCAGCCCCGAGACCCACCACCCGGCGCCGAACTCGCTCGTCGAGCGATTCACCACGATCAACTGGCCGGAGTCACGACTGATGAAACTCCCTGCGGTCGACTGAATCGTCACCTCCAGCACATAGGGGTAGACGCCGCTTAGGGTGCCGTTGTTGATGTTGTCGACGTTCAGCGTCACCCGGCGTGGCACGCCGGGCGTGAAGCTTGTACCGAGCCAGAAGCCAGAGGCGTACTGCGCGCCGTCGATCTTGAGGGACGCCGTGACGGTGCTCGTGAGTGTCACGCCGGCCGGCAGGGTCAGTTCCGCAGGCACCGATGTCACCGACCTCGCGTGCGCGCTCGAGTACGTCATCACCGGCGCGCGTGTCACGTTGAGCGTCCGCACGGCCGGTAATGCGTGCACCACGCGCAGGTCGCCGCACTCGGACGCGATCTCGGAACCGAGCGACAGCGCCACACACTCGTCGCGGTACAGCAGCGAGTCGGTGGTGAGGCCCTGTGTTCTCACCAACATGGCGATGCCGGTGGCCTGCACGGTGACGGTCAGCGTGGCGGAGGCAAGCGTGACACCGCTCGCGACCGCACGCACGGTGATTGTGCCGGTGCCAGGCGCGGCAGCAACGTAGGAGATCGGCACGAAGAACGATCCGTTCGCTGCGACGGTGGTTGTAAGCGTCGGCTGACCGTTCAACAGACATCCGCTGACGCCGGAGCAAGCCGTGAACGAAAGCTCGACGCTTGCCGAGGGACTGCCGGGTGTGTTGGTGAGGGTGAAGCCCGTGAAGTTCTGCGGGCCCGGTCCGACGTTGACGGGGACGCTGGCGGTGGCTGGAGTGAGTGTCATCACGATCGCAGGCGGCTGTGCCGTCACACTCAGCGTGGCACTGGTGAGTGTTGAACCACCGGACGCGACGGTCACCGTTACCGTGCCGGCACCATTGACGGGCGCGACAAACGTGATCGGCACACCCTGTGTCCCGTTGACCACCAGTGTGTGCTGGATCGACTGCAATCCGTTCGAGAAGCGGCAGGTCGTGACGACGCTGCACGTCACTGTCAGATCGAAGGTGGCGGCCGGACTGTTCGCCGCATTGGTGAGCGTGAAGCCGTTGTACTGCTGAGTACTTCCGCCGGTGGTCACCGTCACTGACGGCGTAGCCGGGAGGAGTGTCGCCATGACGACCGGTGGTGGCTGCGCGGTGACAGTGAGAGATGCCGTGCTCAGGGTAGGGCCGCCAGCGAGCGCGGCACTCAGCGTCAATGTGCCGGTCCCCACCGTCGCAGCGGTGTAGCGCAGATCGACATCGGCCGTGCCACCGTTCGCCGCAAGCGACACCGACTGCGTCTGCGACCCGGTGCCGAACTGGCAGAGCGAAAGCACGCCGCTGCAGGTGGGCGTCAGCTGGATGGTGGTGGCCGGGCTGCCTGGACCGTTCGTCACCACGAAGCCACTGTAACTGCGTTGCGCGTTGGACGCCGTGACGGTCGTGGTGGCGCTCGAGGGGGCGATCGACACCGAGACCGGCGGTTCGACGGTGACATTGAGCGTGGCCTGGCTCAACGTGACGTTGGCGGTCGTGGCGGCGCGGACTGAGACGGTGCCTGATCCCACCGCCGACGCGACGTACGAGAGCGGCACATTGTAGGCCTGATTCACGGCCAGCGGAACGGAGAGTGACGGGAGCCCATTCGTGCTGAAGACACAGCTTGTGACAATGGCGCAGCTCACGGTGAAGACCACCGTCGTTGCGGGAGAACCGGGCTGGTTCGTCAGCGTGAACCCGTTGAATGACCGTGTCGTTGGGCCAACCGTGAAAGTCTGGTTTGCAACCAGCGGCGTGAACGTGGCCACCGGTTGGCCCTGCACGGTCACGTTCAGCGTGCGCGTCGCCAACACCTGCCCGCCGGCGACACGAGCGTCCACCCGGGCCGTGCCGGCACCCGCCGTCGGCGCGACGTAGGTCACGTTGAACGGCGCTGCCTGATTGACCGCGAGCGGGATCGAGATCGTTGCGAGGCCGTTGGTGAACTGGCAGGTCGTGAGCAACGTACAGGTAAGGTCCAGCTGGATCGTGCTCGCCGGACTTCCCGCTTCGTTCGTGAGGATGAATCCGGTGTATGTGTTCGTGGCGGGGCCGGCGATCTTGGTGTCGCTCGGGTTGGGCGGCTCGAGGCTGACCACCACCGGCGGCGGCTGTGCCGTGACGGTCAGCGCCGCGCCGCCGAGCGAGACGCCGTTCGAACTGGCGGCGATCGTGAACGTGCCGCTGCCCGCGGTGGCGGCGATGAACGTGACAGGGATGGCAGGCGCCGCGCCGGCTCCGAGCGAGATCGACTTGCTTGAGGTGCCGGTGTCGAAGAAGCAGGAGGATAGCGCACCGGAACAGGTCGCCGTCAGCTGCACCGTCATCGCCGGACTGTTCGGGGCATTGACGAGGGTGAAGCCGCCGTAGGGTTGCGCCGTACCCGAGGTTGTGACCGGGAGTGATGCGGAGGCGGGTGCCACCGCCGCGCTCAGCACGGTCACCGTAGTCGAGGCGCTTGCGAGCACCGATGCACCGGCGGTGACCTGGAGCGTGAGAGTCTTCACGCCCGCACCAGCCGTGGTGTACGAGGCGGTGACGGCCTGCGTGGCGCCGGCCGCCATCGCCGACGTCGTGGTGGGCGCGACGACGCATCCAGACAGAATGCCGCTGCACGATGCCGCAGGGTCGGCTATGTCGTACGCCGTCGTCAGCGCGCCACTATTGGTGAGTGTGAAGGTTTCGGTTCCGGCCGCGCCAACGCCACGAAACACGCTGCCCGACCCTTGCACCACGAGTGTTGCAGCGGGGCTGGCAATCGTAAAATCCCTGCGCCCCGTCGCCGTGAGCGGCCCGGTGGGCAAGGTCTGGTCGGCCCGCACCGTGATCCAACCAGCGCCTGCGGCGCCGGTGCTGAACGACACCGTGATGCTCACCGCTGGATCATTCGACGTCAGCGTTCGCGCCGCCGGGCACGAGATGATCGCGACGTTGCCGAAGGCGGTGCAGGTGAAGGTGAATCGCTGGTCCAGCCCGGACGTGGCGGCGAAGTACTGGACGGCGAAGGTGGTCGACTGCCCAAAAGAGTTCGCCGGTCGCGCCACTGGATCCAGGTTCACCGAATTATTCGGCGACAGTGTCACCTGCGCGATGAGCGGCATGGCCGAAAGACCCAACGCGCCCACGGTTGCGGCACACGCGATCACCCGGTGAATCCGCATGCGTGCGCTCCATCTTTTAGGGATATTATGACAAGAGTACGATACCCCCCTGGAAACGCAAGGGAGGATATCCATGACTATTTCATTCCAGACGAGATCGCTTGGCGGTCAGCATCCTCAGGGGGACGCGACCTGACGCCCCGTGGGGACGGAGTTCCTGAACTCAGCAACTCTGTCCCCATGAGCTCAGCAACTCCGTCCCCACGAGCTGACGAACTCCGTCCCCAGTTGCGAACGGACGAGACCAGCTGCGTCGCCGCAGCCCTGAAAATTGATCCTCGGTTACCCGGCTACGTCCTACGTGACCGCATTGCGTCGCGCCACGAGCGCCACATCATCACGTCTTTACGGCCCAGCCCGGTGACGTCACACACCCCACGCCGTCAACAGGCGTCAGGTCCGAAAGGAAATCGCTGATCGGCGGCAATTGCCCAGCTCGCTGCCTGGCACCAACACCCGGATCCCACGCCGATGCAACGGTCTGTGCCTCGGCATGACCGAGGCGATCAACACCACCACCCACGCGCCGATACTGTGAGTCGAAGCAACCCGCGAAATTCGCCGCCGGATGGCTGGCGAAGCGTGTGGGTGTCCGCGATTGTTAGCGTCTTGCCAGAAACGGCAAAATGAGACCGTGCTTACCCTTTGTTTGAAACCGATGACTCACTCCCAACGACGGGACGAGATCCTTCGCGCCGAATTGCCGCCATCGCTCCCGTTGATGGCGCTGCGTTCGACGATGGTCTACCCCCTCGGCACCATCGCCGTGCAGATGGGCAGTCCGGAAAATCTGGCGTTGTTGCGTGCGTTCGATGAACCGGGCGTTGTGGTGGCGCTGGTGGTGGCAGGCGGAGAGCTCGACGACGCGCCGGATGCGCAGGATTTCGTGGGCAAGATCGGCGTGGCCGCACGGGTCCACGAGCGCATCAACCTGCCGGGCGACACGGTCCAGATCACGCTGCAGGGCCTGCGCCGCATCACCATCCAGCGCATCGATCAGTCGGCGCCGTTCGTCGTGGCCGCCGTGTCGCCGGCCTGGGATGTGCTGCCAGCCGCCTTTGAAGTCGAGGAGCTCGTCACGCGCATCGTCAGCGCGACGGAAACGCTCGCCAGTCTGGTCGATCGCATTCCGGCGGAAATCCCGGCGATCCTGCGAATGAACGTGTCCGATCCGGGCCGTTTTGCGGATCTCGCCGCCACCAACCTGAACTTCAAGATCGCCGACAAGGATGACGTGCTGCAGAAGCTCGACGTTGGCGATCGCCTCCGCTTCATCCTCGGCCGACTCGAGCGGGAAGTCGCCCGCGCGCGCGTGATGGAGGATGTGAAGAAGACGACGGAAGTGAAAATCGAGCAGCATCAGCGCGAGTTCTTTCTCCGGCAGCAACTGCGTGCCATCCAGACGGAGCTTGGCGAGACCGATCCCGGCGAGCGCGAGAGCACCGAACTGCTGCGCCGGATCGACGAAGCGCACCTGCCGGAGAAGGTCTCCCTCGAGGCGCGGCGCGAGTGCGAACGCCTCCGCATGCTGTCGCCAGCGAGCAGCGAGTATCAGGTGCTGCGGACGTATCTCGACTGGGTGCTGTCGCTCCCTTGGTCGAAGAAGTCCGGTGACCGGGACATTTCGCTCGAGCGCGTGTCGACCGCGCTCGACACGCGCCACTACGGCCTCGGCGAAGCGAAGGAGCGGATCATCGAGTATCTCGCCGTGCGCAAGCTGCGCGGTGGCGATCCAGCCGGCCCGATCCTCTGTTTCGTTGGCCCACCAGGCACCGGCAAAACCTCACTGGGCGAAGCCATCGCCACCTCGATCGGGCGTGAGTTCCACCGCATTTCGGTCGGTGGCGTGCGTGACGAGGCGGAGGTGCGTGGTCACCGCCGCACCTATGTCGCGGCGATGCCCGGGCTGCTGATCCAGGCGCTGCGGCGCACCGGCGTGCGCGATCCGGTGGTGATGATCGACGAGATCGACAAGATGGGCACCGGCGGCGCCACCGGGGATCCCACCGCCGCGATGCTCGAGGTGCTCGACCCGTCACAGAACAAGTCGTTCGTCGATCACTACCTGAACCTGCCGTTCGACCTGAGTTCGGTGCTCTTCATCTGTACGGCCAACAACCTGTACGACATCCCGGCCGCATTGCGCGATCGGCTCGAAGTGATCCGCATCGCCGGCTACACGTCGGAAGAGAAGGTGCAGATCGCGTGGCGGTACCTGCTGCCCAAGCTCTGCACCGAGCATGGCCTGACCGAAGAGGACGCGGTCTTCACCGACGAAGCACTGCAGTTCATCGCAGCCCGCTACAGCCGTGAAGCGGGGCTTCGGAACTTCGAACGGCAGGTGGCCGCGGTGCTTCGCAAGCGGGCGCGACGCAAGGCGGAGGGGGAGATGGAACCATGGACCATCACGCCGCAGAAGGCGGAAGAATTGCTCGGTGTGCCGCAGTTCGCAGCGGAGGAAACCGAACAGGAGCCTGAAGTCGGTGTGGTGACCGGATTGGCGTGGACGCCGAATGGCGGTGAGCTGATGCTGATCGAGGCGCTCAAGATGCCGGGCACGGGGCGCATGACCGTCACCGGGCAGCTCGGCGAAGTGATGCGCGAGTCGGTGGACGCTGCGTACTCCTACGTGCGCTCGCGCAGCGCCCTGCTGCAGATCGCCGAAGAGGAATTCCGCGAGACGGATCTTCACATCCATTTTCCGGCAGGCGCGATCCCGAAGGACGGTCCGAGCGCCGGGCTGGCGGTGACGCTGGCCATTGCGAGTGTGCTGAGCGGCCGTCGGGTCCGTCGCGACATGGCCATGACTGGTGAGGTGACGCTGCGCGGCAAGGCGCTGGAGATCGGTGGATTGAAGGAGAAGGTCCTGGCGGCTTATCGTGCCGGATTGCGCGAGGTCATCGTGCCGCAGGGCAATGCGAAGGACATCCGCGACATCCCGGCCGAAGTCCGTGAGCGCATGACGTTCACCTTCGTGCAGACGATGGATGAAGTGCTCGATCGGGCGATGCTGCCACTGGATCCGCCAAGCATCGCGGTGATGGCCGCTGATGACGAGGAAGACGGTGCGCAGGTCGTCCTACCCTTCCCCGATCGGGCGGCTGTCGCCGGACGGGGCGCGCCGTAGTCCCGCCCGCCGCCAGGCACTGACCGCGCGCCGCGTGACACACCCGCGGCGCGTTGTGCGTAGACTCCAGCACAATGGCTCCACACCTTTTGCGCGAGTTCGCGCTCAACGTCGTATTGCACAGCCTCGCCGGCGGCCTGACCGACACCGTGGCGGTGTGGATGTTGTTCAACCCCCACAAGCCGTTTCTCGGTGTCCAGGGCGCCATTCCAAAGAACAAGGCGCGCCTGGCCGCCAGCATCGGGAAGGTCGTTGGCGAAAAGCTGCTGACGCCGCAGGACATGCTGCAGGAGTTGACGCACGGCGGGATACGGGATGCGTTCAACGAGCGGGTGGCCGGCGTCGTGCAGTCGTTGCTCGAGACCGAGCGAGGCTCACTTCGCAGTCTGGTACCCGAGACCATGAGTGCGGAGCTGGAGTCGGCGCTCCAGGCGATCGGAACGATGGTCGCGGAGCGGGTCGAGGGCTGGGCCGAGAGTGATGAGGCGCGACCGACGATCGTCGCATTCGTCGCCCACCTTCGCGCCGCCATTGGCGATCAGACACTGGCTGACGTGTTCCCGGCCGCACGTCGCGCTGCGATCGTCGAGCAGGGGCGTGCGCTTGCCCTGACGCTGTCGCACAGCGACACCGTCGCCGATGCGGTGGCGAGTTCGGTGCGCATGCAGGCGGAAACGCTGCTGACGCGCGACGAGCCGTTGATGCAATCGATGCCGGCCGAGTTGAGCGCCATGCTCGACAAGGCCGTCGACGCCTACATTCCCGTAGCTGTCGATCGGCTGGGCGCCTGGCTTGCCCAACCCGAGAGCCGTGAGACGGTCAAGCGCACACTGCAGGGTGTGGTCGCGAAGTTCGTGACCGACCTGCGCTTTCACGAGCGGGTGCTGGCGCGTTTTCTGGTGACCGAACGTGCGCTGGAGAAGGCGCTCGACGCCCTCGGTGGTGAAGGGGTCGATGAACTGTCGGCGTTGTTGCGCGAGCCGGCAATTCGCGATCAGGTCACGAAGGCGGTTCGCGATGGCGTGGAGTCGCTGCTGCGGAAGCCGCTCGGCGACATCGTCGGTGCACCCGACGCAGCCCGCGTCCATTCGCTCGCCGAGGGGCTCTCGAAAGGCGCCCTGTCGCTGCTGCGGTCTGACTCGACCCAGCGCTTCGTCGCCGGCCGGATCGAGTCGGCGCTCGAAGGCGTCGCGCATCGACGCATCGATGATCTGCTGAGCGGCGTGACCGATGACACGATCGCCGGCTGGGTGCTCGAGGCCATGCGCGGGGACGCGACGCAGCAGTTCGTGCGCGACACCGCGACGCGCGTGGTGCAGAAGGCGTTGGATGCCCCGATCGGTGTACCGGCGCGCTGGCTGCCCCCTCAGGCCAATGAGCGCCTGGCGGCTGTGCTCGCACCGGCGCTGTGGGAGTGGATCGTCACGTCGCTGCCTGCGCTGGTGCAGAAGTTCGACGTGCCGGCACTGATCGAACGAAAGGTCAACGAGTTCAGTACTGAACGTGTGGAAGAGATCGTGCGCGGCGTGACGCAGCGGGAGCTGAACCTCATCATCAAGTTCGGATTCGCCCTGGGTGCCGTGATCGGCGTCGGCACGTTCTTCATCTCGCAGGCGATTCGCGCGCTGCCCTGAGTTCAGGGTGCCGAGTTGGTGTGCGACGCACTCAAGTCAGGTCACCTTGCTGAACCAGCCCGTTCCCTGTTTGCTGGCGGCCGTGATGACCTTCTTAGTGACCACGACGGAGAACTGATCCCCATCGTTGCTTGCCGACCCGCTACCGCCCTTGAACTTGAGGATGCGCCGGCTTGGCTTGGCAGGCTCTTTGGCTTTCCACTGATCCACGACCAGAATGCCCTTCTCGGATACCGAAAGGAAGAGTGCCGCATGGTTTCCCGTGGCGGCGTTCTCGTACTTGTCCGCTTTGCTGAAGGTCGCGATGACAGTGCCCTCGGGAATCTTGCTGTTTCCCTTCACTTTCGGACCTTTCAGCCACATCGATGTGACGGGAGCGCCTGCAGCCTCCTGTACGAGTGGAACACAATGCCCAGTGCCAACGAGCGCGGGCTTCTTCTCCCACGCGGCCGAATTGGCGGTAATGTAAAACTCGTATGATTCGGCTGGGAGTTTGCAATCTCCGTCCGCCTCGATCATCGCGCGCAGATCCTCAACTGTGCCGACACCCATACGACCCTCTGCGCTGAAGATGTGTCGCCGCCTCGGAAACACGTGGAAGGCTGCGCCGTACGCCATTAATTGTCTAGCATCACTCCCCACAGTCGCACTTTCCACCTACGAAGTCAGGGCAGCTTCGCGGCGCCGCGGCGCGGCGCGAAACTGCTGCCGGACGGCAGCACATGCATCGTGATGCCGCTGGCGCCAAGCCGGGAGCTGGCGGCGGTGATCGCTGCGCTGCGGGCGTCGTAGATGACCACCACGCTCGCGCCCAGCACGCGCCAGATTCCATCCGGGCCGATCACCAGCGCGGTCGACTCGTCGATACCAACGCCAAGGCGTTGCGGGCTCTCGAGTACGAGGCTGATCAACCGGTTGTGGCGCTTGCGACGCACGAAATGCTGATCGACGATCGCCTCGGTCATGAACCCGAAACCGTCGGCCGTGATCACGTCATCGCGATCGATGGTCAGCCAGTTGTCAGTGGAGTCCGACGGTCGCCGATCGCCACCTGGCCGACGTTCGTCGCCGGTGATCATCGGCGAGGAGAGGGCCGCGGCGCCGGCTGACGTGCCACCAACGACGGCGCCGGCGGCAAAACGCGCCCGGATGGCCTGCAATGTCGGTGTGCCGCGCAGCACATCGGCGAGACGCACCTGATCACCACCGCCGAACCAGATCCCCGTCATGCCATCCAGTAACCGGGCCACGGAATCAGTTGACGCTTGTGCGTGGGTGATCCAGATGTTGACGGCCGTCGCCCCGAGTGCGCGGAGCCCAGCCGCCTTCTCCTCGCCGCCGGCGAGTCCGTCACTGCTCGCCATCGCGAACACCGCGATCTTCGCCGTACCGCGTCCTCCGGCCAGGCGGACGAACTCCTCGACCAGCGCGGCGGGCTGTGGTCCACCGCCGACGACGAACAGTGTGCCCCTGGTTGTCGACTGCGCGCGCGCGGTCGTCGCGGAAAGCAGCGCGAACACAGCCAGGCGCGCCGAGCATCTGATCGCGTCGCGGACTCGTTTCATGCGATGGGTGCGACTCAATTGCCCAGTGACAGGAGCGAGAGGACCGACGTGCGCGAAGTGCGCGTCCCACTGCCGACGGCGATCGTGAGGGAGGTGGCGACCGTGGGCGAGCCAGCCGCCCGGATCAGCACGTTCACGCCGATGAGCTGCGTCTGCGCCGGAAGAAAGATGCGCACGTACGACGAGCTCCCGTTCGGTTGCACCAGCACCGTCTGGAACGGCTCCACCGCGCTGATCGAAATCGTGGCAGGTACCGTCGACGTCGGGCTGCGATCGACCCGTACCACGGGGGCGCTGAACGACGCGTCGGCGGTCGGCAGCGCATTCGGGACCGACGTCAACGTCGCGCCCGCGAGCTGAAAGTTCAAACCCGACTCCGTGACCCCGGGATCGGTGATAACCGCCGCCGGGTCATCCTTGCAGCCGGCGGCGGCGCCAAGCAGCAATGCGCCAAGCACCAGCGCCCCGTGCCATGAATGGGTCATTCGATCATGCTCCGTCAGGAAAAGTTTCGCTGCTGGCGGAGGGCCACCGACGGACGGTGCCTCGACCGCCACCGCGTCAGTCCATCGCAAATTCACGGGCGAATGCCACGTCGAACGAGAAGGTCTTCGCCCTGCTCCGTGTCTCCATCATGTCCGCCACGCGCAGCAGGCGCGCCGGCACGGCCACGATCTTTTCCTGCGCCTTGCGCCCCATTTCGTCCAGGCCCGTCACCGCCTCGATCGCCCAGAACTTGATCAGTTCCTCGACGATCCTGAGATAGTCACGCGGCCCGTAGATACCGGCCCGGCGAATGACATCGGCCATGTCGCGGAAATGCGGCATGCTGACGCCGGGCATTTCGATCGACGGCATGATCTCTGCCGCAGACAGCAGGGCGCTGTTCGGATCGCGCTCCAGCACCGCCTTGAAGATCGCCCGGTAGAACGTATAGTGACGTGCCTCTTCCTTGGCGACATTCGACAGCACCTCACCGATCAATGGCTCGGTGACGCTCGCCAGCTTGCCGGTGTTGGCGTGGCTGACCTGCGTCGCGCGCTCCTGCAGCGATGTGTAGACGAACACGCGATACGGATCGCGATCCCAGGCCGGCGCGAAGCCCGCCTTGAGATACTCGAACTGCATCTTCTCGAGCACCGGATTGTCGAGAATCCGGCTGTCATGCATGTAGTCATGCAGTACGGCGCCGTGTCGGTCCTCCTCGGCGGTCCACAGATTGGTCCACTTGTGCCAGAACGACTCGTTGCCGAGATACACCGCCAGCAGGCGATGAAAGTGCGGCAACCCTTCCTCAGTGAGAAGGTTCAGCGCCAGGGCGACACGCGCCGGCGTCGAGATGCCTTTGCAGCGTTCGCGCAGCTGGCCCACGAAGACGTCGGGGTCCGTGCCTGGTTCCGGCGCCAGCAATTCACTCGGAAACCAGAGGACGCGCTTGGCTTCGTGCGAAACCATCAATTCGTCGACGAGAGGCTCGAGGTCGGCCAGCACTTCGACCTTGGCCATGATGTCATTCGATGCAGCAGTCATACAGAGAAATATGAAGAATTGGCGCGAGCATCGGAGGTTCCGGCGTACGAAACCTCGCCGCCAGCGTTGCCGTGCGGCACAGTTCGCCTCGGATGAATTAGCCTCGCCCCGAGGGAGTGCGCTACCGCTCGACGGCGGATGGGCGTCGGGGTCGCCCTGACAGCATCTGGCGTCAGCGAGCCCGAATCGTGATGGCGGAAACAGGCACGACCGGGGATTTCGTCGCCGCCGGCAGATCCTCGACGATCGTCAGATCACGCCCGTCGATCTTGTCGGTGCGGACGGTGACCCGACGCCCCGCGGCGGTGATCTCGCGGCGCCCGCTGGTGGAGACGACCCGTGCTCCGTATCGGCGGGCCGACGCATCAGCGAAGGCCTCGGCGAATTCTTCCGCGTCGAGCGCGGTATCCCAGACTACCACCCAGGCGAACCCATCGCCGCCGGGCATGCCAAGCAGGGCATAGCGATCGCCGTCATGGCCACGCGCGGCAGCCGAACCGCGAGCAACATCGCCGAGGAGTTCAGACAGAGCCAGTCGCGTCTCGAACTCGCCCAGACTGTTCTGATAGCGAATCGTCGCGCCGCCGGTCGGCGTGAAACGGACCACCTCCGCCGCGTTACCCTTCGCACCCCACTGTTCCTTGTGCAACACCTGTGAGGTGCTGGTTGGCAGCTCGGCCAGCAACTGTGCGCTGGAGGCACCGTCGCCCATCGCAGTGCGGACGAACTCTGCGCCGCCGATGTACGGAAAGAGCAGCCCCTCTGCCAGGAAGGCCGGCGCCGCACTGAAGGCGGGATTCGCGGCCCGCGCCTCGCGGATGCTTTCGCGGGCCTTGTCCCACGCGATGGTGCGAGCCGCACTGCCGATCATCATCACGGTGGCGTGGCCTTCGAAGACCGCCTGCGCGGCACCGACCCTGTCGTCGTCGCCCTGGATGTTCTGCATCGAATCCAGATTCACGTATTGGTCCTGCAACGCGTGCGTCAATTCGTGGCGGATCACCGTTTCACGTTCGACGCCCGGCCGGCCCTCGACCACGAACAGCGTCTTGCGCCTGGGATCGTAGAAGCCCACCACCTGCTCGGTGAGCAGTCGCGTCAGCACGGCGACCACATCGACCGAATCCGCCACGACACCGAGCCGCTTCCAGACCGCGACCTTGAAGTCCAGATCGCGACGCACATCCGGGCGCGCGAACTGCGCGATCAGAAACGCCTGCACGTCGGCCTGGGACTGCGATGCGACCTTTGGCGCCTGCTTGAACTTCAACCCGGCCGCATCCTCGACCTTCGGCACCAGCGCATCGACTTCACCCTGCAGGTCGCCCGCTTTCGGAAGCGGTTTGCGATCGCAGGCGGCAAGGGAGAGCGCGGCGAGGATGACGGCAATGAAACGACGCACGATGTCTGGGTCGGGGAAACGGGATCGGAATCAGCGCAGCGGCACGCCGAGGAACGTACTGCCCCAATCGAGCAACGCGTGACCCGCGAGCAGCATCACCACCGCCGCCGGCGCGAGGAAGACGCCGAAGGGGACCAGTGGCGGCTCGAATTCGCGTCCCTGTTTTCTGGCGCGCGCGTATGCGATCGGATAGACCACGCACAGAAACGCCGTGGCGCCGAGTGCCGCCGCCATGAAGACCGTGACGATGGCCCGCGTCGGTCCGATGGCTGCACCAACGACGGCCATCAACGTCGCATCGCCAAAACCCATCGCCTCCTTCTTCAGCGCAACCTCACCAAGCCAGCCAATGATCGCGATGAATCCCGCGCCGGCGCAGGCACCGTAGATCGCTTCGATCGGCGGTGCGAACCACTGTTCGGTGCTCCCGTTGAAAAAAGCGACCACGCTGGTCAGCAGGACGAACAGGAACCCGAAGACGGTAAAGCCGTCAGGGATCACATAGTGCTTGGCGTCGGTCAGAGTGATGCCGAACATGATCGTGGCGAAGGTCGCCAGACGCAGCGCGTCGAGGCCCCAGCCGGCGAGGAACGCCGAGCCGGCCCAGAGCAGTGCGACGGTGATCTCGACCAGCGGATACTCGATCGAGATCGGCAGCGCGCAGCCGGCGCACTTGCCGCCGAGTCGGAGCCAGCCGAAGACCGGCACGTTTTCGTGCCAACGAATTTCGCGCTCGCACTTGGGGCAGCGGCTGGCAGGACGCACCACGGACAGCCCGGCCGGCCACCGCGAGACACACACATTCAGGAACGAGCCGAAGCAGGCGCCGAAGAGTGCGTAGGTGATGATCGTGAAGACGGAGGCGTCCACAGGGCTCAGCGAAAAGCGAACAGAAGGATACCGGTTGCGACCGCCACGTTGAGTGACTCGACCGTCGGGCTGATCGGCAGCGCGACAGTGCCCGCGACCAGCGATTGCACGGCAGGAGAGAGTCCAGCCCCTTCGTTGCCCACGGTGAGGGCCCACTGCGAGGGCACCTCGACCTCCGGGAGCGGTGTCCCGGCCGCGTCCGCGCCCCAGAGGGGAATCCCGCGTTCCGCCAGGAACGAGGCAAGCGCATCGACGGTCCAGCTGAACGTGGGGTGAACGAAGTGACTGCCCATCGCGCTACGGACGACTTTGGCGTTCCAAAGGTCAACTGTTCCCGGCAAGGCCAGGGTCGCCGTGACACCGAGCGCGGCAGCAGTGCGCAGGATCGTACCGACGTTCCCCGGGTCTTGTACGGCATCCAGCACCAACAGCCGCACCCCGGAGTCCGGTAGGTTGGCCAAGCTGAATTCCGGCACGGCTGCGACCGCCAGAATGCCCTGCGGCGCCTCGGTTCCGGCCGCCGAGGCAAAATCACCTTCCTGAACCGAGAGTATCGGCACCCGGCGGTGCGCCGCCTGTTCGAGCAGTTCGACGATCCGCGGTGACTCGCCGGCCGTCTGGGCCACCAGTAGCCCCTCGATCGGCAGACCGCTCTTCAGCAACTCCGCGACGGTGCGAACGCCTTCCGCCACAAAGCGCCCACTCCGTTCGCGCGCCTTCCGGCGCTGGAGATCGCGCGCCACGCTCAGGAGAGTCAAAGCGTCTCCGGAAGATCTGTCGAGCTGGATCGCTGCACGACGGATCGCATCAGCGCACGACCTCAGCGCCGACGTGGATGGGCGGAATGCGGCGCAGCCGCCGGATCATCACGCCCGGGGCAATCAGAGTGTCGCGACGAAACGGGTGATCAACGTCTGGAAGCGTCCTGCCGCATCCTTCGACTCGTGCAGCACTTCGGCATGGTTCAGCAATGCTGCCGTGTAACCGGCCGCCACGTTCGTAATCAGGCTGACGCCAACGCACCGCATCCCGAGTGTGCGCGCGGCAATGACCTCAGGCACGGTGCTCATGCCGACGGCATCCGCGCCGAGTTTCTCCAGCATGCGGACTTCGGCTGGCGTCTCGTAGGTTGGCCCGAGCAGGCCGCAGTACACACCGACGTCGAGCCGCAGGCCCATGCTCCGCGCGGTGTCGTCCAGCTGCGCTCCGAGTGCGCGGTCATACGGCGCGGACATGTCGGGGAACCGCGGCTCACCTGGCTGCACCGGTCCTGCCAGCGCATGCCGGTTCATCAGGTTGATGTGATCGTCGATGCGCATCAGGGTGCCGGGCGAAAAGCTGCGACGCACACCGCCGGCGGCATTCGAGACGATCAGCGTGCGCGCACCCAGCGCATGGACCAGCCGCACGGGAAACACCGCGACCGCCGCCGGGTGGCCTTCGTACAGATGAAACCGACCGGCCAGGCAGAAGACTGGAGCATCACCCAGCATCCCGACGATCAGCGTACCCTCGTGTCCCTCCACCGTCGCCGGCGGGAACCCCGGGATGTCGTGGAATGGAATCCGAATGGCCTCGGACATCTTCTCGGCCAGCCCTCCCAGCCCCGAGCCAAGCACGATCGCCGCGACGGGTGTTGGGATGGGGCGACCGACGCGCGACCGAACGACGTCAGCGGCCTGCGATGCCGCGGCCGCACCGTACTGCTCCTGCAGTGCGGCCTCGTTCGCCGGCTCGGGTGTCTCCCGCGCTCGCAACGGTGTCATGCGTGCCCCAGTCGGATAGCCTCGATTTCGCGGACCATGCGCTCCACCATCGGCAGTTTTTCCGCGTCGGGTAGAAAGCTGCTGCGGAAGCCGTCCAGCGCCATCCCCGCCAGCTCGTCAAACGTACAGTCGCAGTGGGTGGCAGCGTGATGATACTCGTCCACCAGCGTGGTGCCGGACATCAGTCGGTTATCCGTATTCAGGCAGACGTTCATGCCGCGCGCCAGAAACTGCTTGAGCGGGTGGGTCTCATAGCGATCGGTCGCGCGCGTCTGGACGTTGCTGGTGAGGCAGAGCTCGAGCGCAATTCCGCGTTCGTGCACCTCATCGGCAAGCGCGGGGTCTTCGAGCAGCCGCGTAGCGTGGCCGATGCGATGCGCGTGGCAGTCATGCACGGCCTGACGGATGGAGTCGGCGCCGTCGCCCTCCCCGGCGTGACAGGTGCACGAAAGACCATGCTCCGCGCAGTAGGCAAATGCCGCGGCGTGTCGCGAAGCCGGATTGCCGAATTCACCGCCGGCCAGATCAAAGCCGACCACGCCCCGCAGTTTGTGCGCGACGGCCAGCTTCGCCAGTTCCATCGACAGCGCCGGGTCGTAGTGCCGGAGACTGCAGATGATGATCCGTGCCGTGATGTCGGCGTCGCGTTGTGCGCGCAGGATCCCGCGCAGCGGCGCGTCGACCGCCTGTTCGAGCGTCAACCCCTGCAGTGTGTTCAGCGGCGGCGCATAGCGCATTTCGATGTACCGCACCCCCTCGGCCGCGACGTCGATCGCCAGCTCGTAGGCGATGCGTTCGAGCGCCGCTTCGGTCTGCATCACACTCAGCGTCGTATCGAAGCGCAGGAGATAGTCTTCCAGCGTTTGCGCATCGTCCACACGCATGTACTCGCGCAGCGCGTCGACATCATCGCGCGGCATGGCAACCTTGTACTCCTTTGCCAGCTCGAGCATCGTCTCCGGCCGGACCGAGCCGTCGAGGTGACAGTGCAGCTCCGCCTTCGGCAGGCGCCGCAGCAACGCGCGATCTGACGCGACCAGCGCCGGACTCACGATCCGCTCTCCGCGTCGCGACTGCGATTGGTCACGGTTCGATAGATCACTCCGCCGTATGCGGGCGTCTCGGGTGGCACCACAAGGCCCCTGCTGTCGGTGATCAGGCGCGTTCCCGCGCTGACGGCGTCCGCCTCGGCGGCGTCGGCGGTGCGCACGGCATCGAGGGCGGAGGTGCCGGTCGGCACATCGTAGCCGCGGGCATTCACGAAAACACGAACCGAAGTCATGGCTGTGGAGTCACGGTGAGTACACGGTCAACTGCAGAAGCAGCAGCGCCAGGTGCGCTGCCGACGCGACCGCCGCGCTGCAGGGATGCTCGCGCGGCATCAGCAGCGGCGGCCGGAACGATCTGCCAGTTCTCACGCGACCATGCGGCAGGATCGAGCGAACCGGCTTTTCGAACGGCGTCGATGACCATCTCGCGGATGTCACCCTTCGATTCGAAGACCAGCGGCGCATTCGCCAGCATCGCATAGCCGCCGCCGCCGGTCTGCCGATAGTTGCTGAGTGCGATCGTGAAGGAATCGGTGTCCACGACGGGTTTGCCATCGACGCTCAGCGTGGTGATGCGCTGGCCGACGGCTTGCGACAGGTCGATGACGTAGTCCGCACCAACGATCATGTCGAAGTTGAATCCCGGCACCGTCGGATTGACCAGTGACTCGGTGACACCGGGGCTCCACGTCTTCCAGTACTTCGCGCTGTGCTCGAGATACGCGCGCAGCTGGGCGCCAGAGATGCGGACAGCGCGCAGCGTATTCTCGAACGGGTAGAGTTTGGCGATTGCCGAGACCGTGATTGTCCCGCTGTCGAGCTTCGCATCGAGCGAAAACGCCGGGCTGGCGGCAAGTCGAGCGCCAGACTCCCGGCGCATGACCTCACCAACCAGATCCGTGATCGGCATGTCCGCGGCCCTGGCCAGATCCGAGCGCCAGACCGTTGGCGAGACGCCCAGCGATTCCGCGACGTATGCGAGCGCGGCCCGGTGCATCCCATCGGACGCGCGGAGCACCGCGGCCGATTCCGCATGACCGGCCGCCCTGACCGACGCACCGGTGGATGATTGCACCACCCACTTTCCTTTCGCGCGCACCAGGTTGAGCGTCGCAACACCGACGGTGGCCGCGTAGTTGCGCGGCTGCATCAGCCGTACACCGTTGATCACGGTATCGATCAGCTCGCGATGGGAATGGCCGAAGACGACCAGATCCACACCTGGCACTTCTCGGGGGATCCGCGAGACGACATTCTCGCTCGGCAGCCCCGTACCGACGGTGTCGTACGTGGCAGCACCATCCAATCCAGCGTGCACCACCGCCACCACCACCTCGGCGCCGGCCCGGCGCGCCTCCGCTGCCGCGCGACGCAATGAGGGAATGATGTCGGCGTACCGCAGCCTCCCCCGGACGTTGTCGCGATCCCAGACCATGACACCGGGTGTCGTGGCACCAAGAATGCCGACCGTGACAGTGCCACGGCGCACGAGCGTGAACGCCGGAAATGCGTCGCTCGCCTTCACTGCGACCGCATTGGCCGAGAGAAAGGGGAAGCGCGCCTGCGCCATCGCGTTCCGAAGCAGCGGCACCCCATAGTTGAACTCGTGGTTCCCGATCGCGGCGGCATCGTAATGCATGGCGTTCATCGCGGCGATCACGGGATGGGGCGCGCGACGCGGCTGGCGGGCGGCCATGGTCAGCAGCGGGTTGCCCTGCAGAAGGTCGCCGGCATCGACCAGCAGGACGTTCCCGGGGTTGGCGCGTCGGATCGAGTCGACGATCGTGGAGGCCGCGGCGAGGCTGCGGGCGGTGTCGGGGCGAGTATCGTAGTAATCCCAGGCCCGGAGGCGCCCATGGACGTCGGTCGTGGCGAGTATCACCAGCGAACGGGTCGCTGGGTGGGCCTGCGCACCCAGCGCCACCGAAGCACCGAAATACACGGCCAGCGTCACGAGACGCGGACAACGCCATGGCATGAGTTTCATGGACGGAACCTAGTTCCCACTGCTCCTGCCCGGCAGCGGACCCTCCCATCGACTTCGGAGGTAGATTGGCCGGATCAGGCTGGCGTACCGGTTCCGGCGCGCCGATACGAATTCGTGACCGAATCATCACGAAGAATCACATAGTCACGGATGAAGCTGTATCCGTGACGCAGGAGGTGCCGTGCTGAACCGCCCGCTGATGATCGGAATTGCCGGGGGCACTGGCTCCGGGAAGACAACAGTCGCCCGTCGCGTCGCGGCGGCACTGGCCGACTCATCGGTCGCCTTCGTCGAGATGGACTCGTACTACCGGAACCACATCGGGCTCTCGATGCCGGAGCTGCACCATTTGAACTGGGATCACCCCGATGCCTTCGATATCGAGCTGTTCGTCCAGCACCTCGATGCCATGGCACGGGGCGAACCGATCGAGAAGCCGATCTACGACTACACCATCCACGCGCGGAGCGCGGAGACGGTCCGGGTGGCCAGAGTGGACGTCGTCGTGGTGGATGGGATTCTGTTGTTCACCGATGAGCGCGTGCGTCAGCGGCTGGACGTGAAGGTGTTCGTGGACGCCGATGCGGACATTCGACTGGTGCGCCGCATCAAGCGGGACATGGCCTCCCGCGGCCGACCGCTCGAGGAAATTCTCGAGCAGTACGTGAGTACGGTGCGACCAATGCACCTGCAGTTCATTGAACCGAGCAAACGGTGGGCCGACGTCATCGTCCCGCGTGGTGGTCATAACACAGTGGCAATCGAAATGATTCTGGCGAAAATCCGGCAGCGCCTCGCGGCCAGCGGCGCGCCTCATATTCCGATGGTGGCCGATGAGCATCGGCATGGCACCGCCATGAATGGGTCGCACACCGCTGTCGAGGAGCACATCGCATGACCAGCGTCGCACCGCACGTTCAGGAACGCATTCTGGTCGTCGATGACGAGCCGGACATCGTCGCGCTGGTGGCGTATCACCTCGCGAAGACGAACTACCGCGTGTCGACTGCCTCGAATGGCACTGATGCGCTTGCGATTGCGCGCCAGGAACGGCCCTCTCTGCTTGTGCTCGACCTGATGCTGCCTGAGATGAGTGGCTTCGATGTCCTCGAGCACATTCGCGCCGAGGAAAGTACCAAACACATCGCGGTGCTGATGCTCACGGCTCGCAAGGAGGAGCAGGACCGGATCCGCGGGTTGTCGCTGGGGGCAGACGACTACCTGACCAAGCCGTTCAGCCCACAGGAACTGGTGCTCCGCGTCGGTGCCATCCTGCGACGCACCACCGGCACCTCGGAGACATCGACCGACCTGCTGCAGATCGGGCCCATTCGCATCGATCGCGCGGCACACCGTGTCGCGATCGAGAACGAGGATGTCGAACTCACGCCGACCGAGTACAAGCTGCTGATCACGCTGGCTGAGCGGCGTGGCCGCGTACAGGCGCGCGGGCACCTGCTCGAGACGGTGTGGGAAGCGGCGCCGGACATCCAGACCCGCACCGTGGACATGCATATTCAGCGCCTCCGAACGAAGCTGGGCGAGGCGGGCGACCTGATCGAGACGGTCCGCGGCTTCGGCTACCGCATGCGCGGAGGCTCGGCGCGATAGCTCGCCGTCCGTCGTCGGCTCAGGCACCTTAGGTTTGCCCCGTGCGCCTGACTACCCGCCTCCTGCTCGGCCTCGTGCTGGGCGTCTCCCTGTTGCTCGCCGCGGTCATCGCCGTGCTCGATCGTCGGCTCTACGCGCGCATCGGTGACGAGCAAGTCGCGCAACTGCAGCGCGAGGCCCGGCTCCTGTCGGCGCAGTGGTCGGACCTCTCGGCGGCCGATGCGACCGCCGATGCGGCGGGGCTGGCCACCGGGCACCGCGTGACGCTGATCGATACCGCCGGCGTGGTGCTCGGTGATTCGAAGTTTGATGGGGCGGGGCTCAGGGCGCTCGAGAACCATCGCACACGACCGGAAGTCCGTGACGCGCTCGCCGAGGGAACAGGTCAGGCCCGCCGACTTTCCGCCTCGGCCGGCGACGAGGAGTTGTATGTCGCGGTCCGGATGCCGCTCGGCGTCTCTCGCGTCTCGGTCCGGACACGTGCTGTCGACGAACTGTTCGCCCGTTCGCGAGTCGACATTCTCCTCGTCGGCGTCGGCGCGATCGTTGCCGTCGCGGTCTTCGGCTGGTTCTTCTCCCGCTCGATCACGGCGCCGATCATCGAGCTCCGGGACGTCGCGCAGTCGCTGGCGGCGGGCGACCTGTCGCGGCGCCCGGCGCTCTCCGCGCCCGGCGAAGTCGGCGATCTGGCGCGCGCGGTGCATCGGCTGGCCGAGCAACTGGGCGCGCGTCTGGCGACCCTCGAAGCGGAGGAGTCGCTGCTGACGGAACTCTTCGACTCGCTCACGGAAGGAGCCATTGCCGTCGACTCGGGACGGCAGGTGATGCGCATCAACGACGTCGGTCGCGTACTCGCCGGCGTCGACGGCGAAGTGCCGTTTTCGGTAGAGCGGTTACCGGATGATGTGAACCTGCGTGATGCCCTGCAGCGCGCCCTGTCGGGACAGGTCGTGGAGCCACGCGAGATCGTGCTCAATGATCGCGCAATCTCCCTGGTCGCGCGGCCGCTGACCGACGGCGGCGCCGTGCTGGCGATGTATGACCTGACACCGATTCGACGCCTCGAACAGGTGCGGCGCGATTTCGTGGCCAACGTGAGCCACGAGCTGCGAACGCCGTTGACGATCGTCGGCGGGTATGCAGAAACACTGGTGGACGACATCGACATGCCGATCATTAATCGGCATGCGTTTCTCCAGACGATTCTGTCGAACACCCGACGCATGCAGCGGATCGTGGATGATCTGCTCGACCTGAGCCGGATCGAATCCGGCGGCTGGCGGCCGAATCCAGCGTGGAGCGGAATTCCGGATACCGTCGCGGATGTGATGCTCGCCGCCCGACCGGCGGCGAAAGCGAAGGGAATCGTCGTCCGCGCTGACATCGCGCCCGACGCGGAGCGGGTGTTCGCCGACCCCACGGCGCTGCGCCAGGTCATCGGCAATCTGGTCGAGAACGCCGTCCGGCATACGGCCGAGGGGTCGGTGACCGTCGTCGCGCGGCGCGAGGGTGGCGTCCTGTCGCTGGCGGTCACCGACACGGGGGTCGGAATCGCCGCCGAGCATCTGCCACGCATCTTCGAGCGGTTCTATCGCGTCGATCCCGCGCGGTCGCGGGAGCAGGGCGGCACCGGGCTTGGCCTGGCCATCGTGCGGCATCTGGTCGAGGCGCACGGAGGCGGTGTGACGGCCGAAAGTGAGGCCGGCGTCGGCACGACGATTTTGACGACCTGGCCGGTCCCTGTCACGACTGTGTAACGGGCCCGGGACCGACCTCACCGGGTCGTCGTTACACGTCCGTTGCAGAACTGCGGGGTTACCGTCACATCGAAGCGCGAACGTAACGGTGCATGCTTCGGCATGACGTGGGCGAGGTCATCCGGGCCCACCTGATTTCCCCGAAACGATTCGCGAATCTCTATGTCGCTTTCCTTCGTTCGTCGGCTCTCACTCGCGTGTCTCGCGGTGTGCGGCCTTTCGTCAGCAATCTTTGCGCAGACGCCACCAGCGGCGCGCGGCAGGATCACGGGTCGGGTGCTCGATCCGCAGGGCAGTGGAATGTCGGATGTGGGAATTCAGATCGTTGGCACGACACTCGGTGCACTCTCGGGTGTTGATGGGCGGTACACGGTCGCAGGAGTTCCGGCCGGCAGTGTCACGATTCTGGCGCGCCGGATCGGCTACGGCTCGAAGACCATCACCGGTATCGTCGTGGCAGCAGGCCAGACGGTCGAGCAGAACATCGCAATGGCACCGGCCGCCCTGCAGCTTGCCACCGCGACGGTGACCGCGACACAGGAGCGCGGCTCGGTCAGTGCCGCGCTCGATCGCCAGCGCAGCGCAGCGGCGATCATCAACACGGTGACCAGCGAGCAGATCTCGAAGAGTCCTGACAGCGACGCCGCAGCGGCCGTCGGTCGGGTGAGCGGCGTCAACGTACAAGATGGCAAGTATGTCTTCGTACGCGGACTCGGCGATCGCTACACGACATCGTCGCTGAACGGCGCGCGTTTGCCCAGCCCGGAGCCGGAGCGCAAAGTCGTACCGCTCGACCTGTTCCCTGCCAGTCTGATTCAGAGCATCACCACGTCCAAGACGTTCACGCCGGACCAACCGGGCGACTTCGCCGGCGCGGCGGTGAACATCCAGACGAAGGAGTTTCCGGCCAAGCGCACGGTCGTCATGTCGTCCTCGGCAGGATACAACGCCGCCGTCACGGGCAAGTCGACCTTCACCGCCGGCAATCAGGGGCTCGATTACTTCGCCTTTGGTGGAGACAAGCGCGCGCTGCCGTCAACGGTGCGCCAGTTTGGCTCATTCAGTCCGGAACCCGGTCAGGGAACGGTCAACAGTCTCTTCAGCACCTTCCGCAATCGCTGGAGTGCGCTGCCGTCGACTGGAGGTGGGAATGGCAGCCTTGGGATGTCGGTAGGCGGCAGTGATCCAATCCTCGGACAACGCATCGGCTATCTGCTGAGCGGCAACTACGGCGTGCAGCAGAACATCAAGACGGATCAGGTTCGCGCGTACGCCCTGGCCCGCGGTGGCATCGACGAGGTCGATCGTTTCGAGGGAACATCGTCCGGTACCGGTGTGCTCTGGGGTGCCCTGGCGAACTTCAGCACGTTCCTCGGCCGCAACACGAAGCTCTCGCTGAACAACACGTACAACCGCACCAGCGACAATGACGCCCGTGTCGAAAGCGGCGTGAGCGAGAACCTCGGCATTCTGCTCGACATCACGCGGTTGCAGTATGTCGAACGGATGATTCGCAGCTCTCAGCTGGCCGCCGAGCATTCGCTGTTCGGAGGCAGGCAGCAGCTGGACTGGTCGGCGACCGCATCGGGCGTGACGCGTCGCGAACCTGATCGCTCCGAGATCGTTTACTCGCGTGTCGGTGCGACGGTGCCTGAGTGGCTGGCGATCGGGACGGAAGGCGCGGTCCGCACGTTCGGTGACCTGGCAGAGAACACATACGAAGGGCAGGCCAACTACCGGATCTCGTTCTTCGAGCCGGGCAAGGAGCTGAAGGTCAAGTTCGGCGGGCTGTATCGTGCCTCGAATCGTGACGCGGAGAACCTGGTGTACAGCGCACAGGGCTTCGGCCTCGACAACACGCAGCGTCGCCTGTCGCCGGAGAGCCTCTTCGACGGCCGCTTCACGCAGCCGGGCAGCAGTGCGCTCAGTCTGGTGCCGTTGTCGCAGGGTGGCAGCTACACCGCCGCCGATCGTCTGGCCGCGGGATACCTGATGTTCACCTGGCAGGCGCGGCCACGCCTCGACATCATCACCGGTGCCCGGGTCGAGAATTCGACGGTGGAAGTGATCGCCACGCCGACTGTCGGCTCGCCAATCACGACCAGGCCGAAGTTCAACGATGTGCTCCCGTCGCTGGCGGTGACGTTCAAGGCCACGGAGAATCAGAATCTGCGGTTCAGTGCGTCGCAGACGGTGGCACGACCGGAGTACCGCGAACTCGCGCCGCTTCGGTTCCGCGATGTCATCGGCGGTGACAATGTCGAAGGCAACGCGCAGCTGATCCGGTCGCTGATCCGGAATGTGGACCTGCGCTGGGAGTGGTTCCCGACGCGCACGGAAGTCTTCAGCATCTCGGTCTTCGGCAAGCAGCTCGACAATCCGATCGAGCGCGTGTACCTGGCCACCTCAGGGACGCGCGTGGTGACGTTCCAGAACGCCAGGAACGCACTGAACTACGGTCTCGAGCTGGAAGCACGCACCGGATTGGCAAAGCTGGCGTCGGCGCTGGAGAACGTGAGCCTCTTCACGAATGCGACGTTCGTTCAGAGCGAGATCACGCTGCGTCCAGGGTTGGTGAGCGCGACGAACACGAATCGCGCGATGGTCGGTCAGGCGCCTTACATGATCAATGGCGGCGCGACGTGGAATACCAGCAGCGGATCCACAAGTGCAACACTGCTCTACAATGTCATCGGTCCACGGATCGTCGACGCGGGCGTCGTGCCGCTACCGGACGTCAAGGAATTGCCGCGACAGGTTGTCGACTTTTCGCTTCGATTCCCGCTCGTGAAGGGCATCGCGGGTCGATTTGACGCGCGCAACCTGCTCGATGCACGGTACCGTATCGAACAGGGCCCGGTGACGCGCGAGTCGTATCGTACCGGCCGCATCTTCTCCTTCGGGCTCAACTGGCAGCCGTAACAGCGCACACCCGACATCGCGCAAGTGACGGGCCCGGATCAGTGTGATCCGGGCCCGTTTTGCGTTCGGTCTCCCGCACGGCACGTGGCGCTGCCGGCGTGCTTTCGCGTCGTGTCACGATGAGCCCGTTGCGCTGTGACAGGACCGTGACGCCTATGTGTACGAGTCATGACAGGAAGAGCGGACATTCACTGCAGCTCAGGAACCGGGCGGCAACACAGTCTCTTCATTCTTTTCTGCTGAGAGTCTCATGGCGTTTCATTGGCGTTCGCTCGCGGGGATCGCGCTGGTTGCGTCCACGCTCGTACTGACTGCTTGCAGTGGTGACGATCCAACCGGCCCGACCGATCTGCCGCCAGCCGGTGCGGTGGTGACGGCGTCATCCGCGACCGCGGCACGCGTGACCTGGCGCAAGGTGTCGGATGCGACGAACTACGTCGTGCAGCGCGCCGTCGGCGCGACGGGTGGTACGTTCGCGACGGTGTCGCCGGCGGCACAGACGGATACCGTGCTTCTCGACACCGGTCTCGAGCCGAGTGCTGCCTATCGTTATCGAGTACAGGCAATCCGGGCCACTGGCCCGTCCCAGTACACCGCGGAAGTCTCGGTCACCACCGCCACGCCCGGCACTGTCTCCGGCGTGATCTCCGGCAACATCACGGCCAACCGCACGTTGTTCGCGGATACGGTGTACACACTGCTCGGTTTCATTCAGGTTGCCAACAACGCCACGTTGACGATTCAGCCTGGCACTCGGATCCGCGGGGACACCTCGGTTGCCAACCTCGGCTCGTCGCTTTTCATCACGCGCGGCGCGAGAATCGACGCGCAGGGTACGGCAGCCAATCCGATCGTCTTCACGTCAGGTCGCGCCGCCGGCAGCCGGCAGCCAGGCGACTGGGGCGGAGTGATCATCATCGGCAGCGGCATCATCAACAAGACCGGCACGGTGACGATCGAAGGGACTGGCGTTGGCACCAACAACCCCGCACAGATCTATAGCGGCGGCAACAGCAATACGGACAACAGCGGTATCCTCCGCTACGTCCGCATCGAGTTCGCCGGCTTTGCGACGGCACCGAACCAGGAGTTGAACTCGCTCACGCTGGCCGCCGTCGGAAGCGGCACGCGCATCGAGTACATCCAGACGCTGGCTGGCCTCGACGACAGCTACGAGTGGTTCGGTGGCGCCGTCGACGGCAAGTATCTCGTCAGCTACGAGTCGGGTGACGACCACTTCGATATGTCGGAAGGGTTCGTCGGCCGCCTGCAGTACCTGATCGCGATGCAGACGCGGATTCTTCCACCGCGCGTGGGCGCCGGCTCGCCGTCGTCCGACCCGCAGGGCGTCGAAAACGACGGCTGTGATGGCGCCGCCTGCCCGACAGGACAGCTCTCGGCACCGCTCACGATTCCCGTCATGGCAAACTTCACCCTGTACGGCACTGGGACGACCAACAGCGTGACACTGCCCGCCTCTGGCGGTCGTGGCATGATGCTGCGTCGCGGTACCGGCGGGTTCTACGTCAATGGCGTCGTGGGCCGGTTCCCGGTGGCCGCGATCTCGTTCCGCGACACGACCACGTTCCAGCGCGCGACGGCGGGTGACTTCGTCCTGTCCAACATTCTCTTCGCCGAGAATGGCGCCATGTTCGATCCACAGGTGACCCCGATCCTGTCCAACACGGTGCGCCAGTACACGGTCGATTCGACGGCCAACAACCTCCGGAGCGTCACCGGCACGGCATCGGCGCTGTTCACCAGCGTCTCTGCCACGCAGCCGGCCAATGGCGCCACGTTCGACTGGGCACCGGCGACGGGTGGTGCTGCGGCGACGGGTGGTCTGGCAACGTTCACGGGCTCGCTGCTGACGCGCGCGGGCACGTTCCTGACCGGCACGGCCTTCCGCGGCGCTGCGGACCCGGCTGGCCCGAAGTGGTGGAACGGCTGGACGACGTACGCAATCAACTGATCCAGCACTACGTTCCTGCGGGCCGGCGCGAGTGTCTCTCGCGTCGGCCCGCAGGTCATTTTCCGCCTCGACAATGCCCGACGCTCGCACGTTCGCCACGCTCCTCTGTGTCGTCGCATGCACGGCATGCAGCTCGACAGACGCCGCCCCAGGTAGCGTCTCGAGCGTCACCGCACGCACGCCTGAGGGCACGCCATACGCCTACGAGCGTCTGCCGCTGGACACGACCAGAACGCCCGGCGCCGTAGTGGATTCCGTCTTTCCGATGCCGGAGATGATCCGCCGCTTTCGCTCAAATCTTCCGGACCCCAAGGGGCTCGTTGGCGGTGCGGACTCACGCCAGTCGCTGGTCACGCGTTTTGTCGTCGCGCTCTCGGCCGCTGACCGGGCAGCCCTTGGGAAACTGACGCTGTCGCGCGCGGAGTTTGCCTATCTCTATTATCCAACGTCTCGCGACGCCGGGATGACGAACGGGATGCCGCCAACCTTGCGGTGGGACCTGATGACGCTCAGCAGCGAGAAGGGCATCGCTCGCGCCATCGATCGGATCGGCGGCAAGCCGCTGACGCTGCTGTCGCTCGACTGCCCCAATCCGCCGGCCACGACCGGCACCATCACGATGCATGATGGCTGCACCGTGCAGATTGGGCGCGCAGATGGCACCACGTTCAATGGCCGCCTCTTCGGCTCGATCATGGAGCACGCGGGGCGTTTCAAGTTCGTCGGCTACAACAACGACATGTGACGAACGCGACGTACGGCACCGCGGCGTCGGCGCTGCTCGCGTGCCTGGTGGTTTCGTGCGCCCCAGTTGCGCGTGATGCAGCGCGGCCGGATACAAGCGGCACGATCGCACTCGCCGCGGCTGGCGCGACGTTCCCGTATCCTGTCTACACGCGCTGGTTCTCGCGCTTCGGCGATGAGACCGCGATTCGCGTCACCTACCAGTCGGTGGGCTCAGGAGCGGGCATGCGCGCGCTCCGGGATGGCAGCGCTGACTTCGCCGCCACCGATGCCCCGCTCTCCGCAAGCGATCGCGAATTGCTGTCGGAACGCGGCATCCGTCAGGTTCCACTGATCGTCGGTGGCGCCGCGGTGGCCTATCAGGTGCCCGGCCTCGCGCGGCAACTGCGTTTCGATGGCGCCGCGGTGGCCGACATTTTTCTTGGTCGTATCACGCGCTGGAACGATCCGCGACTGGTGGCGCTGAACCCCGACGTGACGCTCCCGGCCGACAGCATCCGCGTTGTGACGCGGGGGGACAGCAGCGGCACCAGCTGGATCCTCACCGACTACCTCTCACGCGTCAGTGCGGCGTGGGCCACCGGACCCGGACGCAGCACCTTTCCCTCCTGGCCAGTGGGGCGTCGCGTTCGCGGCAATGAGGGCGTGGCGGCGGAGATCAAGGCGACCGAGTATGCCGTGGGTGTGGTCGAGGCAGTGTACGCCATGCAGAATCGCTTGCCGGTGGCACGAATCCGCAATCACGCCGGTGCCTGGGTCACGCCGCAGACCGGCGCACTCCGCGCGGCAGCGAGCGCCATGCTGTCGTCGATTGAAGACACCGTGGAGTTCGCGACCAGCATCAGCGACGCCCCCGGTGAGCTGAGCTACCCGATGGCGTCACTCTCGTGGCTGATCGTCCCGACACGCGGCATTGAAGCACCTCGCCGGGCGGCGATCGAGCAATTCGTGCGGTGGGCGCTCGAGGCAGGCGAAGCGGACGCGCTGGCGCTGGGGTACGCGCCACTCCCGGAGCCGATGCGGCGTACCCTGCAGCGGCAGTGGGCCGACCGATCCCGGTGACCAGCGAACCGGACGGCGATGACAATCGTGGAGTGCGGCCGGTAACTTGCCTGTCGCTCGCTCCCCTGCCCCCGACAGCATGCCTGCTCGCTCTCCCCGTCGTCCTGCGCCCGCGTCCCCGGCGATTCCGGTCACGCCGCCCCGGGTGCCGCTGCCGACACCCGCGTTCAGCGATGTGATCGGCGGGGCTGGACTCGCCTCGGCGCGGCCACGACGCATTGCCGCGATCGATATCGGATCGAATTCGATCCGCGCCATCGTCGCGGATGTCAGCAGCACGGGGCAGATCCGCACGGTGGACGAGATGAAAGCCGCACCACGCCTCAGTACTGGCGTCGACGAGACGGGACGGCTCTCGGTCGAAAGTGTATTGGCGGCCATCGAAGCGTTGCAGCGGATGGTCACGCTCGCGAAACAGCTCGGTGCTGAACGCATCGAATGCGTCGCCACCAGCGCCGTGCGCGATGCGACCGACGGTGCGGCATTCGTGCGTCAGGTCAAGAAAGCGGCCGGCCTCACGGTGCGCATCATTTCCGGGGAGGATGAAGCACGGCTGTCGTTCCGCAGCGCGCAGGCACACTTCGACGTCGGCCATGGTCGCATGGTGACCTGCGACATCGGCGGTGGCTCAGTGGAACTCGCGTTGTCGGCGGACGGTCTGGTGGAACGCCTGCTCTCGATGCCATTCGGCGCGATTCGTGCTACCGAGGCGTACCTGCACAAAGGGGTACGGCGCAGCACGGTCGCGAGGTTGCGCAAGGCGCTCCGCGCGGAAATCCGCGAGCGGTTCGCCGTGAAGGAATGGCGTGGGGCCGGCATGATCGGTTCCGGCGGAACCTTCACCAACGTGGCTGGCATGTTGCTGTCGCAGCAAGGGCTGGCGACCGCGCGGACGGTGCACGGCAAGCAGGTCTCACGCGGTGAACTCGAGCATCTGCTCGACCAGCTGATCGAGTTGTCACCCACCGAGCGGTTGATCGTGCCGGGGCTCAACCCGGCTCGTGCCGACATCATCGTCGCTGGCATGGCGGTCGCCGCCGAGGTGATGGCGTTTCTCGACATCCGCGACTTTCACGTCTCAGCGTATGGCATTCGCGAAGGGTTACTGCTCGAGGCGGCGGAGGTCACGGCGCAGGCCACCGATCCAGGCGAGGGCCGGCGGCGCAGCGTCCAGCAGTTTGCCGAGCGCACGCAGTACGAGGAACCGCACGCACAACATGTGCAGAAGCTCGCACTGCAGCTCTTCGATTCCATCGGTGCACGCATCGGCTGCCTGCCTGAGGATCGCGACACGCTGCGCGACGCCGCACTGCTCCACGACACGGGCTACCACATCAGCTACAACGATCACCACAAGCATGCCTATCACCTGATCGTGCATGCCGACCTGCTGGGGGTCGCACCGGAAGAACAGGTCGTGATGGCCAACGTCGCGCGATATCATCGGGGCGCTCCACCAAAGGCCAAGCACCCCATGTTCGCCGCGCTGACGAAGGAACAGCAGCAGCGGGTGCGGCGCCTGGCGGCGATTCTTCGTGTGGCCGACGGATTTGATCGTGGCCACATCGGTGCCGTGCAGCAGGTGAAGGTCCGCTGGACCGAGCGCGCACTCCGACTGACGCCGGTGCCTGACCCGCGCGCGCGCTCGACACGGCTCGAACTCTGGGGGGCGAGCCGGAAGAGCGATCTGCTCGAGAAGCTGGTCGATCTCCCGGTGCATGTGATCGGGCCGGACGGCAAGCCGGTGGAGTGGGAGGCCACGGACTCGGTCGACTGATTCCGGCGTGCACGAGTCGAGGTGCGCCCTGGACGCGGCACAGCAACACGCCATCACCGTCCACGCAGCACATTCCCACGCTGACGCCCGTCATTGCTGCGGATCTTCCCGGTCCCGGACGGCGCTTCCAGATGTGGTCGCATCGGGATAGGCTGGCTGAGGCGATGTTGCTGACCGCGTCCAGGTGCCGGACCTGAAACCACCCGGACAGCACCAGCGCACGGGGTGGCACCGGCCGTTCGCTCACGCCTCCTCATGGTGGTGGTCGGGAACGCAACTCGGGCAGGTGTTGAAGCCGCGATTCGTCGATCCGGGAGTGCGCTGCCCGTCGCGACGTATCGCTGGACACCGCCAGCGGCCCATTTCGGCGCCCGCTCGATCAGCGCCCCCAGACGTCCTTGAGCAGAATGGCGTGCGTGCCGCGCTCCGGCTCACCGTCGGATGGCTTCCGCTGCACGTACGTGCCGTCTGTCTGCAGCAGCCAGGCTTGCCGATTGTCCTCGAGACAGGTGCGCAGCAGCGACTCGAGCCGGGAGTGCAGGACAGGGTCTTCGATCGGCGCCACCGTCTCGACGCGACGATCGAAGTTCCGTGGCATCCAGTCGGCGGAGCCCAGGTAGTACTCGGGCGCGCCACCGTTGCCGAAGTAGAAGATCCGCGAATGTTCGAGAAAGCGTCCGATGATGCTGCGCACCGAGATGTTCTCGCTGACGCCCGGCATCCCGCTGCGCAGGCAGCAGACACCACGCACGATGAGATCGATCCTGGCGCCGGCGGCGGACGCCCGGTACAGCGCGAGAATCGCATCGGGGTCGACCAATGCATTCATCTTGGCGATGATACGCCCGCCACGACCGGCGCGGGCGTGATCGGCCTCGCGATCGATCATCTCGACGAAGCGCTTGCGCATGTTGGCGGGCGCCACCAGCAGCTTCCGGTAGAGCTGCTGCCGGCTGAAGCCGGTCAGCGCATTGAACAGGTCACTGACATCGGCACCAATGCCTGGGCTGCAGGTGAAGAGACCGATATCGGTGTAGAGCCTGGCCGTGCGTGAGTGGTAGTTGCCAGTGCCGATATGCAGGTATCGCCGGATACCATCCGGTTCGCGGCGCACGACGAGCGCCGTCTTGGTGTGGGTCTTGAGCCCGGGCACGCCGTAGACGACATGCACACCGTAGTTCTCGAGCGCACGCGCCCACGCGATGTTGTTCGCTTCATCGAAACGGGCCTGGAGTTCGATCAACACCACGACCTGCTTGCCGCGCTCAGCCGCCTCGATCAACGAACGCACGATCGCCGTCTCGCCCGACGTCCGGTACAACGTGAGCTTGATCGCCAGGACCTGCTCATCGTGCGCCGCACGTTCGATGAAGTGCTCGACCGTCTCCCGAAAGCTCTCGAACGGGTGATGCACGAGGATGTCCTTCTCGCGGATCGCATCAAAGATGTTCGTGTGCTCGGCGAGTTCCGACGGGATGCCTGGCGTGAACGGCGGGTACCGAAGCTCCGGCAGATCGATCGCGCTCGCCAACGTCATCAGGTCGCCGAGATCGAGCAGCATGCCCGGCTCGTCGACATCGCGTTCCGTCAGGGGCAGCGCCGCCACCGCCGCGTCCTCTTCATCACGCAGCTCCTCCATCAGCAGGGTGCGAAGTGCATCCGGCATACCTGTCTGTACTTCGAGTCGCACCACCTCGCCGAACTTGCGTTCGAAGACCTGACGCTCGACCACTGACAGCAGGTCGTCGTCCTCCTCCACGCCGGTCAGTTCGAAGTCGGAGAAGCGCGTGATGCGGAACGCGTGCCAGCTCAGCACCTCCATGCCCGGGAACAGCGAACCGAGATTGACGCCGATCACGTCCTCGATCGGCACGAAGCGACCGGGGCGACCGGCCGGAACCCACCGCGCCAACGACTTCGGAACCTTCACGCGCGCAAAATGCTCGGCACCCGTGTGCGGGTCGCGAACACGCACCGCCAGCGACAGCGACAGATTCGAGATGTACGGAAATGGATGCCCCGGATCGACGGCGAGCGGCGTCAGGACGGGGAACACCTGACTCTCGAAGAACCCGTCCACCACCAGCCACTCCGCCGGCGTCAGGTCATTCATCCGCACCAGCTTCACATCATGGGCTGTCAGCGCCGGCAGCAGATCCTCCGTCAGGCATCGGCGCTGCAACGTGAGCAGTTCGTTGACCCGCTTCTCGATCGCGAGCAGCAGCTCGGCTGGCGAGAGCCGCTCCTGCGGGTATCCGCTCTGGCCATTCTTCACCTTGCGACGCAGGCCGCCGACGCGGACCATGTAGAACTCGTCGAGGTTCGAGCTGAAGATGGCGAGAAACTTGAGACGCTCGAGCAGCGGTGTACGCGGATCACGGGCTTCGTTCAGCACCCGCGCGTTGAACTCCAGCCAGCTCAGTTCACGACTGAAGAACAGATGCGCCTCACCGGCGGCACCCACCGAGCCCATGGCATCGGCATCGGCATCGCCACCACGTCGGACCTTCTTCTGTCGTGTTGCCATAGAGCGTTCAGCGGGGTTCAAGGCAGTCGCAACGGCGCCACCACGCACCGCCGGTGGTCAGGCCGGTCGTCCGACCACCACGATAGCATTCAAGATGAGCGCACTGAGCGCAGACAACAGGGCGGCGGCGGGAATCGTGACGATCCAGGCCCACACGATGTTGCCGGCGAGCCCCCAGCGAACGGCACGAATGCGATTCGCGACACCGACCCCGACAATGGCGCCGGTGATCGTGTGGGTTGTGCTGACCGGGATCCCGAACTTCGACGCGACCAGGATCACGATCGCACCACCGGTTTCGGCGCAGAAGCCGCCGACCGGCCGGAGTTTCGTGATGCGTGTTCCCATGGTGTGCACAATGCGCCAGCCACCGAACAGCGTGCCGAGGGAAATTGCGAAGTACGCCGAGATCTCCACCCAGAGCGGAATCGTCGATGTGTCCGGCACGTACATGTTGCTGAGCAATCCCGTGGTGTACGGCTCGAACAGTTTGCGCACCGACGGCGACGCCAGCAGGCCGACAATGATTCCCATCGTCTTCTGCGCGTCGTTGCCGCCGTGTGCCAGCGACAGGAGCGCAGAACTGGCGAGCTGCGCTGGCCTGAAGAACTTGTCGACCTTCCCGGGCGACACCGTCGCGAACAGACGGTAGACGAGCGCCATCAGCCCAAGCCCGAGCATCGCGCCGAGCGCTGGCGACAAGGCGATCGCCGACAGCGTCTCAATCCACTTCGGGCCCCAGTTGAGCGCATCGAAGCCCTTGCTCGCCACCGCCGCACCGGCAAATCCTCCGATCAGCGCATGTGACGAACTGGAGGGAATTCCGAACCACCAGGTGATCAGGTTCCAGATGATCGCGCCGAGCAGCGCTGCGGCAATCACGTTCGCGGAAATCGCGTTCTGGTCGACGTACCCGGAGCTGATCGCCTTCGCGACCGCCGTCCCGACGGTGAACAGCGCGGCGAAGTTGAAGGTTGCCGCCCACAAGACGGCCTTGAACGGCGTGAGCACCCGCGTCCCGACGATGGTCGCGATCGAGTTGGCCGAATCGTGGAAACCGTTGATGAAGTCGAAGACCAGCGCGACCACCACGATTCCAATGACGTACGCAATCACGGCAACTCAGCTGTTCTTGAGCGAGATACTCTCGAGCGCCAGCGACACGTAGTGGCACTCGTCAATCGCCGTCTCGAGCGAATCGTACAAGTCCTTCCACTTCATGACGGTCATCGGATCGGGCGTGCCCGCGAACAGGTTGCCGAGGGTCTCGTGGTAGATCGCGTCGGCCTGCTCCTCGAGCCGCTTGATGCGCACGCCATGCTCATAGACCATCTGCGGCTTCTTCATGGCGGCCACCGCCTCACGGATCTGCACACAGGCTTCGCCGAGAACTGAGCAGAGCCGGATCGCCGGATCTCGCGGTTCCGTGATCCGGTAGATCTGCGCCCGTCGGGCGCAGCCGTCGATCAGGTCCACCACGTTGTCGAGCCGCGTCACGAGTGTATGAATGTCCTCACGATCGAGCGGCGTGACAAAGGTCGTATCGACCTTGCGATTCGCCTCGGCGGTCAAACGGTCGGCCTGATGCTCGAGATTCTTGATGCTGGTCTGGAATTCGTCCAGGCGCGAGGGGTCGGTGAAGAGCTGCTGCAAGGTGTTGGCCGACTGCACCAGAATACCGGACATCTCGGCAAAGAGATCGAAAAATCGATCGTCCCGGGGGATCAAACGCACGGAGGAGGAGCTCCAGAGTAAAATGGGCGCCGACGGCTCGCCGTCGGCACAAACCGCGAACGACAAGTTAGAAGATCAGCACGGCGTTACATGAAATCGATGCGCGACCGTTACAGATTCACGCCAATGCCGCCGGCGACCTGCCTGGCGAGCCGCCGGTCCAGCCGCTCCGGAATCGCAAAACGACGGACGAGCAGGACCCCGGCGACAAATCCGCCGACGTGCGCCCAGACGGCCACACCGCCGGTGGGATCGGCGCCAAGCACACTCAGCTGAGGCAGTCCCGCCAGCAGCTGAAGCCCGAACCACCAGAGGAGTACCAGCCACGCTGGGAAATGAAAGACAAAAATCGGCGGAAAGAACATTCGGACCCGATGCTTCGGGAACAGGATGAGGTAGGCTCCCATCACCCCCGAAATGGCGCCCGACGCCCCGACGGTCGGAATCGGCGAGCCGGGTTGTAAGGCCACGTGCAAGGCGGCGGCGGCAAGTCCGCAGAGCAGATAGAACCAGAGGAATCGGCGCGGGCCCATCAGGTCTTCGACGTTGTCACCGAAAACCCAGAGAAAGAGTGCGTTGCCAAGCAGGTGGCCCCAGCCACCGTGCAGGAACATCGAGGTGAGCGGGGTCACCCAGTTGAGAGCGGACCGATCAACGAGACAGGCCCACCCCGCCCCCATCGGCACGGCCTGGCCCACCGGGGCCACCCGGGTCACTTCGCCGGGCACGAGGCCGAGCTCGCAGACACTCCGGATCAGGGCCTCACCGTCGGCGCCTGCGCCTTGGACGAGGAGCCAGGTGGACACCATCAGTCCAAGAATGGCCCAGGTCATGACCGGACGATTGTCGGTCGGGTTTTCGTCGCCGATCGGGAACATGACTCGCAGGTGGAAGGCTGTTGAGCGGCGAAAACTAACGCCCCCGTAACTCCCCAGCGCCAGCCGGCTGCCATCTGCCGCATCGCCGAGCCAACCACTGCCGCCCGCAGAGGCAGTGCCTGCCATATCGGCAGAAAAACGAGGTCCTCCTCTTGCCCATGGTGTAATCACGTCGTCACCGGTATGCGAACCTGCCCGGTACGGCGATGACGGCTCCGGCGTCCTGCCTGGAGCGAGCCCGATCCGACTAACGAGGACGCTGAAGAATGGCTGACAAAGTGATTGGCATCGACCTTGGCACCACGAACTCTGTGGTGGCCGTGATGGAAGGCGGGGATCCGGTTGTGATTCCAAATGCCGAGGGAGGTCGCACGACCCCGTCGGTCGTCGGCTTCTCGAAGGATGGAGAGCGCCTCGTAGGGCAGATCGCGAAACGACAGGCGGTCACCAATCCGACCAACACGATCTTCTCGATCAAGCGCTTCATGGGCCGCAAGATGTCCGAGGCGACACAGGAGAAGGGCCGCGTGCCGTATTCGGTCGTCGCCGGCCAGAACGACCTCGTCACCGTCGAGATCCAGGGAAAGCGCTACACGCCGCCCGAGCTCTCGGCCATGATCCTGCAGAAAATGAAGCAGACCGCTGAGGATTACCTCGGCCACAGCGTCACCAAGGCGGTGGTGACGGTGCCGGCGTACTTCAACGACTCGCAGCGCCAGGCCACCAAGGACGCCGGCAAGATCGCCGGCCTCGACGTGCTGCGCATCATCAATGAGCCGACGGCTGCCGCACTGGCGTATGGCCTCGACAAGAAGAAGGACGAGAAGGTCGCCGTGTTCGACCTGGGCGGCGGTACGTACGATATCTCGGTGCTCGAACTCTACGACGTGGACGGCTCGCGCCAGTTCGAGGTGAAGTCCACCAACGGCGATACTCACCTTGGCGGCGACGACTTCGACCAGCGTGTGATCGACTGGCTCGTGGCCGAGTTCAAGAAGGATCAGGCGATCGACCTTTCGAAGGATCCGATGGCGCTGCAACGGCTGAAGGAAGCCGGTGAGAAGGCGAAGATGGAGCTCTCGAGCACGCAGTCGACCGACATCAACCTGCCATTCATCACCGCCGACGCCAGCGGCCCGAAGCACCTGAACTACTCACTCACCCGCGCCAAGTTCGAGCAGCTGGTGGATGACCTGATCACGCGCACCATCCCCCCGATGGAAAAGGCGCTCGCCGATGCCGGGCTCAAGCCGGGCGAGATTGACGAGATCCTGCTGGTCGGTGGATCGACACGCATTCCGAAGATTCAGGAGATCGTCAAGAAGTTCTTCGGCAAGGAGCCCAACAAGGGCGTGAATCCGGACGAAGTGGTGGCGATCGGCGCTGCCGTGCAGGGCGCGGTGCTCACTGGTGAACAGAAGGACGTCCTGCTGCTCGACGTGACCCCGCTGTCGCTTGGCATCGAGACGCTCGGCGGCGTGATGACGACGCTGATTCCACGGAACACCACGATCCCGACCAAGAAGTCGGAGACGTTCAGCACGGCCGACGACAACCAGACGCAGGTGGAGATCCACGTGCTGCAGGGTGAGCGCGACCTGGCCGTGTATAACAAGACGATCGGCAAGTTCCAGCTGACGGGCATTCCGCCGGCAGCGCGTGGCCAGCCGCAGGTGGAAGTGGTCTTCGATATCGACGCCAACGGCATTCTGCACGTGACGGCGAAGGACAAGACGACCGGCAAGGAACAGAAGATCAGGATCGAGGCCTCGAGCGGGCTGTCCGAAGGCGAAGTGGACCGCATGGTGAAGGACGCGGAGAAGAACGCCGAAGAGGACAAGAAGCGTCGTGAGGCGATCGACACGCGGAACCGTCTCGACAGCATGACGTACGACGTCGAGAAGAACGCCAAGGAATGGTCGGACCGCTTGGCGCCGGAGCTGAAGACGAAGCTGGACGAGGCCGTGGAGCGGGCACGCAAGGCGCTGCGCGGCGAGGATCTGGATGAGATCAAGGCCGCGTCCGACGATCTGAGCCGGATCTACAGCGAGGCGGGGGCATCGCTCTACGCACAGGCTGGCGCCGACGCGAACACCCCTCCTGCGGCCGAGCAGCCGGCGGCTGACGGGGCGCCGAAGGTCGAGGATGTGGTCGAGGCGGACTACGAGATCGTCGACGACAAGAAGTAAGGACGTCCTGCCGCAGGGTCGATCGGAACGCATGTTGGTGGTGGCCGGGACGGCACCGCCAGCTGCTTCTCCAGAGGGGAGACGCCCTCATTCCGGTTGCCGGGATGAGGGCGCTGCCGTCCCGCCGAGACGATCCTGGCGTTACGATATGGAGGGCTCGCCGGAACGGCGAGGAAACCGTTGTGGTTCTGTTCGGGTACTGACGAATGACTCTTCCCGGATCTGTGAGCACGCCATGAGCATGATGACACGAGCAAGGATCGTAGGCGCCGTTTCGGCGGCATTCGTTGGCGGACTGGCCATTGCGACAGCGTTCGAGCTGCCGCAGTCGGGGTTCGCGCAATCCTCGGGACCGGCGGTTCGAACGCCAGGTGGGCCACGCGATGACGGCGGAGCACCTGGCTTTGCCGACGTCGCCGAGCGCGTGACGCCCGCCGTGGTGTCGATTCAGGTGGAGAAGGATGCGCCGCGCCGCACCCAGGCGCGCCGTCCAAACGGCAACGTGCCGCCGGGCATGGAGGAGTTCTTCAACGAGTTCCAGGGTCGTCAGCCACGGCAGCCGCAGGAAGGGAGCGGCACCGGATTCCTGATCTCGTCGAGCGGCTACATCCTCACCAACAATCACGTGGTCGGCGATGCGGATCGCATCAAGGTGATTCTGACCGACCATCGCGAGTTTTCGGCGAAGCTGATCGGCAAGGATCCGACGACCGACGTTGCGGTGATCAAGATCGATGGCAGCGGCCTGCCGACGGTGTCGTTCGGCGACGACAACACCGCACGCATCGGCAGCTGGGTCCTGGCGATCGGCAATCCGCTCGGTCTCGACTTCACGGTCACGGCGGGCATCATCAGTGCCAAGGGCCGCGGCGGGCCGACGCTGCAGCGCCCGCTCGAAAATCGATACGCCATCACCGACTTCATTCAGACCGATGCCGCGATCAATCCCGGCAACTCGGGCGGACCGCTGGTGAATGCACGCGGTGAAGTCATCGGGATCAACAGCATGATCGCCAGCGAAACCGGCTACTACTCCGGCTACGGTTTCGCGATTCCGATCTCGCTGGCGAAGAACGTGTCGGATGATCTCATCGCGCACGGTCGCGTCCGTCGCGCCGTACTCGGCATCCAGATCAAGGACGTCTCCGCCGAAGAGGCGAAGGCCGCGCAGCTGGCGACCATTGCAGGCGTCACGGTTGGTGATTTCTCGAATGATGGCAACACCCCGAGCCCGGCGAAAGCCGCTGGCCTCGAACCGGGTGACGTGATCGTCGCCATCGAAGGCACGCCGGTCAACCGCGTCGGCGCGCTGCAGCGCATCGTGCGCACGAAGAAGCCAGGCGACGTCGTGTCCGTGGATGTGATGCGGTTTGGCGACAAGAAGACCTTCCGCGTCAAGCTGGCCGAAGCGCCGAACGATGCGCCGGTGGCAGTTGCCGATGATTCGGCGCCGCCTCGCGAGGGCACCGATGGCGCAAAGCCGGTGGCTGTCAGCGTCTCGGCCGAAAAACTCGGAATCACGCTTGAAGCGATCACTCCCGAGTTCTCGCGTGAAGCGCGTGTGCCGGAGTCGGTCAAGGGCGTTCGTGTGTCGCAGGTGGACGTGGGCAGTGGCGCGCGCGGCAAGCTGTTCAACAGCGACATCATTACCGAGGTTGTGTATCCGCGGCCGCGCCGCGCCGTTCGGACCACGGCCGACCTGCTGTCCGCGCTGAAGGGGCTCAAGGCGGGTGACGTGATCACGCTCGGGGTGTTCAACGTGTCGAATCAGTCGAACCGCGTCGAGACGATCCGGATCGGCGGCGAGTAGCTCGCGCCGGAGCATGAAGGTACGAGCGGCGCCCGGAGTTCTGCTCCCGGCGCCGCTCTTCTCGTGCAGGCGCTGCGGCGCAGGGTCGGCCAGCGCGACCCGCGGAGCATCGTGCGCCGTTGCGGACTTCTGGCAGGCCATAGATTCCTGGGTGCGGCACGCCGACGTGGTGGAATTGGTAGACACGCCAGACTTAGGATCTGGTACCTCACGGTGTCCGGGTTCGAGTCCCGGCGTTGGCATGGTCTGGGCACTCGCACGGTACGCCACGGCAGACGTCGCGTCACCTGATCTTCTCCGCGGCCCCGGCGCCGCTCGACGGCCCATCCATCGACGGCCCATCCATCGAGGGGCATCCATCGAGGGGCATCCATCGAGGGGCATCCATCG